>Ga0102591_1004190_pt1 | contig 11608 bp, 8 predicted proteins | sample AraplaCol_mCL_r2_2_FD_76860 | JGI IMG/M metagenome (GOLD analysis project Ga0102591, IMG submission 76860) | Arabidopsis root microbial communities from North Carolina, USA - plate scrape MF_Col_mCL_r2 (SPADES assembly) (version 2) | ecosystem: Host-associated > Plants > Roots > Endosphere... | reverse complement strand
TCACCTTCTGGACGTCGTCACGTGTCGTAAGAAGGTTTTGCGGCGTGCTGGCGTATTGGACGGCGACACGCTTGCCTTTGAGGTCGTCCACGCCGCCGATCGCCTGGCCCTTCGCGGCAACCAGGGCATAGCCCTCCTTCGCGAAGCTATTGGAGAAGATGACGGCGGGCCCCATGAAATCCTCGGAGCGCGGCAGGCCGATCATGGCGTCGCACTGATTGCCGAGCAGGGTGACCCGGACGGTGCGCTTGCCGAAATACGACTTGTACCAATCATAGGCGATCGGCCGCCCGAGCGTCCGTGCCAACGCCTGGCCCAGCTCGACATAGAAGCCGGGTTGCGAGGGGCTGTTGCTCGAGAACGGGAGATTGGTCGGGTCGGCGCACAGCCGGAACGGCTTCACTTCGTCCGCGCGGCTCGTGGCGGCCGGCACGACGAGCGCCGGACCGGCGATACACGCAAGGAAAGCTGCGATGGCGCGACGTCTGCGATTGCCAATGCCGGAACAATTTGAGCGCATCCTGATCTCCCGCGGTTGGGCATGGTTGGTGTGACGTTGCGACAAGGTCCGGCCTGCGCCGCAACGGCGTGATCACTCTGTGGGAAAAGAGCGCGTGTATCCCGTCACCTCTGGGATACACGCGCCAGTCGTCACTGGACGGAGAATACGAAGAGCGAGCCGCCCTCGGGAGCTGCAGCCGTCATCTTCTTGCCAACCTCGCCCAGGAACGCGGGCAGCGCCGCCGTGCGGCCGACGACGATGGCGACGTATTGCTTGCCGTCCACCATGTAGGTCACGGGGCCCGCACCGATGCCGGAGCCGAGATTCTTGCTCCAGAGCACCTTGCCGGATTTCGCATCGATGGCACGGAAGTCGCCGTGGATGTTGCCGGCGAACACCAGGCCTCCGCCGGTGGTCAGCGTACCGCCGTTGAAAGGCAGGTCTTCCTTGATGGACCAGACCTTCTTCTGGTTGACGGGATCCCAGGCCACGAGCTCGCCGAGGAAGCCGCCGGGACCTTCCTTGGTCGGGAATTCGGCGCCGAGATAGAACACGCCGCGCTTGTAGGCGACGTCGCTGACCGACCAATCCATGCAGACATTGTTGGAGGGAATGTAGACGAGGCCGGTCTGCGGATTGAACGACATCGGCTGCCAGTTCTTGCCGCCGATCAGATTGGGGCAGATGTCCTTGGCGGGATGGCCGGGGCCAGGACGCTTGTCGGGATCCTCGACCGCGCGCATGGTGGCGAGGTCGAACTTCTGCGCCCAGTTCGAGAAGACATACTTCTCCGCCGAGAGAACCTTGCCCGTCTCGCGATTGGCAACGAAGAAGAACCCGTTGCGGTCCGCCTTCATCAGCGCCGGAACGTTGCTGCCGCCGATGTTGAGATCGGCGAGCACCGCCTCGTTCACGCCGTCATAGTCCCAGGCGTCGGCGGGCGTGGTCTGGATATGCCACTTGATCTTGCCGGTGTTGGGGTCGAGCGCGAGCGTCGAGGCGGTGTAGAGGTTGGTCAGCTTGCCGAAATTGCCGTCGCCGGTCGAGCGGACGCCGGTATTCCACGGACCGGGATTGCTGGTGCCCCAATACACGGTGTCGGTCTTGGGATCGTAAGAGCCGACCAGCCAGGCCGCGCCCCCGCCATGCTGGGCGGAATCGCCCTTCCACGTGTCGCCGCCGGGCTCCTCCGGCGCCGGAACGGTATAGGTCTGCCAGGCGAGCTTGCCGGTGTTGATGTCGAAGGCCTGAAGCGAACCGCGCACACCGTACTCACCACCGCCGAAGCCGGTGATGACCTTGTCGCGCACCACCAGCGGCGGTGAGGTGATCACTGAACCCTGCTTGTAATCGACCACCTTCGTGGTCCACAGCGCCTTGCCCGTTGTGGCGTCGAGCGCGGTCAACTTACCATCGAGACGGCCGACGAAGATCTTGCCGTCTGCATAGGAGACGCCGCGATTGTTGACGTCGCAGCAGGCGTATTGCAGCACGTCGTCCGGAATCTCCGGCTCGTAGGTCCATTTGCGCGCGCCGGTCGCGGCGTCGAGCGCGTAGACGTATTTCGGCCCCCATGACGTCGAGACGTACAGGGTGTTGCCGACGACGATCGGCGAGGATTCGTTCGAGCGCAGCGATGCAAGCGAGAACGAATAGGCAAGCGACAGCTTGCCGGCGTTCTCGGCGTTGATCTGGTTGAGCGGGCTGAATCGCGTGTTGGCGTAATCGTGGCCCGCGACCGCCCATTGATTGGCATCGGATTGCGCTTTGAGCAGTGAATCGTTGGCGCGAACGCCAATCGTGCCGGTGCCGAGCATCGCGATCATCGAAATGCCGGCCAAGATGCCCCTCGTTCCAAAGGTCATGATTCCCTCCGTGATGTTGCTTTGTGCGCCCGTTGGGCGCTGATGCGCTTTTGCGCTTTTCGATACGCAGTTCGACTGCGAACCATCACGGAAATTACAGCATCGCCTTTTCGCGCTTAGTATAGGCGGAAGGTAGTAGTGCAAATCATTGTCAGGCTTGACCGCTCATCTCGTTGTCTGCGCTCGCTTCTTGTCGCTTGTCGGCAGCTCGAAAAACGGCGAACGGATTGCGGCAGCATCGTGCAGCCATCCGGTCGCGCTGTCGAAAATCGGCATCGACCCCGGCTGCAAATCACGACAGCGGTGCGACCGCGGCGGATGGTCGCCGGCGCCGCGAGATCCATCGATGTCGCCATGTCGTTTGCGGGTCGCTTTTGATCGGCCGGCCTCCCGCGCGACGATGGCGCTCGGTCGGCAAAGCCATCTCCCAGTTGGTTCTTCTCGTCCACCTCTCGTCAGGGAGAACAGGCGGACTTGGGCAGCCCATCTCCCGGCGGGCTCCGCCACGCCGGCCGGCGCACGTCAGCCAATCAACGTCACAATGAAATCAATGGCTTATCTTGCAAAATCCTACTACCAAGATCGCGGTTACAAAGGGGCCCGGTCGTGCTCCTATTTGCGCAACGACGACAAAGAGTCCCAAGGGAGAGACAATCGGCGGCGCCAGGACCGGCATCCGCGGGCGAGCAGCCTTAGCGCGATGGCAGAGCAGACGCCGCGGGAGACGAGAGACCATTTCCTTGCAGTTTTCGGACAAGTCGCGCCATGCACTGGCAGCGGCACGGATCACTGTTGTCGGATCGCGGCGTCTCGGCGACCGTTTCGTGACAACCGGCAATCAAAATCCCAGTTGCAAAGTTTCATCGCGCTGTTTCTAATTGGAATAACTACAAACATTCGGGAGGACTCCACCGTGTCTACAGTCAAACTGACAGTGAACGGCAAGGCCGTTGCTGTCGACGTCGAGGACCGCACGCTGCTGGTCCAGCTGCTGCGCGATCACCTCAACCTCACGGGGACCCATGTCGGCTGCGACACCAGCCAGTGCGGCGCCTGCGTCGTACACATGGACGGCCGCGCGGTGAAATCCTGCACCATGCTGGCCGGCCAGGCCGACGGCGCCAGCATCACCACCATCGAGGGCATCGCCAAGGGCGACGAGCTGCACCCGATGCAGGCCGCCTTCCGCGACAATCACGGCCTGCAATGCGGCTATTGCACGCCGGGCATGATCATGTCGGCGATCGACATCGTGCACCGTCACGGCGGTCAGCTCGACGAGGCCACCGTCCGCACCGAGCTCGAAGGCAATATCTGCCGCTGCACCGGCTACCACAACATCGTCAAGGCCGTGCTCGATGCAGCCGGTCGCATGAAGGTCTCGCAGGCGGCCGAGTAAGTCGGCGCGCCTCGGTAGAACAAATCACCGCTGCCGCTCTCGAAGGACAGCGCAGCCATAAAATTTCCGGTCGGGAGGACCAGCCATGGGTGTTGAAGGCATAGGCGCACGCGTCGTGCGCAAGGAAGACAAGCGTTTCATTACCGGCAAGGGCCGCTACGTCGACGACATCAAGATGGTCGGCATGACCCATGCCCATTTCATCCGCAGCCCGCACGCCCACGCCAAGGTGAAGGGGATCGATTCCTCTGCCGCGCTGAAGATGCCGGGCGTGGTCGCCGTGCTCACGGGCCGAGAGATCGTCGACGACAAGGTCGGCAACCTCATCTGCGGCTGGGCCATCACCTCCAAGGACGGCAGCCCGATGAAGATGGGCGCATGGCCGGCGATGGCGCCGGAGACGGTGCGCTTCGTCGGTCAGGCCGTCGCCGTCGTGATCGCCGAAAGCAAGAACCTCGCGCGCGATGCCGCGGAAGCCGTGGTCGTGAACTATGAGGAGCTGCCGGCCGTCGCCGACGTCCAGGCGGCGATCAAGTCAGGCGCGCCGCAGCTGCATCCCGAGGCCCCCGGCAACCAGGTCTATGATTGGGTGATCGGCGACGAGGGCGCCACCGATGCCGCCTTCGCCAAGGCCGCCAATGTCGTCAAGCTCGACGTCACCAACAACCGCCTCGCGCCCAACGCGATGGAGCCGCGCGCGGCGCTCGCCGATTACGACGCTGCAGAAGAGCATTTCACGCTCTACACCACCTCGCAGAACCCGCACGTTGCCCGCCTCGTGCTGTCGGCGTTCTACAACATCGCGCCCGAGCACAAGCTGCGGGTGATCGCCCCCGACGTCGGCGGCGGCTTCGGCTCCAAGATCTTCATCTACCCGGAAGAGATGGTGGCGCTGTGGGCTTCCAAGAAGGTCGGCCGTCCCGTGAAATGGACTGGCGACCGCACCGAGGCCTTCCTCACCGACGCGCATGGCCGTGACCATGTCACCCATGCCGAGATGGCTTTCGACGCCAACAACAAGATCACCGGCCTCAAGGTGAAGACCTACGCCAATTTCGGCGCCTACATGTCGCTGTTCTCGTCCTCGGTGCCGACCTATCTCTATGCGACGCTGCTGTCGGGCCAGTACAACATCCCGGCGATCCATGCCGAGGTGATCGGCGTCTACACCAACACCACGCCGGTCGACGCCTATCGCGGCGCGGGCCGCCCCGAGGCCAGCTACCTGATCGAACGCCTGATGGAGACGGCGGCGCGGCAGCTCAAGGTCGATCCGACCCAGCTGCGCCGGAGCAACTTCATCACCCAGTTCCCGCATCAGACGCCGGTCATCATGGCCTACGACACCGGCGACTTCAACGCCTCGCTCGATGCCGCGATGAAGGCGATCGATTATGCGGGCTTCCCAGCCCGCAAGGCGCAAGCCAAGGCACAAGGCAAGCTGCGCGGCATCGGCGTGTCCTGCTACATCGAGGCCTGCGGCATCGCGCCGTCGAAGGCGGTCGGCAGCCTGGGCGCCGGCGTCGGCCTGTGGGAATCGGCGGAAGTGCGGGTCAACCCGGTCGGCACCATCGAGATCCTCACGGGATCGCACAGCCACGGCCAGGGCCACGAGACGACGTTCTGTCAGCTCGTTGCCGATCGCCTCGGCGTTCCCATCAGCCAGGTCTCGATCGTCCATGGCGACACCGACAAGGTGCAGTTCGGCATGGGCACCTACGGCTCGCGCTCGGCCGCCGTCGGCCTCACCGCGATCCTGAAGGCGATGGAGAAGATGGAATCCAAGGCCAAGAAGATTGCGGCGCATGCGCTGGAAGCTTCCGAGGCCGACATCGTCATCGAGAACGGCGAGTTCAAGGTGACCGGCACCGACAAGGCGATCGCCCTGCCGATGGTCGCGCTCGCGGCCTATACCGCGCACAATCTGCCTGACGGGATGGAGCCGGGCCTGAAGGAGAGCGCCTTCTACGACCCGACCAACTTCACCTTCCCGGCCGGCACCTATATCTGCGAGCTCGAGGTCGATCCCGGCACCGGCAAGACCTCCTTCGTCAACTTCGTCGCGGCCGACGATTTCGGCCGGCTGATCAACCCGATGATCGTCGAGGGCCAGGTCCATGGCGGCCTCGTTCAAGGCATCGGGCAGGCGCTGCTCGAGCACGCGATCTACGATGCCAACGGCCAGCCGGTCACGGCCTCGTTCATGGACTACGCCATGCCGCGCGCCGACGACGTGCCCTCCTTCAACCTCTCCCACACCACGACGCTGTGCCCGGGCAATCCCCTGGGCATCAAGGGTTGCGGTGAGGCCGGCGCGATCGGGGCGTCAGCGGCCGTGATCAACGCGATCACGGATGCGATCGGCAAGAACAACCTGGAAATGCCCGCGACCCCTGACCGGGTGTGGCGCACGATCCACGCGGCTTAAGAGGGAGCAACCAAGATGTACCAGACCAAATATCATCGCGCTTCCTCAGTCGACGAGGCCGTCAGCCTGTTCGGCAAGAGCAGCGAGGCGAAGTTTCTGGCCGGCGGCCAGACGCTGCTGCCCGTCATGAAGCAGCGGCTCGCCAGCCCGTCCGACGTGATCGACCTCGGCAAGATCAAGGAGCTGCAGGGCGTCGAGTTGTCGGGGGATACGCTGACCATCAAGGCCGGCACGATCTATTACGACATCATGACGAATGCCGATGTGAAAAAGGCGATCCCCGCGATCGCCCATCTCACCTCGGTGCTCGGCGACCCCGCCGTGCGCTATCGCGGCACGATCGGCGGCTCGATCGCCAACAACGATCCCGCAGCGGACTTCCCCGCCGCGCTGCTCGCGCTCGGCGCCACCGTGAAGACTAACAAGCGGTCGATTGGGGCAGAGGAGTTCTTCCAGGGCCTGTTCTCGACGGCGCTCGAAGACGGCGAGATCATCACGGCCGTGTCGTTCCCGGTGCCGGCGAAGGCAGGTTACGAGAAGATGCGGCATCCGGCCTCACGCTTCGCGCTGACCGGCGTGTTCGTCGCCCAGACCAAATCGGGTGAGGTTCGGGTGGCCGCCACGGGGGCCTCGCAGAGCGGCGTGATGCGGGTGCCCGCGATCGAAGCCGCGCTGAAGGCGAACTGGTCGCCATCGGCGATCGACAGCGTGACGATCTCGGCGAACGGACTCTTGGCCGATATCCACGGCACGGCGGAGTACCGCGCCAACCTCGTCAAGGTGATGGCGCAGCGCGCGGTGGCCGCTGCCGGCTGACGCTCACGCGCTAGCGTCTCGACGCAAATTTTCCGCGGCGCGCACTTCAGTGCGCGCCGTTTTATTTTGGCCATGCGGCATCAAAAGCGCTTGCCTCGCTGGCGTGAAGGCGAGAAAAGTTAATCAGCCGATTAACTCGCTCAAGAACAATGCCAGCGGCGATGGCCGAGCCATCGGCAATCGCCCGCGACCCGAGGAAACAACACGTGCTCGATAAATCAGCCCCCTCCGCGTCCGTCCGCGCCTCCGGCCCCCTCTCGGGCTTCCGCATCGTCGAATTCGCCGGCATCGGACCCGGCCCGTTCGCCTGCATGATGCTGGCCGACATGGGCGCCGAGGTCGTCACGCTCGACCGGATCGGCGCGAAGAAGAGCATGAAGTCGGTTGCCGGGCGCGGCCGCAAGGTGATCGAGCTCGACCTCAAGGACAAGGCGGCGATCGCGCAAGTGCTCGATTTGCTCGCCAGCGCCGATGCGCTGGTCGAGGGCTTTCGTCCCGGCGTGATGGAGCGGCTCGGGCTCGGCCCGGACGTCGTGCTCGCGCGCAACCCCAAGCTGGTCTATGGCCGCATGACCGGCTGGGGCCAGGAAGGCCCGCTCGCCAACGCGGCCGGTCACGACATCAATTACATCTCCATCACCGGCGCGCTCGCCGCCATCGGCACCAAGGAAGCGCCGGTGCCGCCGCTCAATCTCGTCGGCGATTTCGGCGGCGGCGCGCTCTATCTCGTCGTCGGCGTGCTCGCAGCGCTTTTGGAAGCCTCGAGGTCCGGCAAGGGCCAGGTGGTGGACGCCGCGATGTGCGACGGCGCGGCCTCGCTGATGTCGTTCTTCTTCGACATGACCACGATGGGACGCTGGACCGAAGGCCGCAATCAGAACTTCCTCGACGGCGGCGCGCATTTCTACGGCGTCTACGAATGCGCCTGCGGCCATTTCGTCTCGATCGGCTCGATCGAGCCGCAATTCTACAAGCTGCTGCGCGAGCACGCGGGCCTGACGGACGCCGATTTCGACGCGCAGATGAATCCCAAGGCCTGGCCGGCGCTGAAGGAGAAGCTCAAGGCGGTGTTCAAGAGCAAGACGCGCGAGGACTGGTGCAAGATCATGGAAGGCACCGACATCTGCTTCGCGCCGGTGCTGACCATGTCGGAGGCGACCCAGCATCCGCACATGGTCGCCCGCAACGTCTTCATCGAACGTCACGGCGTGAAGCAGCCCGCGCCGGCGCCGAGATTCTCACGCACGCCGTCGACGGTGCGTGAGCCGGAAGGTGCGGAGATTGGGGCGGTGACAAAGGCGTGGGCGGGGCGTTAGACCCGGGCTGTTGCAACAACCTCCGCCGTCGTCCCGGCGAACGCCGGGACCCATAACCACAGGAAGTAGTTTGGCGAAGACTCGGAGTTCGTTACTTCTGTCGACCGCAATCGATGGATCACGCGGTATGGGTCCCGGCGTTCGCCGGGACGACGGCGGTGACGTGGACCCAATTCGCGCCTCACAAGCAGCCTACGCCGCATCCACCTTCAACACGCCGCGGCGGATCTGGTCCTCCTCGATCGATTCGAACAGGGCCTTGAAGTTGCCCTCGCCGAAACCGTCGTCGCCCTTGCGCTCGATGAACTCGAAGAAGATCGGGCCGATCGCATTGGCCGAGAAGATCTGCAGCAGCACCTTGGTCTGGCCGCCTTCGACCACGCCTTCGCCGTCGATCAGGATGCCGTTCTTCTTCAGACGCGCGAGATCCTCGCCATGCTCAGGCAGCCGCGCGTCGACCTTCTCGAAATAGGTGTCGGGCGGCGACGGCATGAACGGCAGGCCGGCCGCGCGCAGGCCTTCGATGGTGCGGTAGATATCCCGGCAGCCGCAGGCGATGTGCTGGATGCCCTCGCCGCGATAGGTCTTGAGATATTCCTCGATCTGGCCGGAATCGCCGGCATCCTCGTTGATCGGAATCCGGATCTTCCCATCGGGGCTGGTCAGCGCGCGCGAAAACAGGCCGGAGGCGCGGCCTTCGATGTCGAAGAAACGGATCTGGCGGAAGTTGAACAGCTTTTCGTAGAAGCCGGCCCAGACATCCATGCGGCCGCGATGGACGTTGTGGGTGAGATGGTCGAGATAGAACAGGCCTGCGCCGACCGGCCGCGGATCGCGCGCGCCAAGCCATTCGAACTCGGCGTCGTAAGCTGAGCCCTTGGCGCCGTAGCGATCGACCAGATAGAGCAGGCTGCCGCCGATGCCCTTGATCGCGGGCACGTCCAGCGTCTTCTGCGTGGAGGACACATCGGCCGGCTCGGCACCGAGCGCGATCGCGCGGTCATAGGCGGCTTTCGCATCGACCACGCGGAACGCCATCGACGGCGCACAGGGGCCGTGCGCGGCGACGAATTCATAGCCGTGGGTGCCGGGCTCCTCGTTGACGAGGTAGTTGATGTCGCCCTGGCGATAGACCGTGATTGTCTTGGTCCGGTGGCGCGCGACGGGCGCATAGCCCATCAGCTTGAACAGCGCGTGCAGCTCTTCCGGATTGGGATGCGCATATTCCACGAACTCGAACCCGTCGGTGCCCATCGGATTGTCGGCGCTGACAGTGGCCGGCGGTGCATCGTGCGGAAACGGTCCCATGGTGTTCTCCCGAATGGTTGCTGGTAGGAACTATCCTTCATGGGACGCGCGAGGAGCGTGCAAATGGGACGTGTTTCCGGCATAATATGCACGATCCGTGCACAAAATGGACAAACCGCACATGATTTCCCTGGACACCTTCGACCTCAAGATCCTCAGTGCGCTCCAGGACGACGGCCGCCTCACCAATCAGGAGCTCGCCGACCTCGCCGGGCTATCGGCCTCGCAATGCTCGCGCCGGCGCATGCGGCTGGAGGAAGAAAAGGTAATCGCGGGCTATCATGCCGACCTCTCCAGCGAGGTGCTCGGCTTCGGCGTCATCGCCTTCATCCAAGTGGGGCTTGCGACCCATTCCCCGGACAATTCCAAGCGTTTTCGCGCGCTGGTGAACCGGATCGACGAGATCCAGGAGGCCTATTCGCTGACCGGCGATGCCGACTACGTGCTCAAGGCCGTGCTGCGCGATCTCAAGGGCCTCTCCAACCTCGTCAACGACGTCTTGATGCCGCACCAGAGCGTGGCACATGTGCGCTCCTCGATCGTGCTCGACAGGCTGAAGGAGAGTTCGCGATTGCCGCTCAAGGAGATCAAGCCCGGCTGAAATCGAGGGAACTACGTCATTCGCGCTCCACGCTGGATCTGCGATGATCCGCATCCGTCCGGAGATTTGTCATGGCCCTCCAGCTTCGACCGAACTGCGAATATTGCGATTGCGACCTGCCGCCGGATGCGACGAATGCGCGGATCTGCTCCTATGAATGCACGTTCTGCGCGGACTGCGTCGAGAGCAAGCTGTTCAACGTCTGCCCGAATTGCGGCGGCGGTTTTGCCCCGCGCCCGATCAGGCCGACGCAGGAATGGCGGACGGGCGTCTGCACGACCAAGCAGGCGCCGTCCGACAAGCGGGTGCATCTGAAGTACAGCACGGAGGACGTGGCGGCGCATTGCGCGCGGATCAGGGACGTGCCGCCGGACAGGCGGTAGGCTCTCGACGCCGTCAGGTTGCGGCAGTCCCGTAGGGTGGGCAAAGGTGCGTTAGCGCCGTGCCCACGTTCTTTTTCTATCGCAACGAATGGTGGGCACGCTTCGCTTTGCCCACCCTACGAGACCTCGCACGCGGCAATCACTCCGCCGCCAGAATCGTCCCTTCGACCTCGCCGAAGCCAACGCGATAGCCATTGCCCTGGCACCAGCCGCGCATCACCAGGCTATCGCCGTCTTCCAGGAACGAGCGCTTGGCGCCGCCGGGCAGCTCGACCGGCTCGGTGCCATTCCAGCTGATCTCGAGCAGGCTGCCGCGCTGGTTCTTCTCCGGGCCGGAGATCGTGCCACTGCCAAGGAGATCGCCGACATTCATGGCGCAGCCTGAGGAAGCGTGGTGCATCAGCTGCTGCACCGAGGACCAGTACATGTATTTGAAACTGGTGCGGGCTATGCCGGCGGGCGCGTTGGCGCCTGCGGCGCGCAAGGCAACGTCGAGCTCGACATCGTAGTTCTGCGGTTTTGCCTGTTTGAGATAATCGAGCGGCACGGGCTGTTGCTCCGGCCCCTTCAGACGGAACGGCTCCAGCGCCTCGCGCGTCACAACCCACGGGCTGATCGAGGTCGCGAACGCCTTCGCGAGAAACGGACCAAGCGGCACATATTCCCATTGCTGGATGTCGCGCGCGCTCCAGTCGTTGAGCAGCACGAAGCCGAAGATCATCTCCTCCGCCTGTTGCTCGCTCAGCATGCCGCCCATCGGCGAGGGCTGGCCGATCACGACGCCCATCTCCAGCTCGAAATCGAGCCGCTTGCACGGACCGAAGCTCGGTACATCCACATTCGGCGGCTTCAGCTGCCCGCGCGGGCGCTTCACCTTGGTGCCCGACACCACGACGGTGGATGCGCGACCGTTATAGGCGATCGGCATATGCAGCCAGTTCGGCTGCAGCGCGTTGTCCTTGCCGCGGAACATCACGCCGACATTGGTGG
>Ga0102591_1004176_pt1 | contig 11652 bp, 28 predicted proteins | sample AraplaCol_mCL_r2_2_FD_76860 | JGI IMG/M metagenome (GOLD analysis project Ga0102591, IMG submission 76860) | Arabidopsis root microbial communities from North Carolina, USA - plate scrape MF_Col_mCL_r2 (SPADES assembly) (version 2) | ecosystem: Host-associated > Plants > Roots > Endosphere... | reverse complement strand
GCCGCACCATTCGCCGTTCCGCGACTTAGGGAAGCCCGAACCGTAGATCCACATGATCGTGTCGCGAATCTCCCAGCCCGCATCCTCGATGGCGCATGCGACGCGGTGGTAGGTTCGGGCGCCGCCGAAGGCAAGCAGGTAAGCGCCGGGCTTCGCCACACGTAGCGCGGCCGACCACGTCGCGCGGTCGAACGCGACGCCCGAGCGGTCCCACGCCTTGCCCATGAACCCGAGCTCGTACGGCGGATCGCAGACGATCGCGTCCGCCATGTGCTCTGGCATCGTTGGCAGGATGAGCCGGCAGTCGCCGGTGAGGATGGTCGCGGTCATGCTGCGTCCTTCGCCGCGTTCTGCGGCAGGTCAGGGTATGAAAGCCACGGAGCGCGCATCTCGCGCCACGGGTGATCGGATTCGATGCACCGGCGGTGGGCATGGCGGCCCTTGACGCCGTTGTCCCAGAACTCGCGGTGCTGGGTGACCTGGTTGTCGAACAGGCCGGTGATCATGTCGGGGGTGCGGGGCATGGAGGTCTCCTAAAACGGAATGTCGTCGCCTTCCATCGGGTCGCTGAAGGGGTGTGCGGAGCGCTGATGTCCGCCGCCCCACGATCCACCGCTGCCGTAGCCGCCGTCGTTCGTGCCGCGACGCTGGCCGCCTGAGCGATCGCCTCCGCGCTGCTGCCCGCCGCCTTCACCCTGTCCGCCGAGCATCTGCATCTCGCTCGCGATGATGTCGGTCGAGTAGCGTTCGATGCCGTCCTTGTCGGTGTACTTGTCCGTGCGGAGTGAGCCCTCGATGTAGACCTGTCGACCCTTCTTCAGGTACTCGCCCGCGATCTCGGCCAGCTTCCCGAAGAGCTTCACGCGGTGCCACTCGGTGCGCTCCTGCTTCTCGCCGGACTGCTTGTCCGTCCAGGCTTCGGAGGTGGCGAGGCGCAGCGACGTGATCGCCGTTCCGTTGCTCGTGTACCGCGTTTCAGGATCCGCGCCGAGGTTGCCGACGATAATCACCTTGTTGATGCCCTTCGCCATCAGGCGGCCCTCTGCATGTTCTTCAGTTCTTCGACGATCGCATCGACCTCGGCGTTCGCTTTCGCGCACGCGGCGGTCAGGGCGTCGAAGTCGGCTTCGCTGCGCATCACGCGCTCGACAGCGAGCTGCAGGTCATCGGGGAACCGCGGGTCGAAGCTGACGATGTCGCACCACTGGCGATCGGCGACCCACATCTGGCCCTGAATCTGCCAGCGGTATTCGTCGGCATGCGCGCCATGGCGAAGGTAGGAAAGGTGCTTCGCCTGGCTGGCCGGGCACTTCAACTCGACCATGCCGTCGTCACCGATCAGCCCATCCGGCGAGACACCGACGAACGCGAGACGAGGGTGCTGGATGAAACCTACCAGTTCGACGAGGTCGCCGGTCAGGGCCTCATAGGCTCCACGGGCCAACGGCTCCATTTCGGTGCCGCGGCGCATGGCGTCGTTCTGGAATGTCGATTCCGGCTGGCCGGTGAGGCGTTCGAGCGCGAGCGTGGCAATCAGGTTTGCGCGCGACGCCGAGGGGCCGCTACGGGTGGTCGCCATGAGGTCGGCGAAGCGCGACCCGGTGAACTTCCCGCAGCGTGCGGCAAACCAGTCTTCGGTGCGCTGCTCCATCATGCGTCCTCCGTGGTCGTCTCGCTGGCGGGTGCATCAGCGGCTTCGGCGCGCGCCTTGAACTGGTCGACGAGGTCACGGACGAGGTCACGGTCGCCCTTCGACAGATCGCGCCACGCTGCGCGAAATGCCTCGCTTCCGTTGTCGGCGACGGCGAACAGGTCAGCGGCGACGGCGTCGCGCTCGGGGCTGTCGGCCGGGATGGCGGCGCGGACATCCGCGCGGGTCGCATTCGTGCCGCTCCGGACAACCTGAAATTCGGCGTCGACGATGCGCTCGGCTTCATCCTGGTCGTAGATGCCCACAAAACCGAAGGCGAGGCGTGCGCACTGGATCAGCGCCTTGTGGCGAAGCATGCGGCGCGGGTGCGACTTCCACGGGACGCTCCCGTCACGCCGGCATTCCGCCATGTACTCGCGGACCTTGATCGGGTGGTTACGGTCCTTGCGGTAGATCACGCACTCGATCCACGCCATGTCGTCGGCCTCGGCGAACTCCATGCCGTCGAACTGCGGGTGCGAGTTGATGATGCGGGACCAGCCGTCGACGCCGACCACCGGCACGATGCCGTTGTTCTTGTCGGGGAACGCGTAGATTTCCTTCGTCCACGGGTTCAGGCCGTACTTGTTGGCGACCACGAGCAGCGCCATCATCTGGGCATCGCTGACCTGGCCCTTGAAGGCGGTTTGCTTCAGCACGCCGACCAGTTCCTCGGGTGCGTTCGCGTCGATGGAAAGGGCTTTCGCGAGGTTCGATGCCTGCGTGGCAATCATCTGGCTCATGGGGCGATGCTCAGTAGTGGATGGAGACGGCCGGCACGGAGCCCGACGCGATCAGGGTGATGACGGTCTTGGCGACGTCCTCGTCGATGCCGCCTTCGACCAGCGCGGCGAGCGCGGCGTTGTTGATCGTCTTGCGGTGCTCACGGTCGGCGGCGCGGCGCGCGTTCTCGGCTTCGATCCGATCAGCCTCGGCCTTCCGCTCGCGCTCGACGCGGGCGGCCTCGGCGGCGGCGCGCTGCTCAGCGGCGCGGATGGCTTCGGCGCGTTCGCGCTCTGCACGCTCGGCGGCCAGGCGCTCGCGCTCGACCGCCTCGGCGCGTTCCTGTTCGGCGCGTTCGCGTGCTTCCTGCGCCTCGCGCTCGGCGCGGGCCACGGCTTCCTCGGCTTCCTTCTTCGCGCGCTCGGCGGCTTCCTGACGGATGCGCTCTTCGCGCTCGGCACGTTCGCGGGCTTCGCGCTCGGCCTGCTCGGCTGCGGCGCGCTCCGCTTCGGCGCGGGCAATGGCGGCCTCACGCTCGCGGATTTCAGCCTCGCGTCGTTCGATCTCGGCGAGGCGGGCCGCTTCGGCTTCGGCCCGGGCCCGCGCTTCAGCCTCGGCGGCTTCCCGAGCGATGCGCTCCTGCTCTTCCTCCCACGCCGTGAGCGGCTGGCGTACCTCGGTCTTCAGCGCGTCCAGGGTGTCGCGTGCCTTCTTGCGCGCCGCATCTACCTCGGCCGACTTCGCTTTCCAGTCGGCGACCAGCGCCTTGCCTGCGTCGTCGATCACGGTCTTCGACCGCGCCACCTTGTAGGCCAGCGAGGCGATTTCCTTGCGGCCCTTATCAGTGCTGACGTCGGGGACGATGGTGGCCGTCTCCTGGCGAATACGGGAGAGAAGGTCGTCGAGCTTGCCGGCGCCGGTGAAGAGCTCGATGCCGTTGACAGATTCGACGGGGATGAGCGACGAGTCGGACATGGTCACAGATTCCTTGCCCGGATACGCCGGGCGGCGTGTTGGAATGGGGTCAGTTCTGCGCGAAGCAGACGATGGCGGTGAGCAGCCACGGAAGGACGACGAGGACGACGGCGGCTTGCTCGTCAAGAGGTGCTGACATCCACCAGCGGAGGGCGCGGGTCATGCCTTCCTCCCATCGACGACGCCGATAGTTGCGACGGCGTAGGAGACGCGAGGGTTCTGGTCAACGGAAGCGGCGAGCGCCTTGATTACGTATGCCTGCGCAGCCTTCGCGTCGTCGAAAATCTTTCCGTTCGCCGACACGTTGGGAATGCCGTTAACTGGCACAGCCACAACCACGGCCCCGGTGACTGGAGTCGTCAGCGGCACGAGGCTTTCCACATCATCGATGGGCTTCGTGCGGACGTGTTCCCACTTAGCCACGGTCGGCCAGCAGCCGGGGACGCGCGTGACGATGAACAGGGAGTCAGTCCACAGCACCTCGACGACAACGTAGGTGTATCCCTCATCGTTGTCGCAGTTCGGCCCCGAGTACATGCACATGTCGCCTGCCTTGGGACGATGCGAGGAACCATCACCCTTGCGGTAGGAGAGCATTTCGATGAACGTGCTCATGCCGCCATACCTCCGCGCGGCGTCACGACGCGGCGCATCTGCATCGACCATCCGGCCGGAATCTTGTCGAACGGGCCGACGTAGATGATCGATTGCGGGAATCCATCGATCATGCGGACGAGACGGCAACGGAACATCGTGGGGTTCTTCGGCAGCGTCATCACAGTGCGATCCCGAAACGGTGCTCAGCCTGACGGTGAGCGATCTTGGAAAAGGCGTCCTTGAGCAGGGCGCCGGCCTGAGCGGTATCGTCCTCGGCGAGCAGTTCGGCGACCTTCGCGAACGTCTCGGGCGGGATGCTTGCCCACTCGTTGTCGATCCACTTCGGATCGCAGATCAGGGCACCGATGAAGCTGTGGCCCAGCTGGAATTCATCGGCCATGCGGCGAACGGCGCTCATATGGCACCCACCAGTCGGCCAGCGAGGCCGAGAACGAGGAAGAGGGCAAAGGTCTTCATGCCGCACCACCCAGCGCATCGCGCGCAGCAGCTTCGACGGACTCGATGGCGTTCTTCTGGCGCATCGCATCGACTGCCGCCGCGCACTTCGCGACCAGTTCGGCGTCGCCGGGGCTGAGATCGAATTCCAGCGGCTCGATGGAGCTCTTCGGCTGGATGAGGTCGTGGCCGGTGATGAGGCGGTTCATGCCGCCACCTCGTCGCCACGAACTACCGAGGAATCCTCGGTAGTTGCCGAAGGGGTCAGCGCGTAGACGATTTCGCAATCATCCTTCTGATTGCCGAAGCCGTAAGAGCTCCAGCCCCAGCAGTGGCGCGTGCCGACCACGTTCCAGAACGTCTCGTTCCGCTCGGGGAACGGATGAACGTTGAGGTTCGTGTGCATGACGGCGTACCAGAACTGCGCCTTCGTCACTTGGCGCATGCCGTTAGGAATTGCTGAGGTCGGGGCTTCGGTAGCCATCTTCGTCTCCCTGCCGGGGTGTCCGGCTGTGGGAGGAACTATACGAAACGGATTCCAGGGAGTCAATACGTTTCGGATAGTTTTCGAGCAAAAAAATTCCGGCACCCCCGGTGAGGGGGTCCGGAACCGGGCCATGCGCTGGTGAGATCAGCCTCCGCTTTTCTGAGCGGCCAGCCGGTCGAGCATGGCGAGTGCGAATTCTTGGTCTTGGGCGGACAGCTTGCGGACCTTCTGCAGGATGACCTGCTCCATATCGGTCTGGGCAACGCTGGACTCAGCGCCGAACGCTTCCCCGACCTCAAGCTCCAGCACGTCGCATATAGCCTTGACGTGATTCATATCGCGCGGCCTCTTCCTCGTCCCGTTGAACCAGTGTCCTAACGAAGCCAAGGCAGGTGCCTTGGTCCCAGCGGGCCAAGGGTAGCGCTCCAGACGCGCGAAGACTTCTTCGACGGTGAGGCCAATCGCCTGGCGGCGCGCGTCGATGATTTCGTGGAACTGTCTCATAGTCTGCGAGACGCCATCGGATAGTTGGAAAGTACAAATCGTATAGAAGGGGCTTGCACGGCGCCTATCCGTAGCGTATTGTCCATCACTATCCGAAACGGATTGTAGATATGACCCCTCGCAAGCACTTCCTCGATTTCGTCAAGAAAGCCGGTGGCCGCACTGAAGCCGCTCGTCGGCTCGGCATCCCGTACCCGACCCTCTGTGCCCTCTGTAACGGCTACCGCGGCATCAGCCGCGACATGGCCGAAAAGATGGGCAAGGCCAGCGGGGGCGAGCTCGACCCGAAGGTCCTGATCTGGGTCAAGGCCACGAAATCCGAGCGCAAAGCCGCCTGATCCCCTAGGGCGGCTCGCTGCCGTCCGTCCATTTCTCTCAACCACACGAGTCTCCCAAGGATTTCCCGATGTATGCCGAGCACACCCACCTCCGCAACAAGGTCATCAAGGTCCGCTTGAACGAGGACGAGCGCGATCTCGTCGACGCCCTGGCGCGCATCAACAAGACGCAGCCGGCGGTCCTTCTCCGCGACCTCGTTCTCGAGCGCCTTGAAGCGCTGGAGAGCCGTGAAAAGCGTAACGGTCAGGCCATCGCCGCCTGAAGTACCCATTGCAGTGCCTCAGGAGGCCCTGTGCGCCATGAACCATCCATCGATCTGACGCCCGCTGAGCATGCCCGAGTGAAGGCCTTCGCGATCAAGCATGGGTTGACCATGCAGGAAGCCGTGTCGCGCCTCGCTCGCGAGCAGATCACCGAGCGATTCGTCGTACGCAAGCACCGCGCCAACGTGGTCCCGTTCCGGGCCCTGAATCGGGGGTCGCATGAATAACCTCATCCGCCAAGAATCCTTCTGGGATCGTCCGCAGCGCGCCGTGGAAACACCGGCTGCGCGCGTGACGGATCCGGAAACATCTCACCTTGCCGCCGAGCAGCACACGGCTTCGGGCAAGCGCGCCGAGCAGCAGGCGCGCACGGCGGCTGCTGTCCGTGCATTCCCCGGCTGCACCATGCAGGAACTGGCCGAGAAGACGGGCATCGATCGCTACGTCCTCGGGCGCCGCATCAGCGAGTGCGAAACCGCGGGCTTGGTGAAGAGGGCCCTAAAGCGTACCTGTACGGTCACCGGTCGTGCCGCCGAGCCGTGGTGGCCGACGTGAGCCGAGCCCGCAACATCAAGCCCGGGTTCTTCAAGAACGACGTGCTCGCCGAGTGCGACGCGCTGGCGCGGATACTGTTCGCCGGCCTCTGGTGCGAGGCCGACAGGGCGGGGCGCCTGGAAGACCGCCCGAAGAAGATCAAGGCCGAGTGCCTTCCGTACGACGACTGCGACATTGAGATCCTTCTCGGCCAGTTGGTCAGCAAGGGCTTCATCCTGCGCTACGAGATCGGCGGCCGGCGCTACATCCAGATCATCGCATTCACGAAGCACCAGAACCCTCACAAGAACGAGGCGATCAGTTCGATACCTGCACCGGAGTTGTACGGTGCAAGTACGGTGCAAGTTCCGTCGCCTGACGGAAGCACTCCGGCTGATTCCTATTTCCCCTTCCCTGATTCCCTCATCCCTTCGGAGATAGACACGCCCGCTGGCGCGACTTCGGCTGGTGAGGCTGGGATCGCGATGCGGAAGGCGGGCTGCGCATCGCTCAACCTGAGCCACATCGATTTTCTTGCGGCCCTCGCAGAGGGGGTTACGGCCGATGAACTGGCGAACGCGGTCGAGGCGGCAAAGGGCAGGGGCATCGCCGGCGCGGGCTTGTTCGCCTACGCCATCGGCATCGCCCGCACGAACCATGCGAAGACCGCCACGGTGGTTGCCCTCCCAGCCGCTCGCGCTGGTCCCGGTGCGGCGCCGCCGCAGTCGAAAACGCAACTCGCCTCGCAGAACATCTGGGACACCGTCAATGCCTTCACAGAACGCAATTCCGAACTGGATTCTTCAGGAGATCGGCCTGGGCTTGGACAAGCTCCTGTCGCTCAGCTTGGACGGTCATCCGGCGCATGACACGACCGGGAAGACCGTGCTCGTGTGGGCCGAGGCCATCTGCGATCGCCGTGTCTTCGACGAGGCTCAGGACCGCCCTCGCTTCCGCGCTGCGTTCCGCACGTTGATGCAGCGCGAGTCGCGCTGGCCGTCGCCGGCGAAGTTCCTCGACGCGCTGCCGAGCAACGTCGTGTCGTTCCGGCAGCAGAAGCGTCTGGACAGCGATGAGAACCGTGCGCGGGGCCTGCGCCATATCGCCGAGGTGAATCGGATCCTCGGCGTGCGCACCGGCCGCGACGATGGCGACGACGAACCGCCGAGGGCTGCATGATGAACGCGCTGCACGATCAGATCGTGAGCCGCTTCCGTGCTGGCGAGACGATCATGGCGATTGGCCTGTCGATCGGGTACTCGCGGCGGCACGTCCGCAACGTCATCGGCGCCGCAACCCCGACGTACCGCCGCGGCCGTCAGTTACGGTTTGAATCGCGCGCCGACGGCGAATACTGCCAGTGCGGCCGCTGCGCACGCATCGGCTACGGCGTCGACGCCTGGCATCCCGTGTCGGAAGAATTCTGGCCGATGGATCACGGCCGGCTATCGCTGGTGATGTGCAAGGCGTGCCGGAGCGAGTTGATGGCGAAGAAGTCGGGCACCGCGTTGTTGAGGATCGCCGCATGAGCCTGTCGTCGATTCTCACCCGCTTCGTCATCTGCGTGCGACACGGCCACGAGTGGATCCGCGCGCACCGCAAGGACGGTTCCTCCTACCTGCGCTGCCAAGGCTGCAATGAGGTGCGGTCGTGATCACCTGGATGGATGCCGCGCTCAAGATAATCGGGCTCGTCACGGGCATCGCATCGTTCGTCCTGAACGAGTGGAGGAAGTCGTGAGCTATACCTACCGGGTGGAATGCTTCTTCGCGGCTGATAAAGGGCGTGTCACCAGTTACATTGGTGACAGCTTGTGGGAAGCATGGAAGGCATACCGTAGAGCAAAACGTGATGGCGGAATGTACTTCCTCATCGAGTACCGGCCATGACCCAGACCGTCATCCTCAAGCCGGACAACGCCCGCGACCGCTTCGCCTATCTGTGGCGTCTGGCATGCGAAATCCTGCAATTCGGCAAGAACGTCCGCGTCACCCTCGACGAGTTCAAGTCACGCCGGTCGCTGGAGCAGAACGCGAAGTTCCACGCGATCTGCGGCGATCTCGCGAAGCAGATGCCGTGGGCTGGATCGCGCATCGACACCGAGGGCTGGAAGCGCCTTCTCGTCGACGCATGGGCGCGCGCTGAGCGGAAGTCGCCGGGGCAGATCGTGCCGTCGCTGGATGGCCAGTCGGTCGTCGCGCTCGGCATCCAGACCCGCTCACTGCCGGTGGGCGACATGTCCGACCTGATCGAGTTTGCGATCGCCTACGCGGTCGACCATGGCGTGCGGCTCAACGACGAATTCAGAGGCCCTATTTCGGGCCGGGTGCACGGCCATGGATGAAACCTTCTGGATGATGGTCGGGACGGTTGTCGCGATCGGCGAGGCGATGCGGGAGCGGGAGCATGCGGTGCGTCCTCGTCGTACCGCCGACGCTGTCGTGCCGTTCCTTCTGGTCGGCTGGACGGATACCCGCATGGTCATGCGTAAGGGGCCGAAGACGAAGCCCGCATGGCGCAAGCCGATTCTGAGGTGGCCGGCATGACCACCGCCGCCGAACGCAAGTGGTTCGCCGCCGTCGCCTCGCTGGAATCGTGTGTACTTTGCGGACGATTCGGGGTCCAGGTTGCGCATTCCAATCAGGACCGCGGCATGGGCCAGAAATCGCCGGCATGCGCCACGGCCGCGCTCTGCCCGGCATGCCATCACGACATCGACAACGGCAGTTCGCTCCCGCAGGACGAGCGCCGTCGCCTGATGGACCGCGCCATCGTGCGCACGCACATCGCGCTGGCGGAGCGCGGAATCCTGAAGGTGGCCGCATGACCTTCAGCAATCCCGCCGACCGCGCGCGGCACATCATCCATTCGGCCCGACAGGGCCATAACCGAGGAACGACCATGGATCAGAACCACAACTATGCAGGACTCACCGCAACCGAAGCGAACGTCATCGCAGGCCGCACTTCGACGGCCGACGACAGGACGCCGGGAAGCCGCACCATCGAGCAGATGAACAAGAGCCTCGAGCAGCTTGAGCACACTGTGGAGAGCCTGGGAATGTCGCTGTGCCCGGTACTTCGCCATGCCGAGCCCGAGAAGGCTGCCAGCGGCGAGGTGCGCGAGGCTGGACAGTCTCCGGTTCACCAGACCCTCATCGACATGCTGTCGCGCATCCAGCGTGCTACGCAGTCCCTGAGCACCATGCGTAACCGCGTAACGCTGTGACCTCGCCGACCATGATCCGCCTCTCCATCCCGTTCCCGCCGTCCACCAACCGCATCTGGCGCAGCGTCGGCACGCGCGTGCTGCTGTCGCGCGAGGGTAGGGCATACCGCCAGCGGGTGGCTGAGGCGGTCATGGTCGCGCGCGTGCAGGGCTTCGGCCGGAAGAAGCTGGCCCTCGTCATCGACGCCAGCATGCCCGACGCGCGTCGCCGCGACCTCGACAACCTGTTGAAGGCGGCTCAGGACGCCATGCAGGCCGCTCGCCTGTACGAGGACGACAGCCAGATCGTCGACCTGCGCATCCGGCACGCGGGCATCGATCGCGCGAACCCGCGGCTCGACGTGATGCTGGAGGCAGCTTGAGCACCTACGGCCCATGGACGAATACGGGCCACGGTCATGTGTGGCCTCGACCCGATGGGATAAAGGTTCGGTGCGGCGGGCCTCCTATTTGCCGAGAGTGCGCGGCCGACGCTGCCGTCTATCTTGGCATCGACAGGTTCAAGAAGAGCCTCGCGGAGGCTGATCGTGACCGTTTACAACCACCTCTCCCACGCCCTGCGGATCCTCCGCACCGAGCCGGACCCCATGAAGTGGGCGCCGATGATCGAGGCCCTGACGACGGAACAGCAGGCCGAGGTGAAGCCGTGGCTCCGGGAGCAGTTCAAGCGCGTGCAACGTCATCGACAGGCTACGAGCACCACACCACCGCCAGTCTCGCCGCCAGCCTCAAGTCCGCGAAGAAGGCGATGACCACCGCACAGGGACGGATCGACCGCATCAACCGCGAAATGAAGCGCCGCCAGCGCGCAGCCGACAAGCAGGGGAGAACGACATGACCCAGAGCACCGACCGCGACGTGGCGGGATACATCCACGCATCGACATGCCTTGAACGTACCGAGGCACGCGTTATACGTCCCCATGTACGCCCGAATCGCACCGTGCACCGCCAGTTTGATCGCGATGTACGACCCATAGGGCAATTCCAACCCGACGAAGGCGACATGACGAACCTGGCGAACTCCATCCTCCGTCGGATCCGGAAGAACCGGCACACCACCGGCGCCGGCAGCTACGTGCTCGGCGATCAGGACGGTCGCGTCTACGTCGTCGCCGAGGGGAACAGCACCGGCATGGGCTTCGTGAACCGCCACGAGGGCTGGACGATCGGTCGGTACTGCGCGGGCCTCCGTGGCGCGCTCCCGCTGGCCGAGCAGCTGGTCGGTGACCTTCAGGAGCACTTCAAGGGCCTGATCCGGGCCGAGGTGGCGGCATGAAGATCATCGCGCACAAAGAGCCATGGTCGAACCGCGTCGGGCTTGTGATGCTCTCCGACGACGGAAAGTTTGCGGCGATCGAGGTCACGTACAGCTCCATTGGGGACGGAGCATCTATCGGCCCTATCGGACCTGTTGCGTACATCGAGCAGAACGACGCGCAGACGCTTATCGACTCTCTGTGGGCGGCCGGACTGCGTCCTTCTGAGGGAAGCGGAAGCGCTGGAGCACTCGCGGCCACGCAGCGGCATCTGGAGGACATGCGAACCCTGGTCTTCAAGGGGCGTGGAGCATGAGCGGCAACATGGCTTTCTTCTGGCGCGACATCCAGACCGTGAAGGGCGCCGTGCGCGCCGCGCTCGCGCTCCCGCATGTGGACATCGGGGAACTCCGGCAGATCGAGCGCTCCCATGCCTACGTCGATGCCGAGCCCACGGTCAGCGACCGCATGCGCGAGCACTTCGACGCCATGGCCGATCACGCCCCGCGCATGACCATCCAGCGCGCCCGCACCCTTCGCACCCAGCAGTGGCACGCCAACCCACCCAGCATCGCAGAGCTCTTCGCCCTGCCGATCC
>Ga0102591_1004168_pt1 | contig 11671 bp, 9 predicted proteins | sample AraplaCol_mCL_r2_2_FD_76860 | JGI IMG/M metagenome (GOLD analysis project Ga0102591, IMG submission 76860) | Arabidopsis root microbial communities from North Carolina, USA - plate scrape MF_Col_mCL_r2 (SPADES assembly) (version 2) | ecosystem: Host-associated > Plants > Roots > Endosphere... | reverse complement strand
CGGCCTTGGTGGTCTTGCCGATACAGCCGGCGATGTTCGGGAACACGTAGAAGGCCCCTTGGGGCTTGTGGCAGGTGATGCCGGGGATCTGATTGAGCAGCTTGACCACCAAATCGCGCCGGTCGCGATAGATGTCCGCACGCTCCTTCAGGAACTCCTGCGGCCCATCCAGGACCGCAACCGCCGCCGCCTGGCTCAGGGTGCAGATTCCACCGGTCGCCTGACCGTGGACATTGTTCATCGCAGCGATCAGGTCCTTGGGGCCGCCGCAATAGCCGACCCGCCAGCCAGTCATGGCGTAGGCCTTTGACGCGCCGTTCACGGTCACGACACGATTCTTCAGTCTCGGTTCAACCTCCGCGATGGTGCAGAATTCGAAACCATCATAAGTGAGGTGCTCGTAGATATCGTCGGTGAGAATCCAGACGTCGGGATACTTCAGCATGACGTCGGCGATCGCGCGCATCTCGTCGCGCGTGCACGCCGCGCCGGTCGGATTGTTGGGAAAGTTCAGGATCAGCCACTTCGTCCGCGGCGTGATCGCCGCATCCAGGTCCGCCGGGCGGAGCTTGAACTGGTTGTTCTCCGGGCACGGCACGGCGACGGGCGTCGCCTCTGCAAGGAGAACGATGTCCGCATAGGTGATCCAGCCGGGCGCGGGAATGACGACCTCGTCGCCGGGATTGCAGGTCGCAAACAGCGCGTTGAAGATGATCTGCTTGCCGCCGTTGGCGATCAGGATCTCGTCGAGGGCGTAGTCGAGATTGTTCTCGCGCTTGAACTTGCGCTGGACCGCGGTCCGCAACGCGGCAGTCCCCGGCTGCGCCGGGTACTTGGTATCGCCGGCCAGGGCGGCCCGATGTGCGGCCTCGATCGCATGCGGCGGCGTCGGAAAATCGGGCTCGCCGGACGACAGGCCGACGATCTTGACGCCTGCGTCGCGGAGCTCGCGCGCCTTGTCCGTCATCGCCGCCGAGGCCGACACCTTCACAGTCTTGAGGCGGTTTGCGAGTTCAGGCATTGTCAGCTCCACTTCTCATTTCTTTCAAACGCGCGACCGCGGATCGGCTCGCAAATCGCAATTCGCCAACGACCTGGAACGTGGGTACGACCTCGATCATCGCGACGTTCATCCGCGCCGGCGATCCCACCGCGAACGCAATGGCATCGGCGATGTCTTCGGACTGGAGCGTCTCGAAGCCGCCGACGAACCGGGCATCCGGATTGTCGGTGGCGTTCTGGTTCTGGAAGATGCTCGTCGCCACACGCCCGGGCGAGACTTCGGTGACGCGAACGCGGGTGCCGTAGAGGTCGACGCGCAATTGCTGCGAGAGCGAATTAATGCCCGCCTTCGTCGCGTGATAGGCCACGGATGAGTTGAAGGTCGTGGCGTTTTCGCCGAAGGCGTAATGGCCCGCGATCGAGGAGACGTTGACCACGTGGCCACGGTTGCGCCTCGCCATGCCAGGTGCGATCAATCGCGTCAGGTGCAGGACCGCGCGCAGATTGACGTCGACCAGCGTGTCGACATCATCCGATGCCATCTCCAGGATATTGCCGCGCCGCGACTGGCCGGCATTGTTGACGAGAACATCGAATTCGGCCGAACCGGCAAGGCGCATCAAGGCGTCGTAGTCGTTCACGTCGACCGCACAGGCGCGGCATCCGGTCTCGGCCGACAGGCTGGCTAGCCGGCGAACATCCCGCGCCAGCGCGTGGACCTCGAGCCCCTCGGCACGGAGGCGACGAACCGTCGCAGCCCCAATTCCCGAGGACGCGCCCGTCACCAACGCCGTTCGGTAGTCCGAAAATCCCATCCGCAGGGCTCTCTTGCAGTCAGGCCGAGCGGCGGGAAGTTACGTGCGGAGATCGGCGCAGGCATACAGCGGATTTGTTCTGCCCTCATAAGGACATCCAATATCCCGGCCTTAACTCGTCGGGTGCACGAGCCATAAGCCCACCCGATGCAGGCAGAGTGAATTTCTCTTACTCGTCCTCGCGCGTATCGCCCTACATTTTGCAACGCTCTTCTCACCCACGGGAAACGGACCAGAATGTTGGAAGTCGGCAATCGGATCGTCATGGTCTCCGGAGCTTCGCGCGGCATTGGACGTGCGGTCGTCGACCGGCTACTGGCGTCGGGCTTCCGCGTATCGGCGGGGCTTCGCGACCCGAGCCGCCTCGCCGAGAGCGAGAGGCTCATGACGTACCGCTATGATGCCGAAGACGTCAGGAGCCCGATCTCCTGGGTCAACGCGACGGTCGCTCGGTGGGGCGGGATCGACGCCATCGTCAACGCGGCCGGCATCAATCCGAAGGTCCGGGTCTCCGACGAGGGCGAGAACGAGCTCGATGAAATGTGGCGCGTGAACGTCAAGGGGCCCCTGCGCCTCGTCAGGGCCACCCTGCCCCATCTGGCCGTGTGCGGACATGGCCGGGTCATCAATCTGGGGTCCCTCGCCGGCAAGCGCGTGGGAAGCAATGTCGGCTATGCCATGACCAAGTTCGCTGTCGTTGCGCTCACCCACGGCATTCGCCGGGAGGGACGTGCGGCCGGCATCCGGGCGACGGTGATCTGCCCGGGCTATGTTGCCACCGACATGACGCTGAACGACGACGAGATTCCCCGCCACGAGATGAGCCAGCCGGGCGACATCGCCCGCCTGGTGGAAACCGCACTCATGCTGCCGAACAACGCGTCGGTCTCCGAGATGCTCGTGCACTGCCAGTTCGAACCGATGCTTTAAAACCCGGGCGCGACGATGACATTCGCAGCGGGTGAGCAAATCGCCGGCGACCCGAACAAGTCCGGCCCTGGGCCCTATCACCGCCCAAGCAATGTCTTGATGCCGGCCAAACCGATCCGCAGGAAGGGGTCTGAATGGATGTAGAAATATTTGACGCCCCGGTCGCGCCAGAACGGTAGTTCGTCAGACGTCACAAGTGTCCCGGCGACCTTGCCGGCGGCGCGGATCTTCCTGACCGCAAGATCGACCCGCTCGACGACGGCTTGGGGTCTCGGCTCTCCGAAGGGCGGAGCCGGCGGATAACCCATGTTCTGGGACAGGTCGCCAGGCCCGATGAAGAAAACATCAATGCCTTCCACCGCGAGCAAGGAATCGATGTCGTCAATCGCCCTCGGCGTTTCGATCATTGCAACGATCAACCGCTTTTCGTGGTCGGCAGGGCACGCGTAGCGCACGGCGTCGACGATCGCGCGCACCTGGTCGGCAGTATCGACCATTGGCACCATCAGGCCGTCGGCGCCGGCATTGAGATAACGGATCAGAACCGGCCGTTCATGCGAGTGCGGACGGACGATGGCGGCGCCGCCCGCGCCGCGAATGGCCTGGGCCGTCACACGCACGTCCTCAAAGCTCCAGGTCCCGTGCTCGCAATCGACGAAGATTGCATCCGCACCGAGTTCGACCAGACGGACGGCCAGGCCCGCCGAAGCGTGATGCGGTGTAAGCATCGTGACCGCCTCGCCCTTGGCAAGGCGCTCGCGCAGTTTGGCTCCATTCATGGCAGATCCTTCTCTGTCAGGTCTTTGGCTTGTCGCTCAGCCCTTCTGGCGCACCGACCCACCGGGCCATCTCGATATCGGCCGAGGTGTCGCGCATGAAGGTTGGGCAGATGTGCAACTCCGGGATCACGGCGCCCTTCTGCAGGCTGGCGCAGAGCAGCACGGCGCGCGCAACGTCGTGCGGGTGAAGCATCACGGCCCGCTCGCCTTCGAGCGGCGGCCGGGCGCGATTGTCCATGATCGGGGTATCGGTCTCGCCGGGCAGGATCGTCGTCGCGCGAATGCCCTGGTTGCGATAGGTGTTGTGTAGGAAGGTCATGAAATTCTTCACGCCGGCCTTGGCCGCGCCATAGGCCGCGCCGCCGAGCAGGTTCGGATTGACGACCGCGAGCGACGACACCGTGATCACCGTGCCTTCCTTCCTCGCGATCATGTCCTCGAGCACGGCCTGGGTGAGGTTAAACACGGCGGTGAGGTTGACGTTCACCGTGGCGTTCCACTCGGCCTCGCTGATGAAGCGCGCGTTCAGCACCTTGCTGGCACTGCCGGCATTGTTGACGAGAATGTCGATCGGTCCGACATTGCTCTTCACCCAGGCAACCGTCTCCAGGATCGCGTCCCGGGAACCGACATCGAACGCGCGGGCGATGGCCTTGCCGCCCGCCTTCTCTATCGCCGTGACGACCTCCTCGAGCGGGCCGATCCGGCGTCCTGTCAGGATAACCCTCGCACCTTCCTGGGCGAGCAGGATCGCGATCTCGCGTCCGATCCCCGTTCCCGCGCCGGTGACGAGCGCGATCTTTCCGTCGAGCAGACTCATGACTCTCCTATTCGGCGGCCGTCGCCGCCAGGCTTGAGCGCTGATGGCCGTAAATCTGCCTCGCGGCCTGCGGCGTGATCAACCCTTCCGCGAGATCGAGCTCGATCGCGGCCGCGGAGCGCTCCGACGTCTTGCCCCAGCCGCCGCCTCCCGGCGTCTCGACCTCCAGGCGGTCACCCGTCTTCAGGACGACCTTGCCCTTGGGAAATTGCGGCTCGCCGTTCTTGTGCACCTTGCCGGCGCTGCCGGACCGGCCTCCGACGACCCCGAAGCAGGGATGACGCACCCGCTCGGAGGCAAGATAGATGTTCATCGGATTGCGCCCGAGATTGCGCAAGATGACGCGCTGGCCAAGCCCGCCCCGGCTTTTGCCGGCGCCGCCGGAATCCGGAATCAGCTCCTTGCACTCGGTGAGCGCGGGGACGGCGATCTCGAACATCTCGATCGCTGTGACCCTGCAATTGGACGGGAAGCTCAGCGTGTCCAGACCGTCGAACTCGGCGCGGGCGCCCTGCCCGCCGTGAAAATTCTGCACCGAGCCGTATTGCGTGCCGTCGTCGCGCCGGCCGACGCAGTTGGCGGCCCAGATCGGCGCGCCGCCGCTGTCACCCATCACCTTGACCGGCACCACGCCTTCCAGCGCCTTGAAGATCAGCGAGGGAATGACGTGGCCGATCAGATTGCGCGAATTGCCTGCCGTCCATTGCTGCGGATTGAGGATCGAGCCAAGCGGCGCCTCGTCGGTGATCGGGGTGATGCAGCCCTCGTTGTTCGGCGTATCCGGGTCGAGCAGGCATTTCAGTGCGTAGACCGAATGGGCGTAGCGGTAATTGGTCCGGCAGTTGATGGAATGGAGCACCTGGTCTGACGTGCCGGCATAGTCGACGTGGATGGAATCGTCGCGGACGATGACGGAGGCCTTCAAGGTCACATCGGTGTCGTAGCCGTCGAGCAGAACCTCGGCGGAATAGGTCCCATTGGGCCATTGCCGGATCGCCCGCCGCGTCTGCGCCTCGGATCGCGTATGGATGGCGTCGGCCAGTTCGTCGATGCTGTCGAGGTCGTATTCGTCGAGGAATTTCACCAGTTCGCGGCCCATCACATTGTTGGCCGCGACCATGGATTCGAGATCGCCCATCACTTCGGTCGGAAGGCGAACGGAGGCGGCGATGATGTCGAGCACATCCTGGTTGGGGACGCCGGCCTTGTGCATCTTCACGATCGGGAAGCGGATGCCCTCCTCGAAGATGTCGCTGGCCTCGGAATGCAGGGGCGCGCCGCCGATGTCGGGCAGATGCGCGATCGAGCCGGCATAGGCCACGACCTTGCCCTTCTTGAAGATCGGCGTGATCATGGTGACGTCGGGCAGATGCCCGGTGCCGATCTCGGGATCGTTGGTGGCGAGCACGTCGCCTTCTGCCAGAGCCTCGGCCGGAAATTTCGGCAGGAAGTATTTTTGCGCGGCGACCGGGAGCGAAGTGATGAACACCGGGATCGACCAGGTGCATTGCGCCAGCGCGCGGCCGCGGCTGTCGAGCAGTACGGTCACATAGTCGTGGTTCTCGCGCACGATCGGCGAAAACGCGGTGCGGCCGAGCACGATGTCGGCCTGGTCGGCGATGAAGATCAGGCGATTCCACATCACCTGAAGATTGATGGGATCGTTGAAATCGGCCGCGTTCACGGACATGGATGCGTCCTCCTCAGGCGAGGTTGATCACGAGATTACCATTGATGTCGATGTGAGCGGTGCCGCTCGGCCCGACCACCGCCGTCGACTCGCGCTGCTCGACAATGGCCGGTCCCTTGATCTCCTCGCCGACCGGCAGCTTGTAGTGATCGTAGACCGGCGTCTCGACGAAGCCATTGCGCTCGCTGAAATAGACCGAGCGGGTGCCTTTCCTGGCCTCGGCGGCATGCCGTGCGTGCGGCCGGGTCACCTGGTCCTTCCGCCCGCTCGAGCGCAGACGCCAGGTGATCACCTCGACCGACGAGCCCGCGACGATGCGGCCGAACAGCTCGCGGTAGAGCTTGTAGAAATTGGCGAGGAGCTCTTCGTGGAACCGCTTCGGCGCCAGGCCGCGATCCGGCAGTGCGACCGTGATTTCGTGGCCCTGGCCGACGTGGCGCATGTCGACAGTGTAGGTGTTGGTGATGGTCTCCGGCGCGACGCCGGCGGCGCGGACGACTTCGGCCCCCTGGGCCGCGAGATCGCCGAGCAGGCGGTCCATCGCGACAAAATCCCAATTGTCGACCTGCATCGGAAAGCTCGCGGAGAGGTCGACCGCGACCGGTGCGATCAAGAGGCCGATCGCGGAGGTGACGCCGGCGCCCGTCGGGCAGATGATGCGCTTGATGCCGAGCTTGCGGGCGATGCCATAGGCGTGCACGGGGCCCGCGCCGCCGAAGGCCACCATCGGCAGGCTGCGCGGATCGACGCCGAGGTCGGTCGCATGCACCGCCGCCGCCTTGCTCATGGATTCATTGACGAGATCGTGGATGCCCCAGGCACAGCGGGGCACGCTGACGTCGAGCGCGGCTGCGAGCTTCGCCATCGCCGCTTGCGCGGCGTCCTTCGAGACCTTGAACGAGCCGCCGACGAAGGACTCCGTGCCCATGTAGCCGAGCAAGATATCGGCGTCGGTGACGGTCGGCTCGGTGCCGCCGCGCTGGTACGCGGCCGGGCCCGGCATCGCGCCTGCCGACCGCGGCCCGACGTCGAGCAGGCCGAGCGGGTTCCTCGCCGCGATCGAACCGCCGCCCGCGCCGATCTCGATCATGCGGATCGACTGGATCTTGAGCGGAAAGCCCGAGCCCTTGCGGAAGCGATGGTAGTGCGCGACCTCGAGATCGGTGCCGACCGTCGGCTCCCCATTCGGGATCAGACACAGTTTTGCGGTGGTGCCGCCCATGTCGAAGGACAGCACACTGCCCTCACCGGCAATGCGGCCGAATTCGGCGGCTGCCACCGCGCCTGCGGCAGGGCCGGATTCGATCAGGCGCACCGGAAGCTCCGCAGCTCGGCTGCTCGGCACGAGGCCGCCCGACGAGGTCATCCAGAGCACCTGGCGATTGATACCCCTGGCCGCAAACTCCCGTTCGAGATGCGCGACGTGTCCCGACATCTGCGGTCGCGTATAGGCGTTGACGACAGTGGTCGAGGCGCGGTCGAACTCGCGCACCTCGGGGCACACCTCAGAGGACAACGACACGAAGACGTCAGGGTCCTCTTCGCGCAGCAGCGCTGCGATACGCTGCTCATGGGTCGGATATTTGTAGGCGTGCAGCAGGCAGACGGCGACGGATTTGATGCCTTCCTCGCGCAACCTCCCGGCGATCTCGCGGACCGTCTCCTCCTCCAGCGCCGTGATGACCTCGCCGTCGGCGGACATGCGCTCGACGGCGCCAAAGCTGTTGGCGCGCGTCACCAGCGGGTCGGGATACTTCAAGTTCAGATCGTAGAGGTCATAACGTCCTTCGTTGCGGATGCGCAGCATGTCCTGGAAGCCGGCGGTGGAGATGAAGCCAGTCTTGACGCCCTTGCGTTCCAGCACCGCGTTGGTGACGACAGTGGTCGCACCGAGCACCTGAAGTCCTTCGAGATCGACGACATCGCCGAATTGCGCGAGCAGCTCGGAGACGCCGCGAACCACGGCCTCGGCCGGATTGGTCGGTGTGCTCAGCACCTTGTGGAGATGCAGTTCGCCGTTGTCGTCGAGCAACGCGAAATCGGTAAAGGTTCCCCCGGTATCAAATGCGAGCTTGGCCATCTGTTTCCTCGAAGAGATTGTCTTCGAGCGTAGGAAATGAGGTTACGGCCGGCCACCACAACTCCAGTCTGCCGCCATAGGTTTTGTTTATGGCCTGACGAAGTCGGCGCGATACAGCCGCCGCACATGCCGGTGCCGGGCTTTGACGTCCAGCGGTATTGCTTAGACCGCCTTGATGCCCTGCGGATGGCCGCGCATCAGCTTCTCGACCACGGTCAGGAGTACCGATCGTGTGGCAAGCGCGGGCTCCGACAGCGGCAGATGGTCGGAGATGCACAGGGAGACGGTCGCCTCGATCGCGGGCCGCACCAGCCGCCGCACCTCGACCCCACCAAAGCTCGACGCGGTCGCTGCGACCGAGGCCGGCAGGATGGTCGAGCCGAGCCCCTCGGTCACGGCCGCGCCGAGCGCGGAGACGGATTCGATCTCAGAGACGACATTCGGCGTCACCCGCGCTCGCGCCAGCGATTCATCGATCAGGCGCCGCAGGAAATGTCCCTGGCTCGGCAGCAACAGCTTGACGTCGGCCAACGCCGACAGCGGCAGCGGTTCGTCCGTCGGCTTTTTCACTGCCGCCCCGGCGCGCGAGACCAGATACAGCTCCTCGCGAAACAGCGGCTGGAGCTTGACACCCTTGATCGGGCCGGAGCCATAGATCATGGCCATGTCCATCTTGCCGGTCATAATCAGCTCGCTCAGCACATGGCCGAAGCTGTCGTTGATGTGGACGATGATCTGCGGATGCAGCGTCGACATTTCCTTCAGAATCGGCAGCGACAGCGTGCTCGACGCCGAATAGGTCGCAAGCCCGATCGACACCCGCCCTGCGAGCGCCTTGGTCGACTGATCGATGTCGATCTGCGCCTGCTCGATCTGCTTCAGCAGCAATTGCGCATGGCGATAGAGGATGAGGCCGGCCTCGGTCGGGACGATGCCGTGATTGCTGCGCAGGAGCAGCTTGTGCTTGAAATGACTCTCGAGCGCCGCGATCTGCTGCGACAGCGCCGGCTGCGCCGTGCGCAACAGGCCGGCGGCGCGCGAGACGCTGCCGGCATCGACCACCTTGACGAAGCTCTTCAGCTTCCTGAAATCGACGCTCATCTGTGTCGAACGCTGGTCCTGAAAACGCGGGCTGGTTCGCCAATATCTCCCATCTAGGCCGTTGATTTCAATGATATTCTTGCCGGCCTCTCGCTTTCGGCCCGGTCCGGGCGTACCGGCGTCAGCGTAGCGCCTTGCAGGCCTTTTCGATGCGGTCGCAGGCGTCCTTGATCGCGGCCATCGAGGTCGCGATCGACAGACGGAAATACGGCGAGAGCCCGTAGGCCGCGCCCTGCACGGCGGCTACGCCGACATCGTCGAGCAGATAGAGCACGAAATCGAGATCATTCTCGATGACCTTGCCGTCAGGCGTGGTCTTGCCGATCACGCCGGCACAGCCGGGATAGAGATAGAAGGCTCCATCAGGCACCAGACAGGACAGGCCGGGGATCGCATTGAGCCGTGCGCAGGCATAGTCGCGGCGCTCCTTGTAGAGCTTGACGCTGTCGCGAACGAACGACTGGTCGCTGGTCAGCGCATGGGCGGCCGCGGCCTGGCTGATCGACGATGGGCACGACGACATCTGCGATTGCAGCTTGTTGATGGCGGCGACCAGCGGCGCGGGACCGGCGGCATAGCCGATCCGCCAGCCGGTCATCGCATAGGTCTTCGACACCCCGTTGGCGAGCAGGACGCGGTCCTTGAGCTCGGGTACCGCGGCGGCAAGCGTCGTCGCCGGCTCGTCGCGGTACCAGATCTGGTCATAGATGTCGTCCGAGAGCACGAGGACGTCGGGATGACGCAGCAGCACGTCGCCGATCGCCTTGAGGTCTGCGCGGGAATAGGCCGCGCCGGTCGGGTTCGAGGGCGCATTCAGGATCAGCCAGCGCGTCTTCGGCGTGATCGCGGCTTCCAGCGCCTCCGCCGTCAGCTTGAACCCCTGGTTCTCGGAGCAGCGGACAATGACGGGCTTGCCGTCATTGGCGATCACCATGTCGGGATAGGAGACCCAATAGGGCGCGGGAATGATGACCTCGGCGCCCTCCTCCACGCTCGCCATCAGCGCGAGGAACAGGATCTGCTTGGCGCCGCCCCCAACGCAGATCTCGTTGTCGGCATAGTCGAGGCCAAGGCGGCGCTTGTAGTCGGCGATGATCGCCTTGCGCAGGGCGACAGTGCCGTTGACGGCGGTATATTTGGTCTCGCCGCGATCGATCGCCTCATGCGCGGCCGCCTTGACGTGATCCGGCGTGTCGAAATCAGGCTCGCCGATCGCCATGTCGACGATGTCGCGGCCGGCGGCCTTCAGCTCGCGCACGCGGGCGGACGCCGCCGTGGTCGGAGATATCTTGATGCGCGAGACGCGCGCGGCCGGCACGAAGATCGTCACTGTTGTCGTCCTTTGCGTTGCGAATGCCGTCCACCTGCCGGGCGGACGCCTAGATCAATGTTCGACGTCGGTCTCACCGCGCATGCGGCCGGTGAGGAAGAGCTCGCCCAGCTCGTCATGGGTGATGTCGGCGGGACGCCCGTCCCAGATCACCTTGCCGAGCCGCAGGATGACGGCGCGCTGCGCCACGGCCATGGCCTTCTTGGTGTTCTGCTCGACCAGCAGAATGGTCTGGCCGGCCGCGTTGATGCGCAGCAGCTCATCGAACACGATTCCGATCGCGGTCGGCGACAAACCGACCGAGGGCTCGTCGACGAGCAGGATCTTTGGCCGCTGCAGCACCGCCATCGCGACTTCGAGCAGCTGCTGTTCGCCGCCCGACATGTTACCGGCCAGCGTATTGCGGCGCGTCTTCAGAATTGGGAAGAGGTCGTAGACATAATCCCGCTCCGCTTTCACCTGGCTGTCGCGCAGCGTATAGGCGGCCATCTGGAGGTTCTCGTCGACCGTCATGACAGGGAAATTGCAGCGCCCCTGTGGCACCCAGGAGATCCCTTCGGCGAGGATCGCGCGCGACTTGAGTGCGCTGATGTCCTTGCCCTGCCAGTTGATGCTGCCGCCCTTGACCGTCGTCATGCCATAGAGCGTCTTCAGAAGCGTCGACTTGCCCGCCCCGTTCGGCCCCATCAGCGCGACGAACTGTCCCTGCGGCACGTCGAGATCGACGCCGTTGAGGATGTCGAGCGAGCCGTAGCCGGCGCGCAGGCCCTTGATCGAGAGAGAGGGTTCAACCACCGAGATAGGCCTCCCGCACTGCCAGGTTCCGGACGATCTCGTCGGGCGTTCCTTCCGCGAGCTTGCGGCCCTGGTCAAGCACAACCACCCGCTTGCACAGGCTCGTGACGACGTCGATGTTGTGCTCGATGATGAGGAAGCTGACGCCGAACGAGGTGTTGGCGAGGCGGATGCTCTCGACCACACGCTCGATCAGCTTGGGATTGATGCCGGCCATGGGCTCGTCGAGCAGAATGAGCTTCGGCTCTGGCATCAGCATCGAGGCGAACTGGATCAGCTTCTGCTGGCCGCCCGAGAGCTTGCCGGCCGGCTGGAAACGCACGTCCCAG
>Ga0102591_1004166_pt1 | contig 11672 bp, 12 predicted proteins | sample AraplaCol_mCL_r2_2_FD_76860 | JGI IMG/M metagenome (GOLD analysis project Ga0102591, IMG submission 76860) | Arabidopsis root microbial communities from North Carolina, USA - plate scrape MF_Col_mCL_r2 (SPADES assembly) (version 2) | ecosystem: Host-associated > Plants > Roots > Endosphere... | reverse complement strand
GCTCAAAGACATCACGCAGTTCGGCCTGAAAACGGGCGCGCGTCCCCTCCTCGTCGAGCTGGCTAAGACGAGTATAGCCGACGACGTCGGCTATCAGGATGGCGGCGAGACGGCGCTCCATTTCCCCACGCGGTTAAAAGCTATTGCTCGTTTGAGTATACAGAGAGTCCGCGATGTTGCCATTCCGAAAGGATGCCGTATCGGAATACCAAATTTTGTGGCGTGAGCGTTTTTATGGAACCGCAGTGGGCGCGGGAGCCCTTCGGCCTCAGACTTTGGCAATTGAATCGATGTCGCGCCGACATCAGCGGGAACCACCTGTCACGACCTCGACAACCGAGTAGAGCCCGCGATCGGCTTTACGCACTCTGATGACGCGCTGTGCGCTCATGACCGCTTGCAGCGCGTTCGAACCGAGACCTTCCCTCGCCTGCCGGGCTCTGCAGCCAACGCTCGTCTGACGCTAGGTTTTTTGAGATAATGAGTGTTGGGCAGATCACTCGATTTGCCAACTTTCGAGGGAGGAAGTTCTAATGCCACTTTTCGTAACAACTGGGTGCTATACAGCCACGTCAGCGAAGGGGATGATTGACAATCCATCGAACCGAGAGAAGGCGGCCCGTGGCATCATGGAAGCAGCGGGCGGAAAACTGCATTCTTTCTACGTCACGACCGGCGAAACCGACTGGATGGCAATCACCGAATTCGACGATGGCGCTGGCTTGATCCCCGCACTTCTCGTCATCGGCGCATCGGGAGCCGTCTCAAATGTCAAAACCGTGAGGGCTTACACGGGGGCGGAATTCGAGGCCGCGCAAGAGAAGGCAGGCACAATCGCATCGTCATACAAGCCCCCGGCACAATAAGCAGACCACTGGTTGAAACATCTCGGGCAGCGGATCGAGCCTCCGCTGCCTGAAACGACGTGTTGGCGCAGCAGATTACCTTAAGGTGTCGGACAATGGCTGCCGCTTGAATCAGCTGCCCAAACATCTGCCATTTTTCGCCGGTCTTGGCGTCACTGCCATTGAGTTTGAACGCCGAAGCTGCACAAGCAACAGCAGTCTACGAACGCCAGTGTTGTCCGTTATCATGGCAACACGCGCTTCAAGGTCTATGTAGAGGAACGGCACGACCACCGCCATGCCCGCAGTGGTTTTGTGCCGATAGCATGTGTTTATGAGCGTCCGGGACACAGGCTTAAAAGTGCGCGTCCTCAAGGCCGCAGAATGGATCCACAGGGTTCACGCCAACGAAGGGCTTGCGACCAAGCATGCAATCAACGACGGCTTCCTGGACGCTGTCCATTGTGGAATACGCGTTGATGTAGGCCGGTACCCGTGGCGCATCGTAGAGATGATATGGATGCCCGAAGGAGATCATTATTGACGGAATATTCGTCCAAGGCCGATACATCGCCTTGAAGAGACCCCCGCCCCCCATGCGATGCCAGTCGACAAATATCCTGCCCCGCACGAGCAGCGACTCATCGCCCAGCGCATAGATCACGAGATCGAAATCATCAGGTGTTGGCACAATGTCGGGTCGGTCAATCGTGACTTCGAAACCCTCCTTCTCCAAAAGCTCGGGAAGCACGAATTTCAGAGGCTGCGGGATAAGCGGATGGATGATACCTCCGTCGACCAGCAACACGCGCTTCGTCTCGGCCGGATCGAGCGGAAAGATGCCTTGGACGTCCTTCACAAGCGTCGGCGATCGTCCGATGAACTCCCTCGATGCGGCTATGCTGTCCGGATGCGCAAGCACGTGGCGCGCTTCGGCGGCCTCAGGTAGAACATCCGACGGCTTAAAAAGCCTGAGGTGCGCCTTGAGCGCCAGCACGCGCAGTACAGCTGCCTCAAGCCGCTCAGAGGTAATTCGGCCGTCTTCAACGGCGGCCTTAACCGCAGCCATATCCTTCTCAGGCGCATCGCTGAAGAGGATCATATCACAGCCATTGGCAATGATGTCGGGCATTGTCTCTGCATGGTGGCCCCAAGCTGAAAGACCTCCCATGGGTGTCGCGTCGGAGACGATGATGCCGTTGAAGCCGAGTTCGTTCCGCAGGAGGTCAACGTTCAACAACCTGGAAACCGAGGCCGGTCGGAAGGCTTCAAGATCGGCATCCGGCACTTTTGACCGGACATAGGCCGGAAACGAAATATGCCCGCTCATTATAGCCAGCACGCCTTCGTCGATCAGAGTTTTGTAGAGGCGACCGAAGGTTTTCTTCCACGCCTCAACCGAAAGCGGATTTGTCGTGGTAACAAGGTGCTGATCGCGGTCGTCGTATCCCTCGCCAGGCCAATGCTTCGCGGTGGCAGCCACACCATTTCGTTGGAGACTACGAACATGGGCAACCGCATGACGCTCGATCTTGTCGACATCGGAGCCATAAGAACGGGTACCGACGATCGGTGATCGGAAAGCGGCATTAATGTCAATAACTGGCGTGAACGACCAACGAACACCCATGGCGCGCCCTTCGCGTGCCAGGATTTCCGAAGTTCTCTCTGTTGCCGAGACATCGTCAACAGCCGCAAGCCCAAGTTGGCCGAGCACCGGGGTGCCGAATGCAAATGAATGTCGGCTGCCTTCAAGGTCAGCGCTGATGACAGGGGGAACTTTGCTCCTTGACACGAGGTCGGAAATGACCCGCCGCTCGAAGTCAAGATCGGGCGTAAAGAAGCGGGTTACGCCTCCAGGTTTTAGCGTACCAATGCGTTTGAACTCCACCTCATCGGTCCCGATCATGATCAAGATGAAGAGTTGTCCTATCTTATCGTCGAGGTCGAGCGAGGAATAAACGTCACGAACCCAAAGGATCGCAGGCTCATCGAGGTTGAAAGGCGCTTTGCGAAGTTCGTCGTAGGCCGTCATAATTCTCTCCCCAAGGGTGGCCGGCAAATGGACGATCGTCGCCATCCCACTACCCTCGATCATACCATACACATAAGTATCGGTGCCGATGCTTTCTGCGTATTCGACGTCCTCGGATCGGATAGCCGTCTGCGCCGTCGCCTTTGTTGAGTTCGAAACGACGCGCGTTAGCGCTCCATTTTGAGCCTTTGATCGAAAGCCTCAATAACCATATTTACCAGTTCCTGATGGATTTTGCGGCGTGAGTGCCCATCGCCGTCCGAGCAAATGGGCTCGTCGATGTCTGCGGATTTGGCCATCTCGGCCGCGTCCGGCTTACACACTCCGAACATGCTATAGTGGCTTGCATTCCTAAACGCGGAATACATGCCCCTCGGAATGACCCTTGCAATTCCCGAGGCAAGCACGGCCCGGGGGATCGTTCCAGGTTGGCCAAGGTTTACGATCTCGACGGGGATCGAAACCCTCGAAAAAGATTCGATCTTAAAGACGTCTACCGGAGCAGGGTCGATTGCCATTGCAAACGCGATGCGCCTATCCCGATTGTCGCGATCAGCAAGTTTCATGTCCATCGCATGAAGGTCGACGCCACTTTGTTTTACCCATCCGCAAAGCGAAGGATTGAGAGCATCGTTGTCACAGTAACTCCCCAGACGGATTGGATCGATACGACCACCAGCCAAAGCCAAGGCTGTATTCCCGCCCATCGAAAGCCCAAGCACACCCGTCTTTTCGGGCTCAAGGTGGCCTTCGAAAACCGTTTGCTTTTCCAAAGCGTCGAGCGTTGCGCTGATATCCGCAGGCCTTATCCAAAGCTTCATCGTTTCGGCTGCTGACCGGTTAACTCCTCCGTTCCCGAAATGAAAAGGAGCTGCCACGATGAACCCCTGCTTGGCCAATGGCGCTGCAATCCAACTCATCGCTTGGGGAGTTCCCCCCAAACCAGCGCCATGAGATAGCAAAATCAAAGGGTGTCTTCCGTGCGCGATAGGGGCGTCGAGCATCGCGTCCGTTCCGTAAAAGAACTGACTTTCGCCGAGCGTGACAGGCTTGCCACCAGCGTCGGCCGGATACCAAACGGTCACGGGAAATTCAGTGCCTCGCTCCTTGGAGGGCGCTGTGATCTGCCGCACGCCGGCGACTGCACTGTCTGCGGCTGAGCGCTGCGCTAGCGCCATTGAAAGGACGCTGGCGCAGAACATTGCAACGATTTTGATTAGCATTTTCCTCGAAGCTCCTCATAGCCGTGGGTTATGTCGGAACTTGTCGCGGATTGAAGAGCGACGCGCCCAAGATCACGATTTCGCACGTCCAAGATCGCGATTTAGGTATCGCGCATCGGCGTTTGAACTCACGCGGGGGCTATCGAATGGAAGCTTCTTTGGGCAGACCGGGCGCGGTAGAACTCTCACCTCCAGCGCTCCGATAACGGCTCGGAGTCATGCGCGTGATCCGCAGAAATTCCCTATTGAAGTTTGACTTTGTGCCAAACCCGGACTCCAGCATGATTGTCGTTATCTGATCGCGTGTCGTCACCAGCCGCTGTTTGGCATCGCTCACTCGATATTCATTCACCACCTGCGAGACGTTGCGGCCGCAGATTCTGTTCAAAGCGCCGGAAATCTGGCGTGCTGGAATACCTGAGCGCCTTGCGAGACGCTGTAAGGTCAGGTCTGGGTCACGATAAAGATGTTGCTCCCGCATCAATGTATCGATGTGATTTGCTATCGCTTTATCCTCCATAGGATCCGAAGGAACCTGCTGTGCGGATGAGGAATGGTCGAAATCCTCCGAAAACGCATTCCCCTCATCACCGGGACGGGCATTGTCCGCAACAGTGGCGGCGTAACCGGCAATGGCCAGCCATAAAACGCTCGCAATCGTAAGAACCATTCGGCCCTGCTCGCCCTTTCCAAGGAAAAAATCAACCGCCACTATGGCGTCGATGAAGGACGTCACGACCAGCATAACCGCCACTGCGACAAGCGCCTTGTGAGCAGTCCACTCATCAGCGATGCGTACAGAGGAAAGCGCGTCCGGCCCCTCTTTGGCAATCTTGAGAAGTGCAAGGCCGTAGCCGAGGTAGGTGGCAAAAAGAACGATATCGATTGGAGCACGCCATAGGGTGACCAGAATGGCAACTAGGATCGCGGGCAGCAGGTGTGGCAGGATATCATTGGACGTTGCGAGCCTATCGCGTCGCAGCTGGTTGAACGCGGCAAAGCATAGAGCTGGGAGGATCGCCGCCACGACCGGCTGAATGAGACGCGCGGGATACCAGCCCAGGTTCCAATTCAACCCCGACAGGACCGCCTGAGCGGCAAACGTTGCAATGAGCAGAGAAAACAGACCGAGTTTATATTCCGCCTGCCGCATCGTCCGAAGGAGGATGAGGCAAAGAAGAAGGGATATAACAAATGGCAAAGGCATCGAAGGCATCGCTGAAAGTAACACGTTTTCCTTTACCAGCGACGATACAGGATAGATTGTTTTCTTCAATGACCGCAAAGGCGCATTGTTGCCATCTCTGTCACGGCGGTATTACCCGAAACAGCAAGACGCGCGTGTGCGAGGCAAACGGCGCTTACGATCGACTTCACTTTTCTCGATGACGAGAAGGTATAGGCGATGTCGCGCGGTCAAGATCAATCTATCATCCCTTCACCCTGCAGGTAGCCTTTTTTCCGTGGATCGGGCATGAGAATGGCGGCGACGAGCGCAATGACCATCATTGCGGTCACGTACCAGAAGAACCAACTCTCGTGACCGATTGACTTGAACCAAAGCGCGAAATACTCCGCCGTTCCGCCGAAGAGCGCATTGCCGATCGCATAGGCGAAGCCGACACCGAGTGCTCTCACGTGTGCCGGGAACATTTCCGATTTCACGATACCGCTGATGGACGTGTAGAGACTGACGACTGCAAGGGCGCCCGTGACGAGGAAAAAGGCACTGTATGCGCTTGTGGTGCGTCCTATGACGGTGAGAAATGGAACGGTCGTCAGAATGGAAAGACCGGCCCATAAAAGCATGGAATTGCGCCTGCCGATCCTGTCAGACATGGCGCCAAAGAGCGGCTGCATCAGCATGTAGACGAAAAGGACCGTCGTCATCGTCAGGCTTGCGACCTCCTTGTCGAAGCCGGCGGTATTGACGAGGTATTTTTGCATGTAGGTGGTGAGCGTGTAGAAAATTAGCGATCCTCCGGCAGTGTAGCCGACGACGATGAGAAACGCGCGCAAATGGTTGCGCAGAAGGCCACTCAGCGTTCCCGCCTCCTGCATCGTGCGGGTCTCTTCAGTCGACGTCTCCTGGAGCGAGCTTCGCAGATAGAGCGCGATCACGGCTGCCACACCGCCGATGGCAAAGGGAATGCGCCAACCCCACGCACGCAGCTGCGCCTCATCAAGGAACTGCTGTAGGATGACAAGGACGAGCACGGCGAGCAGCTGGCCGCCGATCAGGGTGACATATTGAAATGAGCCGAAGAAACCGCGGCGACCGGCAAGCGCTACCTCGCTCATATAGGTCGCGGTCGTGCCATACTCGCCGCCCACAGAAAGCCCCTGGATGAGGCGCATGAGAAGGAGCAGAAGCGGCGCGAAGACGCCGATCGAGCTGTAGGTTGGCAAAATGGCGATAACAAAGGATCCGCCGCACATCATCGTAACCGAAATCAGCATCGCACGCTTGCGGCCCACCCGGTCCGCAATGCGTCCAAACAACCACCCCCCGATCGGCCGCATGAGAAAGCCCGCAGCAAAGATAGCAGCAGCATTCAGTAATTGACTGGTCGCGTCGCCTTCCGGGAAAAACTCCGACGCGAAATAGAGTGCTAGGAACGAGTAGACATAGAAATCATACCATTCAACAAGGTTGCCCGAAGCACTCGCCATGATTGCAAAAACGCGTCGCCTCGTATCTGTCGCGTCAGGCAAAAGGGGAACTGAAGTCATGGGCTCTCCGAGTTCGACATATGTTGCCGAAGTGGCGTTATCAACCACTGGTTGCGTAATTGATGTCAGCTGAACAATGCCACACGTCAGGGGAGAGCGAAACCATTATTTTGTACGGTACCTGGTGCTGATCACCGACTACTACTCCAACTAATTGATCTGATGTTCCTTCGCTCGCGTCTCGCGCCAACGTCAACGCGGACTGGTCCGGCGTCGACTTTCTCAAGGGTGACATTCCGCCACCTGGCACGAGCGCGCACCAACGGAACGACAATTGACGCCGCGGCTGACTGACGCGGAAGTTTGCCACAGGACCGAAATTCTCAGATGTAGCGCGTTCGGCGACAACATCAACGCACACCGTGAATGCCTTGGAGTGTCACCAGCCCGGGAGATTCCTAGACGAGCGATATAATTGTCACCGCCAGGTTCTGAAGAACCAGGCGATGGCCGCGACAACCGAAGAACGTTGTTAAATGGTGGACTCGTCCCTATTAACGTAAGAGCTGATCATCTCGTAGACACCTCGCGTCCCGAACCGACGGCGCGTTCGCCGGCACGACAAAGCTGAACTACTTCAATCGTTGACCTCCTCTGCCGCGGCGGAGCCCCTCCGAAGCCGCGTTGCGACAAAGTCATTGCGGTAGGCTATCCAAACCGAAATTGCTCCTAGATAGTTCCACTGTATCTGGACGAATGGAAAAGCACCTATGGCAACTGGACTTCTCGCACTGCTCGATGACGTTGCGGCAATTGCGAAACTTGCGGCTGCGTCGCTGGATGATGTCGCAGCTCAAACAGCAAAAGCAGGTGCGAAAGCGGCGGGAGTCGTGATCGACGATGCAGCAGTAACCCCGAGATACGTGGTTGGCCTGTCGCCAGCGCGAGAATTGCCAATTATCGCTAAGATCGCCCTCGGATCCTTGAAGAACAAGCTTCTCTTTCTTCTGCCGGCGTGTATTTTTCTCGGCTACTTTGCGCCTTGGGCGATCACGCCGCTACTGATGGTCGGGGGCGTTTATCTTTGCTACGAGGGAGCCGAAAAGCTCTATGAAGCGATTGCCCCACACGACGCGCACAAGCATGAGGCGGCAGAGATGGGAACATCCGACCCGGTCGCGTTGGAAAACCAGAAGGTTGCGGGCGCAATCAGAACGGACTTTATACTCTCAGCAGAAATCATGGCACTAACCCTCGCGAACGTCGCCGCTTCCAATATCTACACGCAAGCTGCTGTCCTGGCGTCCGTCGGCATCCTCATCACCTTGGCCGTCTACGGCGTTGTCGCCCTCATTGTGAAGGCGGACGACATAGGGCTCGCGCTCGCGACTTCCTCAGTCGGCTTGGTCAAAGCGTTCGGCCGCGGCCTCGTTATCGGCGTCCCTTTGTTTCTCAGCATCCTCGCAATGATTGGAACCGCCGCCATGCTCTGGGTGGGCGGCAGCATTCTCGTCCACGGAATGGCCCAACTGGGCTTTCATGGACCGGAATATTTCATTGACACAATTGCAGTCGGCGTCGGTGCCGTGTCGGCATATCTCACGAAGGTTCTGCATTGGACGACAACATCCGCGCTTCAGGCAGTGTTGGCGATTTTGATCGGCGGCATGACCATTGTGTTGGTGCATGCGTCGGCCCGGTTGATCAGGCGGCTCCGACCTCAAAATCCGTGAGTTGGTGTCACTCAATTCTTTCTGGGCGAACTCTGACGAACCGCGATCGGTTTCAGGCGCGCCGTTCGAGCTCCGTCGAGACAGAGGCCCACCCGTAGTCGCTGTCGCTGGCGACGTCCGCTTTCGAGAATCGGCCAAGTGGGTCTCTACGGCCGACATGGAGGCGTAAAGCCAACGAGTTCGTCGGAACGAACAAAGGCGGCCTTTTGCTTGGCGACCTGCGCAAGAAGCTCGAAATCGGCGGCGGCAAGTCACTGGCAGATCTATCCGAAAAAATGCGCAAGATCGATTTTTGCATGATGTCAACGAAGACATCGAGCGGTGCGATCGCAAATCGCCCCATGAGCAACAACGGCGATGTCGAGTATGATGGTGATAGCTATTTCTTTTCATATGACAACACCTCAAAAATCGGTGACATCGGTCGCGATCCTTGCGTAGCACTCGCCTTTTGCGAAGCGCCGAGCATCCTCGGCAGGCCCGGCATGTTCATCTCGATTGAGGGCAAAGCGTCACTTGTCCGCGATCGCAGCATGTTCGATGGCCGCTGGGTGAAAGAGCTGGAACACTGGTTTCCACAAGGCGTTGAGACGCCGGGCTTCTCTTGATCAATGTCCATGCGGACCGTGTCAAACATTGGGATGGCGAAGACAACGGGGTCATCGAGGCGTGACTAAGACCTTAGCTCCGACAGAGGATTCGCCCTTCGCTAGCGGTTCCCGTCTGGAAAAGCGGCTATAGCATCCACCCTTTCTCAGCACAGGGAGGAAGAGGAGACGGTTGAACTGACCTGCTTTCCGCTCTTTAGTGACATCGACGGCAGTGCGTAATTCCACCTGTTCGAAGGTTTCGGGCAAGTCTCCACTGGGGACTTAATGCTTTTGAGCAAATGGACCGCTTCTGTGGGCTAGCATATATTAGGATTGTTGAAACTTTACGGAAAAGACAGAGTTAAAGGCCTAACTCCAATTAAGCGGATCCCCGCCGCAGAGGAGTTCTCTTCAGAAATGCAGGGGGAGGTTCTCGCCTTCTAGTGAACCTCCTCCTACTTCCACACCGTGCAGACCGAGGTTCTGAAACGATTGAGATCCTGCTCATATGGGCATCTGGACGCGCTTGAAACTTTCGGGCATAGCGCTAATTCTCGAGATGCAGCGTTCTGCTGTCAGGCCCGCACCATTGGTAGGTCCATGCAAAAAAGCCCGACGACCCCGTCCGTCGGGCTTTGCTTTTTCAATTTTCTCACAGAGGGCGCGTAAGCGAAATTTGCAACCTTGAACCACTTCGATCTCGCTACTTTACCACCATGCCGCGGCGCCCCCGTTACTCGGCATCGGCCAAGGGGGCCTTGGCACTGTTGCCAAGGTCTCGGCGCGCATTTCAGTGGAAGGAAGGCTAGCGCAGGCGCGGTGGAGAAAATCATAAAGAGCGCCGCGTTAACTACTATGGCTGGTTTGGCCATCCTCGATGGCCCCAATTTTGGATCTCGCGGAGCGGGGGTGGGGCTTACGCAGTCTGCTGACGCATTGATCGACACGGCTGCCGAAGATACGTGCAAGCTTAAGGAACTTCTGACGAACGACGTTCCTCCCGGCGCGGGTGGCTAATGGACCGTGTCGATTTCTCCGTCGTGAATGCTGTCCTCAAGACGATCTGTCGCGAGAATGGAATTGCCAGGGATAGGAAAGCAGTACTTCAGATCGCCACGTTGCTGTTGGCACTTTGGAAGCAAGGCGAGCACGAAGGAGCCTCGCTGGAACGCGTTGCGCGGGAAAAACTGGCAGAGGCTTCGATCATCTTACCCGATACCGATACGGAACAATCAAGGCTGGATCAGGTTTAGCCATACACGGTCCCCTAGATCGCGGAGGCGGTTATGTGGGCAATCTTGATTGGCGCAGCTCTTGTCGTCGCCGGAACGCTCGTCCTTTTCCGGCCAACGCTGGATAGACGGCTGAGTGATCCGCATCGAACGTTGGATGGTGGCCGCACGCTCGAACCACGGGGCCAGGGTCTGAGGTTCCTTGGTATCTCAAAAAACTGGCCAGCATTGGCACTGATTGCGATTGGCGCGTTCATTCTGGCTTTTGCTGGATACTGGTGACAGCTGACCGCGTCATGCGGCGGCAGCATGGAAGCTGTACTTGACGCTTCTCCGCAAAAGTTTACATTCAACCCATCATGTCTTTGACGGCTGACCACGGATGTACTGGCAGTTGTTGTTGAGGCAGATTACGAGAGGTCGGCGCCGAGGGAGGTGCCGGCCTTTTTGTTTGCACGCCTAACACGCCCTTCGTGACGCTAAAGGCGCCCGAGCTCCTGACTTGCAAACGACAACCAATATTTGACGCCGTATATGATTGCTCTATCGTCGAAATTGTATGCAAGGTGATGAAGGCAGGCATCGTCTCCATTCCCGACGAGAATGATTGCGCCCGGGCGTTGCACAAGCATGTATGTGAAGCCTTCCGCCCCCATCGATGGCGCATGGGCCGTCTCGACACGACCCGCCCCTACGACGTTGGCGGCAGCCGACACGGCCACGCGGGTCTTCTCTCGTCGTTGACGGTAAGCGGATATCCTGGAATCCAGATGATCTCCGCCTCCGTTTCGAAAAGCTTGGCTGCCATCCCCACGATATCGCGGAAGCGTTGCTCGACTACCTTAGCAGGATCGGCAAGCCAGGTCAGTCACGGCTGACTTCACGACTGAGCCAGCCATCAGATTAAGCAACGTCGGGACGGTGAAGTGTTTTCACCTCCAGAAAATCCTCCAATCCGAACATCCCCCCTTCGCGGCCGTTGCCCGACTGCTTGTAGCCGCCGAACGGACTCCCATAGCGATGGGGCGCGCCGTTGATGTGAACCATTCCGGCGCGCAGTCGTCCGGCCACACGCTCGGCGCGGGCTGGATCGCTGGTCTGCACGTATGCCGCCAGCCCGTAGCTGCTATCGTTGGCGCTTGCGATCGCCTCCTCTTCGGTCTCAAACGGCATGATAGCCAAGACCGGACCAAACACTTCCTCCCGGGCAATCCGCATGGAGTTGTTGACGTCGGCAAAAATCGTCGGCTTGACGAAATAGCCGGTTTCGAAGCCCGCCGGCTTGCCGGCACCACCGACGAGGAGGCGCGCGCCCTCCGCGATGCCGGCCTCGATCAATGC
>Ga0102591_1004165_pt1 | contig 11679 bp, 8 predicted proteins | sample AraplaCol_mCL_r2_2_FD_76860 | JGI IMG/M metagenome (GOLD analysis project Ga0102591, IMG submission 76860) | Arabidopsis root microbial communities from North Carolina, USA - plate scrape MF_Col_mCL_r2 (SPADES assembly) (version 2) | ecosystem: Host-associated > Plants > Roots > Endosphere... | reverse complement strand
GGGAGGGGGCGAGACTGGGCGGGGCAGCGGCGGTCGCCCCCTCCGTCACGGCGCTGATAGCGCCGCGCCACCTCCCCCGTTTCTCGGGGGAGGAGTGAAGTCGGCGCGTTCTGAGAGACCCCTCACCCGACCTCCCTCCGGGAGGCCACCCTCTCCCGCAAGGGGAGAGGGATCACAAGGCCGGCAGACGCACCTCCGCCCGCAACCCGCCCTCGGGGCGGTTCCTGAGCACCAGTTCGCCGCCTTCGCGCTTGAGGATCTGCTGGACGATGGTGAGGCCAAGGCCCAGGCCCGCCGTGTTGCGGGCGCGGGCGCTGTCGAGGCGGTGGAAGGGTTCGAGGACGTGGGCGAGTTCGTCCTCGGGGATGCCGGGGCCGCTGTCCTCGACCGCCAGGATCACCAGCCGGCCGTCACGCACCAGGCTCAGCCGGGCCTCGCCGCCGTAGTGCAGGGCGTTCTCGACCAGGTTGCTGATCGCGCGCTTCAGGGACAGCGGGCGTGCGTGGACCGGCAGGTGCTCGGGGCCGTCGTAGGCCGCCTCGCGTTCGGAGTCGGTGGCGTCGTCGACCAGGGTCATGGCGATGGCGGCGATGTCGGTGCGGCGCGGCGGCTCGGGATCCTCCTGGCCGCCGAGATAGGCCAGCAGCGAGTCGAGCATGGCCGTCATCTCGTCGACGTCGGCCTCCAGGGCCTCGCGGGCGGCGGCGTCCTGGACGAAGCCGGCGCGCAGGCTGAGGCGGGCCAGGGGCGTGCGCAGGTCATGACCGACGGCGGCCAGGGCCTCGGTGCGGGTCTGCAGCAGGCCGGCGATGCGGTCCTGCATGGCGTTGAAGGCCTTGGCGACGAGCTTCAGGTCGCCGGCTCCGGTCTCCGCCACGCGCATGCGCTCGCCCTGGCCGACCTTGTCGGCGGCCTCGGCCAGCGCCCGGAGCGGCCGGCTCAGGTTGCGCAGCACCAGGGCGGCGGCGGCGATGACGCCGAGACCCAGGATGAAGGCGGAGCCGAAGCTGCTGAGCACCACGGCCCACGGCGCGGCGCGGATCTTGGTCTTCATCCAGACCCAGGAGCCGTCGCGCATCTTCAGCGCCACCTTCAGGTGGGTGTCGCGGGGCAGGGCGTGGTCGGTCTCGGTGTTCATCCGCAGCTCGCGCCGCACGAGGCTGGGCTCGGCGTCGCGGAACTGGTCCTTCAGCTTGCGCTCGGCGGCGCGCTCGCGGTCGACCAGGGTCGGCAGGGCGGTCCAGCCGATCTCGTTGGGGCGGGCCGAAAGGCCGGCGGCGCGGGCGGCCCGCTCATGCTCGGGGCGAGTCTCGAGGATGGCCTCGGCGGTGACCAGCTGCTCGGCGGCGCGCCGGACCTGGTTGTCGCGATTGGGATAGAGGCGGCTGTTCTCGAACAGGATCGAGCTGCCGACGAACTCCAGGGCCACGGCCAGCATCAGGACCAGGGTGACCTGGCCGACCAGACGCTGCGGCCACAGCCGCAAGGGCTTCATCGACGCTCCACCGCCGCCGTGAAGATGTAACCGACGCCGCGCACGGTGCGCAGCAGGGCCTCGGCCTGGCCGCTGACGGCCAGCTTGCGACGAAGACGGCTGACCAGCACGTCGATGCTGCGGTCCGAGGCGTCGGAGATGCGGGCGCGCGACATCTCCAGCAGCCGCTCGCGGCCGATCACCCGCTGGGGCGACGACAGGAAGGCCAGCAGCAGGTCGAACTCGGCCCCCGACAGGTCGACGAAGGCGCCGTCGGGCGACAAGAGCTCGCGACGGCCGGGATCGAGCTGCCAGCCGGCGAAGACCATCTGCTGGTGGCCACGCGGCTGGCTGGACTGGGTGTTGCCCTGGGCCCGGCGCAGGATGGCGCGGATGCGGGCGATCAGCTCCTTCTGGCTGAAAGGCTTGCCGATATAGTCGTCGGCGCCGAGCTCCAGGCCGATCAGGCGGTCGGTCTCGTCGTCGCGGGCGCTGAGCATGACGATCGGCACGTCGCTTTCGCGGCGCACGCTGCGGCACAGGTCAAAGCCGTTGCTGCCGGGCAGCATGACGTCGAGCAGGATGATATCGACGCTGTTGGTCTCCAGCACCCGGGCCATCTCGGCCCCGTGGGCGGCGCTGAGCGGCTGGAAGCCCTCCTCGCGCAGCAGGCGCATCAGGAGGGTGCGCAGGGCCGGATCGTCCTCGACGATCAGGACGACCGGAGCGACGGGGGCGGCAGCGATCTCGCGCTGCAGGGCGATCATTCCGTGGCCTGAGGATTCCATGCGTCCGGGCTATCTAGGAACGACGGCGCCGTGAACAAGGCCGAAAGGGGCGTTTCTTCGCCGGTTTCCACCAGGGGTCGGCTAAGCTTCGTCGCTCGCTGAAAAGTAAGGCGCCCTCGCGCGCACTTCGGGGGAAGAGGAACTCGCGCGAGGGCAGGCCGCCGGAGCGGCCGTCTTTGGACCGCTGGCTTACGCCGCGCGGCAGGCTTCGGAAACGGCGGCCCGCACCGCGCCTTCGTGGGCGGCGGCGTCGGCGGCGCTGTTGAACACCACGTGGACAAGGCCTTGCTTGGCCTTGGCCGCGGCCACGCCCTGGCGGCTGGCGACGAGGCCGGCGGCCGATTGGGCGCAGGTCCCGGCGGTCTCGATCTTCACCGTGCGCTTGGCGAGGTTCTGCCTGGCGACGGCTTCGGTGTGGGTGAGGCCGTGGCCGGCAGGACCGGCGACGGCGGGAGAGGCGGCCAGGCACGCGGCCAGGCCGAGGAACGCAACGACTTTCATGGACTTGGGAAACTCCGGATACTGAACTCAGCCGCCAGCAGCGGTGTCGGCTTTCGCCTGAAGGGCGGGCAGGGTGGCGCGGTAGCCGTCGACGGCCTTCAGCAGGCCGGCGATCTCGGCCGGGGTGATGGCCGTGCGGTGCTCGTAACCCTTGTCGGACTTGAACTTGAAGCCCCAGGCCGACGGCGCGGCGGCGAGCTTGCGCAGCTCGGTCTCGCTGACGGTGAAGGCCAGTTCCTCGCGGCAGAGCTCGGGCGCCTCGAACAGGAAGCACTGGCCGGCGTTGTCGCGGATCTTGGTCACCTGGGCCTGCACCGGGAAGGCGCTGGTCTGGTAGGCCACGGCGCCTTCGCCATAGCCGCGCATCGAGCCCTGGTAGGTCAGGGTCTGGCGCACCTCGAAGCGGGTCGAGCCCGTGCGCTTGTCGACGACGGCGCGCAGGTGGTTGTCGTTGGAGGGCGAGCGGAACACGCCCTTGCCGGTCTGGAAGCCGCGCTCGGTGCTGACGACGGTCTCGATGTCGAGCGGATCATCCAGCACCTGGGCCTTGGCGTGGAAGTGCTCGACGCCGAGCGCCGTCTGCTTGGCGGGCAGTTTCACCGTTTCCGCGGCTGCGGCGCCGGCGATCGCGAAGCCGCTGATCACGGTAAGCGCCAGCAGGCGATGACGGGTCTTGTTCATGGTCTTCTCCCGAACGGCGCCGACCGATCCCTCGTTCGACAGGCGCCTCTGAACGTGTGTCAGAGTGGAGAGAGCGCCTTGCGGCTTTGCATCGCGTTCGTGACAAAACGTGTCGGAGCGGGCGTTTCCGCGCGACGGCGTTATGCGGCCGAGCCCAGGTAGCCCAGCCCCGTGGCGCGATGGATGGCCTGGGCGCGGCCGGCGACCCGTAGCTTCAGGGCCGCGTTCTGGACGTGGAAGCGGACGGTGGGTCCGGAGATGCCGATGATCTGGCCGATGTCGGCGTCGGTCTTGCCGGCCGCGGCCCACTTCAGGCACTGGATCTCGCGCTTGGTCAGCCGGGCCAGCGGCGCGTCGTCGCCGACGCCGTCGCGGTAGGCCGACACCAGGCGCAGGGCCGCGCCATGCAGCTGGTCGGCGCGGGCCTCGTAGAGCGCCGGCAGGTCGGGAACGGGCTTGGCCGAGGCCCAGACCACGGCCCCGATCACCCCGCCGGTCAGGTAGGCGGGCGCGATGATGGCGGCGGCGACGCCGAAGTCCTCGGCCGCCTCGCGCACGGCGATGGCTTCGAGCCGGGGCAGGGGCCGCCAGCTGGAAAAGCGCCCCTCGTGATAGAAGAACGGGTCGGCGGCGTAGCGGGCGGCCAGGATGAACGGGGCCCGCAGGGCGAACGAGCGGTCGCGCCAGTAGCGCAGGCCCGCGTCCAGCCATTCGAAGGTGGTCTCGGCCAAAGGAAGACCATCTGGACCGAGCATCGGCTCTGGGCTTGAGATGTCGGCGCTGGCGGCGATGTAGGGCAGTCCGATCTCGGCCCCGAGGTCGCGGACGCGCACCGCCAGGTCCATGACCCGCGCCAGGCGTTCGTCGCTTCCCCCCAAGGTCTGGACCGTGGTCGCCGTCATGCGGGCGTTCTTTCCCTATCGGTTCCGATAGCTTGCGCACCCGGGCCAGGCTTTCGCAAGTTTCCCCGAGGGCGTGGGATGGGAGTGAGCGCGTGGATCTGGAACTGTCGGCCGAGGACCTGGCCTTCCGCGACGCGGTGCGCGCCTTCATCGACGCGAACCTGACGCCGCAACTGCGCGAGGCCGGGCGGCGGATGACCAGCGTGTTCTGCGACAAGGCCCACAGCCTGGCCTGGCAACGGATCCTGGCCGCCCAGGGCTGGGCCGCGCCGACCTGGCCGGTGGAGCATGGCGGGCCGGGCTGGAGCGAGATCCAGCGCCACGTGTTCTTCGCCGAATGCGCCCGGGCCGGGGCGCCGGGGCTGGCGCCGATGGGCCTACGGATGGTGGCGCCGGCGATCATGCGGTTCGGGACCGACGAGCAGAAGGCCCGCTACCTGCCGCGGATCCTGTCGGGCGAGGACTACTGGTGCCAGGGCTACTCCGAGCCGGGGGCGGGGTCGGACCTGGCCTCGCTGCAGATGAAGGCCACGGCCGACGGCGACGACTACGTGCTGAACGGCTCGAAGATCTGGACCACCCACGCCCACTGGGCCACGCACATGTTCTGCCTGGTGCGCACCTCGACGGAGGGCAAGCCGCAGGCGGGGATCACCTTCCTGCTGGTGGAGATGGACCGGCCGGGGATCCGCGTCGATCCGATCATCACGATGGCCGGCGAGCACGAGGTCAACCAGGTGTTCTTCGACGATGTCCGCACGCCCAGGGCCGACCGGCTGGGCGAGGAGAACCAGGGCTGGACGGTGGCCAAGCATCTGCTGGAGTTCGAGCGGGGCGGGGGCTATGCGGCCGGGCTGGAGGCGGGGCTGGAGCGGCTGCGCGGGCAGGTAGAGCCCGAGGATCCCGATCACCGCCGACGGCTGGCCGAGGCGCAGATCGCGGCGCTGGCCATCGACGTCACCGAGCGGCGGGTGCTGAGCGCCTTCGCCAGCGGGGCCAATCCCGGACCGGCTTCATCGATCCTCAAGGGGCAGGGTTCGGAAGCCTTGCAGCGGCAGGACGAACTGGCGCTGGACGCCCTGGGCGGCTACGCGGCCGTGCACCAGCCGAAGGCGCGAGAGGCGGGCTCGAACGAGGCCTTCGTGGGTCCCGAGACGGGGCTGACGACCACTGCCCGCTATCTCAACAACCGCGCCGCCTCGATCTACGGCGGCTCCAACGAGATCCAGCGCGACATCATCGCCAGGCTGGTGCTGGGGCTGTGACCCTATCAGTTCCGATAGCTTGTTAGAGTCCCCCGGCCACCGCACGCTCCGATAGAGCCAGCGTCCAATGAAGGCGCGGCCGGAGGGAGGTTTCGCATGCGAGGACTTCGTGTCGCGCTGACGCTAGGGGTGTCCGCGGTGGCTCTGACGATGGCGGCGCCGGTCTGGGCGCAAGGGGCCAAGCCCGCCCAGGACGGCTCTGTTCAGAAGGATAGGGACAGTTTCGCCATCGAGACCGTCGTGGTCACGGCCCAGCGCCGCGAGGAGGCGGCCAACGACATCGGCATGCCGATCCAGGCCTTCAGCGGCGACGCCCTGAAGCAGCTGCGGGTGACCGACCCGAAAGACCTGTCGACCGTCGCGCCCAGCTTCACGGTCAGCCAGAGCTACCAGGGCGTGCCGACCTATACGCTGCGCGGTATCGGCTTCAACACCATCAACCTGTCGGCCACCTCGACCGTCGGCACCTATGTCGACGAGGTCGCCTACGCCTATCCGTTCATGAACACCGGGCCGATGTTCGACCTGGAGCGGGTCGAGGTGCTGAAAGGTCCGCAGGGCACGCTCTACGGCCGCAACACCACGGCGGGCCTGGTCGACTTCGTGACCAACAAGCCGACCGACCAGTTCGAGGCAGGTCTGACGGCCGAGGCCGGCAACTACGAGACCCGCAATCTCGAGGGCTATTTCAGCGGCCCCTTAGGCGACAAGGTTCAGGCCCGCGTCGCCTTCCGCGCCGAACACAGCGGCGAGGGCTGGCAGAAGAGCAATTCGCGCGACGAGCGGCTGGGCGAGGTGCATCGCCAGGGCTGGCGGCTGTCGCTGGCCGCCCAGCCCAGCGAGAAGGTGAATCTCGATTTCTCCTACGCCGGCTGGCGCAACCGGTCCGACACCGTGGCCGCCCAGGCCGTCGGCTTCACCCCGGCCACGGCCGCCAGCCCGTTCAACGCGGCGGGCCTGGCAGCCTACGTCGCCAACAACAAGCCGACCAAGTCGACGCAGGCCGACTGGGCGCCGCTGTCGGTGCGCGGAGCCGACGTGGGCACGGGCCTGGGCATCAGCGATCCGGCCGAAGAGGACGACCGCTTCGACGCCGCCAAGCTGCGCTTTTCCTGGCACCTCTCCGACGATGTCAGCCTGATCTCGCTGACCAGCTACAACAAGCTCAAGCGCGACGCGGTGTTCGACTGGAGCGGCGCGCCCTACGAGATCCTGGTCCAGAAGGCGCACGGCGACATCGAGTCCACGGCCGAGGAGCTGCGGCTGGAGGGGCGCACGGAGAAGGGCTCGTGGCTGGTCGGCGTCTATGTGGCGCATGACAAGATCCTCGACATGAACCGCACGATCCTGGGCCAGAACGCCAATGTCGGCCTGATCCGCTATTACGGCGCGACCCTGCTGGCGACGCCGTTCAACAGCGGCGGGTACACGGCGCTGCAGATGAGCCAGGCGTTCCGCACCTACGAGGACGTCGGCAATATCGAGACCGACACGGCCAGCCTCTTCGCCAACGCCGACCGGCAGCTAACCGACAGGCTGAAGCTGACCGTCGGCCTGCGCTACAGCCAGGACAAGCAGGACTATGTCGGCTGCTCGCGCGACTTCAACGGCAACATGCTGCCCAACGTCAATGTCGTGAACCGGGCGCTGTTCTTCGGCGTCTACGGCCTGGTGGCGCCGATCACGCAGGGGTCGTGCAACACCTTCGATCCGGCCACGGCCAGCTTCGGCTTCGTGAAGTCGACCCTGGACGAAGACAACTTCGCCTGGCGCGTGGCGCTGGACTGGCAGGCCTCGGACGACGTCTTGGTGTTCGGCTCGATCTCGCGCGGGGCCAAGGCCGGGGCGACGCCGATCAACGCCGCCAACATCTCGACCCAGAACGCCCCAGCGCGGCAGGAACTGCTGACCGCCTACGAGCTGGGCGTGAAGGCCGCCCTGTTCGACCGCCGGGTGCAGGCCAATCTGGGCGTCTTCTACTACGACTACACCGACAAGCAGCTCAGCGTGTATTTCGCCGACCCGATCTATACGGCCCTGTCGCGCCTGGCCAACGTGCCGGAAGGCGAGGCCAGGGGCCTGGACGGCGACATCACCTGGCGCGCCACGCGGTCTTTGACTTTCCTCGCCTCGGCGACCTGGCTGCACACCGAAGTGAAGGGCTACACCGGCATCAACGCCGCCGGTCAGGCCCAGACCTTCGATGGGCGGCCCTTTCTATACAGCCCGAAGTTCCAGGGCGGCCTGACGGCCCTGTTCGACCACGACCTCAGCAATGGCCTGAAGCTGCAGGCGGCGCTGAACGGTCGCTGGCAGGACAAGTCGAGCGCCGACCTGGAGGGCAATCCGCTGTTCGCCATCGACAGCTATGGCCTGCTGAACGCGAGCCTGGGCCTCTCGTCGCCAGAAGCCGGCTGGGAGGTCTCGCTGTGGGGCCGCAACCTGACCGACGAGTACTACTGGACCGCCGTCAGCAGTAACGCCAACACCGTGGTCCGCTTCCCCGGCAAGGCCCGGACCTGGGGCGCGGCGCTGAGCTGGAAGTTCTAAACAATCGAGGCGGGGCCGATTTTATCCGCTCCGCCCGTTCCACCTTCCAGCGGCGACGCTTGCAGACACCTACTTGCGGGGCCGTTGCTGAGGTTCAGGGGTCTTCGCTAGAGTACGCAGGCGTGGTGCTGAACGCGTTTCAGGTGGCTACAACCAAACGAGCGGATAAACTGCTCGCGAGGCATCGACGCGGGTCTGAAAATAGGTAGGTCACGCCAGCCCTCGTAACTCGACCATTCGCGCCTATACTGCCCATCGGCGAGGAGGTGCGTGTGAGCTGGCCCTGGGAACCGAAACCTAAGAAAGAGATCGACGATCCGCCGTTTGTGGCGGACGCACCCATCCGATCGGCAGCTGAAGATACGCTGGGCCGAAAGGATTTCGCACACAACCTCGCTAAGCTTGTGGCTAAATGGAAAGGCGACACAAGCCTCATCATCGCCGTTCGCAGCCCTTGGGGAAACGGCAAGACTTCCGTCAAGAACATGGTGCTGGAGCACCTTCGGGACACGAAGCCGACCGTTCGGATACTGCAATTCAATCCCTGGCAGTACGACAAAGCAGAGGCGATCACAGCGGCCTTTTATCGGGAGCTACGCCTCGCACTCGGTAAAAGCCGCTTCGGATTGGAGGCATGGCGACGCCGGCATACTCTTCGTCGTTATGGACGCTATTTCACGGCCGCGTCGAAGGGCCTTACCGCCGCCAGCGGGCAGATCACGCCGATCTTAACTGCGATGGCCGTATTCGGCTTCGGCTCCTTCTTAGCGACCCTGTTCAACCAACAGATGGTGCTTCGCTTTGGGGGCTTGGCAGTCGCTATCGTTGGGATTGTTGGCCTTGTCGGAAAGCTGTTTTCCTTCCTCGGCACTCCACCCGAAGAAACCCCACAACAGCACGTGCGCGAAGAGTTGGAAGGCTTGCTGCGCAAGCTTGACGACCCGCTGCTCGTTGTCATTGACGATCTGGATAGGCTGGATGACGAGGCGATCCGCCTAGTGATCCGTCATGTCAAGGTGAACGCCGACCTGCCCAACATCACCTATCTCCTTCTATTCCAGAGGGAGATTGTTGAAGCCGCTCTTAACCCGATCACCGACGGTCAAGGTCGCGCCTATCTCGACAAGATTATCCTCGCGCCGTTCGACCTGCCAGCGATTGGACGGGAACGACTAGAAAAGGTGCTGTTTGGGGCGCTGGAAAAGCTGCTGGCCTCATTGCCCAAGAATACAGGCTTCGATGGCAATCGGTGGGGCAACGCTTATCACGGCGGACTGAAATACTATTTTCAGAACCTGCGCGATGTGCATCGCTTCGCGGCGTCACTTGCTATTCAGATGACGCTTCACGTGACGCAAAAGATGGTCGAAGTGAATATAATCGACATCTTCATCCTTGAAACCCTTCGACTATTCGAGCCGGACGTTTACGCCAATATCGCTGAAAATCAGCCCCTCGTCATTAAGAGCGGCGGACTGAAAGAGGCGGAGAAAGAAAGGGCACGCGAGCTTCTCAAGGGAGCGAAAAATACCAGCGCGGCGCAGGAGTTGCTGATTGACCTTTTCCCAAATCTCACGCCGGCGTTCGGACAAAACATGATTTACGGAGACACCTCCTTCGCCCAGTGGGCGAAGACACGGCGGGTCCCTGTTGAGCGAAACTTCAACCGCTATTTTTCCCTTCGCCTGCCGGACAACACGATCAGCGCGACAGAGTTCGAAGAACTGCTCGAACACGCTGGCGAGCGGGCTTACATCGACGCCGCGTTTGCAGACCTGAAATCGCGCGGCTTGCTCGACTCTCTCATGAGCCGCCTAGACGAAGTTCGGGAGGATCTACCGGTTGCTCATATCGAAACGCTCGCGGGAGCGCTGTTCGATATCGGCGATGAGCTTGAAGATATGTCTCTTGTGGTGGGGTCCGGCAGCTTTGTAGCATGCTGGCGGGCAGCGAGTTGGTACTTCCACAACATCCAAGACGCAGAAGAACGAAGCCAGCGGTTCCTGGCGACCCTTGAGGGCTCACATGGGCTATCGGTACCCGCCATGCTGATCGGGTTAGATGAAAGCCGCAGGGCGAAAAATGAAAGTCATCGGCTAACTCTGACCGATGCGGATCTCCCTAGAGCAAAGGAAATCTGGTTCGGCCATCTTATGACGGTGCTAGCTGATCCACAGACGTTCCTGGCGCTCCCACACGCGCTGAGCAACCTTTACGCCGCCCGCCGCTACGGAAAGCTCGATGAGGTTAAGGCGTGGGTTCAGCAGACTATTGGTGAGCCGACACTTCTGATGCCATTCATAAAGGCCTTTGTGACCACCTCCCACAGTTGGGGCATGGGCGACCGGGTCGCGAGCGCCACGCACACCCTGAACATCAAATATCTGGCCGATTTTGTGGACTTGGAGGAACTGTCAGCGGCTCTTGGAGCGCTCGACAAGTCGGCTTTGCCACACGAGGACGTTGCTCTTGTCGATGAGTTTGAACGCAACCACCTCAAGCCGTTCAGAGAGTGGCCCAACGATGATGACGACGATTAAGGTCAGGGGCTGTCGATGAACGACGAGGATGCTCACAAAGCCTGGCGACCACGTGGCGGACCGCGTCCTGCACGCCCACCTTGCCGCTGATCGCGTCCACAAGGTTCTGCACGGCCGCCCGCACGGGCTCGAAGTGCGAGAGGTCACCGGACAGGGCTATCCATGCGGCCAGCGGCCGATCATCGCGCCTGGAATTGATATGGCTCTGGGGCTGGCGTTCTCGCGCGACCCAAGCTAGCAGACCGCCCCATGATCCGCCTCGACAACATCTCCAAGCAGAACGGCCACCAGATCCTGTTCATCGAAGCCTCGATGGGGATCCAGAAGGGTGAAAAGGCCGGCCTCGTCGGCCCGAACGGGGCCGGCAAGACGACCCTGTTCCGCATGATCACCGGTCAGGAGCAGCCCGACGATGGGCTGGTCGCGATCGATCCCGGCATGCGGATCGGCTATTTCAGCCAGGATGTCGGCGAGATGTCGGGCCAGAGCGCGGTCGCCGCGGTGATGGACGGCGTCGGTCCCGTCAGCGCGCTGGCCGCCGAAATGGCCGCGCTTGAGGCGTCCATGGTCGATCCGGACCAGGCCGACCAGCTGGACGCCGTCATGGAGCGTTATGGCGAGGTGCTGGAGCGCTTCCAGGAGCTCGACGGCTATGCGCTGGAGGCGCGGGCGCGCGAGGTGCTGGCGGGCCTGAGCTTCAGCCAGGAACGCATGGACGGCGACGTCGGCATGCTGTCCGGCGGCTGGAAGATGCGCGTGGCGCTGGCCCGCATCCTGCTGATGCGGCCCGACGGCATGCTGCTGGACGAACCCTCCAACCACCTGGACCTGGAAAGCCTGATCTGGCTCGAAGCGTTCCTGAAGAACTACGACGGCGCGCTGCTGATGACCTCGCACGACCGCGCCTTCATGAACCGCATCATCGGCAAGGTGGTCGAGATCGACGGCGGCCAATTGATCACCTATTCGGGCGATCTG
>Ga0102591_1004162_pt1 | contig 11695 bp, 9 predicted proteins | sample AraplaCol_mCL_r2_2_FD_76860 | JGI IMG/M metagenome (GOLD analysis project Ga0102591, IMG submission 76860) | Arabidopsis root microbial communities from North Carolina, USA - plate scrape MF_Col_mCL_r2 (SPADES assembly) (version 2) | ecosystem: Host-associated > Plants > Roots > Endosphere... | reverse complement strand
CGCGCCCGATATCACCTTTTCAGATTCGATGGCCCTTCATGGCGGCGACCTCACTCTGGAGCTCATCCACACACCGGGGCACACGCCTGACCATGTTGCCATCTGGATTCCGGAGATCCGTGTCTGCCTGGCTGTCGACGCCGTCGAGACGCCCATTCCGGAGGTCTGGAGTAAAAGCTCCGACGACCTTCGGCTGATCTGTTCATCGCTCGAACGGATCCGCGACTTGCACCCCAAGTTCGTCATCCCCGCACATGGAGGGACGATCTCGCCGTCCACTGTTGACGACAACCTGTCTTATTTCCGAGCACTGGCGGCCCGGGTCGAAAACCTAAGCGCGACTGAACTCGCAGACCCGGAATTGGGAAAATTGGTGAGCCTTCGACTTCAGGATTTCGTGGCCATCCCGGCCGACATGTCGCCGGAAGCGGTGGCATTCTACGAGACGTTTCACGAAACCAATCTCGGGGCGATGATTCAAGCACGCCTGGAAGGGTTGAACGTCGCATGAGAGCCACGGCCTTGCCGATCGTCCCTTTGTTATCCTGCAATTGCTAGATTTTCAGGCTTAGCGCACCGACCATAATCTCGAAGCGCGCCGGAAGCTGCCCAGGGGCTTCGCCGTCGCTGTCGATCGGCACCGGCTCCCTGCCGATCGGCCAAGCCTCGACGAGCCTTGCGCGATGGATGCTGACGAGCGGGCTTTTCAGATGACCGCCGCTGTAGATGCTGTTCATCAGCGTCAGGACCTTCAGCCTGCCGGCGCCGCGGATGATGATTACGTCGAACAGGCCATCGGCAACATCGGCATCCGGAGCGACCTTCATGCCGCCGCCGAACCATGCGCCGTTGGCAACGGCAACCGCGGTGATCGGCCCTTCATAGATATCCTCGCCGTCCAGCCTGAGACGGATGTCGCGTGGCGTGTAACGCAGGATTTGAAGCAGGCTGTGGAAGAAGAAGACCATCGGTCCCGGCAGACGCCTGCCCTTGGGCGCCTCGTTGACTGCCTGCACGATGTGACCGGAAACGCCGAAGCTCGCGATGTTGGCGAAGTGGCGGCTGACGGTGTCCCCATCCTCGTCGTCGCAGGTGAGCAATCCGGCATCGATCTGCCGTACCGTTGGAGAGGTCAGGCGGTTGGCGATCGTAGCAGGATCGCGTGACACCGGAAAATTGCGGGCGAAGTCGCATCCGGTGCCGATTGCAATAAAGGAGAAGGCCGTGCCCGGCCGATGCGACTTCAAAATGCCGCCGGCCACTTCGCCGATCGTCCCGTCGCCACCGACGGCGATCACCAGATCGGCGCCGTCATCCGCCAGTTCGCGCCCGAACCGTTCGGCATCGCCGTGCCCCTTGGTTTCACGCAGGCTGAGATTGGTAAATCTCGCCTCTATGGCGCGCCGCAGCGCCGACCAGAACAGCTTCTTTCCGCGTCGACCCGACGCCGGATTCAATACGATGCCGATTTTCAAGCGATCTGCTCTCCCCGCGCCGATCAGCTTAGCGATACGGAAACGTTCCTCAGGCCTTCTTCTTTTTCGTCGAAACCGGCCCCTGGTCGAAACCGATGTTCACGCGCACCATTGAGCCGGAACCGACCGGAAGCTTGATACCGTCCTTGCGGAACAGCGCCTGGGTGGCTCCGGAGCCGACCTCGACCGGGAAATTCGTTACTTCGGAATAAAGCGCATCCTCGCCGTCAAAGACCGTGATGCGAACCGGGAGCGTGACCTTACCGGGCGAACCGTTCGGGCCGGCGAGAACCCGAAGCTGGGCGACAACAGTCATCGTCAGGTTTGCATCGTTCAGGCTGCACTGGCGCGTATAGTCACCGATCGATGCCTGGAAGGCGAGTTTGTCCGCATCGCCGGTCTTGGCGCCGCCGGCATAGGTGCGGAAGATCGCGTCCTTGTCCTTCATGAAGATCTGCGGGCATGCTCCCTGGACGACAGGGGCAGTGTTGCCCGACGCGGTCTTGGCGGTGCCGATCGATGCGTTATTGGACGAGGGATTGGCCGGCGCCATCGGCATGATCTGCGCATTGCCATTCGGCTGGGCCGGTGCTGTTGCGCTGTCTCCCCCGCCCACACCGAGCGAGTTGCAGCCGGCAAGAATTGCCGCAAAAGAAGCCGAAACGATGAGACGCGAGACCTTGCCAAGCACGATTATTCCACCCTCTTCACAAAGTTTTTTGGCAGGCCCAATCACTTGATGGCAGGCCTTTCGTGACAGTTTGCGATGGTCTATATCAGCGGCGCAAACAAAAATCGATTGGGTAAGAACCGTTTTGATGCACATTTCGGGATCGCGGGCCACGGCCGGCAGGGCAAGCGAGATGCGGCGACAGGCAGACTTCCCCTCCAACCCGGATTTCCTCCGGCCGGCACATCAAGGATGACGACAGTGGATTATATCTCGACCCGCGGCGAAGCCCCTCCCCTCGGTTTTTGTGATGCTTTGCTGGCCGGCCTGGCGCGCGACGGCGGTCTCTACGTGCCGCGTAAGTGGCCGCATTTCACGAAAAAGGAAATCCGCGCGCTTCGGGGCAAGAGCTACCAGGAGGTCGCCTTTACGATCCTTTCGCCTTTCACCAACGGCGAGATTCCCGACGAGACGTTCCGCTCCATGATCGACGAGGCTTATGGTACCTTCCGTCACCCTGCGATCGCCCCGCTCGTCCAGACCGGCCCGAACAGCTTCGTCATGGAGCTGTTCCACGGCACGACGCTGGCGTTCAAGGATGTCGCGATGCAGCTGCTTGCCCGGCTGATGGACCATGCCCTGGAGAAGCGTGGCGAGCGCGCGACCATTGTCGGCGCCACCTCCGGCGACACTGGCGGCGCGGCGATCGACGCATTTGCCGGTCGCGAACGCACCGACATATTCATCCTCTTCCCGAACGGCAAGGTCTCGCCGGTGCAGCAGCGCCAGATGACGACCTCCACGGCCTCCAACGTTCACGCGCTTGCCGTCGAAGGCAATTTCGACGACTGCCAGAACCTCGTCAAAGCAATGTTCAACGATGCACCTTTCCGCGACCGCGTTAAACTCTCCGGCGTCAACTCGATCAACTGGGCCCGCATCATGGCCCAGATCGTCTACTACTTCACGACGTCGATCGCGCTTGGCGGACCGGACCGTAAGATTTCGTTTACCGTGCCGACGGGCAATTTCGGCGACATCTTTGCCGGTTACTGCGCCAAGCGCATGGGCCTGCCGATCGGCAAGCTGGTGGTCGCCACCAACGAGAATGATATCCTCGACCGCACGCTCAAGACCGGCCGCTACGAGATGAAAACCGTGAAAGCGACGACTTCGCCGTCGATGGACATCCAGATCTCCTCGAACTTCGAGCGGCTGCTGTTCGAGGCCTATGATCGCGACGCATCGAAGGTTCGCGCGGCGATGAACAGCCTCAAGCAGTCCAACGGCTTCGAGATTGCAAAGGACGCCCTCGCCTTCATCAAAAAGGACTTCCGCGCCGGGCGCGCCAGCGAAAAGCAGGTCGCCCTGACGATCAAGAAAACCCATGCCGACACCGGCTATCTTCTCGATCCGCATTCGGCAATCGGCGTCTTCGTTGCAGGTAAACACGAGAAGCCGAACGCGCCGATGGTGACGCTTGCCACCGCACACCCGGCAAAATTCCCCGCCGCCGTAAAATCGGCCTCCGGTATTGACCCCGCGCTTCCGACGTGGCTTGCTGATCTGATGCACAAGGAGGAGCGCTTTCAGATTGTGAAGCCTGAGCTCAAAGCCATTGAGACCTTCATCGGCGAGCATACTCGGGCCTAAGTAACGCAGGCGCAGAAAGATAGCCAATGACAGTTGAGTGCACCCGGCTCAAATCCGGGCTGACAGTAGTCACACAGACCATGCCGCATCTGGAAAGCGTTGCGCTGGGAGTTTGGATCAAATCAGGATCGCGCAACGAGACGACAGACGAGCATGGCATCGCTCACCTGCTCGAGCACATGGCCTTCAAGGGCACGGCACGCCGCAGCGCGCGCGAAATCGCTGAAGAAATCGAGGATGTCGGCGGCGAGGTCAATGCCGCAACATCCACCGAAACGACCTCCTACTATGCCCGCGTGCTTAAGGATCATGTCCCGCTCGCTGTCGACATTCTGGCCGATATCCTGACGGAGTCCGCCTTCGAGGAGGAAGAACTCGAGCGTGAGAAACAGGTCATCCTGCAGGAAATCAACGCGGCAAACGACACGCCTGACGACGTCGTTTTCGACAAGTTTTCCGAGACCGCCTATCGCGACCAGACCCTCGGCCGGGCGATCCTCGGCACGCCGCAGACCGTGGTGTCGTTCACGCCGCAGCAGATCCGCGGCTATCTCAGCCGCAATTACACGACCGACCGGATGTTCGTCGTTGCGACCGGCGCCGTCCGGCACGACGAGTTCGCTCGCATGGTCGAGGAGCGCTTCGCGAGCCTTCCCACCTCGCCATCGGCGACGCCCGTCATGGAGCCTGCAAAATACATCGGCGGCAATATCCGCGAGACGCGCGACCTGATGGATGCGCAGATCCTGCTCGGCTTCGAAGGCAAGGCCTATCACGCCCGCGACTTCTACTGTTCGCAGATCCTCGCCAACATCCTCGGCGGCGGCATGTCATCCCGGCTGTTCCAGGAGGTGCGCGAGATCCGCGGCCTCTGCTATTCCATCTACGCCTTCCACTGGGGTTTCTCCGATACCGGGATCTTCGGCATCCATGCCGCCACCGGTGGCGAGAACCTGCCGGAGCTGGTGCCTGTTATCATTAACGAACTACACAAGTCGGCGGCGACGATCGAACAGAAGGAAATCGAACGCGCCCGCGCCCAGATCCGCGCCCAGCTGCTGATGGGCCAGGAAAGCCCCGCCGCCCGCGCCGGCCAGATCGCAAGGCAGATGATGCTCTACGGCCGCCCCATCTCCAACCAGGAGATGATGGAACGCCTCGAGGGGATCACGGTCGAGCGCCTTACGGATCTTGCGGGACGCCTGTTCTTCGATACCGTGCCGACGCTCTCGGCCATTGGACCGCTCGAACATCTGGCCCCGATGGAGGATATTACCGCGTCTCTTTCCTCGCCCGATCACCAGGGCAAGCAAGCCCTCGTCTGATCCCAGATCCATCCTGCCGGGAGTGATCGATGCCAAAATCGGTTTTTCGGTTTCTGTCGCGACAGCCGGATTCGGTCGAGCTCGAGAACGAGCACTATGTGCTGCGCCTGCCGCGCTACCAGGATTTCAACCAGTGGCACAAGCTGCGGGCGGCGAGCCGGCAGTTCTTGGAACCGTGGGAGCCGACATGGCGCCGCGACGAGCTGACGGAGGGCTCCTATCGCGCCCGTGTCATCCGCGGCAAGCAGGAGTACGCTTCCGGCCAGGCCATTCCGCTCCTTCTGTTTCACAAACAGGGCATGACGCTGCTCGGCGGCATCACGATCGGCTACATCAGGCGCGGGGCGGCACAAAGCTGCATGATCGGCTACTGGATGGGCGAGGCTTATGCCGGTCAGGGTCATATGTTCGCCGCACTTCAATTGGTTATACCCTACATCTTCGCAGGGCTTGAGTTGCACCGTATCGAAGCAGCCTGTATTCCAGACAATGCTCGGAGCATCCGCCTGCTTGAAAAAGCCGGGTTTCAGCGGGAAGGCTATCTGCGCGGATACTTGAAAATCAACGGTCATTGGCACGACCATGTAATGTTCTCATTGCTCGCCACCGACACGGATAAAGGCAGGATAACCGACAGCCGATGACCAACAACCGCATGCTGCTCTCATCACCGGCCAGGCGATCGATCGCGGTGATCGCAGCTCTCTTGCTGTCAGCCATCCTGCTAGTGGCTGGCCACGTTCAGGCCGCCGAACCGGTCAAGATTTCCCGCGACGACACGGCACTCGACCTGACTGCCACGACGGAGATCTACGCCAACCAGGGCGAAGCCTTTCAGGTCTCGACCGCTGCCGGTGCCGACGGTATCCGTCGCCGTATTGAGGTACGTGCCAGCTCCGACAACCACCAGGGCGACTGGGCCGTCTTCGCGCTTGCCAACGTCTCCGACGAGCAGCTTGAGCGCGTGATCGTGGCCCCCCACTTCCGCCTCGTGAATTCCAAGCTTTTCTGGCCGGACCTCGGTTCGCAGCGCGTTATCGCCATTACGCCGAGCGAAGGCTTTGCGCTCGACCGGCAGCCGAGCGACGAGGCGGACGTGTTTCGCATCACGCTCAACCCCGGCGCCGTCATCACCTTCGTTGCTGAGCTGACGACGCCGGAGCTGCCGCAGATCTACCTCTGGGAACCCGACGCCTACAAGGACACGATCAACGCGTTCACGCTCTATCGCGGCATCGTGCTCGGCATTGCGGGCCTGCTGGCGGTGTTCCTGACTATCCTTTTCGTCGTCAAGGGCACGTCGATGCTGCCGGCAACGGCGGCACTCGCCTGGGCCGTCCTCGGCTACATTTGCGTCGACTTCGGCTTTCTCGGTAAACTGATCAGCATTGCGTCGACCGACCAGCGAATATGGCGCGCCTGTGCGGAAGTCGCCCTTGCCTCCAGCTTCGTCATCTTTCTGTTCACCTATCTCAACCTCAACCGGTGGCACACGCACCTCGGCTACGTGACGCTCGCCTGGGTGCTCGGCCTGGCGTTGCTTTTCGGCGTCGCGATCTACGACCCGGCAATTGCCGCAGGCATCGCGCGCCTCTCCTTCGCGCTGACCGCGACGTTGGGCCTTCTGCTGATCGTCTACCTCGGGCTCAACCGCTATGACCGCGCGATCCTGCTGGTCCCGGCCTGGGCCTTGATCCTTGTCTGGATCTTCGGTGCATGGCTGACGATTACCGGCCGGCTCGATAACGACATCATCCAGCCCGCACTCGGCGGCGGCCTTGTTCTCATCGTCCTGCTGATCGGCTTTACCGTGATGCAGCACGCCTTTGCTGGCGGCGCGTTCCAGCAAGGGCTGTTTTCCGATCTCGAGCGTCAATCGCTGGCTCTAACGGGCTCGGGTGATACGGTTTGGGACTGGGATGTGGCGCGCGATCGTATCGTCACGATACCCGATGTCTCCGTCAAGCTCGGCCTCCCGCCCGGCGCTATGCATGGCGCCGCGCGCAATTGGCTGCCGCGGCTGCATCCCGACGATCGCGACCGCTTCCGCGCGACGCTCGATGTGCTCCTTGAACATCGCCGCGGCCGGTTGAACCACGAGTTCCGCATCCGCGCGGAAGACGGTCATTTCCACTGGCTTCTCATCCGCGCGCGGCCCGTGCTTGGCTCGAACGGCGAGATCATCCGCTGCGTCGGCACCATCATCGACGTCACCGAACAGAAGAATTCCGTCGAACGGCTGCTGCACGACGCGCTGCACGACAACCTGACCGGCTTGCCGAACCGCCAGCTGTTCCTCGATCGCATGCAGGCCGTGCTGGCATTGGCGCCCGGTGGCGAGACGCTCCGCCCGACTGTCATGGTGATCGACATCGACCGCTACAAGCTGGTGAACGATACGCTCGGGATCGCCGCCGGCGACAACATCCTGATCGCGCTCACGCGACGCCTGCGCCGGCTCCTCAAGCCGCAGGATACGCTCGCGCGCCTCTCCGGCGATCAGTTCGGTCTCATCCTGACGTCCGAACGCGATCCGACGAAGGTGGCCGACTTTGCCGATGCGATCAGCAAGGCGATCATGGTGCCGATCAACTTCTCCAATCGCGAGATTATCCTGACGGCGTCGATCGGGCTGGCCTCCTTCGTCGACCAGCAGGAAAGTGCTGCGGGCATGCTCAGCGACGCGGAGCTCGCGATGTACCGGGCCAAGCGCGCCGGCGGCAATCGCGTCGAGCCGTTCCAGCCCGCCTTCCGCGATTTCGGCGCCGACCGGCTGCAGCTTGAATCCGACCTGCGCCGTGCCATCGAGCGCAAGGAACTGTCGATGGTCTACCAGCCGATCGCCGGGCTTGAAGACGTGGAGATCGCCGGCTTCGAAGCCTTGATGCGATGGGAGCATCCGAAGCGCGGCAGCATTCCGCCTTCGGAGTTCATACCGATCGCGGAGGCATCCGACATTATCGACATGCTCGGCCGCTTTGCGCTGGAGCAGGCGACGAACGACCTGATGGGCTGGGAGAACCAGACGGGCGAACTGCCGATCTTCGTCTCGATCAACCTCTCCAGTGCGCAGCTGCTTAACAACGAGCTTTTCGACGATGTGCGCTCGGTGCTGGCGAAGACCCATTGCGATCCGTCACGCCTGAAACTCGAGCTGACGGAATCCATGGTCATGGAGAACCCGGAACAGGCGCGCCTCGTTCTCGAGAAGCTGCGCGAAATGGGCCTTGGCCTTGCTCTGGATGATTTCGGATCCGGCTATTCGTCGCTTGCCTATCTGACGCGCTTCCCGTTCGACACGATCAAGCTCGACAAGACGATGGTGTGCGACACTAGCGACAAGAAGGCGACCGTGATTCGCTCCGTGATCGCCATGGCGCGCGAACTGGATATGAAGGTCGTTGCCGAGGGGATCGAGTCCAACGAGGATGCGATGGAACTCGCCAAGATGGGCTGCACCTTCGGGCAAAGCTATCTGTTCGGACCGCCGATGGCATCGGAGTCCGTCTTGCGGCTGCTGAAGGAGCGGTTCCCGCTGACGAAGCGCGCCTAGCCGACCCGCGACCCAAGCTATGCCGCTCCCTATTGCGGCGCAGCGGCTCCCGCTATCAGCTGATGCATGTATTCAAGCTTGGTGACCACCGGCGCTGAGAGCACGAACGGATAGGAATCGGGCTGTCCCATGCTGCGCTGTATCGAGTTGATCGCAACGCTGAGCGGCACCCACTCGTCGACAAGCTGATCGGCACTTGCTGCCCTGTAGGGGTCGAAATCCACCTCGGCCGCCATCTCTTCGTGACCGCGGGGATCAATTGCAACGCCGAAGGCGCGAGCGGTCTCCAAGGTATCGACAATGTGAAGGTAATGAGCAAAACACTCAGCGAAGTCCTCCCAGGGATGAACGCTGGCATAAGCACTGACGAAACTCTCTTGCCAGCCGGGCGGAGCGCCATTCGCGTAGTGCCGTGCAAGGGCTTCGCTGTAGTCTTTGCGCTCATCGCCGAACACCGCTCGGAATCCATCGAAGGCGTTCCTATCGCGCACGAGGCGGTTCCAGATGAAATGACCCGTCTCGTGGCGGAAATGACCGAGCAGCGTCCGGTAAGGTTCGTTCATCGAGGTGCGAGCCTGTTCGCGCGTGACGTCGTCGGCCTCGGCGGCCCGAATTGCGATAAGGCCCTCCTCGTGTCCCGTCATCGCTGGCACGACGCTGCCGTCTTCCTTGACGGTGTCTTCGAGGAAGTCGAAAACCAGGCCGCCTACGGGATCCTGCGTGCGGTCCGGGTGCGGCAGCCGCCAACGCAAGAGGGAGTAGAAGAGGTGCCGCTGTGCCTGGCTGATGCGGCGCCACCGATCGACGCCATCCTGCGTCGCTGAATTCGGCACAAGCCTGTTATGCCGGCAGGCGACGCAGTAATCCCCCGCGTCTCCGTCCTCCACCAGCCAGTTGCAGACGTCGAGGCCGGCATTGGCACAGAAGCGCACCAGATCCGGCTGAGCCACGTATTGCCAGACATCGCCGTCCTGCTGCTGAACTGCATGCATGCGCAGACTATTCGACACGAAGCCAAGGCGATGACCGCACCGAACACACTGGCGATTGTCGAAATGAACAACCTGGTCGCAGTTGTCACATACAAAGAGCCTCAACGCGCGCCTCCCTCGGGATAGGGATCAAAAACCCATCGTGCAACATGGACGGCGGGCAATTTCCGGTCGTGGTTTCCATCAACCTGCTTCTCCTGACTGGGCCTTATTGCCCGCGCCAGCAGAGAACGCGCTTTTTTTGCAGATCGTTCCGCCGATCAGGCGTGGCCGGCTTCGGCTGAAAGCATGGCGGCATTGATACCCATTGCGGCCAGTGCTCGCTCGTACTTGTCGTCGAGGCTGCGATCGAAGATCAGCTCCTCATTCGCCGCGCATGTGAGCCAGCCATTGTTGCCGACTTCGGCTTCCAGCTGTCCCGCACCCCAGCCGGCATAGCCGAGCAGCATGGTCGCCCGCTTCGGTCCCTTGCCATTGGAAATGGCGCGGATGATGTCGAGCGTTGCCGTCATGCAGATATCGTCACTGACGGGAATGCTGGATTCGCAGAGATAGTCATCGGAGTGCAGCACGAAGCCGCGGCCGCTTTCCACGGGCCCACCCGTCTGGATCGGGCAATCATGCTGAGGAAGGAGGATAGCTTCTTCGTCCTTGATCATTTCGAGATGCAGGAGAACGTCAGTAAAGGTCAGCTCTTGCGGGCGGTTGATCACGAACCCCATCGCGCCGGCATCCGAATGGGCGCAGATGTAGATCACCGTGCGGGCGAAATTGCGATCCTCCATGCCCGGCATGGCAATGAGAAACTGGCCATCGAAGAAGCCGCGTTCTCTTTTGTTTTTCACGGTCGCCAAGGACATCACTCCTCCTTCTGCCAGACCGCGCTAGGCCCCGACACCATGAGCATGAGCCAATGTCACGGATCAATCAACTGAAAATGAAAACTTAAATGTACGCGAGTTCTAGCCGAGCATAGGGATTTTCAATACATCATTGATCCATGCAGACTATTTCACTCACCATCCGCCAATGCGGTTCCGCCCTGTGCCTGTTCGTCGCCGTGCTGCAGTTTTCTCAGCCCGCCAGGGCGGAGATGAGCGCCTGGGCCGACAACGAGGGCGGTCGGATGCGCCTGATCGCGCTTCCGCCCGATGCAAACGGAAATATTCGCGCCGGATTGCAGATCGAGCCGAAGCCAGGCTGGATCACCTATTGGCGCGAACCGGGCAACAGCGGCATCCCGCCTCAAGTCACTCTCTCCTCCGAAGGCGTGTCGCTCGACAAGATGAGCTACCCCGTCCCAAAGCACATTGTCGCCGACAAGATCGATGAGGTTGCCTACGACGCGCCTGTCACCTTCCCGCTGCAACTGACGGCGAAAGACCCTGCTCTTCATGAGCTCAAGGCAAACGCCTTTATCGGCATCTGCGAGGAAATCTGCATCCCCTTCCAGGCAGAGCTATCGCTGACCTTTAAACCATTGGCCCAGTCGCGGCCGGCCGAAGAGGCTATTCTCAGGGATGCCGAGGCAGCCTTGCCACAAGCCGCCTCCTCCGCATTCAAAGTCGACGACCACGCGCTGTCGGCCGACATGAAGCAACTTTCCCTCAGCATTACCCTGCCGGAGAGTGGCGAGAGCGCGCCTGAGGTGATCGTCACAGGCCCGAGCGGGCGCGTCTTTACCAAACAGACGGCAACCCATCGCGACGGTCGCAACTTCACGACGACGCTGTCCGTGGACAAGCTTCCCAAGGCATATGACCTCAGCGGAAAGACATGGAGTGCTCTTGTCATCGACGGCTCGCGCGCCATCGAGACACCGCTTGCCTTTGAGTGATCGCGTTCTATAGTCGCGCCAAAATCGCGGCATTAGTGCCGCCATATGACAAGGAGACGTCCATGACCATCGCAATCGGCGACAAGCTTCCTGCGGCCACTTTCAAGGAAAAGACGTCGGATGGCCCGGTCGAAATTTCGACGGAGCAGCTTTTCAACGGCAAGCGCGTTGTTCTCTTTGCGGTCCCCGG
>Ga0102591_1004161_pt1 | contig 11701 bp, 7 predicted proteins | sample AraplaCol_mCL_r2_2_FD_76860 | JGI IMG/M metagenome (GOLD analysis project Ga0102591, IMG submission 76860) | Arabidopsis root microbial communities from North Carolina, USA - plate scrape MF_Col_mCL_r2 (SPADES assembly) (version 2) | ecosystem: Host-associated > Plants > Roots > Endosphere... | reverse complement strand
GCAACAATCCCTTCAATGCCCAGAAATTCTGGATGGCGGAAAAACTGGAACCGGTCGGCGCCACACGCGGACTGGCGCGCATCGACAGCGATCTCGGCAGCCTGATCGCTTTTTCCACAGAACCCGGCCAGGTGGCGCTCGATGGTAGTGGGGCGCTCAGCCCCTATTCCGAATCCTTCATCAAGCGCGCCAGCGAACCCAACAAGGAAATCCGCCAGGTCCTGACCGACGTGCGCCGCGATGTGATCGCCATGACCGGCGGCAAGCAGGTCCCCTGGGAAAACTCCTCGCTGACCGACAGCTTCTATTTCATTCCGGCACCGCCGCCGCCGAGCGTCGAGCCGATGCAGCAGGTGAGCGTGCCGGAGGGTGCGGCCGCGACCAAATTGCCGATCGCCCCGCCGCATGACGAGACCGGCTCGGCGCTGCTCGTTACCCTCAACCAGCTTCCAAAGACGGGAAAGCTCAGCTTCGACGGCAAGCCGGTCGACCAGGGCGCGAAGATGCCCGCCGCCGCCCTGACGGAGCTGACCTATGATTCAGCAGGCGTTGCCGCCGGAACCGTCGGCCTGATCGGCTATACCGTCAGCGACCCCTATGGCCAGGCGACGCAGGGTGTGGTGGCGATCACCGTCTCGGCGGATGCCGGCGCCAAGCTCGCCCAACTCGAACAGGAAAAACAGGTGCGGCTGGCCGATGCCGATGCCTATCTGAAGACGCTGCCGCGCGATGTGGACACGACAATCGGCGTCGGCCCCGTCGAGGCCGGCCTGCCTGAAGTACCGGCATCGGCCACGGAGATGACCTTCAAGGTCGCGGCCCTGCCCGACAAGGGCACGCTGCGCGCCGGAGACCGGGTGATCGGGCTCGGTCACGTGCTGGAGTCCGCGGATATTCCATTGCTCACTTACGAGCCGCAGATCGGCACCGAAAACCAGCCTTTCGCCCTGACGCTACAGGCCGCCAACGACGATCTGCCGCCCGCCACCGTCACCTTCAAGCCGGCGCTCGACGCCTGCGACACATCAGCCGCCGCCCCCCTTGACCTGCAGGGCGTGACATCGGGCAAACTGCCGAACGAGATCGATCCGGACATCGCGCTGCCCGCCTGCACGGACGCGATAAAGGCCTATCCTGAGGTAGAGCGCTTCGTTTATCAGCTCGGCCGCGCCCAGCTTGCCAACCGCGACACCAAGACGGCCTTTGCGACGATCACAAAGGCGATGGATGCCGGGCATGTCCGAGCGATCTATGAACTGTCGAGCCTTTACGAGTTCGGCGCCTCCGTTTCGCGTGACGCAGCCAAGGCAAGCGAGATCGCCAAGGGTGGTGCAGCCAAAGGTGATCCTTTTGCCCTGCACAGCTACGGCAAGGCCCTCTATTACGGCCGCGGCACAAAGGCCGATCAGCAGCTGGGGTTGCGCCTGATGCTGCAGGCCGCCGATCTCGGCCATACCTATGCGATGAACGAGCTCGGATACATCTTCCTGAACGGCGTCAACGTTCCGGCCGATCCGGAACGCGGCATCCGCTTCTATGAGGCCGGCGTCCAGCGCAACGACATCTATTCGCTGAACAATCTTGCGCTCGTCTACCGTTTCGGAAAAGGCGCTCCTGAGGATCTTCCAAAGGCGCTCGACCTTTTCACGCGGGCGGCAGAGGGCGGCCAGCCCTATGCCCCGACCAATCTCGGACGCATGTATCGCGACGGCATCGGCGTTGTCGCGGACAAGGCGGAAGCGGTGAAGTGGCTGGAGATGGGCGCCGAGCGCGGCGACTATTGGGGGGCACTCGACCGCGCAATGCTGGCGAAGGAAGACGGCGCGGGCGCTGACAGCCTTGCAACGGCGGCGCGTTATTTTGCGCTGGCGACCGCCACCAACATGCCGGGCAGCGGCGACCCGAAGAACCAGGCAAAGGCGGAACTCAAGACCTTGCCCAGTGCTGCAAAGAAAAAAGCGGAAAAAACCTTCGTTGCCGAGTTGACCGCTCAGGAGCAAAAGGCGCTTCCGAAGACCAAGTCGCTCGACGACAGGCTCGTTCAGCTCGCCAAGGCGACATGGGTAAAGCGAAATCCGAGGTACGATCTCTTCTAAAACGGCGGTCTGGGGGCGCCCTTCATGACAAGAAAGCTCATCATCCGTGTTCTGCTTTGCTCGACATTCATTGCGGGCACAGGCGCAATCTTGCAGAGTTGCATCTTTGACCCAGGCGCCAGGACACTGTTCGCCAGTGAAGAGCCGGCCAGGAACGCCACGCCTGCCAGCAAACCAACTTCCACCGTTAGAAGAGTGTCCGCAACGAGCAATCAACCGGCTTTCGCCCGCTCTGAGAACAGTTCGGGTGGGAATTCCGGCTCTGGCGGCATGGGCGGCTCTTCCGGCTCCAGCGGTTCTTCTGGCTCCAGCGGTTCTTCTGGTTCGAGCGGCTCTAGCAGCTCATCCAGTTCGAGCAGTTCCTCCAGTTCGAGCAGTTCATCGAGCTCTACCGGCGGCTCATGGTCCGATCGCCGCCTAAAGACCGATATCCGTCGGCTCGGCACCTCGGCTCTGGGCGTACCGGTCTATGCCTTCCGCTACATCTGGGGCGGCCCGCTGTTCGTCGGCACGATGGCCCAGGATCTGCTGGCGATCAGGCCTGAGGCCGTCATCGCCACCGGATCGGGTTACTATATGGTCGACTATGACAGGCTCGACATTGCAATGATCTCGCTGCCGGAGGATGCGCCTCGGCTGACGGATGAAGCAACCATGGCGCTTGCAGCGCAGGCGGCGCGGATACGCTCTCAGGTCTCCGTTCGGCAACCTTTCGTTCAGGCGGCAATGTAATCGAGGAAGCCGAAAGCGTGCCGATACCGCAGGACAGGGATACCGTTACCGGGAGCCCTCTCGTCAGTCAGGCTGCGACGCTTGTCGGAGTTCTCCTCGGCATTGCACTCTCGGCCTATCTGCAGCTTGAGCCCGGCAAGGCGATGGCGCTTGCCCTGTTCTGCCTTCTCCTGGTGTGGATCGTCGTCGACGGCACACTGGCTGCTCGTCGGGCCTGGGCATCGCGAGAGAGGCGGGACGAGGCTCCCGCCGCTTTCTGGCGGCGCATCGGAACGAAGCTTGTCGGCCTCGCTGCGCTTCTTGGCGTGGTCGTCATTGTCTGTTCGGTCTTTCCGTTTTTCACGCAGTCGTCAGCGGTCCGATGGTTCATCGAGGCCGGCCACACGACCATCGTCATTTCTATCGCACTTGCTGTTGCCACCATCCTCTACATCGTAGCCACTGATCTGGTCGCCGAAGAGCCCGACGATTATCTCAATCAGGTCGGGCGCGCGGTGTTGATGCAGGATTTTCGCGAAGAGGACGTGCTGTTCGCATTGCGCCTGCTCGCGATCAAGTGCTTCTTTCTCGTGCTGATGTTCTCAGGCGGCATGGCGGCCTTTTCCGATCTTGCCGATAAGCCTGCCTGGGCGTTTCCGCCGCTCTCGGCGGCCTGGTTCGAAGGCCTGTTGCGGCTTGCCTTTCTTCTCGACGTCGTGCTTGCCGCCGGCGGCTATATCGCCACCTTCAAACTCTTCGGCTGGCATATCAGGGCGACGGAGACGACGGCGCTCGGCTGGCTCGTCTGCCTCATCTGTTACGAACCGTTCTTCCCTGCGATCTCGCATGCCTTCGTGCCTTATGGCGAGGGGCCGGGCTGGGAGACGGTGATCGAGGAGGGTTCGCCCGTCTTCATTCTCTGGAGCGTCGCGACGCTGTTGTGCACCGTCATCTATGTCTGGGCGACTGTCGCCTTCGGACCGCGATTTTCCAATCTCACCCATCGCGGCATCATCACATCGGGCCCCTATCGCTTCATCAAGCATCCAGCCTATGTCTCGAAGAACATCGCCTGGTGGCTGTTTGCGGCTCCCAGCTTCATTGCCAGCGGCCTTGCGGAAGGACTTGCCCGAGCCAGCATGCTGGCGATCGTCAGTCTGATCTATGTCATGCGCGCCCGCGCCGAAGAGCGCATGCTGAGCCGCGATCCCGCCTATCGGGACTATGCCGAGAGCGTCACCAGCCACGGGCTTTGGGCGATGGCAAAGCGACGGTTGATGTCAAAGCCGGCAGCCTGACGCTGCCTTTCATTCAACCATCCAGCCCCTTGAAGCGCACCGGCTGGTAGCCGCGCATCAACAGGCTGCCGAGCGAATAGGTATTGCGGCAGACACGGCCCTTGCAGGCATTTGGCGAGGCTTCCATCACTTCCACCTTGCGGTCGTCGGTGAAGCGCATGAACAACAGCACATGCGAGCCCGGCTTGTTCAGCGCGTCGCCCGGCCGCATCGACCAGGGGTCGGAGAGGCGCTTGGTGATCCCGGGGATGGCGCGCGTCGAGACATGCATCTTCAGACCCCAGGCGTCGCTGACGAAGCCGGAGCAGTCGACGCCGAGGATATTGGATTGCGGCGCGCTCTTGGTGCAGACATTGCCGGCAGTCTGGCCCTTTTCGACGCCGCCGACGAAATTCTCGAGCGGCGTCTTGCAGCCCCAGCAGTAGGGAACACCCTTGACCGTCTGGCCGCGCTTGCCGATCAGGTAGATCGGGCGGCGCAGCCGGTTCATGTTGATGCAGCCTGGGCCTGGATCCTTGCCATAGGCGGTTGATGTCACTAGCCAGTTCAGCGTCTCGAAGCCGATTGCCCGCTCGATGACGTCGTTGCGCGACTTCGGCACGAGCGCCACCTTCGGCGTCTTGCCGGGATTGCCGGCATTCGGCTGCTTGGCCGGACGGGCGACGGCAAGCTTGCGGCCGGGCTCACGGCCGTCAAGCCGCAGCACCTGCGCCCGGCTTTCTTGCGAACTGAGATAGAGCACATCGCCGCGCGGGCCGATCGCCACGAAACGCCTGGAGAATACCGTGCCGGGATCGATCGGCAGGTCGTAGACCTTGTCCATCGCCCCGTTCGGCGTGAAGCGCACCACCAGCATGCCGGTGCGCTCGGGCCGGTCGGCCGGCACCAGCTCGACCAGCGCATAGGGCCTGCCTGTGGTGTCGATGTCGAGAAGCTCGACGGTGCCGATCCGCCCTTCCGAGGTCAGCTGCAGCGACAGGAAATTCTCCTCCGAGCTGCTGCGCCGCAACAGGATCTCAGCCTTGTCGTTTGCGGCAGCCGAGACCTCGGCGACGATATCGCCGAGCCCGCGGCTCGGCACGTATTGAATGACCGGCGGGCGGGCCTCGGGCCGGCTGGTGCTGCGGCCGATCTCGTCGATGATGCTGTTCAGCGGACCGGGCGATACCGAGCCCATCGAGGCGAAGACCGAGCGGGTGTAGTCGTCGGCATCGCCACCGTTGACGGCGCGCAGCATCTGCGACCGGCCGTCGGCATCGGTGGAGCGCTCGAGCGGCACGACGCCGTCCGACCAGAGGTAGAGTTCGTTGTGGACGACGGCGAGATCTTCCGGCGCGGCATTATCAGGCAGCGGCAGGATTTCGGGATCGGCCTGCGAGCGTTCGGCGTCGATGGCGAGCACGCGGCCGTTATTCTGGTCGAGGATGTAGATGGTGCCGTCGTCGCCGACGGTGATCGCCGCCGGCCCGGATGCCTCCACTTCCTCGTTGGAAGAAATGATGCCGACCGAACGCGCGCCGTCGCCGCCGCGAAGCTCGATCATCACAGTGTCTTTGGCAAAAACCGGCGAGGCGACCGCAAGTGCCGCGGCAAACAAAAAATGCGACCCTGAACTACGCATTGCCTCGACCCCCGGCATCATGCTCTGTGACCAAGTCTTTAAAATGGTAGGCTAGATATGCCCCCTCAGCAAGCCGTTGCTTTCCAAACGATTTGGAGATCTGCGCCTGGAATAGTACAAGATCATCGTCTCGAAGATTTGCTGGCAGGAAATGCTTATGCTGGAATGGAACGGTGACGAACTGGCGCTCGATATAAGCCTGCTGGAGCAGGTTCGCGCCGCGCGGATAGGCTTCTCCGATCGCGTCTGCGCGGCGTCTGCCAGCAAGGATGACAAGCATCTGGCGCAGCTGCGTTCCGAGCCGACCTATCTGATGGCCGAGTTCCTCTATTCGATGAAGGTCTTCGGCATCAGCACCGCCGAGGATATCGAACGCTTCGCCGATCTGCACAACGACTACGTGGTTTCGCTCACCCGCGATCCGGCCAAGCTGCAGCGCCTGGGACTGTCGCAGGATCGGGCGCTCGCCTCGATGTTCACCGCCGACACCAAGCCGCGGCTGATCCAGAACTGGGCAGAAAAATCAGGCGCAATCGACCAGTCCAATCTCGCCCGTTTCCTCGTCGCGGTGATGTCGAGCGAGACCTGCCGCAAGACATTGATCGATTTCGAGACGGCGGGCTTCATGCAGCGCAAGCGCTCGCCTTACGGCACCATGGTCGTCTGGTCGACCGGAATGATCGAGGAGATCTTCGGCGAGATGCTGCGCGACCTGCGCCTTAGCCTGCAGCAATTGAAGATCCTCTGACCACAGCGCCGCGCGACCCGATTTTCGAGGCGATGCGTTCGTGGCCAGTCGATTTCAACCCTCCCAATCGATTGGCACGGAGCGCCGTTGCCTTCCTTCCGGCCTCTCCCTATTGTCGTGCTGCTTGCTCTCTTGCGGCGCGCATCAGGTTGATAACGGATTTGACGACGATGACGAAATCCTGGCTCATACCCTTGTCGATCGGCCTTCTGCTGGCGCTGCAGATCCCCCGGCTTGCCTATTCCGGCCCGGCTGAGGACGCGCTAGCGGCGCGAAACCCCTCGCTGGCGGCGTTGCGCCACCATGACGAAAAAGCCTTTGCTGCGGCGACTGCGATCATCGCCGAGCACGAACGCGCCAAAGGGCTTGCACCCGGCGAAGACAAGCTGCCCGACGCGACCTCGCCCGGCCGCGACATGGGCTCGGGTCCCGGCAAGGAATTCACGGTCGACAATCCCGATATTCTCTGGCTCTACAATTCCTCGCCCGAGGGAATGAGCGACCTGATCTCGATTTTGAAATCAGCCGGGCAGAAACCGAAGAACTAACCGCCTGTCTGCAGTCGAACGGGACTATAAAAGGCGCCGGTTATTGCCGGGCGTGAGTCTTGCTCACGTCTTTGCCTCGCAAAATCTTCCAGGCTCCAAATAATTTGTAACCCTCCCTCAAGCAAGACAGGCCAAGCCATCCCAATTTCGCCGGTCAGTGCTATTCTCATCTTCAACACAGTGTGAGATTGTTCGAAGAGGAGGTTTTCCAATGCCGAACCGCAAAGCCATCCTAGCAGCAGCCACCTTTCTTTCGCTTTTTTCGATGGTTCCCGCCGTCGAGGCGCAGAACGAACGCACACTGACCGAGGCGCCCGCGCAGACCGGGCCTGTCAGCATCACCTTCGATCGCGCCGAGGCCAAATACGCCATTGGCGAAGTTGTCGGCCTCTTCATCCAGTCGACCGAAAACAGCTATGTCACGGTGCTGAACGTTTCGCCGAACGGCTCTGTGGTGAAGCTTTTCCCGAACAAGTACCAGACCGATGCCCTGGTCGGCGCCGGCAAGCGCGTGCAGGTGCCGGATCCGGCAAGTGGCGCCCGGCTGCAGGTGTCCGGCCCGGTCGGCCAGGAGCAGATCAAGGTCTTCTATTCCTCCAAGCCGCTGACCATCTTCGCCGATCTCGGCAGCAGCGGCGGTGGCATGTTCCGCTCGATCGACGGCGGCATGGAGGCCGTTTCCCGTAGCCTCGAAGAAGCCCGCAGCCTCGGCACGAAGATCAGCAGCAAGACGCTGATGCTGACGACGGTCGACAGCCCGGCGGCCCTGCCGCCCTCTGTCGCTCCGCCCGTCGCAGCCGCCCCTGCAGCAAAACCCGCACCGGTCGAACAGGCTGCCAAGCCGCCCGTTGCGCCGAAGCCGAAGCCGGTGACGAAACAGGAAGTCGCCAAGAAGCCGGAAACGGTGGTGGAAAAACCGAAGCCCGTTACCCCGAAAAAGGTGACGCCGAAACCCGTCGAGCAGGCCACGACACAGCCGCCGAAGAAATACAAGATCGTCACCAATCTGGCGCCCGGCCAGGAACTTGCCGCCGACGAATTGGAATTGATCGGCCCGGCCGACACCACCTCATCCACCCGGCCGACCCAATATAAGCAGCCGACGCAGTACAAGCAGCCGGCCCAGACTTCCCAAACGAAGATGCCCAAACTGCCGATGCCGCAGATCAAGATGCCGCAATTCAAGCTTCCCGGCGGCTTTAGCATCAAGATGCCGCAGCTAAATCTCGGCCGTTCGGCCGAACCTGGCCAAGCAGGCGAGGAGATCGAGGTGGCAAATGCCGATACGCCTGTTTGCACCGCCCTTCTCGACAAGCTGAACACGGCCGTTGCCGCCAAGGATATCACCGCTGCGGCGGCTGAAGCCGATACGATCGCCGTCAGCGCCGATTGCGGCCAGTTCCAGGTGAATGCCCAGCGCCGCGTCGCAGCCCTCAGGCTCTCCGCTGCTCAGGAGATGATGGCCGCCAACCAGCCGGTCGCCGATTACGAGCCGCTGCTGATCGCCGCCGACAGTCCGCAGGTGCTCTGGCAGGCCTCCGCCACGCTCGGCGAGATCTATTTCTCCGCTCGCCGTTTCGCCGATGCCGCTGCCGATTACCAGCAGGCGATCGAGATCATCAAGAACGAGACCCGCACGCCGAAGGCGCCGCCGGCCGAAACGATCTCCGATCTCATCCAGCGCGCCGCCCAGGCCCGCATCCTTGCCGCCAACCCGACGACCGACAATCCTCAAGGCAGCTTCGTGCCGGCTGAGAAGGATCGCCGCAGCGGCGTGCTCGGCGGCATCTATTCCGAGAATGTGCGCGGCATCGTGCCGGTCTCCATTCCGGTTCCGATCACCTTCGATTTCGACAAGTCGAGCTTCACCTCGATCGGCACCGAGGCCGCTGAGGAATTGCTGGAAGCGCTGAAGGAGCAGAAGCCCGGCCGCGTCATCCTCGTCGGCCATACCGACCGGCGCGGCGGTGACGACTATAATCAGAAGCTGTCCGAACGCCGCGCTCAGGCCGTTGCCGATTTCCTGAAGAGCCACGGCATCGACGCGACGATCGACGCCGAAGGCCGCGGCGCATCCGAGCCGGTTGATGTGACCGCAACGGCAAACCTCACCGAAGACGATGTCGATGCGCTGAACCGGCGCGTCGAATGGCGCCGCGAATAGCCGGGGCGAGGGGAGTTTGGCCATGTCCGCATCCGTTTCCATGGCCGCCGCATTTGCCCTCCTCACCTTGGCGGCCACCGACAGCCTGGCAAGGATGATAGAAGCGCCGGAGCGCGGCGCGGTCAGAGCCGTGCTGATCGGCATCGACCTTTACCGTAACGTCCCGCCGCTGCATGGCGCCGTCGCCGATGCCGAGGACCTTTCGCTTTCGCTGCGCTCGGTCGGCGTCGAGGACATGACGCTCTTGAAGAATGGTGCTGCCGACCGCGAGGGCATCTTCCACGCGATCGAGGCCGTCACGGAACGGGCAGGGCCTGGCGACCTCGTCGTGCTCGGCATCGCCGGTCACGGGTCGAGCGAGCCGGAACGCGTCAAGGGCTCGAAACCGAGCGGCCGCGACGAAGTCTATGTGCTCGCCGGCTTCGACACCCGTCTTCCCGGATCGCGCGAGCGCATCTTCGGCGACGAGTTCAAGGCGCTGATCCGCAATCTTGAGACCAAGGGCGCCGATGTCGTCTTCATCGCCGATACCTGCCATGCCGGCGGCATGACCCGCGACGTCGATCCGCGCGGCGCCGAGATCACCTGGCGTCAGGCGCCTTCCTATACGATCGAGGAGGACGACCTCGCGCCGATCTCGACCACGGCGGATGCACTGTCCACCGGCTTTGATTTCAAGCGGCTGACCTTCCTCGCCGCCGTCGACGAGAACACCAAATCGCCCGAGATATCAATTCCCGGCATTCCGCAGAAACGCGGCGCGCTGAGCTATGCCACCGCTCGCGCCTTCGAGGGGGCGGCGGACCGCAACGGCGACGGCGCCGTCAGCCGCCGCGAACTGTTCGAATATGTGCGCCAGGCGGTCTACCAGTTCACCGACCAGCGGCAGAACATCTTTACCGAAAGCCCGCCCGGAACCGATCTCGATCGCGCCGTTGTCTATAATTACGAAGGGGCGGGGGCCCAGGCGGCGGCGGAGAAATCAAACGCGCCGCTGCCTGCCGAGCCCGCGCCGATCAGCGTTGCCGCCCTCGGCTCGGAGCCGGTGCTGCAGGGGATCGACCCTGCCGTCACCCCGTTCAAGCTGACGGAGGGTCCCGATGCCGAACTCGTCTTCGATCCGGAAAAGCGCGAGGCGATTGCCGGCGGCGATGTCGTCGCCTCCGCCATCGGCGCCGGCGACATGCCTTTCGTCGTCGACCGGATGGCCGCGCTCGACACCCTGAAGCGGCTCTCCGAGACAAACCCGCAAACCACGCGTGTGACGCCTTCCGACACCGTCCATCGCGAAGGTGAGCGCGTCGGCGTCACGGTTTCGGATCTATCAGGCCGCAAGCTCGTGCTCTTCGACGTCACTGGCGATGGAACCGTGCAGTTCCTCTATCCCAACGACAAGGAGGTCGATGCCGAGATGTCTCAGACCTTCGATCTCGATCTTTCCGTCGTCGCCCCGTTCGGGACCGACCTGCTCGTCGCCGTCACCTCTGAAACCCCGATGCCCGAACTTGTGAAGTTCCTGAAGCAGAACGACAGGCGCCGCACCGCCGGCAATATCGCCAAGCGCCTCGGCGAATTCCTGCCCGAAGGCGCGCGCGTCGGATTTACGGTCCTCTATACCTCCGCCGGAGCCAAGCTATGAGCACGTCGATCAGCAGGATCCTCAATATTGCGACCGTCATGCTGCTTCTGGCCACGCCTGCGCTGGCGCAGCAGGACACCAATTTTGCCGGCGAGGATGGCGGGCGGGTCATCGGCGGCGAGGCGGCGAAGAAGGGCGAATGGCCCTGGCAGGTGAAGATCCTGGCGCCCGACCCCGAACAGCGCGGCCGCTTCGGCGGCCATTGCGGCGGCTCGCTGATCGCACCGCGCTGGATATTGACGGCAGCCCATTGCGTCACCAGCGGCCGCTCCGGCAAACAGGATCTCTTCGCCCGCGACCTGCTGATCGTCGAGGGCAAGTCGAAGATCGACAAGGTGATCGCGGTCGACGGGCCCGACAAGCCGGGCCTTGCCGTCGAAGACGTGATCATTCACGAGGATTTCGACCGCAAGGTCTTTGCCAACGACATCGCCCTCATCAAGTTGGGCGAGCCCGCCAAATCGAAGCCGGCGATCCTCGCCTCGGCCTCCGACGACGAGGTGGAGGCCGCCGGCCACCCGGCCGTCGTCACCGGCTGGGGCTATACCAAGGCCGATCACGGCTGGGACGACAAGTACCTGCCGACCGAGCTGCAGGAAGTCGAACTGCCGATCGTCCCGCGCGAGGACTGCCGCGCCGCCTATCGCGACAGCTCGATGCGGATGAACCCGATCGACGAGCGCAACGTCTGCGCCGGTTACGCCGAAGGCGGCAAGGATGCCTGCCAGGGCGACAGCGGCGGACCGCTCGTCGCCCAGCGTCCCGACAAGCGCTGGATCCAGCTCGGCATCGTCAGTTGGGGCGCCGGCTGCGCCGAGGCCGAGCACTACGGCGTCTATACCCGTGTTGCCGCCTTCCGTGACTGGATCGCCGCGA
>Ga0102591_1004160_pt1 | contig 11704 bp, 9 predicted proteins | sample AraplaCol_mCL_r2_2_FD_76860 | JGI IMG/M metagenome (GOLD analysis project Ga0102591, IMG submission 76860) | Arabidopsis root microbial communities from North Carolina, USA - plate scrape MF_Col_mCL_r2 (SPADES assembly) (version 2) | ecosystem: Host-associated > Plants > Roots > Endosphere... | reverse complement strand
TCACCGACCCGCTCGTCGGCACGCATGCCTTCATCGTCGCGGCGGGCTACATGCCCGAACACGATGGGCTGACGATGCCCAACTGGATCACGATCGGCATCCCGGGCCACGGCGACGAGGCCGGCAAGGTCGTGACGCAGGCGCTGGTCGACCGCGTCGCCGTGCCGCGCGAGTTCATGGAAAAGGTCGTTCCGCTGCTCCGGCCCGGCTCCGTGCTCCTCGCCACCGACGAAAGCGTGGATTCGGGAACGACCGGCCCGAAGGTGCAGGTGATCGATTCGAACCCGCCGGGGGTCTGAGCGACGCGATCAGAAGCCGCTGTCCCCGACGGCTTCGGCGAGATACGAAACGAACGAGGAAATGCGCGCGGAAATCGCCGTGTTGCGGTAGTACACGGCGTTGATCGGCTGAAGCTGGTTCGCCCAGTGCTTCTCCAGCACGGGCACGAGTGCGCCACTTTCGCGATCGGTGCGCGTCATGAAATCGGACAGGCAGACGATGCCGTTGCCCGCGAGGGCGAGCTGGCGCAGCGTCTCGCCGCTGGACGAGCCGATGGTCGGCTTGATGTGGACGCTCTGCCCTTTGTCGTCGAGCACGGGCCAGTGATTCAGCGAATCCGGTTCCGTGAAGCCAAGGAGCGAGTGCTTCGCGAGGTCGGCGACCTTGCGCGGCGTGCCCGCCTTCGCGAGATAGCCGGGACTGGCCAGGCAACGCACGCGGCTCGTACCGATCGGTCGCGCATGCAGGGTGGAGTCCTTGAGCTTTCCGATGCGCAGCGCGACGTCCGTGCGCCGTTCCAGCAGATCGATGTAGCCCTCGGTCGAATGCAGTTCCAGCTCGACATCGGGGTACCGCTCCCGGTATCCCGCGATCAATGGGGCCACGACGTGAAGCATGAAGGGTGACGCGGCATCGATGCGGAGGCGCCCGGCGGGGCGGCTCCTTCGCGATGCCATCTGTTCCTCCGCGCCTTCGACCGCCGCGACGATCTCTCGTGCACGTTCGAGGAACGCCTCGCCTTCGTCGGTCAGCTCGAGCCGGCGCGTGGTGCGGCGGAGCAAGGTGGTGGACAGCTTCTGTTCGAGACGGCCCAGTGTGCGGCTCGCGGCGGACACCGTCTGATCGAGCTGCTGCGCCGCGCTGGTGATCGAGCCAGTGTCGACGACGGCGATGAAATTCTGGATCTCGTCGAGCGTGATGTTCATCGTTGCGCATGGCGGGGGTATTACCTGCTTATACGCGGCTTTTTCGGCAAGGGTAAGTCGCGCGCGCGCCGGCTGGCCGCAAACGTGCACGAGGGGTGAAAGCGTGACGCACGTCACATAAATTGGTGCTAGCGTAAACGGGCAACCGTCAGGGTCCGGCTGCCAACGCCCGACCTCCACGCCGCGTGGAGGCCGACACTCGTGCGAAGGAGCGCCAGGCCCATGGGAACGACGCGTGTGACGACTCAGGCTTCTGTGGTTCCGGCATGCCGGTACCGCGCCTTCGTCAGCTACAGCCACCGGGACGAGTCCTGGGCGCGCTGGCTGCACCGGGCGCTGGAAACCTACGCGATACCGCGCCGCCTGGTTGGGCGCGCGACGAGGTTCGGCCCCATACCGCGACGCCTCGCGCCGATCTTCCTCGACAGCGACGAGCTGGCGAGCACGAGCGACCTCAGCGCGGCGGTGAGCGAGGCGCTGACGCAATCGTCCAGCCTGATCGTGATCTGTTCGCCGGACGCCGCGGCGTCGCGTTGGGTGGACGAGGAAGTCCGCACGTTCCGCCGCCTGGGCCGCGGCGACCGCGTCTTTTGCCTGATCGTCGCGGGCGAACCGAACGCCAGCCTGATCGCGGGGCGGGAGAGTGAGGAATGTTTCGCGCCGGCCCTGCGCGAGCGCTGGGACGCGGACGGCGACGGCGCACCGGATAGCGTCGAGCCGATGGCCGCCGACGTGCGGCCTGGCAAGGACAGCAGGGCCGACGCGAAGTACCGCCTGGTCGCGGGCATGCTCGGCATCGAACTCGATGCGCTGAAACGACGCGACTACCAGCGCCGCGCCCGGCGCGCGGTGGTGCTGGCGTCGGCGGCGGCGGTGGTCATGGCCATCACCACGGCGCTGGCGGTACAGGCCTGGGTGGCGCGCAGCGCCGCGGAACGACGGCAGAAGGAGGCCGAGGATCTGGTCGCGTTCATGCTCGGCGACCTCAACGACAAGCTCGCCCAGGTCGCTCGCCTCGACGTGATGGCGGCGGTCGACGATCGCGCCATCCGTTACTTCCAGGCCCAGCCGCCCGACGAGGTCGGCGAGCGCGCGCTCGCGCAGCGCGTCACCGCACTGGAGAAGATTGGCAGCGTCCGCCTGGACCAGGGCCAGCTCGGCGATGCGCTCGCGTCTTACCGGATGGCGTTGCCGCTCGCGGCGCGACTGGCCGGCGGCAAGCCGACGGACCCGGAGAGCCAGCGCCTGTTCGCCGAGGTGCATGCGTTCATCGGCGTCGTGTACTGGCGGCAGGGTCGGCTGGACCAAGCGCAGCAAAGCTACGCGGCATCGCAGGCGGTGCTCCAGCGCGCACTCGAGCATGCCGCCGACGATCCGGCGTTGACGTTCCAGCTGGCGCTGGTGGACAACAACATCGGGCACGTCATGGAGATGCGCGGTCAGCTCGACGACGCCGACGTGCAATACCGTCGCATGCTGGTGCTGATGCGACGTCTCGTGGACACGCAGCCGGGCAATGGCGAATGGGCCGAATCGCTCGGCTCCGCCTACAACAACCTCGGCAAGCTCGCGCTCATGCGCGGCGACCTCGGCGACGCCATCGCCAAGTATTCGCTCGACGAGCGCCTGCAGGCGCGGCTGTCGAAGGCGGATCCCCGGAACATCGACCGCCGCGGCAACCTCATCACGGTGCAGGCGATCCTCGGGCGCACGCAGGCGCTGGCGGGCGACGTCGCCTCCGGCATGGAACGCCTGCAGCACTCGGTGGACGAAGCCACGGAACTGGCCGCACTGGACCCGAGCAACACCGACCTGCAGGAACAGATCGCGCTGTACGGCACGCAGCTCGCGCGCCTGCGTCGTCTCTCCGGCGACCTTCTCGCCGCGGTGCGGCTGTCGACGAAGTCCGAGGCGATCTTCACGGAGCTCACGCGAAAGGACCCGACGAATACCGCGTGGCAACGGGAATACGCCGAAACCCTGACCGAGCGCGCCGCGCAGTCGCGCGCCCTGGGCGACGTGGCGATCGCGCGTCAGCAGGCGCAGTCGGCCCTCCGCCTGCTGATGCCATTACGCGAGAAGCAGCCCGACGATCGTGCGACGGTGCTCGCGGTGGCGAGCGCCCGCCTGGCGCAGGCCGCCGCGACGAACGACGCCGGCGCCGCGCACGCGTTGCGGGTGGACGCGTTCCGCGATACGGCGGCGGCGAAAAGCGGGAAGGACGATCCGCGCCTGCTCGCCCTGCGCGCCGAGGCGCTGCTGGGACTGGAGCGCAAGCAGGATGCCGCGCCGCTGATCGACCGTCTGCGCGCCGGGGGGTATCGCGACGTCGCACTGGTCGTCCTGCTTCGGGAGCACGGTGTCGACTACCCGCCGAACGAGGCCTTTCCACGCCAGCTGGCCACGGCGGACGCCGGAGGACTTGCGCGCTGACATGTTTCGATGACGGGCCGCATGCAGCGCGAGGTACTGGCCCGGGGAGCGCGACCGATGGGGCATGAGCATGCATGCCGCACCACGTATCGGATACCTGCCCACGCATACGGGAGACCATCATGGCCAAACTGCCCAGCGACAACCCGCACGACCGGCGCGCCGCGCCCGATGACGACGAGGCGAAGGGCGCGCACGAGCGCGCACCGGAAGACCCGGACGATCCGTTGCAGGCCGGCGTGACGAAGAACACCGGCGTGAAGAACAACTGACCGTGTCGCCTGCGGCGACCGGATCCGGTCGCCGCACGGGTCTCGCGCGCCAGCGCTACCGATGTCCCGTCTTCCCCGGATGCAACCATGATTCCACTGGTCGTCGGCGTCACCAGTCACCGCGATATCGCCGCGGGGGAGGTCGACGCCATCCGCACCCGCGTTCGCGAATTCTTCGCCCTCCTGCAGGCGGCGTTCCCGCAGCTGCCCATCGTCCTGCTGTCCTCGCTCGCCGAAGGGGGCGATCAGCTCGTCGCGCGCGAAGCGCTGGCCTGCGGCGCGCGCCTGATGGCGCCGCTGCCGCTGCCGCCCGACCTGTACCTCGACGACTTCGACGACGCGGCGGTGCGCGAGACGTTCCACGCGCTCTGCGGCGAGGCCGAGGTGGTGCTGCTGCCGCGACTGATGGACAAGCCGCGGCACGCGATCGACGCGCCGGGCGAGGCGCGCGACCGCCAGTACGCGACCGCGGGCGTCTACATCGCAAGCCACTGCCATATCCTGCTCGCGCTGTGGGACGGCAACGACGCAGCGGGCCTCGGCGGCACGGCGCAGATCGTGGATTACCACCTCACCGGCACGCCGCCGGGTCTCATCGCGCGTCACGCGCATGCGCGGCACGTGCTGGGCGGAGGCAACGAAAGCCTGCTGTACCACGTCGTCTGTTCGCGTACCGATGGCGGCACCGCACCCGGCCTCCGGCCGCTGGACACCGGATGGCGCACGGGCGACGAACCGGCCCTGCAGGGCCGGATCCCCGACGACTTCCGCGACATGTTCGCGCGCATGGGCGAATTCAACGCGGAATGCGCGAGCCACGCGGCGCGCATCGACGCGGCACCGCGCGAACGGCACGGCTCGCCCTGCGAGGCCACGGCGCGGATCGAGGACGTCTTCCACGCGGCCGACTGGCTGGCGCTGCACTTCCGCCAGCGTGTGCTGCTGGCGTTGCGGCTCACGTTCACCGTGGCCGCGCTCATGGGCATCGCATTCACGTTCTACGCGCACCTGCCGTCGAACAACGCGCTGATCTACCTTTTCCTCGTGCTCTTCGCCACGGGCGGCGCCACGGCGCTGATCGCGCATCGCCGAGGCTGGCACCGCAAATACCTGGACTATCGCGCACTCGCCGAAGGTTTGCGCATCCAGTCGTACTGGCGACGCGCAGGCATCGTCACGGGGGCGGATCATGAATTCGCGCACGAGAATTTCCTGCAGAAGCAGAATCTCGAGCTGGGATGGATCCGTAACGTGATGCGGGCCGCGAGCCTGTACCCATCGATGCACCCGGTCGAGCCCGACGAGACATCGCTGCGCGAAGTCATCGCCGAATGGGTCGGCGAATCGGGAAAATCGGGCCAGTTGCATTACTATGAGCAGAAAACGGTCGAGCGCACGCGCCTGCACCGCATCACCACCGCCGTCGGCCGCGTCAGCCTCTGGGGCGGCATCGCGATCAGCGTCTTTCTCGCCCTTTTCGCCACCCGGTTGCACGAAGGCGCCAAGGTCACGCTCGTGACCGTGATGGCCGTGCTGTCGATCGTCGCCGCCGTGCGCGAGGCTTATGCGTATCGCAAGGCGGATCGCGAGCTGATCCGCCAGTACCACTTCATGCAGCGTATCTTCGCCACGGCGCGCGCGGCGCTGGACCGCACCACCGATCCGGCCCGGCAGCGCGCGATCCTGCACGCGCTGGGCGAAGCGGCGCTGACGGAACATGCGGAGTGGACGCTCATGCAGCGAGAGCGCCACGTCGAGCACAGCAAGCTGTGATGAAACGCTACCAGCTGCTTCTGGCGTATTCCGACTGCGCCAGCCACGCCTCGAATCCTGTCCGGGCGCGGCGCGCATCGTCGCCCGGCAGCAGGGTCCGGTCGTCCACGCGCGCGCCGAAGTAGGGGGCGTGCGGATCGGTGATCACTTCGCAGGGCGCTTCCATGCTGGTGACGAAGCGGCGGATCAGCTCCGACATGCGCTCGCGCTCGGGGCCGGAGATCTCCACCGTACCGTTCAGCGGACCCTCGACGGCCAGCTGCGCGATCAGGGCGGCGACGTCGTCCGCCGCGACCGGCTCGATGTACGCGGGCGCGAGCTGCACGATCTGGTCGCGCTCGGCCGAGACGATGATGGCGACGAGGAATTCGTAGAACTGCGTCGCGTGCACGATGCTGTATGGGATACCGGATTTCCGGATCTGCGCGTCCTGGTACCGCTTGCCGCGGAAATAGATGCTGTCGTCGATCCGCTCCGTGCCCACCACCGAAATGGCGATGTGGTGCGTGACGCCCACGAGGCGCTCGGCCTCGATCAGGTTGTCCGTCCCCTGACGGAAGAAATCGTAGGTTTCCTGTGTGGTGAACGACGTGGCGTTCGTCGCGTCGACGACCACGTCCGCACCGGCCATCACGTCGACGAGGCCTTCGCCCGTGACGATATCCACGCCCGTCGACCGCGAGGCCACGAGCACCTCGTGACCTTCGCTGCGCAACCGGTCCACCACGTGGCGTCCGACGACGCCCTTTCCACCCAGCACGACGATATTCATGACTTACCTCACGACCCGCCGAGCCACGACGCGACGTTACGGACATAGCGATGCGTGGCACGCAGCGCTTCCGGATGCCGCGCCATGCGATCGCCCGGCGCTTCCGAGACGAACGACGGGCAACCCGCGCCGATGTCCCAGTTGTAGTCGGCGAAGTGGTGGAACGTGGACTGCGCGATCGCGCGGCCGCCGTCCGGCGAACGCTCGAACGCCACCGCGAGGTTGAAGTCGCGACCCGTCGTGAGGCTTCGTCCACGCAGGATCACGCGGCTGGATGCGTCGCCCGGCGGGGCGCTGATCGCGCCCTCGTGAGGGTGCGACGGCAGGAACCGGATATGGCCGGTGGGCGATTCCGGGTCGTGCAGCACGGGGTGCGGCGTACCGACCACCTCGACGTCCTGGTAGTCGCCGTTCGCGCCGGAATGGTAATTCGGCCACGAGATCGCCGAGGTCTCGCGATCGTCGATGCAGTGACGCGACGTATCGGGGTCGAGGTTGTGCGTGTGGAAGTGATGCGCCGCCCCGACACCGCCGAGCGTACAGATGGAGCAACCGAGGTCCATGTGATCGCGCGTCACCAGCATCGCGCCGCCGTTGCGGCGGAACTGCGAGATGCCGTCGCAGTCGGCGGCCGTCAGGCCGTTGCCGACATCCACCGCGAACAACCACAGCTGGTCGAAGTCCGTCTCGTGCAGGCGCGACAGGATCTCGTCGTCCGCCTTCACCGGCCCGCGGTTGCGCGCGGTGACGCGATAGGCGGGATCGCCGTTCTCGTCGCGGATGCCTTCCAGCAGCGCCTTGAGATGACCGAAGCGACCGATGTGCCAGTCGTCTTCGTCGTGTTCGATGGTGGTCTGAAGCAGTAGGTTCTTCATGTCGTCCGTCTCGCCTGTGTCACGATGCTAACGCCGGAACCATGGCTGTATTGGTGCATCCTGCGAAACACGGTGGCGTGCGTGGGTCACGCGGCGGTGGTTCCCGCGCGCCGGCTGAGATCGATGAACGCCTTCAGCGCACTCGACATCCACGCGTCTTCGCGATGGACGATCAGGGTCTCGACCGGTGTGATATCCGCGGGCAGCGCGTGCGTCCGTACATCCCACCGTCCCGACGCGTCCGCGACGACGGCCGCGGGCAGCATGGTCACGCCGACGCCCGCGGCGACGCAGCTGAGGATGGCGTCGAGGGATCCGAATTCGAGTGGCCGGGCGACCACGATACCGAGCCGGGCGAGGTACGCGTCCAGTCGCTGGCGATAGGAGCAGCCCGCCCGGAAGACGATGGTGCGCAGTTCCGGAATCTGCGCGAGGTCATCCGGCGAGGCGACGTCGCGGGAGGTCACCAGCACCATCTGCTCCGTGAAAACGTGATGCTGCGCAAGCTCAGGATGATCGAGCGGGCCGGCCACGAATGCCGCGTCGACACGCCCGTCGAGCACGTCGTCGACCAGTGCGGCCGTGGTGCCGGCCGTCAGCGTGAGCCGCACGGCGGGCCACGTGCGGGCGTATTCCGTGAGCAACGGCGACAGGCGTACCGCCGTCGTGGTTTCCAGTCCCCCCACCGCCAGATGACCCGACGGAGCCCCTTCATCGCGGGCGGCGACGGTGGCATCGGCGATCAGGCGGAGCATGCGTCCGGCGTACGGCAGGAACCGCTCGCCCGCGGGTGTCAGGGCGACGCCGCGCGCGTGGCGTCGCAACAGGGGCACACCCAGTTCCTCTTCCAGCAGGCGCATGCGCGCGGTCACGTTGGATTGCACGGTATGCAGCTCGACGGCGGCGCGGCTCATGCTGCCGAGGCGTGCGACGGCGTCGAAGACGCGTAACTCGTTGATGTTCATGCCTCGCAAGGTATCATGATAAATGATGCGAAGCATCCATGACGATCAGTATCGAGGATGACTGCAACAGGGTAGCCTCCGGCTATCGCGCGTTCTCAGTCTTCCAAGCCATGGCGGTCCCGCGCCGTGTCAAATGGATTCCCGGCCTCGGGTGGACATCATCGAGGCGTAGTTGCCATCGGCGCCGCGGCGCCATTCGTCCGAGAGGTCGAGTCTCATGTCATGGTCTTCCCTGCTCGCATTGGCGATGGTGGCCAGCCCGGTCGCGCCAACGTCCGCCGGCTCCGCCGCGCTTCCGTCGACCACCGCCACCACCACGTATCACCGCGTGGACGTCGACGGCACGGGCGTGTTCTATCGCGAAGCCGGACCGGCCGATGCGCCGACGATCGTGCTCCTGCACGGTTACCCGTCGTCGTCGCGCATGTACGACACGCTGATCCCGTTGCTCGCGACGCGCTATCACGTGGTGGCGCCCGATTACGTGGGCTTCGGCAACAGCGATGCGCCTGCGCCGACCACGTACACCTACACCTTCGATCACCTGGCCGGGACGACCAATGCCCTGCTGGAAAAGATCAAGGTGGATCGCTACGTGCTCTACATGCAGGATTACGGTGGCCCCGTGGGCTTTCGCATCATGGTGAAGCACCCCGAGCGCATCCGCGGCATCGTCGTGCAGAACGCCAATGCGTACAAGGAAGGGCTCGGCGCGAAATGGACGAACATCGCGAAGTACTGGGCCGACCGCGACGCGCATCCGGAACAGCTCGATGCGTTCGTGGGTTTCGAGGGCACGCGCCTCCGGCACATCGCCAACAGCCCGCATCCCGAACGTTACAACCCCGACACATGGGTCGACGAGTTCGCATTCCTCTCCCGCCCCGGTCAGCGTGAGATCCAGGCGGAACTGCTCTACGACTACCGTACCAACGTCGCGTCGTATGCGGCCTGGCAGCAGTGGATGCGCGAGCACAAGCCGAAGGCGCTGATCCTCTGGGGACGTTACGACCCATCGTTCATCGCGCCGGGCGGCGAAGCCTATCGGCGCGACCTGCCCGAGGCCGAGATCCACATGCTGGACGCGGGCCACTTCGCGCTCGACGAGGCGAACGACGAGATCGCGAAGCGGGTCCTCGATTTCATGCAGCGGCTGACGCCGTGAGCGACGTCAGTCCAGCGACGCCGCCGGGCCGAAGAACTCGTACTTCGCGCGCGCGTCCGGCACGCCGAGTTCGCGCAGCACGTTGCGCACCGTCTTCATGAACGGCTTCGGCCCGAGGAAGTACGCATCCATGTCGTGTGCCGCGGGGAGCCACGACGCCAGCGTATCCCGGTCGAGGAAGCCGGTCGCGTCCGGTGCGACATCGCCGTCGCGCGGGTGCTCGTAGCAATAGCGGCGCGTGAGCTGCGGGTGTTTTTCGGCCAGTGCGTCGATGGTGTCGCGGAAGGCGTGCACGCCACCGTGGCGCGCGGCGTGGATGAAGACGATCGGCCGGCCGCTCGGCAGCGCGCGTTCGAGCATCGCCAGGGTGGGCGTGATGCCGACACCGCCGCTGATCAGCACGAGCGGCCGCTCGCTCTCTTCGAGCACGAACTGACCCGATGGCGGGAACAGCTCCACCACGTCGCCCACATGCACCGCATCATGCAGATGGTTCGACACCGCGCCGCCGGGCAGGCGCTTCACGCTGATGCGATAGCCCTTGCCGTCCGCGGCCGCGGAAAGTGAATAGTTGCGCCGCGCATCCACGCCGTCGACGATCAGGCGGATGCCGATGTACTGGCCCGCCGCATGGGCGTATACGGGACCGCCATCGACCGGTTCGAAGTGGAACGACGTGATCTCGTCGCTCTCGCGCACCTTGTCCACCACGCGGAACGCCCGCCCGTCGCGCCAGCCGCCTTCGGCCCCGGCGACGGTGTCGTAGGCGGTTTTTTCCGCACCGGCGAGGATGCCGGCAAGCTGGCCATACGCCGCGCCCCAGGCGTCGATGACCTCGTCGGTGGCGATCTCGGGCCCGAGCACCTCGCGGATGGCACGCAGCAGGCAGGCGCCGACGATCGGGTAATGCTCCGCGCGGATACGCAGGGAGACGTGCTTGTTCACGATCATCTCGACCATGTTGCCCAGGGCTTCGAGGCGGTCGATGTGCTTCGCGTACATCAACACGCCGTTGGCCAGCGCCCGGGGCTGGTCGCCGGTGACCTGGTTGGCCTGGTTGAAGTAGGGGCGGACTTCGGGGTGCTCGCTCAGCAGGATGCCGTAGAAGTGGGTGGTCAGGGCCTCGCCGCCGGCTTCGAGCAGCGGGACGGTGGCGCGGACGATGGCACGATGTTCGGTAGAGAGCATGGCTGGCCTTCTTTTGACGTGTGAGGAATGGCTTTCCTGATTCAAGGACCGTGCCAGCCGATGAAGGCCATGCCGATCAATCGATTGCACCGGTGCCGTGTCGATTCGACCCGCCTTGCGTCCGTGTCGTTCCGACCCGATATCGAGTCGCGATGACTACCGCGACCACGCCGCTCGATTCCCTGCTTCCCCTCGTGGACGATCTCGCGCGCGAGCTGCCCGAGAGCGAGCGCTACCGGCGCCTGCTCGGCGCCCTGCGTGCGCTGGTGCCGTGCGACGCCAGCGCATTGCTTCGCCTCGACGGGGACGAGCTCGTGCCACTGGCCGTCGACGGCCTGAGCGACGACACGCTCGGCCGGCGTTTCCGCGTGGCCGACCACCCGCGCTTCGCGGCGTTGCTGGCGCATCCGGAGCCCACGCTGTTCCCCGCCGACAGTCCGCTGCCCGATCCGTACGACGGACTGGTCGCGGCCGCGCCCCGGCTCGACGTCCACGACTGCATGGGCTGCCCGCTTCATGTGGATGGGAAGCCCTGGGGGCTGCTGACGCTGGATGCGTTGCACGCCGGCAGTTTCGAGGCTGGCGATCTCGCGACGTTGCGCGCGTTCGCCAGCCTCGCCGCGGCGACGGTCACCGCGGCGGAGCGCATGCATGGACTCGAACGCGCCGCGGAACGCGAACGCTCGCGTGCCGAGAGCTTCCGTCTGGCCGCCGGGCAGACCGCATCGCGATCGCTCGTCGGACGCAGCCCGGCGATGCGGCGGTTGCACGACGACATCGCCACGGTCGCGCACAGCGACCTCACCGTGCTGATCCGCGGCGAGACCGGCTCGGGCAAGGAGCTCGTGGCACAGGCGATCCACGCGGCGTCGGCACGAGGCGACCGTCCGTTGATCGCGGTGAACTGCGCGGCGCTTCCCGACATGCTGCTGGAGAGCGAACTCTTCGGGCACGTGCGCGGCGCGTTCTCGGGCGCCACGAGCGATCGCCGCGGCAAGTTCGAACTCGCCGACCACGGGACGCTCTTTCTCGACGAAGTCGCCGACCTTTCGCTCG
>Ga0102591_1004156_pt1 | contig 11716 bp, 11 predicted proteins | sample AraplaCol_mCL_r2_2_FD_76860 | JGI IMG/M metagenome (GOLD analysis project Ga0102591, IMG submission 76860) | Arabidopsis root microbial communities from North Carolina, USA - plate scrape MF_Col_mCL_r2 (SPADES assembly) (version 2) | ecosystem: Host-associated > Plants > Roots > Endosphere... | reverse complement strand
GAACGGCGCGCTCCGGTCGGGGCGTGAGAACGTCGGGTCGGCCAGCAGCGCGTCCGCCTCGGCGCGGGCGGCGGGCTGGAAGGCGTCCCGCACGCGACGGGCCTGCGCGAAGGCGGCCTGGGCGACCAGCTGTCCGATCAGGGCCTGGTCGACGCCGGCCCGGCGCACCATCGTCCGGTCGCGGACCGCCAGCACCAGGTCCGCCACGCCCGCCGGCGCGCCGCGCTCGACCACCGCATAGTGCAGGAACATCGCCCGCCAGTCGCTGGGCCGGTCCAGCAGCCGCGCGATCGGCTGCACCAGGTCGGGATCGGAAAGGGCGCTGGCCAGCACCGGGAACAGGATCGGCGGAGCCGCCGCCGAGGTCCTGAGCGCGATGTCGAAGTCCCGCAGCGCCCCGTCGACGTCGCCGCGCTCCACCGCCTGCTGGATCAGCCAGACGCGCGTGCCCAGGCTGCGGCGGCTGATGCGGTCGGACAGGGCGAACAGCGCCGCCGCCCGCCCCTTGTCGCCCGAGGCCTCCGCGTCCAGGGCCCGCAGCTCGACGGCGGGCGGCAGGGTGGCGTCGCGGACCAGGGCGCGGCGGACCAGGGCGCGGACGGCCGGATCCGAGGCCGGGGCGCCCGCGTCGACCCTGGCGCGGGCGGCCTGGACGGCGAGCCGGGCGTCCGACGGCGCGAGCGCGGCGGCGCGGGCGGGATCGCTTCGCCCCCATTCGGTCGCCACGCCGTCGCGGATCGCCAGGGCCATTCCCGCCGCGACGCCCAGAACGATCGCCGTCCGCGCCAGCAAGGCCCCGGCGCCCCCGTTGGCGCCCATGTCAGCGCCCGTAGTCGTAGTCGAAGCCATAGCCGTAATCGAAGCCGTAGCCGGCCTTCTTGGCCTCGAACTTGGTCAGCACCGCGCCCAGGATGTGGGCCTGCGAGGCGCGCAGGCGCGACAGCGCCGCCCGCACCGTGCCGGCGGGGACCGAACCGGCCTCGACCGCATAGACCACGCCGTCGACCGCCGCGGCGACCAGCGGCGCGTCGGCCAGGCCGATCACGGGCGGGGAGTCGACGATCACGTGGTCGAAGCGCTCCTTCAGCCGCTTGACCAGCAGGGCCAGGCGATCGCCCATCAACAGGTCGCCGGCGTTCGGCGGCGGCGGTCCGGCGGTCATCACCCACAGCCCCTCGTGCTCGGTGGCGTGCAGGACGCTGTCGAGGTCCTCGGCCCCCGACAGGAAGTTGCTGACGCCCAGGCCGTTCTTGAGGCCGAAGGCCGAGTGGACCGACGGCGAGCGCAGGTCGGCGTCGACCAGCACCACCTTGCGGCGCGCGCGGGCCAGGGACTGGGCCAGGGCGACGGTCGTCGTCGACTTGCCCTCGCGCGGCCGGGTGCTGATCACGGCCAGCGAGCGCGGCGCGCCCTTGGCCGTCGACAGCTCCAGATTGGCGTGCACCGACAGATAGGCCTCGACCAGCTTGGAGCGCGGGTCGCGCAGGGCCATCAGCGGGTCCTCGACCGGCACCTTGGGCGCGACGCCCAGCAGCGGCAGGCCCAGCTTCTCCTCCAGGTCGGCCGGGTCGACGATGCCCTCGTCGATCTGTTCCAGGCCCGCGGCGACCAGGGCCGCGGCCAGGCCGCCGGCCATCATCGCCAGGACCAGATTGACCAGCAGCTTGGGCGAGGCCGGGCGGTCCGGCAGCCGGGCCGGATCGACGATCGCGACGTTGTTGTTCTCGGCCCCGCCGGCGACGCCGATCTCCTTGTAGCGCTGCAGCAGCGCATTATAGAGCTCGCGGTTGGTGTCGGCGTCGCGCTGGTAGATGTTGTACTGGATGCTGCGGCGGCGCAGGTCGGCCAGGTCGCCCTTCAGGCCCTCGACCCGGGCCGTCAGGGCCCGTTCGCGGGTCTGGCTGGAGTCGTAGACCTGCTGCAGCGACACCCGCACCCGTCCCTCTTCCTGGCCGATCGCCGCGTCCAGCGCCTGGATCTGCGAGGCCAGCGCCTTGGCTTGCGGATAGTCCGGGCGGAACTGGACCATCAGCTTGGCGTATTCCGCGGCCGCGTCGGCCCGCCTCTGGCGCATCGAGGCGATGGCGTCGTTGCCGAGCGCGATGCTGCTGGCGTCCGGCCGCTTGACCTCGTTCAGCCGGCTCTCGGCGACGATGCGCTCGGCGGTCGCCACCTCCAGGGCCGAGTTCAGGGCGATCAGGTCGTCGGTCAGCAGCGAGCGGCCGCCGACCGCCGCGCCGCTGGCGCTGGCGTCGATCGAGGACGGCAGGTTGATGATCCCCTGCTGGACGGCGTAGGCCACGACCTGGCGCTCGGACAGCTCCAGCTTCTCGCGAAGCTGTTCGATGCGGCCCTCCAGAAACTTGCGGGCATAGCCGGACGCCTCGAAGCGGCGCTCCAGATTGGTGGCGATGAAGTCCTCGCCCCAGGCTTGGGCGATCCTCTGGGACAGCGCCGGGTCCGGCGTCACGGCCCGCACGTCGACCAGGCTGGAGCCGCGCACCGGTGCGACGCCCACGTGCTGCAGCAGGATCTTGCCGGCGATCTCGGTGCGCTTGGCCCGCGTCGAGGGATCGGCCTTGCCGCCCTCGAACAGGTCGCGGCGGCCGAACAGCTTGAAGAAGGCCGGATCGTCGACGACGCCCAGGTCGCGCGCCACGCGCTCGGCCAGCAGCTGGGTGCGCAGCAGGCCGTACTGGGTCTGGTAGAACTCCTGGTCGCCGATGCTGGTGTCGCGCTCGACGCTGTCGATCTTCACGACCCGCGCCGTCTCGCGCGAGATTTCCAGCCGCGCGGCCGAGGCGTACTGGCGCGGTATGACCAGGGTCAGGGCCACGCCGGCCAAGGCGCCGGCCGCGACGCCGCCCAGCAGCACCCAGCGCCAGCGCGTGGCGGCCCGCAGCAGCCGCCGAAGCGGCGGCGTCGCGGCGCGGCCTATGCCCTCGGCCTTGTCCGTGAAGAGCGAAACGTCCCCGGAAGCGAGTCCGAGCATTTGGGGTGAGACCCGTTCCATGCGTCAGAATCTTTCCAAGGCGAGAATGAGCGGCGTGGTCAGCAGGGGGGTGATCTGCAGGAACTGCTGGAAGTGTCGGCGAGCCACGGAGTCGCCGACGATGATCACGTCGTTGGCGTAGATCTTGGGGTCGGCGTACAGGCCGCGCCGAATGGCGCCGAGGTTGTAGAGCGCCGCCAGCGACTGGCCGTCGACCATGCGGAACACCACCACGTCCTCGAGGCGGGCGAACTCGCCGGTCCCCTTGGCCGTGGCGACCGCGCGCATCAGCGACATGTTGCCGACCACCGGATAGCTGCCCGGCTGGGTCACCTGCCCGTCGACGGTGAACACCTGGCTGGTGGTCTCCTCCAGGTTCACCGTGACCTGCGGGTCGCGCATGAACTTGGCCCCCAGCTTGGCGGAGATGATCGTCGCCAGCTCGGACGGGGTCCGGCCCGAGGCGTCGACCTCGCCGATCAGCGGCATCGACAGCCGCGCCGCCGCGTCGGTCTGGAACTTGCCCGAGAGGTCCTCGACCCCGAACACGACGATCGACAGCTTGTCCAGCGGACCGATGCGATAGGCCGTGGTGGCGGCGACCAGGTCGGCGCCGCTGGGCGGCGGCAGCTCGGTCCGCTGGGCCACGGTCATGGGGCCTTTCAGCTCGCCCAGGCGCGGCTGCTCGGCGCAGGCGCTCAGCAGCAGCACGCCGCCGAGCAGGAAGAAGCGACGGCGCATCCTCAGAACCGCATGCGCAGGGAGGCCTGGAACACGGTCTGTCCCTCGAACGGCGAGGTCAGGCCGCCCAGGGTGACGCGGGTCCCGCGGCTGGAGCGCACGTTCAGCGCCTCGAACAGGGCCGTGGTCCGGGCGTTGATCGGCACGCGCGCGGCGGCGGTCAGCGACCAGCCGTCCTCGCTGTTGTCGCGCGGCATCTGGCTGCCGCGCTCGTCGGTCGAGAAGGCCTCGGCCCGGCCGGTGACGGCGACGTCGCCGAACATGTGGGTGACCAGCACATAGGCCGATTGGAACTTGGTGTGCACCCAGCGCTGGCCGGCCGTCTCGAAGCCCATGATGGTCGAGCCGGTCATGCCCTGGGCCAGCAGGCGAGTGTTGGGGCCGAGGTCGGCGTTGAAGCCGACGTTCCAGAAGCGCGTGCGCCAGCCCCACTGGCCCGCCGTCGTGAACGCCTCCGGGTCGCCCTTGTTGTCGTAGTAGAAGACCGACGCGCCCCAGGGCTGCGGCGGCCGCCAGTCGAGACGGCCGTAGAAGCCGACATTGTGGTCGAGCTCGGCCGTCGACTTGGTCCGATCCTCCTGCAGGTGCACGATGAAGTTGTTCAGCGGCGGCAGCTTGAAATAGCCCTTGGCCGTGGCCTTCTCGTCATGCAGGGCCCAGCCCCGGAACGACAGCAGCGTGCCCGAGGTGTCGTTGTAGCCGAACAGGCCGACGGTGGCGGTCAGCTCGCTCTGGCCGACGGCGGCGTGGACCGTGCCCTCGCCGCCCAGCACCTTGACCTCCTCGCCCACCCAGGCGTTGATCGTCGAGGGCGTGATGGTGTTGACGACGCTCCAGGCGCCGCCCGTCGAGTGCTCCAGCGAGATCTCCGGCCACATCAGGCCGGCGCGCGCCGAGACGCCGACCGCGCCCTTGCGTTTGGGCAGGTAGTTCACGAACGCCTCGATCAGGTCGACGCTCTCCTCGTGGTCCTTCTGGTAGGCCACCGAGACGTTGGCGTTCAGCGACGAGGTGAAGCGCGGCGTCCAGATCAGGTCGGCCTCGACCGGGACGACCCGCGCCTTGAAACCGCCGTCGTCGCCGCCCTGGAACCGGGTCTTGCCGAAGCCGCCGTCGACATAGGACGTGGCGCCGTTGGCCACGACCAGCCGGGCGTCGACCAGCACCGACAGGGTGTCCTTCGAGAAGATGTCGGTCTGGGAGCCGCTCGGCGCGGGCGGCGGCGACGCGTCCTGGGCCAGGGCGGGCGCGGCGCCCAGGCCGCACAGGGCGACGGCCAGGGCGGCGGCGCTGGCCCCGGCTCGGCGGGGCGCGGACGTGAATCCGTGGATCATGGGAACGACCTCATAAGGGGTGGCGCGGGGACCGGACCGTTCACCCAGCGGGCGATCGGACCGATCCGGGTTTGTCGCGGCGCGGCGGCGAAAGGGTTCAAGCGGGGGGCGAGATCGGGATGGGCCAGGCGGACGACGCCGCCGACCACGACCAGCAGCACGTCGCCGGCGTCGGCCTCCAGCAGGGGCCGGGCCAGCACGACCAGGTCGGCCGGCGACCCAGGCTCCAGGCTGCCCGTCGCCAGGCCCAGGCGACGCGCGGCGGTCGCCCCGACGGCGCTTTCCAGGCGCGCGTCGTCCAGCAGGCCCAGGCCGCGGGCGCGGCGCAGCTCGTCCAGCAGGTCGCCCGCCCCGGTCAGCAGCGAGTCGCTGCCCAGCAGCACGTCGCCGGCGTCCAGCATCTGGGCGGGCGCGGTGCGGCCGAACAGGAAGAGGTTCGAGGTCGGGCACCAGACCAGGGCCGCGCCGGACTCGCCGAAGCGCTGAGCCCCCGCACGGTCGACGCCGACGCCGTGGACGGCCAGCAGGGTCTCGGTCAGCAGGCCGCGCTCCTCCAGCGCCCAGACCTCGGCCGCCGCCGCCGCGTCGATCCCCTCGGCCACGTGCAGCCCGTAGGGCGCCTCGCCGTCGAGGCCGTCCAGCCCCGGCGTCATGCCCAGCGAGTCGGCGTTGGCGACGCGCGGCGCGCGGATCGGGAAGTCCGTCTCGAAGTCGGCTTCCCAGGCGTCGTGGTGGACGACCGTGGTGACGCCGGCCGCCAGGTTCTTCCAGGCTCCCGCCAGCAGGGCGTCGCGCCGCGAGGTCGCGCGCCGGGCGGCGATGTGGTCGGCGTCGCGCGCCTGGATGTCGCGCGCCCAGTCGTAGGCGTTGGCGTAGGGCGGGCGGCCCAGCCGGCCGTAGTGGTTGCGATGCAGGTGGTCGTGGGCGTTGACCAGGCCCGGCCGCGCCTCGGCCTCGGGAAATTCGAGCACCAGGTCGAAGGCCCCTTCGGGCTCGACGAAGCGCTCGCCCTCCACGGCGACGACGGCGTTGCGGGCGACGACCAGCAGGCGCATCTCAGGCGCCGCGCTCGAAGGCCAGGGCCAGCACGACGGGCAGGTCCAGGTCTCGCTGATACAGGTCCAGCTTGCCGGCGTCGGCGTAGAACGGCCGCGCGCCTTCGCCGATCCGGGCCTCGCGCCGCGCCGCCAGGGTCAGGCCCGCCGCGCGGGCGGCGGCCAGGTGGCCCTCGATCCCGTGGTCGTAGTGCTCCAGCTCGTGCACGCCCGCCGCGTCGCGGAAGGTGCGGCGATGGCCGGCGGCGGCGGCGGCCGGGTGGAAGTCGGTGACGATGATCGTCGCGCCGGCGTCGGCGACCCGGGCCAGCTCGCCATAGGCCTGGCCGCATTCGGGCAGGTGGCCCAGCACCAGCCGGCACCAGACCACGTCGAAGGCGCGATCGGGCAGCGGCAGGTCGCGGACGTCGCCGACCAGGGTCCGCAGGCCGGGCCGGCGCACGTCCAGGCCGACTCCGGCCGCCAGCATCTCGGGGCTGAGGTCGACGCCGACCGCCAGCGCCGCCCCCGCCTCGACCAGGCGCCGCCCGGTGCCGCAGCCGGCGTCCAGCAGCCGCCGGCCCGCCAGCGGCGGGGTCAGGGCCGAGACGAGCTCGGTCTCGAGATGCGAGATCGCCGTCTCGGCGGCATAGGTCGGCGCCCAGCGGCGATAGCCCTCGCGGACGTCGAGCGCGGGACCCCGCGCCGACGGCGACTGCATTGCGTCCAGGGAGCGAGAAAGGGCCACGGCGCCGTCCGAATTGAACCTGCGGATGTGTTCCCGGGCGGCCTCGGGAAGTTCAAAGACGGCGGCTAGTGGGAAGCGGCCGACTGGGGCGCGACCGTCAGGGTTCCGCGCATCATCGTGTGGTAGGTGCAGAAGAACGGGAACACGCCGGCCTTGCTCAGCGGCATCTTCGCGGTCTGGCCGGGGGCGACCCGCAGGTCGAAGCTGTGGTCGCGCGCCGTCACCGTGTGCGGAACGCTGTCGCGATTGATCCAGGTGACGGTGTCGCCGACCTTCAGGCCGGACGGGATCTTGCCGTAGCTCATGCTGGACATGACGACGGTGTGTTCGGCGGCCTGGGCCATCGCCCCTTGCGCGGTGACCAGGGTCGCGGCCAGGGCCAGCATCGAGGCGAGTGTCTTCACGGGGCGATCCTCCATTCGGGTTGCCGATGAATGCCGTCTGGGGCGCGGAAGGTTTAAGGTCGGGGCGCGAAATCCGGCGCGCGGCCCCTGAACCCGGGCGGGCCGACCTGGCACTGATGCTCGCCGGCCATCGCCGTCGGCGCCCGCAGCCTGGACCCCGGATGAAACTGCAGCTTGGCCGACCGCGCCGGATCGCGCGCAAGACACCGGCCCGCATTCCCGACGGCCGGGTGCTCTACGCCATCGGCGACGTGCATGGCCGCGCCGACCTTCTGGCCCCGCTGCTGGACGCCCTGCTGGAAGACGCCGCCGGCGCGCAGCGGGCGATGATCGTCGGCCTGGGCGACTATGTGGACCGGGGACCGGACTCGCGCGGTGTCGTCGACCTGATGCTGGGCCTGGCGAAGGATCCGACGATCGAGCTGCGCTGCCTGCGCGGCAACCACGACCAGGCCCTCGTCGACTTCCTGGCCGACGCCGAGCTGGGCCCCGCGTGGGCCAGGCACGGCGGGCGCGAGACCCTGGCCTCGTACGGAACGCCGGCCCCGGACGACGCGGGCGACATGCGGGCCTGGCGCGACGCGCGCGAGGCCTTCGCCGCCGCCCTGCCCGCCGCGCATCGAGCCTTCTTCGCGGACCTGGCTTTGTCCTACGCCTGCGGCGACTATCTGTTCGTCCACGCTGGCGTGCGCCCCGGCGTCGCGCTGGACGCCCAGGCCGCGCGCGACCTGCTGTGGATCCGCGACCCGTTCCTGACCTGCGCCCGCCCGCTGGAGAAGCTGGTCGTGCATGGCCACACCCCCTCGCCCCGCGTGCACGCCGACCATCGCCGCATCGGCCTGGACACCGAGGCCCACGCCTCGGGCGTGCTCAGCGCCTGCCGGCTGGAGGGGGCCGAGCGAAGGGTCATCCAGGCGGTCGCCGGCCCCGGCGGCGTCGAAATCCGCCGTGACGCGGCGTGAACGGGCTATTGTCGATTGTCCGCTAAACCTTTCGCCGTCCCACGGGCACTCACGAGCAGAAGCGAGATGAGACCGTGAACGTCAGGAGCATCGGAATAGGCCCGCGCGAGACCTCCAGGGCAGCGCCCTCCATCAGCGACGCCGAGCTCGTCGCGCGCATCCGCGCGAAGGACGTCACCGCGTTCGAGGCGCTCTACCGCATCTATCATCCCCGGCTGACGCGGTTCCTGATCAACCTGATCCACCGCCCGACCCTGGTCGAGGAGGTGCTGAACGACACGCTGATGGTGGTCTGGGAGAAGGCCGACACCTTCAACGGGACCAGCAAGCTGTCGACCTGGATGTTCGGCATCGCCTATCGCAAGGCGATGAAGGCGCTGCGCAAGCAGGACGAGCCGATCGACGACCCGGCCGCCGAGCAGCGTCCCAGCCTGGACCCGACGCCGGAGGACGACCTGGGACGAAGCCGGGCCCAGGTCCTGTTGCAACAGGCGATCGAGGTGTTGTCGCCGGAACACCGGGCGGTCGTCGAGTTCACCTATTTCCATGAAATGGGCTATCGAGAGATCGCCGAGATCATGAAGTGCCCGGTGGACACCGTGAAGACCCGCATGTTCCACGCCCGACGCTATCTCAGACGCCAGCTGGCGGGCGAACTGCCGGACTGGCTGTAGGATTTCCCATGACCCAGATCTTCAACCTTCAGGACGCCCGGCACCAGCAGGCCCAAGGCCTGCTGCCCTGGTACGTCAACGGGACCCTCGACCCCACCGAAGCGGCCGCGGTCGAGAAACACCTGACCGAATGCGACGAGTGCCGCGCCGACGTCGAGCACGAGCGCGCCTTGAGCCGTGAAGTCGCCCACCTGCCGCTCGATGTCGACCACGGCTGGGAGCGGATGCGCGCCCAGCTGGAAGGCGGCGCGCGCGCAAGCCATCGCCCGGCGCCCGCCCTGCTGCGTCGCCGGATCCCGCTGGCCTGGGCCCTCGTCGCCCAGGCCGCGTGCCTGGCCGTGGTGGTCGGCGGCGCCCTGCTGATCCCCTCGCCCGTGCGCACCTATCGCGCGCTGGGCGCGTCCACGCCGCCGGTCAACGGCAACATGGTGGTGATCTTCAAGCCGGAGATCTCCGAGGCGGCCCTGCGCGGCGCCCTGCGCGGCGTCGGCGCCCGGGTGGTCGACGGCCCCACCACCGCCGACGCCTATGTGCTGCATGTGGACGCCGCCCGCCGGCCCGACGCCCTGGCCCATCTGCGCGCCAACGGCGACGTGACCCTGGCCGAGCCGATCGACGGAGACCCCAGGCCGTGAGCCCGCGGCGCTCCGCAGCCGGCTGGGGCGCGCTGATCGGCGCGTGCCTGCTCGCCGTCGCGAGCGTGACCCCCGGCCGGGCCCAGACCCCCGCGCGTCCGGAGACCCTGCCGCCGGCCGTCACCGCGAACGCCACGCCGCGCGACGTGCTGGTCATGCTGCGCCTGACCCCGGAACACTATCGCCCCGGCGCCGCCTACGGCGGAAGCTACGGCGACCGCTTCTCGCGCGGGGCCCGCAAGCGCCTGGCCGAGTCGATCGCCCGGCGGTACGGCCTGGTCCTGGTCGGCGACGGCTGGCCCATGCCGCTGGTCGGGCTGGACTGCTACGTGATGCGCGCGCCCCAGGGCCAGGCGGCGGAGATCGCGGCCGCCCAGGTGTCGCACGATCCCCGCGTGGCCTGGTCCGAGCCGCTACAGATCTATCGCACCCAGGGCAGCTACGACCGCGAGAACGACCCGCTGTTCGCGGCGCAACCGGCCGCCGCGGCCTGGCGGCTGGCCGACCTGCACAAGGTCGCCACCGGCAAGGGCGTCAAGGTCGCGGTCGTCGACAGCAAGATCCAGGTCAACCATCCCGACCTGGCGGGCCAGTTCGTCGCCGACCAGGACTTCGTGGCCGGCCGCCCGGCCGCGCCCGAACGGCACGGCACGGGCGTGGCCGGCGTGATCGCGGCCAAGTCCGGCAACGGCCTGGGCATCTCGGGCGTCGCGCCGGGCGCCCGGCTGATGGCCCTGCGCGCCTGCTGGCAGGTCGACGCCGGCTCGGCCTCCTCGCCCACCCTGTGCGACAGCCTCAGCCTGGCCAAGGCGCTGCACTTCGCGATCGACCATCGCGCCGAGGTGATCAATCTCAGCCTGACCGGCCCGCAGGACCGCCTGCTCACCGCCCTGATCGCGGTGGCCGCCAGCCGCCGGATCTCGGTGGTGGCCGCGTTCGATCCCGGCCTGCCCAGGGGCGGGTTTCCGGCTTCGCAGCCCGGCGTGATCGGAGTGGCGGCGGAATCCTTGGCGACGGTTCCGCCCGGCGTGTACAGTGCCCCCGATCGCGACGTACCGACCACCCAGCCGGGGGATAAATGGAATCTGGTCAACGGCAGTTCGTATGCGGCGGCGCACGTCAGCGGTTTGATCGCGCTTGTTCGTGAAGGCCGTGCGTCCAGTTTCCCGACCCTGCTCGTCGCCTCCCGCCCGCAAGGCGGCGTCGTCGACGCCTATGCCACGGTGCTCCGAGGAATCGGCGGCTGCACGGGCGCCTGCGCCCTGGCCGCGCGCGGCGCGCAGGCCAGCACCCGCTAGCGCCCTTCTCGGCGCCCTTTTGGCCGCCAGCCTCGCCACGCCCGCCCTCGCCCAGGTCTCGGCCGGCGTCGCCGTCCAGAGCGACTATCGCCTGCGCGGCTATTCCATCAGCGACGGCCGCGCCGTCGGGGTGCTGGACCTCTCGTACGACCACGCCTCCGGCCTCTACGCCAACGGTTCGGTGATCGGCGGCAAGGGCCGCGACGGCGACCTGGACGTGGTGGGGCTGATCGGCAATGTCGGCTATGCGCGCCGGCTGAACGACCGCCTCACCCTCGACACCGGCGTCGTCCAGACCAGCCGCATGCAGCACTACAGCCCCAGGACCACCGGCCGGTACACCGAAGGCTATGTCGGCCTGAGCGCCGGCGACGTCTCGGCCCGGATCAGCTATTCGCCCAACTATCTGCGCCACGGCGTCAAGACCCTGTACGGCGAGATCAACGCCGGCGTCGACACCGTCGCCAAGCTGCGCCTCGACGGCCATCTGGGCTATCTGGCCTGCGTGGACGCGCCGGCGGGTCAGCGCTGCGCCGACCGGATCGTCTGGCGTGTCGGCGCCTCACGGCGGTTCGATCGCCTGGAGCTGCAGGCCGCCCTCACCGGAGCCGAGGCGCCGGGCGGACGAGATCTCCGCCTGGACGGCAACCCCGCCCTGACCTTCGGCGCCAGCTGGACGTTCTAGGCTAGCCCGCCATGGCCGCCGGCGCGCGCCGGCGCAGCCGCAGGTCCGGGAAGCTCAGCAGGTGGTCGCACAGCGCCAGGCTTTCGGCGCGGTGCGAAACCATCAGGATCGTCGTCGCCGGCCGCAGCCGGTCAAGCCGCGCCAGGATCGCCCGCTCGGTCGCCACGTCCAGGGCGTTGGTCGCCTCGTCCAGGATCAGCAAGCCGGGC
>Ga0102591_1004155_pt1 | contig 11722 bp, 12 predicted proteins | sample AraplaCol_mCL_r2_2_FD_76860 | JGI IMG/M metagenome (GOLD analysis project Ga0102591, IMG submission 76860) | Arabidopsis root microbial communities from North Carolina, USA - plate scrape MF_Col_mCL_r2 (SPADES assembly) (version 2) | ecosystem: Host-associated > Plants > Roots > Endosphere... | reverse complement strand
GCGGATCTCGTAACGCGCCGTGCTGCTGGTCGGCTCGTTGATGTTCAGGCCCAGCTGCGAGCCGTAACCCGAACCCGCCGTCGAGCTGGTCAGCGCCGACACTTCCTCGGCGTTCGTGTAGGTGTAAGCCAGGCTCCACGACCAGTCGCTGCCTTCCATGAAGGGCTGCGTCAGCGAGACCGTGAACTGCTGGCCCTTGCCCTTGTTGGTGTTCTCGAGCAGGAACACGTCGCCGAAGTAGCTGTTGTTGTTGAAGCGCGCGGTCGCGTTCTTGTTGACCGAGTTCGGGTTCCAGTACAGCACGCGACCGTCCGGCGAGTTCGCCGGGATGAAGCCGGGGCCGACGTTCATCGTGCGGTAAAACAGGCCGTTCTTCACGTCGGTCATCAGCAGTTCCGCCGACGCGACGATGCCGTTCCACGGCGTCTCGACGTCGAGGGCCAGGTTGGCCTTCCACACCGACGGGAGCTCGAAGTCGGCGCTCACGGCGTTGACGTTGCGCACGCCCGCACCTGCGGCCGGGATCGGCTGGTTCAGGCCGTCGCCGCTGAACTGCACGCCGTTGGTGCAAAGGCCAGTGACAGGGTTGAACACGTTGCGGACCGGCTGACCCGGCACGTTCATGCACGAGATGACCTGATTGTTGGTAGCCGACCACGTGCCCGGCGTGCCGTACGCGGTGTAGTTCATGCCGGTGCTGCTGTAGGCGTTGCCCACCCACACCTGCGGCGCGTCACCCTGGAACAGGCCGACGCCACCGCGCAACTGGGCCGGACGCTCCCAGTCGAAGGTGTAGTTGAAGCCGAAGCGCGGCTGCCAGATGAAGTCGTCGCTGTAGGTGTTGGTGTTGTCGATACCGAAGCCGCCGTTCGGGCAGGCGGCGCCGCCGGTGCCGTTGCGGACGCGGACGGAGGCGAAGCAAGCGTTGAACGGCGGAGCCGGGGTCGCTTCCGGACGGTCGGCGCGCAGGCCGTAGGTCAGGGTCAGGTTCGGCGAGACGTACCAGGTGTCCTGGATGAACAGACCGAGCTTCTTGTCCTTGTAGCGCGCCGGGATCGCGTTCGGATCGGCCGGGTTCGTCTGCAGGTCGTAGTCGAAGTACTGGCCGCGGGTCAGGTTGCCGAAATCAGCGACGCCGTTCACGCGCGGAACGTAGAAGCTGTAGTTGCCCCAGTAGTCCTGCAGGAAGAAGTTGTAGATATCGTTCTCGGCATACTCACCGCCGAACTTGATGTCGTGGTCGCCCAGCGTCCACGTGCCGGCTGCGAAGTAGCTCCACGTCTCGGTCAGGAGCGTGTTGCCCGGCGAGCTGCGCTCGGTGCCCAGACGGATCGCGTCGCCGGTGTTGATCGCGGTGCTGGCGTTGAGGTCGTCGAAGAAGACCGAGATGCTCGGCGCGGTGGTCGGGCTGACGCGGATCGCGGAGTAATCGCGGTACGAGACCTTGAACTCGGTCGAGAAGTTGTCGGACCAGTCGCTGAAGAGCTGGCCGACGTAGCTTTCGACGGTCTTGACGTGGTTGTACCAGTTGGAGCTCAGGGCCAGCACGCTGGCCGTCGAGGCTTCCGGACGCACGCGGTTCTGCTCGAGCTTGCTGTAACGCAGGTTCGCGCGGTGGGCGTCGTTGATGTTCCAGTCGAGCTTCAGTGCGTACTCTTCAAGCTCGGTGTCGCCGGTGCCGCTCGTGCTGCCGGGCTCGAAGCCCCACACGCTGCGCGCGATGTCCTGCACGGTGGCCACGTCGCCGGCGGTGAAGTCGGCGCCGACGGCGAGCGGGTTGGTGCCCTGGCTCTTGCCGGCCGGACCGATGTCGGTCTGCTTGAACTTCTCGTAGTTCGCGAAGAAGAACAGCTTGTCCTTCATCAGCGGACCGCCGACGGTCATGCCGTAGGTCGTTTCCTTCTTGAACTCGTCGAACGGCAGGCCGGTGACGTCCAGCGTGCTGCCGGCGACGCGCGCCGGGTAGTCGCCGAACCAGTCGCCGTCGCGCATCGAGCCGTAGATCGAGCCGTGGAATTCGTTGGTGCCCGACTTGGTCACGGCGTTGACGTTCGCACCGGCTGCGCCGGAGAACGAGACGTCGTAGTTCGACACGTTGACGTCGATGGCTTCGATGGCTTCCATCGAGACCGGCTGGCGCTGGGTCGGCATGTTGTTGCCTTCCAGGCCGAAGGTGTCGCTGGCCGAGACGCCGTCGATGGTGATCTTGTTGAAGCGCGGGTTCTGACCGCCGGCGGAGATCGAGCCCGACGCGCGGTCGGTCACGGCCAGGCGCGGATCCAGGCGCATGTAATCCTGGATGTTGCCGTTGACCGAAGGCAGGCCTTCGATGGTCTGGCGGCTGATGCTCGTGCCCGAACCCATCTTGGTCGCGCTGAACACGTCCGAGCCGCCGATGGCGACTGCGGTAACGGTGTCGAGCGTGGTCAGGTCGCCCGTCAGCGCGGCGTTGATCGTGTTCGTCTTGTTGAGGTCGAGGTAGACGTTGTCTTCCGACTTCGTGCCTTCGCCCGGCTTGGTGATGGTGACCGTGTACGGACCACCGACGCGCAGGCCGCGCGCGATGTAGCGACCGCTTGCGTCGGTCGTGGCGCGGCTGACCGTGCCCGATTCGACGTGGGTGATGACGACTTCGGCGCCGGCGACCGGCTGGCCGTCGGTGCGCGTCACCGTGCCGCCGACACCGGCGGAGGTGGCCTGTGCGAAGACAGGCGCGGTGGCAAGGGCGGCAAGCAGACCAAGCGTGAGCTTGGACAAGCGGACGCGATTCGGATGGGTCATTACGATGGCCTCGAAACGTGGTTCACAAGAGGGAAGCCAGGTGCGACCCCGGTCGCACCCGTGCAAGAAAGGTTTTGGTTCCGCCCCCTGGGGCGCCGGGCCGGAGCCCGCCGGTTAACGTCAGTTTAACAGGCTAGAAGGGCCATGTGACAGGGGCGTGACGACGGTCACCAATCGCCACATATCGCCAACCTCCCCCAAGCCGGTTCCCGCCCCGGAGCGTCATCCCTGAACGCAGAACGCCCGACCCGGCAAACCGGATCGGGCGTCGTCGAAAACCCTTTGGCCCCAGAGGCTTACGGAGGCGAGATCTTCAGGTACGTCCCCAGGCCGTCGAGGAACATCTGCACCGAGATCGCCACCAGCAGCATGCCCATCAGGCGTTCGATGGCGGTCAGGGCACGGCGGCCAAGCAGCTTGTAGAGCAGCGTGGCGGAGAACAGGATCGCCGCGGTCGCGCCCCAGGCGATCATCAGCGCGAGGCTCCAGTCGGGCAGGCGCGCCGGTTCGTTGCTGCCCATCAGCATCACCGCCGCCATGCCGGACGGACCGGCGACCAGCGGAATGGCCATGGGCACGATGAAGGGCTCGCCGTCGGGGATTTCGCCCATCAGGCCTTCCGGCGGCGGGAAGATCATGCGGATGCCGATCAGGAACAGCACGATGCCGCCGGCGATCGACACCGACTCCTGCCGCAGGTGCATCAGTTCCAGCGCGTACTTGCCGCCCCACAGGAACGCCATCAGCACGCCGAGCGCGATCAGCAGTTCGCGCGCAAGCACGATGCGCTGGCGACGCGGCGGCAGGCCGCGCAGCAGGCTCAGGAAGACCGGCACGTTGCCGAGCGGGTCGAGGATCAGGAACAGCAGCAGCGCTGCGGATGCGATGGTCATCGTGGCGTCACAGCAGCTGCATCAGCGAGACGTTCGCAGGCGTCGGCGCCCACACCTGCCCGCGATGCGCGGCGCCGGCGGGCGAGAGCAGCGTCACGCACGAAGCGGCATAGGCCGACGGATCGACCGCCACCGCATCGTTCTCTTCCACGTATGCCTTGGCGCGCAGCGCGGTGCGCATCGGCCCCGGTCGCAGGCCACAGACGCGGATGGTGGAGTTCGGCAGTTCGGCATGGAGCATGCGCACCAGGCCTTCCAGTCCCTGCTGGGCCAGGCCGTAGCCGCCCCAGTACGCATTGCCCACGCGCGCGACGTCGTCGATGACGAACACCACCGACGCATCTTCCGACTTCGCCAGCAACGGCAGGCATGCCTGCGTCAGCCACCACGGCGCGGTGAGGTTCACGTGCACGGCGCGCGCGAACACCGCCGGGTCCGTCTGCATCAGCGGCGTGAGGCCGGCGAAATCGGCCGCGCAATGCAGCACGCCGTCGAGGCGCCCGAGTTCGGCTTCGATGCGCTGCACGAGTTCGGCGTAGTCGTCCGCGCTGGCGCCTTCAAGGTCCAGCGGATACAGCAACGGCTCGGGTCCGACCTGCGCCAGCGCGTCGTACACGCGGTTCAATTTCGGCACCTTGCGGCCCAGCAGCACGACCGTGGCACCGGCGCGCGCGCAGGCCTGCGCGGCAGCGGCACCCAGGCCGCCATGGGCGCCGGTGACCAGGACGACGCGTCCCTCAAGCGAGCGGCGTGCGCCCTGTCCTTCAAGCGAACTCACTGTGCGTGCGTCTCGCTGATCATGCGCGCCAGCTCGCCGGACTCGAACAGCTCCAGCGTGATGTCGCAGCCGCCGATCAGTTCACCGTGGATGAAAAGCTGCGGGAACGTCGGCCAGTTCGAATAACGCGGCAGGTTCGCGCGGATTTCCGGATCCTCCAGCACGTTCACCGTATGCAGCTGCGTCGCGCCGGCGGACTTGAGCGCCTGCACCGCGCGGCTGGAAAAGCCGCACATCGGGAACTGCGCGGTGCCCTTCATGAAAAGGACGATGGGATGGCTTTCGACCTCGGCCTGGATCCGCTCCATCACGGACATGGGAACAACTCCTGCAATGGTGCGTTGCCGGGCGATTGACGGCACGGCAACGGAACGTGGGGATAGAATGTCCAATTGTAAGCCTTCCGAAGCCGCGGACGCGTGCAGTTCACTGGCCGCCGCCCGGCATTCCCCTTAGCCAGCCCCTCAGGAGCCCGCAATGGCCATCGAACTGCCCCCCCTGCCCTACGACCGCACCGCGCTTGAGCCGCACATCTCGGCCGAGACGCTGGACTACCACCACGGCAAGCACCACAAGGCCTACGTGGACAACCTCAACAAGATGATCGAGGGCACCGAGTTCGAGCAGCTGTCGCTGGTGGAGATCATCCGCAAGTCGCAGGGCGGCATGTTCAACAACGCCGCGCAGATCTGGAACCACACGTTCTACTGGAACTGCCTGTCGCCCAACGGCGGCGGCGAGCCGACCGGCAAGGTCGCCGAGCTCATCAACAAGGCCTTCGGCGATTTCGCCAAGTTCAAGGACGAGTTCTCGAAGCTGTCGATCGGCACCTTCGGTTCGGGCTGGGGCTGGCTGGTGCAGCGTCCCGACGGCTCGCTGGGCCTGGTGAGCACCTCCAACGCCAACACCCCGCTCACCGGCGAAGACACCCCGCTGCTGACCTGCGACGTGTGGGAACACGCGTACTACATCGACTACCGCAACGCCCGCCCGAAGTACGTCGAGGCGTTCTGGAACCTGGTCAACTGGGACTTCGTGGCGTCGAACCTGAAGTAATCGACGACGCATCCGAATACGGAAACGGCCGGGGAAACCCGGCCGTTTTCATTTGGAGCGCACTTCGCACGCGGGGCCCGCTTCGCCATATCGCCATCGGTACGGAATGCCGAAAAGCCCTTGCCGGTACGAGCAATGCACGTGTTGTCCGACCTGCGCGGTTTCGTAGACGTGCTCATTCACCTGCACGGTCGTTCGTGCTGCGTTCGCGCTGAGAATGTCGAACAGATGCGAGGTCGTCTTGCCGCCGCTGATCCATTTCTTCTCGATGCGGCCAGCGTATTCGATGCTGCCGCCGTCGCCTGCCGCATTGGCGGCCATCACGTACGGCCAGGACATGAGGATGAGGAGCGGATAGATCAGCGCGGCGAGGCCGAACGCCTTCCAGGCCTTGCCCCGATAGCATTCCGCGAGCCATCGTCGATAGCGCACGACGTAGCCCACCACCAGCGCCAGCCACGGCAACCAGAGCCAGCGCACGGACTCCTTCAAGCCGCCGTTGAAGACCGATTCGATGAGGATCATCCACAGCACACTGCCGACGCAGAACGCCATGAACGCGGCTGATCCGTAGCGCGCCAGGAAAGGCGGGCGACGCGTGGGCCGGTGGATCCAGCCCATGCGTCAGCGAAGCGCTTCGATTACCGGCGCCACCTGCGCCTGTCGGCCGAGGCCTTCGCCCACGCGCGCCAGCGATACCGACAACATCTCGTCGCTTTCGGCGCGCAGCGTGGCGTGACCGACCTTGCGGCCTTCGCGTGGCAGCTTGCCGTAGTCGTGCCAGTGGCCGCCGGGTTCGCGCAGCATCGGCAGCGCGTCGGGCATTTCGCCGATCCAGTTGAGCATGCACGCCCGTCCGACCATGCGCGTATCGCCCAGCGGCAGGCCGAGTACCGCGCGCAGATGGTTCTGGAACTGGCTCGTCTCGCTGCCTTCGATGGTCCAGTGGCCGGAGTTGTGCACGCGCGGTGCGAGTTCATTGGCGAGCAGTTCGCCATCGCGGCAGAACAGTTCGAGCGCGAACACGCCGACGTAGTCCATCGCTTCGCCAAGGCGACGCGCGTAGTCGTACGCGATCTCGCCCAGCGCGGTCTCCACGCGCGCCGGCGCGAGGCTTGCCGAAAGCACGCCGTCGACATGCCAGTTTTCGGTCAGCGGCCACGCGCGGAATTCGCCATCGCGACCGCGCACGGCGACGACCGACAGCTCGCGCTGGAAATGCACGAAACCTTCGAGGATCAGACCGACCTTCGGCGCCTGCGCACCGAGCGCATTCCATGCGGCATCCGCATCGGCGAGCGACTTGATGCGGAACTGGCCCTTGCCGTCGTAACCCAGGCGGCGCGTCTTGAGGATGCACGGCGTGCCGATTTCGGCCAGCGCGGCATCGAGCTGTTCGCGCGTATCGATTGCCGCGAACGGCGGCACCGGAATGCCGAGCTCGCGGAACAGCGTCTTCTCTGCCAGCCGGTCTTGCGCGGTCGCGAGCGCACCGGGGTTCGGGAACACCGGCACGCGTTCGCTCAGCCACTGTGCCGATTCGGCCGGCACGTTCTCGAAATCGAACGTCGCCACGTCCACGCGCGAGGCGAACTCGGCCAGCGTGGCTTCGTCGCGGTAATCGCCCACGACCATCGGCGCGAACTGCCCCGCGCACGCGTCGGCGACGTTGTCCATCACCAGGAACCGCAGGCCGAGTGGCGCGCCGGCGAGCGCAAGCATGCGTGCCAGCTGGCCGCCGCCGAGGATGCCGACCGTGGTCATTTCCGCCGTCACTTCCGGGGATCGTCGTTGGCCAGCACGTCGTCGGTCTGGCGGGTACGGAAGGCGTCGAGCGCTTCGCCGATCGCGGGGTGCTCATGCGCGAGCAGTGCGGCCGCAAAAAGTGCCGCATTCGCCGCGCCGGCATTGCCGATGGCGAAGGTCGCGACCGGGATGCCCGCGGGCATCTGCACGATCGACAGCAGCGAATCCATTCCGTTCAGTGCCTTGCTCTGCACCGGAACGCCCAGCACCGGCACCGCGGTCTTGGAGGCGAGCATGCCCGGCAGGTGCGCCGCGCCGCCGGCGCCGGCGATGATCGCGCGCAGGCCGCGGGCCTTCGCCGTGGCCGCGTAATCGAAGAGCACGTCGGGCGTGCGATGCGCGGACACCACGCGGACTTCGTGCGGGACGCCCAGGGCCTCCAGCTTCGCCGCGGCGTGCTGCATCGTCTCCCAGTCGGAGCGCGAGCCCATCACGATGCCGACCAGCGGCGCGTCGTGCTCTGACGTGGAATGTTCTGGCATGGTCCTAAGGCCCTGTGCAAAGACGTATTCTAACCCCCTGTTCGATTCCCCCGGCACCGAATCCATGGACCGCAAGTTGCTCGATCTGCTCGTCTGCCCCACCTCGCGCCAGCCGCTGCAATTGCTGGACAGCCGGGGCCTCACGGCGCTGAACGCCGCGATCGGGTCCGGCGGGCTGCAGCGCGCGGACGGCAGCGCCCAGACCGAAACGCTGCACGAGGCCCTCATCACGCGCGATCGCAAGACCGTCTACCGCGTCGACGACGGCATCCCGGTGCTGCTGACCGAAGAGGCCATCGCCACCTCCCAGATCCCGGCCTTCCCGGGGGCATGAGCGCCATCGCCCCGCCGCCGGCCGAGGTCGTCGCGCAGGACGTCGCGCTCGCGCTCGCCGAAGACCTGGGCGACGGCGACGTCACCGCTGCGCTGCTTCCCGACGTCGCCGACGACGCCTATCTGCTGTGCAAGGAAGACGCCGTCGTATGCGGACGGCCGTGGTTCGACGCCTGCCATCGCGCGCTCGATCCGCAGGTGCGCATCGACTGGCGTGTTTCGGAAGGCGATCGCGTGAAAGCCGGCACGGTGCTCGCGACGCTTCACGGTCGCGCGCGTGCGCTGGTCAGCGCGGAGCGCGCGTCGCTCAACTTCATGCAGACCCTGTCGGCAACCGCTACCACCACCGCTGCCTATGTCGATGCGGTGCGAGGCACCGCGGCGAAGATCCTCGACACGCGCAAGACCATTCCCGGCCTGCGTCAGGCGCAGAAGTACGCCGTGCGCGTCGGTGGCGGCGTGAACCATCGCATCGGCCTGTTCGACGCGGTGATGCTCAAGGAAAACCACGTGCGCGCGTCCGGTTCGATCACCGCCGCGATCCGCGCCGCACGCGCGATGCATCCGTCGTTGCCGCTGATCGTGGAAGTCGAGTCGATCGAACAACTGCGCGAAGCGCTGCACGAAGGCTGCGACCGCATCCTCGTCGACGATTTCGACGCGTCGATGCGACGTGAGGCGGTTCGCATCGCGCACGAACTGCCGGCCGAAAGGCGCATTCCGCTGGAAGTCTCCGGCGGCGTGGACATGCAGACGCTGCGCGCCATCGCCGAAGACGGCGTGGACTGCATTTCAATCGGCGGACTGACCAAGCACGTCCGCGCGATCGACCTGTCGCTCAAACTCGGACCGCCGCCTGCCTGAGGCGGCGGCGCCGGTGCCTTACAGAGGCATCAACACCAGCGCGGCCGCGCCCGCGGCCGCCAGCACGAGCACCAGCGCAACCCACGGCCACGCCGAAGATTTCGACTTCGGCTTCGGCCTGCGCATCGACTTGGGCACGACCTGCACCGGCTCGGGCGTCGAAGCACCGGCGACACGGAATCGCAGCACGTCGAAGGCGAGTTCGTCGCCGACCTTCGCTTCGCCACGCAGGATGCGCTTGCCGTTGAGGAAGGTGCCGTTGCTGGAGCCCAGATCCTCGATCTGCACGCCCGTGTCGGTTGGGATCAACCGCGCATGCGTGCGAGACAAACCCGGCGTATCGAATCGCAGGTTGCAGTCCGGCCCGCGGCCGACCGTCAGCACGCCGACGAGGGCGTCGCTGCGATTGCCCAGCTCGGCCGACACACTGCGCAGGAAGAACCGCGGCAACACCGGCCGCACGGCGGTGACGCCAGGGTCGTCGTTGGCGGACATCAGATCCGGCCCGGGCATCGACTGGCGCGCGACCACCGGCGGCGGGCCCAGCGCGGCGAGCTTCGCCTGCACCTGGTCGAAGCCGACGTTGTCGCCGGGTCGCAGCGCGATCAGCCCCTGCACCTGCCGCCCATTGACGCTGACCGACGTACCGGCCGGCACGTCGAGCATCACGCCCTGCGCGGTGACATGGAGCTGGCAATGCTGCGGCAGTACGCCGGGGCGGTCGATGACGATGGTGGATAGGGGGTCGGAACCGACCCGGTTAACGCCGTGGCCCAGCAGGACCTGTGGGTGTTCGCCACCCGGAAAGACGAGTTTCAAGCGGGATCTGCCCCCTGCAGCGGTTCCCTTGGTTTCACCGCGCCCGACTTTTCCGCCTTCGCTGCCGGCCCCTTGCGGCCGGCGCGGCGCGTCGCCACAGTGATCGCATGACTCTACTGATCCTGATGATCGTCGCTGCGATGGCGTTCGCATTCTGGAGTGCCAGTCGCGCCGCCGCCGAACGTGCCGAGGCCGTCGGTCGGGACGCGTGTCGCGCCGCCGGCGTCCAATGGCTAGACCAGAGCGTCCACGCAATCGGCCTGCGCCCCTACCGCCAGGAGAGCGGCTGGCTGGGCTTCGAACGCACGTTCCGCTTCGACTATTCCATCGACGGGCAGGACCGCCACATCGGCAAGCTGGTGCTGCGCGGGGATCGGCTGGTGGCGTTCACGGGGCCGGTGATGCGGGAGCCTTCGGCGTTGCATTGAGCGGTTCGCCGTTTGCCTTTTGGGCGTGCAGTGCGCTTGCACTCGCCGTGGTTCCGCGCCTGCTTACGAAGCCGCGTGGCGAAGGTCAACGTGGGTTCCAGCGTTCGCTGGAATGACGGGGCGAGTGCTGGAATATCGGGGAGCGGGACTTACGCGTTCGCGGCGCGGGCCTGATGCGTTACGAGCCTGGATCCCGGCCTTCGCCGGGATGACGCAATGACAAAGGCGGCGGCGCGCTGCGCCACCGCGTCATTGCGTCACTTCACGATGCGCAGGTGTGCACCACGACGCGGCGTTGGCGTCTGCGGACCCTGGTCATCGCCATCGGGGGCGGGTTCGCTGGGCACCGCGCTGAGCGGACTGGCCGGCGTTTCGTCGGCCAGCTCGACTTCCACTTCGCCTTCTTCGCCGGGCGTGTGGATGTCTTCCGGCAACGCCATGCCCTGCCCCGTCTCGCGTGCGTAGATCGCAAGCACCGCCTGCACGGGCACGGTCACCGGATAGCTCACGCCGCCGAAGCGGGCGCTGAAACGGATCGCGTCGTTGGCCATTTCCAGGCGCGACACGGCGCGCTCGGCGATGTTCAGCACGATCTTGCCGTCCTTCACCGCATGCGTGGGAACCTGCACGCCGTGGCGCGTGGCATCGACCAGCAGATGCGGAGTCATGCCGTTGTCGGCGATCCACTCATACAGCGCCCGCAGCAGGTACGGGCGATGGCTGGTCATTGAAGAAGTGCTTTCCTGACTCATGCTTGGAGTGTAGCGCCGCCCGGCCTTCGACAGGTACACGCAGCGACCCGCCACGTCCGGTCACCGGACACGAAAAAAGCGAAACGGGCCCGAAGGCCCGTCCGTTGCGCAGCGCGATCGAGCCGCCTTCAGGCCGGCATTTCGCGAAGCTTGCGCTCCTGCTCGGTGAGGCTGCGCATGAAGCCCGGATTGCGGAAGATGCGGTTGCCGTAGTCCTCGATGGCCTTGCCGTCCTTCGGAAGCGGCACGCCGAGCGCGTCCAGGCGCCAGATGATCGGCGCCATCGCGCAGTCGGCCAAGCTCATCTCGGGATTCAGGAAGAACTTGCTCGCCTTGAACAGCGGGACCGACGCGGTCAGCAGTTCCTTCAGGCGCTTGCGGCCGGCTTCGGCCTGGGCCTTGTTGCCCAGCTGGATGGCCTGCACCTGCGGCACCCAGTCGTGTTCCAGGCGCAGCATCGCCAGGCGCAGGCGCGCTCGGGAAAGCGGATCCACCGGCATCAGCGGCGGGTGTGGATAGCGCTCGTCGAGGTACTCGCTGACCACGCTGGCCGCGTACAGGACCAGGTCGCGCTCGACCAGGGTCGGCACCGAGTGGTACGGGTTGAGGTCGACGAGGTCTTCCGGCGGATTCTGCGGATCGACCGGCACCAGGTCGTAGGTCACGCCTTTCGCGGCCAGCACCAGGCGCACGCGATGACACAGCACGCAATCGGTGGAAGAAAACAGCG
>Ga0102591_1004152_pt1 | contig 11735 bp, 9 predicted proteins | sample AraplaCol_mCL_r2_2_FD_76860 | JGI IMG/M metagenome (GOLD analysis project Ga0102591, IMG submission 76860) | Arabidopsis root microbial communities from North Carolina, USA - plate scrape MF_Col_mCL_r2 (SPADES assembly) (version 2) | ecosystem: Host-associated > Plants > Roots > Endosphere... | reverse complement strand
TGCTGTGATCAAAATCGCCAATGGCAACATAGGTAATGCATAATAATTACGGCGTGATCCGCTTAAACTTAAGAATAAAAAAATTAATAATGTGCTCCATACAAGCCACTGGTTATTCCACGGTAATTGTCGCCAGCGCTTCCGTAATGAAAACAACGCGGGTATAAAAAAGAAGGCCCAAGGTAACATGTAAATTGGCAAAAAGATAAAATAGGTATAGATAGGCCCTTCGTGATCAAATGGCTGAAAATAACGCAACACGTTTTCTCGATAAACTTCATACAACCCACTTTCGGTATATTGCTGACTACCAAAGTGTGTTGAAGCCCAAAACGGAAATACATACACAATAAGCGCTGGTAATAAAGCTGGAATTAAATTCAACTGCAAATAATGTTTCCAACGATTTTCTTTAATTAAATCAGGGAAAATAGCGATCACAGGAATAACAGCGCCAATCAACCCTTTAAATAAAGATGTAACCGCTAAAATTAAAAAGAATACCGCGAAATTAAGCGTATTAGGTCGTTCACGCTTGCTGAAATACCAAACAATCGCTGACATAGTGCCAGCAAGATTTAACATATCTGCACTTGCCGTACGCGCCCAAAAAATAAAATAAAATGAAGTCAGCAACATCCAAGCGGCCAGCAATCCCACTTGACGTGAAATTAATTTAGAGCCTAACTTATAAACGCAAAAAATAGTTAATACGCCAGCAAGCACAGAAGGAATTCGCAAACTCCACGCTGTTAAACCATGCGTTAATTTACTAAAGACAATGATTAACCAATAAGATAGCAAAGGTTTGTCGTAATATTCCGCACCAGCTAAGTAAGGATGCAGATAATCACCGCTATACATCATCTGCCAAGTGATATTTGCCCAACGTGCTTCTTGCGTCCACAACTCCCGACCGCCCAGCATAATAAGCAACATAGCAATTGCAGCGAACCATAACCAATTAGTTGGCGCAGTAGACCCAAACAAACGTTCAGCAAGTGTTTTTTTCATCGGCATCAATGCTCGCGAGTTTCTAGGAATTTAATTTCTGGCCAACGTTCCATCATTAAATTTAAATTAACACGGCTCGGTGCAAGATACGTTAATTGATCTCCACCATCGAATGCAAGCTGGTCAGAGGCTTTTTGTTTGAACTCCTCTAAACGTTTGTTGTCATCACAGCTAATCCAACGTGCTGTGTAAACATTTACATTTTCATAACCGCATTCAACGTTATATTCGTGTTTTAAGCGATAAGCTACGACATCGAACTGAAGTACACCCACTGCCCCTAAAATTAAATCGTTACTATTAATTGGTTTAAATACTTGGGTTGCGCCTTCTTCTGATAACTGAGTTAATCCTTTTACTAAAGCTTTGGCTTTTAGCGGATCTTTTAAACGTACCCGACGGAATAACTCTGGCGCGAAATGTGGGATACCAGAAAATTTAAGCATCTCACCTTCTGTAAACGTATCGCCGATTTGAATGGTACCGTGATTGTGTAACCCAATAATATCACCCGGCCAAGCTTGTTCTGTTTGTTCACGTTCGCCTGCCATAAATGTCAATGCGTTACTAATTTGTACATCACGGTTATTGCGCACATGACGAATTTTCATGCCTTTTTCATAATGACCTGAACATACACGCAAAAAAGCAATACGATCACGATGGGCTGGATCCATATTCGCTTGTATTTTAAAGACGAAACCGCTAAACGTATTTTCATCTGGCTTAACTTCACGTGTCGCCGCTTCGCGTGATTGTGGCGCTGGCGCATATTCAGCGAAAGTATTTAATAATTCGCGAATACCAAAATTATTGATTGCTGAACCGAAAAATACAGGGGTTAATTTGCCTGCTAAATACGCTTCACGATCGAATGCATGGCTTGCGCCTTTTACTAATTCTAATTCTTCACGCAATTCTTTCGCTAAGTAATCTAAGGCTTTATCTAATTCCGGGTTATCAAGGCCCTGGATTTTTGCGATATCTTGTACTTGTAAGTTTTTACCAGGTTGATACAAATACACGGCATCTTCAAGTAAATGGTAAATACCTTTAAATTGCTTACCCATACCAATCGGCCAAGTTACAGGCGCGCATTGGATTTTGAGGACTTGTTCAATTTCATCTAACACTTCAATCGGTGGACGACAATCGCGATCCATTTTGTTGATGAAGGTTAAGATCGGCATGTGACGACCGCGGCAAATTTCCAATAATTTGATGGTTCGATCTTCCACACCCTTCGCGGCGTCGATTACCATCAAAGCGGAATCCACAGCCGTGAGTGTGCGGTAAGTGTCTTCTGAGAAATCTTCGTGGCCAGGGGTATCTAAAAGATTGATAATTCGTCCTTCATAAGGGAATTGCATCACCGAAGTGGTCACCGAGATTCCCCGCTGCTTTTCGAGCTCCATCCAGTCTGACGTCGCATGGCGAGCCGATTTACGAGCTTTGACTGTGCCAGCCATTTGGATAGCGCCACCAAATAGGAGCAATTTTTCGGTTAATGTAGTTTTACCTGCGTCTGGGTGGGAAATAATCGCAAAGGTGCGGCGGCGATTGAGCTCATTGGTTACTTTAGACATGGCTTGGCTTACTTATCTACTGATTAAAATGTGGCTGATTATACTCTAATCAGCCGTCATTGCGAGGAGGCCCTAGGCTGACGCGGCCATCCACGGTTTCACCATTTCTTGGATCGATACTTCGCTATGCTCTTCACAATGGCGTTAAGAAATTATTATCGAGAAGTAAGCTGATTCTTGAATGCCTGAGATAACTGCATGTCAGGGTCATTTCGATCGTATTTTGCGACAAAGCGAGTCACGCCATCATTAAGGCCTGCTTGAAAGGCAAGAAATGGTGGTGGGCAATAGCCACCTGATTGGTTGTTCCAAATATATATTAACTGGTTCTCGTCAAAAAAAAATTCTCCTGCATAGCGCACATAAGGTGCGTTATCCGATAATACCGAATGCACAGTGCTAGATGAGCCATTAAAAGCAATACGAATCGCCCTATCTGGCATCGTTACAAAGGCGTATTTTTGATAAGGCTCTGGTTTGAAGTAATTATCGGTTTGATGATCATAAATATACCACCGTTCATTTAATCGAACTAAGCTATGTCCTTTGTATTCATGGCGATTACTCTCATCAATATAAATACTATTTTGATTTTTATAACGCTTAGCAATAATTCGATGAATAATATTATTGCCTCTTTGCCCATTCACGTTACCTTCTTTATAGGCAACAGCTATTTCGCCATCACGGAATTTTTTAATTAACAGAATTACTGCTGGTTTTGTGTGGTTAATCTGCTCACTAAAGCTATTGTACATATCAATTTTTTTTCGCTTAGTGCCTGTAAAAAAACAGCTTTTCATTTTGCCCCCAGATAAAAAACACTTACCAATTAGCTCTTAATACTTATTAAGATAAGATTTTTTCTAGCGAGACGATATAATGATTTAACTTGGAAATAATAGGGGTTTCCTTATAGATGCCTTGAGCATAAGTATTTGTTGGGTTTCGCTGCGCTTAACCCAACCTACTAATTATTTTACCGCGCTGCTATTAATGAAAAGTTGAAAGCTATTAAAACAACTAAATTATAATTAGATAGTCAACATCATTACTATAGCATCTTCACGTTTGTTAAAAGGTGCTTGGTAATAATTTTCACGAGTGGCAATCGGTTTAAAAGCAAATTGTTGATATAAATTAATGGCCGCTTGATTAGAAACACGTACTTCTAAAAATATTTTTACTGCGCCTTTTTGAACGGCAAGCGCTAACAAGTGTTGTAATAATAAACGTGCATAACCTTGACGCTGATTTGTTTGCCTAACAGCAATCGTTAATAATTCCGCCTGCCCTGCTGCAATTGCTAAAATACCAAAGCCAATAATTGCTTGATCAACTTCAATCACCCAACATTCATAACCCACTTGTAAACATTCATGGAACATTTGCTCCGACCAGGGAAATGCTTGTTCTCGTTCAATAAGCAAAACGGCCGATAAATCGGCCGTTTGCATGGGACGTAATAAATTATTAGTCATCCTATTTCTTCTTTGGCATGTAAATATCGGTGACTGTTCCTTCAAAAACTTCTGCAGCCATCGCAACTGTTTCAGATAAAGTTGGATGTGCGTGAATAGTTAACGCGATGTCTTCTGCATCACAGCCCATTTCAATCGCTAAACCAACCTCAGCGATTAATTCACCTGCGTTAGGTCCGACAATTCCTGCACCGATGACGCGATGAGTATCGTTATCAAATAATAACTTTGTCATACCTTCATCACGACCTTGCCCCAATGAACGGCCGCTGGCTGCCCATGGGAATACGCCTTTGCCGTAATTAATACCTTTTTCTTTCGCTTCAGTTTCTGTCACACCTACCCACGCAACTTCTGGATCGGTGTATGCGACAGACGGAATGCAACGTGGATCAAAATAATGTTTCATACCTGCGATCACTTCAGCAGCCACACGGCCTTCGTTACTTGCTTTGTGCGCTAACATGGGATTGCCCACGATATCACCGATCGCAAAAATGTGTGGAACATTTGTACGTAATTGTTTGTCGACGGGAATAAAGCCGCGCTCATCAACATTGACGCCCGCTGCTTCTGCGCCGATTAATTTACCATTTGGACGACGACCAACAGACGCTAAAATACGATCAAAACGTAATGGTTTATCAGGCGCTTGTTCGCCTTCGAAGGTTACATATAACCCATCTTTTTTCGCTTCAACTTTGGTAACTTTAGTTTTTAATAAGAATTTATAGGATTTGCTTAAACGTTTATAAAGCGGCATCACAATATCTTTATCTGCGCCTGGCATGATCATATCCATGAATTCAACTACTGTAATATTGGCGCCTAATGCGTGATATACGGTTGCCATTTCCATACCGATAATACCGCCACCGAGAATTAACATATCACCTGCTGTTTCTTTTAATTCCAATGCGCCGGTTGAATCAATAATACGTGGATCATCAGGTAAAAACGGTAGTTTCACAGGTTGTGAACCCGCCGCAATAATAGCATTTTCAAAATTAATTACTTGTTTGCCATCAACCGTAATTTGATTTGGCCCTGTGAATTTCGCTTCACCCGTGACAACTTCAATTTTGCGCTGCTTAGACAAAGCTTTTAAACCACCCGTTAAACGTTTAACAACGCTATCTTTCCAAGCACATAATTTTTCTAAATTAATTTTGGGTTTACCAAAATCCACACCATGTTCAGCCATAAAATGTGCTTCTTCAATCACTTTTGCAGCATGTAATAATGCTTTCGATGGGATACAACCCACATTTAAGCAAACACCACCTAAATTTTCATAACGTTCGATTAAAACAACTTTTTTACCTAAATCGGCGGCACGAAATGCAGCGGTGTATCCGCCAGGGCCGCTGCCTAGAACTACAACTTCGGTTTGGATTGGGTTAGACATTATTTTCCTCTTTAACTAAAAGTAATTCATAAATCTTTTTATTAGGTCTCCTCCCCCTCAACGAAGGGGAGGAACAAGGCGGGGGTTATTTAAAAGAACTTCGCGTCTTTGAATTACCCCCATCCTGGCCTTCTCCCTGGTAGGGGGAAGGGATTTTCTTTTCTGCTATAGGAGCCAACGGCGAATATCACTGAGGCATTCCGCCAAGTGTACGATAAATCTCGCGCCTTCAGCACCGTCTATAACACGATGGTCATATGACAACGACAACGGCAACATTAATCTCGGTACGAATTGGCCATTCTGATAAACCGGTTTCATTGCCGCTTTTGACACACCAAAATTGCGACGTCTGGTAAATTTACGATCGGTGTAAATGCTGTACCACCAATTCCGCCTAAGCTAGAAATAGTGAAGGTGCTACCTTGCATATCATTCGCTGTTAACGCTTTTTTACGTGCTTTCACACTAATTTCGCCAAGCTCTTTCGCAAGCTCTATTAAACCTTTTTTATCAACATCGCGAATCACCGGTACTACTAATCCGTCTGGGGTATCAACGGCGACACCAATGTGAAAATATTTTTTCAAAATTAAATTTTCGCCAGTTGGATCTAACGATGCATTGAAATTAGGAAAGGCTTTTAACGTTGCAACCACAGCTTTCATAATAAAAACTAATGGTGTTAATTTAACGCCCTCTTTTTCCGCAACCGTTTGTTGACCTTTACGAAACGCTTCTAATTCACTAATGTCCGCTTCGTCAAATTGTGTAACGTGTGGAACTAATAACCAATTACGGTGTAAATTAATGGCTGTTAATTTTTTAATTCGAGATAACGGTTTACTTTCAATTGCACCGAATTGACTAAAATCAACAACTGGCGCTGACGGTAATCCCATACCACCACTTGCACCGCCTTGTTGTGAACGTGTTAATTCCGATTTCACATAGCGTTGCACATCTTCTTTTAAAATACGTTTTTTCGGACCTGATGCTTGTACGCGTGATAATTCCACACCGAATTCGCGCGCTAAACGACGTACGCTTGGACTTGCATGAATATCAGCAGAACTTGTCACCATGGTTGTTACAGGTGCTGTTGCAGCAGGTTTTGTAGCTGGTTGTTGTGGTGCTGCAGGTGCTGGCGCTGATTGTGGCATACTAGCAGCAGCTAATTCAGTTGCACCTTCAACTTGCAGCATGGCAATTAATGTTCCTGTTGAAACCTTATCGCCAATTTTAACTTTAATTGCTTTTACCACGCCGTCAAAAGGTGATGGTAAATCCATAGATGCTTTATCGCTTTCTAAAGTTAATAAACTGTCATCTTTTTTAACTTTATCACCTACTTTAACCGGAATTTCAATGACAGCAGCGCTGCCAACATTGCCTAAATCAGGTACTTTAATTTCTTTTTCTTGAGTTGCCGTTTTTGCAAGCACTGGTTGTTGCTCAGATGTTTTTTCAACTTTAGCAGGTTGTGCAGCTGCTTCTGCAGATTCGACCGTTACAATAACGCTGCCAGTTCCAACTTTATCGCCAACTTTTACTTTCACTTCTTTAACAACACCGGCGAACGGCGCAGGGATATCCATAGACGCTTTATCACTTTCTAACGTAATTAAGCTGTCATCCACTTTAATGTTGTCACCTGGTTTTACAGCAATTTCGATGACATCAGCTTTGCTAACATTGCCTAAATCTGGGACTTTAATTTCTTTTATAGTCAAGGGAATACTCTCCTCATTATTTCAACACTTGTCATCCCGCGGGATGACAATAAATTCACAGTTTTATAACAGCACAATACAGTTAAACTGTCACTGGACTCGGTTTTTCCGGATCAATTTTATATTTCTTAATTGCTTCTGTAACTTTCGCTGCTGGTAAATCGCCTTGATCAGCTAACGCTTTTAACGCAGCCACAGCAATATAATATTTATTCACTTCAAAGAAATGACGTAATTGCGCGCGGGTATCACTACGACCATAACCGTCAGTTCCTAACACCACATATTTTTGTGGAACAAATGCACGGATTTGATCAGCGTTCAAACGAATATAATCTGTCGCTGCAACCACAGGGCCTGGACGATCTTTCAAACAAGTCGTCACATAACTTTCTTTGGCTTTTTGGGTTGGGTGCAATTGATTATAACGTTCAACATCTAACGCTTCACGCCGTAATTCGCTGAAACTGGTCACGCTCCAAATATCGGCGCCGATACCAAAATCTTTTTCTAATAATTCAGCAGCTGCGATTACTTCACGTAAAATAGTACCAGAACCTAACAATTGAATTTTTTGTTTCGCTTTTGCAGAGGCTGGTTTTAATAAATACATCCCTTTGATAATGCCCTCTTCCGCACCTTTTGGCATTTCAGGGTGTAAGTAATTTTCATTCATCAGTGTGATGTAATAAAAAATATTCTCTTGTTCTTTATACATGCGACGTAAACCGTCTTGCATGATCACGGCTAGTTCGTAGTTGTATGTTGGATCATAGGCAATGCAATTTGGCACAAAAGCAAACATCAATAAATTATGACCATCTTGATGTTGTAACCCTTCGCCTGCCAATGTGGTGCGACCTGCGGTTGCGCCTAACACAAATCCGCGTGCTTGCATGTCACCCGCTGCCCACACTAAATCACCAACGCGTTGATAACCGAACATTGAATAATAAATGTAAAACGGAATCATCGGCACATTAGAAATGGAGTAAGAAGTACCGGCTGCCATCCACGAACAAAATGCACCAGCTTCATTAAGGCCTTCTTGTAAAATTTGGCCTTTTTTATCTTCGTGATATGGCATCACTTGGTCAGCATCTACTGGACGATATTTTTGGCCTTCCCAAGAATAAATACCTAATTGGCGAAACATACCTTCCATACCGAAAGTTCGCGATTCATCAGGAATAATAGGCACTACATATTTACCAATTTCTTTATCTTTCACAACAACATTGATAAAACGCACAAATGCCATTGTAGTTGAAATTTCACGATCACCTGAACCTTTTAATAATGCATCAAATGCTTCTAATTTTGGTACATTATAACTTTTTGATTGCGTGCGACGTGAAGGTAAATAACCGCCTAAGGCTTTACGTTTCGCTTGGATATATTGCATTTCCGGACTATCTTTTGGCGGACGATAGAATGGAATTTTTTGCATCTCTTCATCAGAGATTGGTAATTTAAAGCGATCGCGATATGCAATTAAATTTTCATAACTTAATTTCTTTAATTGGTGCGTAATATTTTGCGCTTCGCCTACTTCACCTAAACCAAAACCTTTTACAGTTTTAATTAAAATAACGGTTGGTTGGCCTTTGTGTTTTACAGCAGCCGCATAAGCAGCATATACTTTTTTAATATCATGACCGCCACGTTTTAATGCTTTTAATTCTTCATCGCTAAGATGTGCAACCAGCGATTTTAATTCTGGATTTTTACCAAAAAATTCTTCACGGAAATAAGAGCCATTTTTAGCAGCGATATTTTGATATTCGCCATCAATAGTATCCATCATTTGTTGACGCAATAATCCTTTTGAGTCTTGTGCTAATAGTGGATCCCAATTGCGATCCCAAATAACCTTGATGATATTCCAACCTGCGCCTTGGAAAAGTCCTTCTAATTCTTGTACGATTTTGCTGTTGCCGCGCACAGGACCGTCTAAGCGTTGTAAATTACAGTTAATTACAAAAATTAAGTTATCTAATTTTTCACGTGAAGCAACTGTTATTGCACCGATTGATTCTGGTTCATCCATTTCACCATCACCACAGAATGCCCAAACTTTGCGGCCATCAGTTTTAGCTAATTCACGATTTTCTAAATATTTCAAAAAACGTGCTTGATAAATGGCTTGTATTGGGCCCAATCCCATCGACACAGTTGGGAATTGCCAAAATTCTGGCATTAACCATGGGTGCGGATAAGAAGAAATGCCTTTGCCATCAACTTCTTGACGGAAATTATCTAATTGCTCTTCAGTGATGCGGCCTTCTAAAAATGCGCGTGCGTAAATACCGGGTGATGCATGGCCTTGAATAAAGAGTAAATCGCCGCCGTGATTATCATTTGCACCATGAAAGAAATGGTTAAACCCAGTTTCGTACAAAGTCGCTGCTGATGCGTAAGTTGCTAAGTGACCACCTAGTTCAGAAGAAGTTTTATTGGCACGCAATACCATTGCGATTGCGTTCCAACGCAATAAGGCTTTGATGCGTTCTTCGATTTCTTCGTCACCTGGGAAAGCTGGCTCAGCTTCGGGTGGGATGGTGTTTACATAAGGTGTAGTACGTTCGCCGCCCATATTGATGCCATTTTTACTGGCAAAACCAAGCACTTGCCGCAACAGATAAGCCGCCCTTTCGGCGCCTTCTTCACGGATGACGGAAGCTAATGCTTCTAGCCATTCCTTGGTTTCAATGGGATCTTGATCAAGCATTAAGTTGTTGTTGGACATAGTTCTTTTCTTTTACGGTGGTTGATGTAATTGGGCATCAGTATAGTGGGTTTTGCTTTTGAGCTCCATATCTATGGGAAGGATTTGTATGGGGGTTTGTTGGGTTTCGTTATGTTCATACTCGCTAAACTAAGGTTGGCAACCAAGTATAAGAAACTTCATTAGACATCTTGCTAAACCGTCGTCTTTTGCTTTAGGGCGGCGTTGTGTTGCTTGCTGCGCTGCTCATTTACTTGAGTAAACTCCGCTGCTCGCTTCGCAACACGCCTTGCCCTAAAGCAAAATACTAGGTTTGGAAAGATGTCTATTTTACGAGCGTTTTAAATCACGGTAAAAATTCTCATGTACACCTAATGCCATAAGCACTCTAGTTTCAGGGTCAAATTCATAGGCTAAAAAGAATTCCTGGTTAACACAGTTGAATTTATAAACGTATAACCCTGCTAAATCTCCTTTCTTTGCTTCGCCTAACAAGGGATTCTCAACAATAGTCGCAATAGCTTTATTAGTGGTATTTTTCTGGCTAGCATGCAATCGTTTATAGGCCTTTTTAAACCCTGGCATTTGCAAAATAGCGATATTATTTTTTATCATGTTGTTGCTCCGGAACGAATGGTTCTGCAAGAGAACGATCCTGTTCACGGGCAATTAAAATGTCGCGGATAAACTCAATAGGTAAATCAGGGTTATCGAGCGCAGCTTTGCCAACTTTAGCCCAATACTCAATTTGTTGAGCAATGCTCCTGCATTCGGCTTTTGCCGTTTTAGCGGCAGCCTGATAAATATAATGATTAACACGAACAGCGTGACTCATAACTTAAACCTCAACCACAAATGCGGCAAAATGTTACAATTGTAGCAATTAACCACAAATTAATCAAGTGAGTTATATAAACGCTTCCAATCAAACACCACTCCAGGATCCGTCTTTCGCCCTGGCGCAACATCGCTGTGGCCGACGATTCGTTCTTTTGTGATGGCTGGATAAGTTTGCATTAAGCAACGCGTAACTTCGGCTAATTGTTGGTATTGAATATCTTCATAAGGAATTTCATCAGTTCCTTCTAATTCAATCCCGATCGAAAAATCATTGCAATTACTGCGACCTTGAAATTCTGAAACGCCGGCATGCCAAGCACGTTTATTGAAAGGAACAAATTGGATAATTTCGCCGGTTCGTCTGATTAAAAGATGTGAAGCTACTTTTAAGTTTGCAACGTCTGCAAAATAGGGATCCACTTTTGGATCTAAGGTGTTGGTAAATAATTCAACAATAGCGTTTCCGCCAAATTTTCCCGGCGGTAAGCTGATGCCGTGAATAATTAACAGATCAATTAAACCTAATAGCGGGCGCTCATCAAAATTGGGAGAAGGAATAAAAAGTACATCGTTTAATAATCCAGTATCAATATTAATTTCCAATTTTTTCATAGTGTTAATCACGACGTAATTTGTCGGTAAAGGCTACCGGTGTTGGATATTTCAAAACAACAAAATAGGATGAAGCAATAAATGTTAGCAGCGTGGTTGCTTGAATTAAATAGTTGGCTTTGTCGCTAATTAATGCTGGCGTTGATTCTGCTGCTAAATAAGCTAACAACATGGAAAATTCACTGTTTTGGCCTAAGCGTGCGCCAACTTCCATGGCTACTTCTCGGGTACGATCACTGGTTAAACGTAATAACCAAGCAAAAACATAAGGTTTAAATAGCAATATTAAGCCTGCTAAAATAATGGCTGGCACAATAACTTGTGGTAAATACG
>Ga0102591_1003359_pt1 | contig 11737 bp, 8 predicted proteins | sample AraplaCol_mCL_r2_2_FD_76860 | JGI IMG/M metagenome (GOLD analysis project Ga0102591, IMG submission 76860) | Arabidopsis root microbial communities from North Carolina, USA - plate scrape MF_Col_mCL_r2 (SPADES assembly) (version 2) | ecosystem: Host-associated > Plants > Roots > Endosphere... | reverse complement strand
GGCACTTCCATCGGCTTGAGGTCGCCGACATTCACGATCCACAGCTTGCGCGCGTCGTACTCCCACGCCAGGTGCATCTGCTCCCAGATCTTCGGGATCGGCGTCACGTTCAACCACTTGTACGAGCGCGGGCCGCCGACGTAATCGAAGTGGTAGTACACGCCGGCACCACCTGGGCGCTTGCGCTCTTCCGCTGTCGGCAGGCGCCGGATATTGGCCCAGTTGTCGTCGCACCACAGCAGGATTACGTCATCCGGCACGCGCATGCCCTTCTCGTAATAGTCCTGCACCTCCTTGTACAGCGCCCATACCTGCGGCGCGGCAGGAAGCTTCGACAGCATCTTGCGCTGGTCGCCGACAATGCGCTGCAGCAGCGCTACGTTGGATTCTTCCGACATCGGCTCATCGCCGTCGCCGCGCATGCCGAGGGTGACGATCTTCTCGTAGTCTTTCGCACGCACAGCGCCTTTCCACCAGAAGTCCTTCAGCACTGCCTCGTTACGCGAATAATCCCACGGCCCCTTGCCGTAGCGCGTCCACTCCTTGTGGGCACGCGCCATCGGTTCGTGGTGCGAAGTGCCGATCACAACGCCATATTCATCGGCCAGCTTGCCGTTCAGCGGATCGTCGTCATAAAACGCCGCGTCCCACATTGCAGGCCACAGGTAGTTGCCGCGCAAGCGAAGGATCAGCTCAAATACCTTTTCGTAGAACTGGTGGTTGTAGCCGCCGTAGCGCTGCTTGGCCCAGCCGGTCAGCGCCGGCGCTTCGTCGTTCAGGAAGATGCCGCGGTATTGCACTGCCGGCGCATCGCTGACAGGCGCCGGCAGCGATGCGTAGAGTGCGTTCGCTCGCTTCACCGGCACGTCGGCCCACCAGTACCAGGGCGATACGCCGATCTGTTCCGACAGCTCGTAGATGCCGAAAATCGTGCCGCGCTTGTCGCTGCCGGCAATCACCAGGGCGCGCTCGACGCCAGGCATCGGCTCCGCCACCGACTGCACCAGCCAGCCCTCCCATTTACCCGCGATAGCCTTTGCATCGAGCTTGCCGGTTTTCACCAGGCCGTCCACAAGATGACTCTTGCCCAGCGTGCCGATGATGATCACGTCCTTGCCGCGCGGCGTGGACTTCTCAAGTGCTGGCCGGACGCCGCTGACTTGTCCGATGTCCTCCTGCAGCGAGGCTGCCGCACGCAGCACGCCGGCATGGTCGCCGGCATCGACGTATAGCGTGGACGCGCGGCCAGCTTCCACGAGCACGACAGAGCCCGGCGCCGCAGCCGCACGCTCAGTCGCAATGAAAGGTTTCTGTCCGAGCGCATGGGCCGGTCCGGCAGCGCCGGCGCCAAGCAATGCAACCGCGAGCAACAGTTCGCACAACCGCCTCATTTCGCAGCTCCGCAAGAACGCAGGGCGTTCAGCGGCAACGCTTCCGCCATCGCGCGATAGCCGGCAATCGAAGGATGCAGTCCGTCGCCGACATCGAGCGCCTTCTGCAGGCGCTCCGGCTGCGCGGGATCGCGCAATGCTGCATCGAAGTCGGCCACCGAATCGAACACACCCGACGTGCGTATCCATTTGTTCAAGGCCTGGCGGTCCTCCTCATTATGCGGCGCAGGGCGGTAGTAATCGCTGCCGGTATAGGGGGTAACGGTCGCGCCAATCACGCATATTCCCTGGGCATGGGCGCGCTCCACCAGTTGGCGATGCGCCACCTTCAAAGCTTCCAGCAGGGCTGCGCGCGCGACAGGCGTATCTTCACCGGCGCGGTGCTGGCCGCCCAGGTCATTCACGCCAATCTGCACCAGCGCGTGCGTGACGCCGCTGCGTCCCAAGACGTCGCGCTCGAAGCGCGATGCCAGGTTGGGACCCAGGCCATCGCGCAACAGGCGTCCACCGCCGATGCCGGCATTGACCACGCCGATGGTCATCTTTTCCCGCGCCAGCCGCGCCACCAGGAAGTCGGTCCAGCGGTCATTGCCATCCGTCGTGGTGCCATAGCCGTCCGTGATCGAATCGCCGATCGCCACCACCGCAGCAGTGCCGCGCGGCGCCTGCACCTCGATATCCGCCAGTGCGTACCAGCGCACCACCTTGCCCGCCTCCGGCCATTTCGCTTCCGCCTCATGGCGGCCCGCCAGCGTAAAGCTGGTAGTGCGCGAACCGGGATGGCCGGTCTGGCGCGCAGGTTCGCCCTTGAAGTAGTAGGAGACTGCCAGGTCGGTCCCGGCTGCGTGCGGCAGTTCAACTGGATCGCTGTAATACTCGGCGCCGGCGGGGATCACCACCGCAGCCTGGCCGCCGAAAGTCAGGGGGCGGATTGTCGCGGCGTCAACATCGGGGGAGCCGGCCGCCACCGCACGGGCAATGCTGGCGGCTTCCAGCGCCAGCGGAGCGGTACCGAAGGCATTACTGACGCGCACCCGCAACACTTTCCCTCCGAGCGAGGCACGCACCACCTGCCGCAGGCTGCCATCGCGCCATTGCGCGGCCGGCAATTCATTCGGTCCTTCAGGCACCATCTGCGCCGTACCCCACGACGCAACCCAGCGCCATTGCGGCGTTGCCGCCCCGGCGCCGGCAGCTCCAGCCAGCAGGGCCAGCCCCGCAATCCATGCACACAACTTCTGTTGACTTGCCCGCATAAATACCTCACACTTGAGAAATGGTAGCGCTATTCATTTTAGGGTAATCAAATGGTACACGCAACAATTCAGGGCAGCGGCAGCACGCCTGCCATCGTCGAAATGCGGGTGATTCCGGTCGCCGGCCACGACAGCATGCTGCTCAACCTGTGCGGCGCGCACGCGCCTTATTTCATTCGCACCGTCGTCATTCTCAAGGATAGTGCGGGCCGCACCGGCGTTGGCGAAGTACCCGGCGGCGCCGGCATTACCAAAGCGCTGGAAAAAGCCATTCCGCTGGTGGTCGGCACCGAAACCGGCCGCTTCAACCGCACCCTGAACGCCGTGCGCGCCGCGATTTCCGGCAAAGGCAGCGGCATGCAGCACCAGGTCACCTCCGCCGCCGAAGCCGCAGTGCTCAAGCAGCCGCACGAAATCAACCTGCGCCTGGAAAATGTTGTCACCGCCATCGAAGCAGCCCTGCTCGACCTGCTGGGCCAGCACCTGGGCGTGCCGGTGTGCGAACTGCTCGGCGCCGGCCAGCAGCGCGACACCGTGCCAATGCTGGCCTACCTGTTCTACATCGGCGACCGCCAGCGCACCGACTTGCCTTACCTGTCCGGCAGCGGCAGCAGCGGCTGGTACGCTGCCCGCCACCGCGAAGCACTGACGCCGGCAGCCATCGCCGACCAGGCTACGGCAGCGGCAGACCGCTATGGCTTCCGCGACTTCAAGCTGAAGGGCGGCGTCATGCGCGGCGCCGAGGAGATGGAAGCCATCGCCGCCATCAAGGCGCGCTTCCCCGATGCCCGCGTAACGCTGGACCCTAATGGCGCCTGGTCGCTCGGCGAAGCGATCGCCCTGTGCCGCGGCCAGGGCCACCTCCTGGCGTATGCCGAAGATCCATGCGGCCCCGAGGACGGCTATTCCGGCCGCGAGGTCATGGCCGAATTCCGCCGCGCCACCGGCATTCCGACCGCCACCAATATGGTCGCCACCGACTGGCGCCAGATGGCGCACTCGCACCTGCTGGGGGCTGTCGACATTCCTCTGGCCGATCCGCATTTCTGGACCATGCAAGGTTCGGTGCGGCTGGCCCAGCTCTGCGCCGAATGGGGCCTGACCTGGGGCTCACATTCCAACAACCACTTCGATATTTCGCTGGCCATGTTCACGCATGCGGCAGCGGCCGCGCCGGGGCGCATCACCGCCATCGACACCCACTGGATCTGGCAGGAAGGCCAGGAACGCCTGACCGTCAATCCGCCACAAATTGTAGCTGGCGAGGTAGCGGTACCAGAGGCGCCGGGCCTGGGTATCGAACCCGATATGGAGCGTATCGAAGCCGCACACGAATTGTTCAAGAAGGTTGGCACCGGCGCGCGCGACGATGCGATGGCCATGCAATACCTGGTGCCAGGCTGGCAGTACTCGCCCAAGCTGCCAAGCCTGGGCCGTTAGGAATTCAAAGGAGACTTTATGCAAACGATTAATGCATCGGCGTGCCTGCCGCACGACCTGGAAGATGCCCTGCTGGTGGGGCGCGTGTGGCGCCCGGCGCCGGTGGATGGTCCCTGCGTCGTCGTGGTACGAAATGGCGTGGTATTCGATATCACCGCGCATGTGGCCACGGTGGCGGACCTGCTGGACCGTCCGGACGTGCTGCAGTTCGCACGCGATGCGGACGGCGAACAGCTGGGCAGCGCCGAGGAACTGATCGGCGCCGCACTGGCTGGTGATGCCAAAGGCGTGCGCCTGCTGGCGCCGTGCGACGTGCAGGCCATCAAGGCTTGCGGCGTAACCTTTGCCGTCAGCCTGCTGGAACGCGTGATCGAAGAACAGGCCGGCGGCAATCCGGCGCGCGCCAATGCGCTGCGCGCGGAACTGCTGTCCACCATCGGCGGCGATCTGTCCAGTATCAAGCCCGGCTCGCCGGAAGCCGAGCAATTGAAACGCGAATTCCAGGCGCGCGGCGCATGGTCGCAATACATGGAAGTGGGCATCGGCCCCTTCGCCGAAGTGTTCTCGAAATCCCAACCCATGTCGGCAGTCGGCTTCGGCGCCGACGTCGGCCTGCACCCTGCCTCGCAGTGGAACAATCCGGAGCCGGAGATCGTGCTGGCAGTGAACAGCCGCTTTGAAGCTGTCGGCGCGGCCCTGGGCAACGACGTCAACCTGCGCGACATCGAAGGCCGCAGCGCGCTCCTGCTGGGCAAGGCCAAGGACAATAACGCCTCCTGCTCGATCGGCCCCTTCATCCGCCTGTTCGACAGCAGTTTCACCATGGGCGACGTGCGCAACGCCGAAGTTCGCCTGGCGATCGAAGGCAGCGACGACGACTTCGTGCTCGACGGCCTTAGCCGCATGTGCGAAATCAGCCGCGACCCGCTCGACCTGGTCGCGCAAACCGCGGGCGCCCACCACCAATACCCGGACGGCTTCATGCTCTTCCTCGGCACGATGTTCTCGCCGATCAAGGACCGTGGCCAGAAAGGCGCCGGCTTTACCCATCACCTGGGCGACCGGGTCACCATCAGCAGCGCGTCGCTTGGCGCGCTGGTCAACCACGTGCAACGCAGTGACCAGCTGCCGCCGTGGACGTTTGGTGTCCGTGCCCTCTACCGCAACCTGGCACGCCGCGGCATCGCGGCAGGAGAATAAATACATGACAGCAGCAGCAAGAAAACCCGTGGTGTACGCCACCTACCCTGACCTCGCCGGCAAGCGCGTGGTCATCACGGGCGGCGGTACCGGCATCGGCGCGGCCATCGTGGACGCCTTCGCCAAGCAGGGCGCGCACGTTGTCTTCCTCGATATCCAGGACGAGGCCTCGAAGGCGCTGGAGCAGAGCCTGGCCGGTGCGGCGCATCCGCCGCGCTTCATCCGCTGCGACCTGACCAATCTTGAAGAAGTCGGCGCCGTGTTCCAGCAGATCGAGCGTGAACTCGGCCCGGTGGAGGTCCTGGTCAACAACGCCGCCAACGACAACCGTCACCAGGTGGAAGACGTCACCGCCAAGTACTGGGACGACAGCCTGGCCGTCAACCTGCGCCACCAGTTCTTCTGCGCGCAGGCTGTGGCGCCGGGCATGAAGGCTGCGGGCGGCGGCGTGATCCTGAACTTCGGCTCGATCTCCTGGCACCTGGCGCTGGGCAAGCTGTCGCTGTACATGACCGCCAAAGCGGCAATCGAAGGCCTGACCCGCGGCCTGGCCCGCGACCTCGGCGCCGACGGCATCCGCGTCAACTGCATTATCCCTGGCTCGATCAAGACGCCGCGCCAGATGGCGCTGTGGCATTCGCCGGAAGACGAAGCTGCAATCCTGGCCGCCCAGTGCCTGCACGAGCGCGTGGAACCGGATGACGTGGCTGCGCTGACCCTGTTCCTCGCTTCCGGCAATGCGGCGCGCTGCTCCGGCCGCGATTACTTCGTCGACGCTGGATGGTACGGATCGTGAGCTCGCCGCAATGCATCTGGGAAGTCGGCGCCACACTGGCCGAAGGGCCGGTCTGGCATGCCGCCGAGCGCGTCTTCTACTTTGTCGACATCAAAGGCCGCCGACTGCATTGCTGCAATGAAGACGGCGGCGATCGCCTGAGCTGGGAGGCGCCTGCGGAAATCGGATTTGCCCTGCCGATGGCTGGCGGCGATTTCATCTGCGGCCTGCAGGGCAAGCTGGCGCGCTTCACCACGGCGGGCAAGTTCGAGACCGTGCTGGAGATCGAAGCCGCCCAGCCGGGCAACCGCTGCAACGACGGCTACGTCGATGCCAACGGGCGCCTGTGGTTCGGCACCATGGACAACGGCGAATCCGCCCCCACCGGTTCCTTGTACCGCCTCGATGCACGCGGCCTGCAAGCCATGGATGGCAACATCATCATCACCAATGGCCCCTGCCACAGCCCGGACGGCAAGACCTTCTACCACACCGATACGCTGGCACGCGTGGTATATGCCTACGACAGCGCGGCTGACGGCACCCTGTCGAACAAGCGCGAATTCGTGCGCTACGCGCATGGCGTGCCCGGCCACCCGGACGGAAGCGCAGTCGACGCCGAGGGCCACGTCTGGATCTCCCTGTTCGGCGGCAGCCGCATCGAACGCTATGCGCCGGACGGCAAGCTGGCGCAAACCATCCCGATGCCCTGCCCTAACATCACCAAGGTCGCTTTCGGCGGCTCCGACCTGCGCACGGTCTTCGTCACCACCGCGCGCAAGGGCATGAGCGAAGAAGCCCTGGCCGCCCACCCGCTGGCTGGCGGCGTGTTCACCTTCCGCGTGGACGTGCCCGGCCTGCCGCAACATCAATTCGACAGGAAAGCAGCATGAGCACCCGCCGCTATCGTTCGCAGGACTGGTTCGACAATCCGGACCACATCGACATGACCGCGCTGTATCTCGAGCGCTTCATGAACTACGGGATCACGCCGGAAGAGCTGCGCAGCGGCCGCCCGATCATCGGCATCGCGCAATCGGGCAGCGATATCAGCCCCTGCAACCGGATCCACCTCGACCTGGCCAAGCGCGTGCGCGACGGCATCCGCGACGCGGGCGGCATCCCGATGGAATTCCCGCTGCATCCGATCTTCGAGAACTGCCGCCGCCCCACCGCCGCCATCGACCGCAACCTGGCCTATATGGGCCTGGTCGAGATCCTGCACGGCTACCCGATCGACGCCGTGGTGCTGACCACCGGCTGCGACAAGACCACCCCGGCGCAGCTGATGGCCGCATCCACCGTCGACATTCCCGCCATCGTGCTGTCCGGCGGGCCGATGCTCGATGGCTGGCTCGATGGCGAGCTGGTTGGCTCCGGCGCCGCGATCTGGAAAGGCCGCCGCCAATTGGCAGCAGGCCAGATCGACAACGAGAAGTTCCTCGAAATCGCCGCCGCTTCGGCACCGTCGGCGGGCCACTGCAACACCATGGGCACCGCCTCCACCATGAACGCCATGGCCGAAGCACTGGGCATGTCGCTCACCGGCTGCTCCGCCATCCCGGCGCCCTACCGCGAGCGCGGCCAGATGGCCTATGAAACCGGGCGCCGCATCGTCGAACTGGCACAGCAGGACATCCGGCCGTCGTCGATCCTGTCGCGCGAAGCCTTCCTGGACGCCATCGTGGTCAATGCCGCCATCGGCGGTTCCACCAACGCCCAGCAGCACATCATGGCCATGGCGCGCCACGCCGGCGTCGAGCTGCACGAAGACGACTGGATGACCTATGGCCACGACATCCCGCTGCTGCTGAACATGCAGCCTTCCGGCAAATTCCTCGGCGAGCGTTTCCACCGCGCCGGCGGCGTACCGGCCGTGATGTGGGAGCTGCACAAGGCGGGCAAGCTGCGCGCCGAGCGCCCGACCGTCACCGGCCGCAGCATGGCGCAGAACCTGGAAGGCCGCGAGAGCGCCGACCGCGAGATGATCACGCCGTTCGACAAGCCGCTGAAAGAGCAGGCCGGCTTCATGGTCTTGCGCGGCAACCTGTTCGACTTCGCGATCATGAAGAGCAGCGTCATCTCCGAAGACTTCCGAAACCGCTACCTGCGCCGTCCCGGCCAGGAAAACATCTTTGAATGCCGCGCCGTGGTATTCGACGGCTCCGGCGACTACCACGCCCGCATCAACGATCCTTCATTGGGCATCGACGAGAACACCATCCTGGTGATCCGCGGCGCCGGCCCGGTTGGCTGGCCCGGTTCGGCGGAAGTGGTGAACATGCAACCGCCTGATGCGCTGATCAAGAAGGGCATCAACAACCTGCCGACCCTTGGCGATGGCCGCCAGTCCGGCACGTCCGACAGCCCGTCGATCCTGAACGCCTCGCCGGAAAGCGCGGTGGGCGGCGGCCTGGCCTGGATCCGCACAGGCGACATGGTGCGCATCGACCTGAACACCGGCAGCTGCAATATGCTGGTCGACGACAAGGAAATTGAACGCCGCAAGCAAGACGGCGTGCCGCCCGTACCGCCTAGCCAGACGCCATGGCAGGAGATCTATCGTGCCACCGTGGGCCAGATGGCCAACGGCGCGTGCATGGAGCTGGCACTGGCTTACCGGGGCGTCGCGAACGACACGCCGCGCCACAATCACTGACCCGGCTTGAACCGGGCCTGATAAATAAAGAGGAGACATCCATGAACAGCATTGCCCTGGAAAATACCGAACCCAGTCATGAAGAGGAGAACACTGGCCTCATCATCCTTATCAGCTGCGTAGCCACCATCGGCGGCTTCCTGTTCGGCTTCGATAGTGGCGTCATCAACGGCACGGTCGATGGCCTGAAGCAGGCTTTCCACTCGACCTCCGCCGGCATCGGCTTCGAAGTCGCGTCGATGCTGCTTGGCTGCGCGATCGGCGCCTTCTTCGCCGGCCGCCTTGGCGACCGCTGGGGGCGCCGTGCAGTGCTGATCATTTCCTCCGTGATGTTCCTGCTGTCGGCGCTGGGCGCAGGCTGCGCGACGACATCGGCGGTGTTCATCGCCGCCCGCGTACTGGGCGGCTTTGCCGTCGGCGCGGCAAGCGTGATGTCGCCGGCCTACATCGCCGAAGTCGCCTCCGCCCGCTATCGCGGCCGTCTTGCAACCGTCCAGCAGATCGCCATCATCAGCGGTTTGTTCTGTGCCTTCCTCAGCAACTACATGCTGGCGAAAGCAGCCGGCGGTTCAACCGGCGTGCTGTGGCTCGGCCAGGAAGCGTGGCGCTGGATGTTCTGGATGATGGCGATTCCATCCGCGCTGTTCCTGCTGCTCCTGCTGGCGATTCCTGAAAGCCCGCGCTTCCTGGTCGTGAAGAAGCGCACATCCGAAGCCATGGCCGTGCTGGAGCGCCTGTATGGCGCCTCCGCAGCCAAGGAGAAGTTCGCAGCGATCGACGTCTCGCTGTCCGAAGACCACCATCGCCCACGCCTGTCCGACCTGATCAACAAGGCAACCGGCAAGCTGCGTCCTATCGTCTGGGTCGGCATCGGCCTGGCGACCTTCCAGCAGCTGGTCGGCATCAACGTCGTGTTCTACTACGGCGCGGTGCTGTGGCAAGCCGTTGGCTTCTCCGAGAGCGATGCGCTGCTGATTAACGTCCTCTCGGGTGCACTGAGCATCGGCGCCTGCATCGTCACCGTGTTCCTGATCGACCGCATCGGCCGCAAGCCCTTGCTGTGGATCGGCTCGATCGGCATGGCGGTGACGCTCGGCCTGGTCACCCTCGCATTCGCCAGCGCATCGCTCGACGCAAGCGGCAAGCTGACGCTGTCCGGCTCGATGGGCGTGCTCGCGCTGATCGCTGCGAATGTCTACGTGATCTTCTTTAACCTGTCGTGGGGTCCGGTCATGTGGGTCATGCTGGGCGAGATGTTCCCCAACCAGATTCGCGGCTCCGGCCTGGCAGTCGCAGGCGCTGCGCAATGGACATCGAATTTCATCATCACGGTGACCTTCCCGATCCTGCTCGGTGGCATCGGCCTGGCTGGCGCATACGGTATCTACACCGTCGCCGCCGTGATCTCCCTGTTCTTCGTCCTGCGCTATGTGCATGAAACGCGCGGCAAAGAGCTGGAGCAGATGGAAGGCTAAGCAGGTTCAAGAAAAATATAAAACGAATACAACTACTGGAGACACAGCATGAAACGCAGGCAGTTCCTCACATCCCTATCGGGCGCGGCTAGCGTAGCCGCCCTCGGCACGCCGGCAGCCATGGCTGCCGCAGCGGCAAGGCCCCTGTACAAAGACCCCGCCGCGCCGGTGCCGGCCCGCGTCAAAGACCTGCTCGGTCGCATGACACTGGAGGAAAAGGTCGCGCAAATGCTGTGCATCTGGCAGGAGAAAGGCATCATCCAGGACGCCAACGGTGAATTCTCGGCCGCGAAAGCCGCCAAGGCTTACCCGAATGGCCTCGGCATGCTGGCCCGCCCTTCCGACCGCCAGGGCGGCGCCGAAGCAGGCGGCGCCGGCGACAGCGGCGCCCGCGCCAACCGCAACGCGCAGGAAACCGCGACCTACACCAACGCCGCGCAGAAATGGGCCGTCGAACAGACACGCCTCGGCATTCCGCTGTTCATGCACGAAGAATCCCTGCACGGCTACGTCGCGAAGGACGCAACCAGCTTCCCGCAGGCGATCGCGCTCGCATCGACTTTCGACCCGCCGCTGGTGCGCAAGGTATTCAGCGTCGCCGCCCGCGAAATGCGTGCCCGCGGCGCCAACCTGGCACTGGCGCCGGTGGTCGACGTCGCACGCGAACCGCGCTGGGGCCGCATCGAAGAAACCTTCGGCGAAGACCCGCACGTGTGCGCCGAAATGGGCAAGGCAGCCGTGCTTGGCTTCCAGGGCGAGGAACGCAAGCTGGCCAAGGACAAGGTGTTCACGACGCTGAAGCACATGACCGGCCACGGCCAACCGGAAAGCGGCACCAACATCGGTCCCGCCGAAGTCACCGAACGCACGCTGCGCGAAGAATTCTTCCCGCCATTCGAGCGCATCATCAAGGAAACCAATGCGGCCGCCGTGATGCCTTCGTATAACGAGATCGGCGGCCTGCCATCGCACGCCAACCACTGGCTGCTGCACAAGGTGCTGCGTGAAGAATGGGGCTTCAAAGGCCTGACCGTATCCGACTACTTCGGCGTCAAGGAACTGATCACCCGCCACCGCCTGGCCGACATGCCGAAGGATGCCGCTACACGCGCTGTGAAAGCCGGCGTTGACATCGAAACCCCCGACGCCTTCGGCTACCAGCTCCTGCCGCAGCTGGTAAAGGAGAAAAAGGTCAGCGTCGCCGAGATCGACACCGTTGTGTCCCGCATCCTCGAGTGGAAATTCCTCTCCGGCCTGTTCGAACAGCCTTACGTCGACGCCGCCGTTGCAGACAGCCTGACCGCCACCCCGGAGGCCGTTGCCCTGGCCCGCGAGGCTGCCGCACGCGCCGTCGTGCTGCTGAAGAACGACAAGGGCCTGCTGCCGCTGGACGGCAAGAAGGTCGGCAAGGTGCTGCTGCTCGGCACCCACGCCAAGGACACCCCGATCGGCGGCTATTCCGACGTGCCGCGCCATGTGGTGTCGGTGTACGAAGGCCTGCAAGCCGAAAGCCAGCGCCAGGGCTTCCAGCTCGAATACCG
>Ga0102591_1004149_pt1 | contig 11744 bp, 9 predicted proteins | sample AraplaCol_mCL_r2_2_FD_76860 | JGI IMG/M metagenome (GOLD analysis project Ga0102591, IMG submission 76860) | Arabidopsis root microbial communities from North Carolina, USA - plate scrape MF_Col_mCL_r2 (SPADES assembly) (version 2) | ecosystem: Host-associated > Plants > Roots > Endosphere... | reverse complement strand
ACCCAGAGCACCACCAGCGCATGCAGCACCAGCGACAGCGTGATGAACTGCCCGAGCCGCGCACGCTCCTGGGCCGACACGCGCAGGCTGTCGGCAGGATGCGTCGGGAGCGGGGGCAGCGGGCTCATCGGCCCCGAGCATCGCACGAGATCCGCGCCCTTCGCCGCATGCCATCATGGCGCCGTGGAAGCCGTCCCCGACCTGTTCGAGCACGCGAGCGATCGTGCCCAGTTCAAGCAGCCCGCGCACCGCGCCGGCGTCGAGCTGTACCGCGCCCACATCGTCCGCCATGCCTTCGAACCCCACACCCACGAGGCCTACGGCCTGGGCGTGATCGATGCCGGCGTCGAGCGCTTCCGCTACCGCGGCAGCGACCACCTCGCGCCGCCGCAGTCGCTGGTGCTGATGAACCCCGATGTGCTGCACACCGGCCGGGCCGAGACCGCGCATGGCTGGCGCTATCGCATGGCCTACCTCGATGCCGCGGTCGTGCGCGACGTCATCGGGCAGGCAGGCTGGACCTTCTGCGCTCCAGTGCTGGAGGATGCTGCCAGCGTGCGGCGTGCCAGCATCGCCTTGCAGGCCCTGTGGACCGCCACGTCGCCCCTCGCCTTCGATGGCGCCTTGCTCGACCTGCTGCAGGCGGTGCAGCCACATGCTCGCACGACCGGCGCCGGCACCCCGGAAGGCCCACGCGGCCCCGACGCGGCCCTTCAGCGGGCCCTCGACCTGATGCACGACCGCCTCGCCGACCCGTTGTCGCTGGCCGACCTGGCGGCCGCGGCCGGCCTGAGTCCCTTCCATTTCCAGCGCCGCTTCAAGGCGCACCACGGCGCGACGCCACACCAGATGCTGATGGCGCTGCGCCTGTACCGCGCCAAGCGGCAGCTCGCCGCCGGCCTCGCGCCCGCGCAGGTCGCCGCCGATGTCGGCCTGGTCGACCAAGCCCACCTGACGCGCCGCTTCGCCGGCATGTATGGCGTGACGCCTGCACGCTACCAGCGCGACATCGGCCGACGGCGCGACGCCTGAGGGTTGTTGCGGAGGGATATCTGTCTGGTCCCGCATTCGACGCCAATGCTGGGCAGGCACTTGCGCAGGGTTCGATCCGACGGTGTAATGCCACCCCATGCGGCGTCTATGAAGGCGCTTCCCGATGCGGAAGCGACGAGTTGTAGCTGACCTGAGGTAGCCGGACCGCACGCCCACCTACGAAGTGGCGGCCGGCGTCGAGACCTGATCGAGGGGAGTGTTTCCGTGAGAAGTCTGATGAAGGCAGCGTTGGCGCTGCGGGCTGCGCATGCGTTCGTGTGCGTGGGGATGTTGCTTGTGCTGCCGATGGCTGCGCGAGCCGAACCCGTGGCGGCGAGCAAGCCGAAGTTCCACGTCGTCGACAACAACTTCAACTACGAGGTGGCGGGCCCGTGGTCGGCCTCACTGCCGCAGCTGTGCCAGGCGATCAAGGATCGCTTCGACAACGCGGTCCACAACGTTGATTTCGTGTCCTTGACCTGCCCGGGTACGCAGGTGGAGTGCCCGGGGACGGGAGACCTGCCACCGAGGAGCCCGCGCACCGACGCGTCGCAGGTGTCGCGCTGGCTGTCCGTGCGCACGAACACGGCCTACTGCAAGGAATACAACACGAGCGGCAGCGTGTGCCTGGTGCCCGCATGCCGGCCTGACCCGCACGAAGCAGACGTGCCCAAGCAGTACCGGGTCGTCGGATTCTGTGGAACCGAGGGGCGGGCACCGACGTACGACATCCCGCCACCGCCGAATTCGCCGCAGCCCACTTGCATGTGCCCCGCCGGCACCGAGTGGCTGGTCAGCGAGTCGCGCTGCACGGCGATGGCGCTGCTGCCGCGCGCGAGTGTGCCGCCCCCGCCCGAGTGCGAGGCCTGCGTGGGCAACCCGATCTATCCGTTGCGCGGGGTGAAGCGCGAGGTGGTGGACACGGGGCTGGCTATCGGCAACACGACGTTGCGCCTGAGCTATGACAGCGGTGGCAAGGCCGTGCAGAGCCCGGCGAACCTGGCGGACCGGGAGAGCCTGGTGTGGAGCGGCGTGCTCGGCAGCCGGTTGTGGTTCAGCAACCTGCACCGCAGTGCGAAGCTGCCGCTGGACGGAGCGGCGCCAGAGGTACTGCAGTCGGCGATCTTCGACCGCGGCAATGGCGCGCTGAAGACGATGACCCGGATGGGGCAAGGCGGCTATGCGGGCGAGCCAGGCAGCCGGGATCGCTTCGACGCCGACACGCGCGTCTACCGCGACGGGACGGAGAACACGCAGGAGACCTACACGCAGGGCGGGCGTTTGACGGGGATAAGCTGGGCGGACGGCGTCGCGATCGGTTTCATCCACGACAGCGGGGGGCTGCTGATTCAGGTGACGGACAACCGCGGCAGGCGACTGAGATTCGGCTACGAGGGCCCGGGCGCGGGCGAAGCCGCGCGGCTGAGCACGGTGACGGCGGCCGATGGCGGCACGCTCACGCTGGCGTACGACGCGCAGGGCAACCTGGCGCGGCTCACCTGGGCGGACGGGACGGTGCGGCAACTGCGCTACGAGAAGGCCGAGCTGCCGTGGGCGCTGACGGGCGTTGTTGACGAGCAGGGCAGGCGCTACGCGACGTTCAGCTACGACGAATCGGGGCGGGCGACGAGCACGGAGCACGCGGGGGGCGCGGACCGCTTCAGCGTGACGTGGGACTCGCCCCCGGTGGTGCAGGTGGCCGAGCAGGCCGTGGGGCCGGTAGTGCAGCGCAGCTACGACTGGTCGGCGCCGCTGGGCGTTGTGGTGACCGGGCCGCTCGGGCAGGCCACGCGTTGGACCGCAGTGAACATCAACGGCAAGAACCAGTTCAGCGCGCAGACCCAGCAGGCGGGCGCGGGCAGCCTGGCCAGCAGCCGCAGCCAGGGCTACGACGCCAACGGAGGCGTGGTGAGCCGGGACGACTTCAACGGCATGCGCAGCTGCTACAGCAACGACGATGTGCGCAAGCTCGAGGTGGTGCGCGTGGAGGGGCTGGGCCTCGCCGCTCGATGCGCCGACGTGACCATGGCGAACGCGAGCCTGCCTGCCGGAGGCAGGAAGATCAGCACGCGGTGGCATCCGGACTGGAGCCTCCCGACCCAGCAAGCCGCGCCGGGGCAGGTCACGACCTGGGTCTACAACGGGCAGCCGGATCCGTTCGCGGGGAATGCGATCGCGAGCTGCGCGTCGACGGCGGCAATGCTGCCGGACGGCAAGCCGATTGCTGTGCTGTGCAAGCAGGTGGAGCAGGCGACGACGGACGGGGATGGTCACCTGGGCTTCAGCGCGAGCCTGCAGGCCGGCCCGCCGATCCGCATCCGCACCTGGACCTACAACGAGCGAGGCCAGGTGCTGACGGCCAAGGGCACGCGCAGCAGCGACACGACCACGTACACCTACCACGCGACGACGGATGCCAACCACACCGTGGGTGATCTCGCCACGATGACGGATGCCTCCGGCAAGACCACGACCTACGACAGGTACAACAAGCTGGGCCAGCTGCTGCAGAGCACGGATGCCGACGGCGTGGTCACGCTGCGCACCTACGACGCCCGCCAACGCCTGCTGACGAGCACGGCGGGCAGCGAGACGACGACCTACAGCTACGACCCGGTGGGCCAGCTGACGCAGGTGACGCAGCCCGACGGCCGCTGGATCGGCTACGAGTACGACGATGCGCACCGCCAGACCGCGGTGAAGGACAGCCGCGGCAACCGTATCGAATACCAACTGGACAACGCTGGTAAGCAGATCGGCCAGACGGTGAAGGATCCGACGGGCAGCTTGAAGCGCAGCCTGGCGCGCGTGATGGACGCGCTAGGTCGGGTGCAGCAAGGCTCGGGCCGGGAGTGAGAACCATGAAGAACCTGAAGTTGCACACGTTGGCGCTCGCCTGCGCATCCTTGTCTTCACTGGCCTCTGCACAGACCCTGCCCCCGCCGCCGGTCTCGCCCACGCCAGTGACGCAATACGAATACGACGCCCAGGGCAACCGCACCAAGATCATCCGCGGCGCCGGCACGCTGAACCTGGAGACCCGGCTCAGCTACGACCCGCTGTCGCGCGTGAAGGAGCACACCGACGCGAAGAATGGCAAAACCGGCTTCGAGTACGACGGCGGGGATCGAACCACGAAGGTCACCGACCCGAGGAGCCTGGTCACCCAGTACCCGCGCAACGGTTTCGGCGATGCGACCCAGCTGATCAGCCCCGACACCGGGACGGCGAATCACACCTACGACACCGACGGCCGCCTGCTCACTCGCACCGACAGCCGCGGCGTGCTGGAGACCTACACCTACGATGGCCTCGGCCGCCTGACGACACTGGTCTACAGCCAGAGCGGGCAGCCGAGCCAGACGGTGAGCTGGAGCTACGACCTGAAGGGGCCGGACTACAGCTACAGCGCCGACCGGCTCAGCCGCACGGATCACCCCAATGGATCGAGCCGCTTCAAGTACGACCCGCAAGGCCGGGTCATCGAGGCCGTCCAGGCGGTGTATGCACCCGATGCCAACGGCAGCGCAGCCGCGTTGCTCACCAACATCCAGTGGGAGCCCTTCGGTCCGGCCTCGAGTTGGAACTGGGCGATGGCCAGCGGGGCCGTGGCACACGAGCGCTTCTACGACCTGAGCGGGCGCATCGTGAGACTGCGGCTGGGCGATGTCTTCCGCGACATCACCTACGACGCAGCCGATCGGATCGTGAGCTTCACGCACCTGAGCGCGAGCGACGGCATCCCGCAGCCGAGCCTCGATCAGAGTTTCGGCTATGACGAGAACGATCGCATCACCAGCATCACGACGGTGAGCAGCAGCTGGGCGATCACGTACGATGCCAACGGCAACCGCACCAGCGTGACGCTGAACGGCAGCCCGAGCGTCTACACGACCGAGGCGACCAGCAACAGGCTCAGCAGCATCACCAACCCACAGCGCAGCTTCGGGTATGACAACGCGGGGAACACGACCACCGACAGCCCGAACTACACCGCGAGCTACGGCCTGAGCGGTTCACTGGCGAGCATCACGCGGGCAGGCATCACCGGCACCTACAACTACGACGCCAACAAGCGGCGCATCCGCAAGGTGACGAGTGCGGGGGCCGGCAGCACCATCATCTTCGTGCATGACCAGGACGGTCACCTGCTGGGCGAGTACGACCAGAGCGGACAAGCCATCCGCGAATACGTATGGTTGGGTGACACGCCCGTCGCGATGGTCCTGCCGGATCCGACCGCCCCGACGGGTGCACCGCAGGTGTTCTACATCCACACCGATCACCTCGATACGCCGCGTATCGTTGTCGATCCGCAGGGGCACAAGCGCTGGCGTTGGCTGGCCGAGCCCTTCGGAACGACGGCACCAGAGACCAATCCGGAAGGGCTGGGTGCCTTCACGCAGAACCTGCGCTTCCCTGGGCAGTATGCGGATCAGGAGTCGGGGCTGTTCTACAACTACTTCAGAAGCTACGACTCCACCAGCGGCCGGTACACTTTCAGCGATCCGATTGGTCTTGCAGGGGGGACCAATACCTACGCTTATGTGGGCGGGAATCCCCTGCAAGGGATAGACCCGACAGGACTCTTTCTCGACACCACGGGAGCCTATACAGGGGCGTCTGTTGTGGGTGCGGCAACCGGAACCTCCGCAGTGGTCGCGGGAGCCGCCGTCGGGACTGCGGCAGCTGTTGGTGTTGGTCTCGGTATTGGGTTCAACGAGGCGTGGGAACACTTCACTGGTCAAGGTCCTGGTGGCAGTCTGTACGACTGGGTTCATCCAGACCCCAGCGGTGGCACTGCACCAGCTCCGACATCAGCACCTGTTGTGGCTCCTGCACCCGGCCTCCCAGCAGGTGTGCCGGCCGACCCCAAGGGTGATCACCATGCGGCTTACCATCGCATTTGTGATCAGCCTCCGCCTCCTGGACTGGACAAGTGCGCGTTCATGCGATGGAAGATTCAACAGCTCAGGCAGTGCATTGCCGCTCGCAAGCTATGGGATTCACAGTGGGGGATGATCCACGGCTCCCAAATCAAGCAGAAGATGAAAGAGCTGAAGATTTGGGAGCGGCGGCTTGAGAACGCCTGGGATTGCAAGAAGGACTGTCCTTGAGGTGGTGATATGACTGTTCGTTCTCCGAAATTCTCTGATTGGGTGCCTTCGGCTGGTAATTTGGATGAAGCGTGGGCTTTCAAGTCGCTTGATGGGCTCTCAGAAGAGGCCGCGCTTGACCTCATCAAGACCAATCCGTCGAGCTATGTGGAAATGTTGTCGTATGCAAAGGGCCAGCGCTTTGAGCACTACCTTGGCTTGCTTGCGGACTACCTGATTTCCGAAGACTCAAGTGGCAACTTTGCTGCTGCTGCCGGGTTTATGGATTTGTTGGGAGAAAGAGATCTGCCCGTCAAGATGGCTATTGGAAGATCAGGATTCGATCTTTCTCGCTACGCGATGGAGGTTGCATCGCGTCAGAGTTTCTACGGCGCAGACGTGGATGTCATGGGCGATTTTCGTATGCAGTACGAAGCATTCGTCAAAGGTGAGGCAACGTGAATCTGTGGGGTCGCCGAAATGCGGGCTTCTTCACGCAGAATCTGCGCCCCCCGGGGCAGTATTCGGACGGTGAATCGGGGCTTTGGCACAACTACTTCAGAAGCCTCGACCCGACTGCCGCCCGGTACAACACCAGCGATCCGATGGCCTTGCGGGCGGCATCAATACATTTGCCTATGTCGGCGGCAATTCGCTGCATGGTCGAGATCCGACTGGGCAATTTCTAGACACTACTGGGGCCTATCTCCGGTTGCAAGGCAACGGTTCCGAGGTGCATCGGCATCTATCCCTGCGAGTGTTGAGCCTCGCCATGTACCTTTCCATCACCCACGCTGCGTCGAAGCAGCATTGCGACAACGCATAGCGCGCCGAGCGCGAGGCTGCCATCCACCCACAGCAGCGCCGACAGCGACAAGTAGGGCACGGCCAGAGCCGACAGCCACGGCGCCACCAGCATGGCTCCGCTCTGCCAAGCCTGCAGCGCGGCCGACATGGCGCCGACGGCCTGTGGGAAGTGCGTCACGACAGCGGTGTTTGCCTTGATCGCGAGGACGGATCCGGCCATGCCCGTGCAGGCGAAGAGCACGGCGGCGCAGACCGTGGCAGCGGTCGCCGGCAACTGGAAGGCGAAGCCCAGCAGCACGAAGCAGCCGGCGCAGGCCAATGCGGCGACCAGCGCGGCTCGCAGCGGATCGGCCGCATGCAGCGGCGGCTTGGCGCGCGCGATGAAGGCCGCGGCCAACACCCCACCCGCGCCGGAGCACGACACCAGGATGCCGAGCACCGCCTTGTCGAAGCCGCCCTGGTGGAGCAGCAGCGGCAGCTGGTTGTTCAGCGCGAAGACCATGAAGGAGAAGACCGTCATGGTCTGGATCAAAGTCGTGCGAACGGAAGCAGTGTCGCCGGCTACGACTGGAGCGGCAGCATCGGGCTTCGCTGGCGCTGGCGCTGTCGCAGGCGCCGCGTCGCCGCGGGCGTCAACCGGTTTCAGCGCCCCGACCCCAACGGCCAGAATCAGCACAGCCAGCACCGTCATCGCCACGGACGCACCCAGCGCACTCGCCTCGCCGAACCGCGAGGCCAACCCCGCCCCCAGTGCCGGCGCAGCGATCTTCGACAGGTTGCGCAGCACCCCGAGCATGCCGAAGTAGCGCGGAACGTCGGCCGGCGCGACGAGGCTTCGCACCAGCACATTGCCCGCCAGGTCCGTCGGCACCGTGAAGACCGACCGCAGCGCGACCAGCAGGCAGAACATCGGCATCGAGGGCGAGGCCAGCAGCAGGCCGGTGGCCGCGGCACGCAGCGCCAGCGAGCCCGCCAGGATGCACAGCGGCCGCCCCAGGTCGATCCACCTCCCGGCGTGCGTTGACAGCAGCAGGCCGGGCACGAGGAACAGCGCGCTGATGAAGGCCATCAGGAAGGCGTTCGCCCGGTGCTCGTAGGCGGCCAGCGTCAGGATCGCCAGGAAGTCGATCCAGGCGCCGAAGCCGGCCAGGGCCGAGCCCGCGAGGAGCGAGGTGGAGCGGCGTTGCCACATGGACAACGGCCTCAGTCGAGCGGAATCACGCGGTCGCCCTCGCCCGGCCGGCAGCCGTCGGCGATCGGCGTCCAGCCGCGGTGCACCACCACCTGCGTGCCGTCGTGGCACAGCTCCACGCGCTCGCTGCCGGGCAGGCGCTCGTGCACGAAGGCCTCGAGAGAGGCCGGCAGGCTGGTCTTCAGCCTCAGCGCGAAGCGGTCGTCCTCCGGGTGGTCGTCCAGGTGCAGCAGCGGCACGAACATCGACGCGAACATCAGCCCGTGCGAGTTCACCGCCACCGGCTCGGGCGCGTAGCGCGCCTCGCGCAGCCACTGCTGGGCGCGCTGGCGCAGGTCGGGGCCGTCGGGCAACTCGCCCCAGGCGGCGGCCATCAGCTCGGCGACCCACTGGTTGCAGTTCTGGTGCTTCACGCTGTAGGCGTAGGCATTGGCGCTGTAGCTCGCGGCCAGCAGGCGCAGCGCACGCGGCGTGTCGAGGGCCGCGGCGCGCAGCGACTGTGCCGCCTCGGGCGGCAGGCGCACGAGCGAGACATAGCCCAGCGCCGGGTCGTCGCTGCCGAGCGTGAAGCCGGCCAGGCCCTGGTCGTAGAGCCGCGGCCGGCCTTCGTCGCAGGCGTAGTAGAGCTGGCGCGCGGCCCAGGCGCCGGCGTCGTTGCGCCACGCCACGGCGGCGTGCGAGTAGCGGATGGCAAAGCGCGAGAGGTCGAGGCCCGAGCGGCTGACCAGGGCCGTGCCCTCCGGCATGGCCGCCAGTTCGTCGCGCACCACGGCCGCGAAGCGCAGCAGCTGGTCCTGCTGCCCGGCGGACAGGGGATGCGATCGATCGCAGAACGCGGCCGAGGAGGCCGACTGGGCGTGCGCGGCGCCCGCCATCACGGCCCCCGCGAGGGCGAGGGCGCGTGCGGGGCCCAGGCTCAAAGGCGCACCGGGCGCGCGGCGAGCTCGTCGTGCCAGTCGTCGGCCAGCACCAGGTAGAACGCTTGGCGGTTGTCGCCGCGGGCGAACTCGAGGCCGTAGACGCGGTTCTGCGCGTGCACCAGGTCGCCCTGGCCCAGGCCTTCCTTGGCCATCACCGACTGCGGCAGGTCGAGCACCAGGCGCTGCTCGGGCGTCGCGCCCTGCAGCGTGACGCGGGCATAGCCGGCGCGGTCGGGCACCTGGGCGACGTCGATGATGCGGTAGTCGCCCTCGGCCTTCTTGTCGTCGGCGCGCGAGCTGTTGCTGGAGCCGCGCAGCGAATCCGAGACGCTGCCGCTGGAGGCGGACCCGGCGCTGGAGGCCGACGAGGCCAGGCTCTCGGCCTGGGCCGCCAGGGAGACGCTGAGGGCGGCGGCGAGGCCGGCGAGGCGGAGGGTGGCGGGGGAGGGCATCGGGACTCCTTGGATCCGGGAAGCAGGACGCAACGATAGCGCAAGACGGCCTCGGCGAATGCTGCGGGTGTGTTCGATCATTTCGAGTGTTTCGAGTAGCGTCGTGTGGTAGCCCGATGGAGCGCAGCGCAATCCGGGGGCGGCCGTCGAAGTGAATGACGATCCCCGGATTGGCATCCGGGCTACGACTTCAGCAAGCCCCACGCCGCCATGTCATGGTGGCGGCCGCCCCAGAAGCCGGCCTCGCGCAGCAGCCCCTCGCGCACGAAGCCCAGGCGCCGGGCCAGTGCCGCCGAGCGCAGGTTCTCCGGATGGATCCGCGCCTCCACCCGGTGCAGGCGCATGTGCTCGAACCCCCAGGCCAGCGCCGCCTCCAGCGCCTCGTGCATGTACCCGCAGCCCCAGGCCTCGCGCGCCAGCTCGTAGCTGATCGTGCAGCTGCCGCACACCGGCTTCCAGTTCGACAGCGCGCACGCGCCGATCAGCCGGCCGTCCTCGCGCCGCTCCAGCGCCCACTGCGTGGCCGGGAAGCGCATGCGCCGCCAGGCCGCATACACCTCGATCAGCTGCTGCGCCTGTGCCAGCTCGGCCACGCTGTCGTCCCCGCACCAGCGCATCACCTCGGGATCGCCGCGCAGCGCCAGCAGGGCCGGCGCATCGTCGCCCACCATCTCGCGCAGGCGAAGCCTCGGCGTGCTCAGTGTCGGGAAACCGTCGTCCATGGCCGGCCCCGTTCAGCGGTACGACAACACCAGCCCGTGGATCAGCCGCGTCCACCCGTCCAGCATCACGAACAGCAGCAGCTTGAAGGGCAGCGAGATCGTCGTCGGCGCCACCATCGACATGCCCAGCGCCAGCAGCACCGTCGCGACGATCAGGTCCACCACGACGAACACCAGGTAGATCACGAACCCGATCTGGAACGCCCGCGTCAGCTCGCTCAGCGTGAAGCTCGGCACGATGACCATGAAGTCGTCCGGCTGCAGCTTGTCGGCGCGCGCCTGCGGCCAGATGTTGTTCGCCGACTTCAGGAAGAACTGCCGCTCGCGCTCCTGCGTGTGCTTCTGCAGGAACTCGCGCATCGGCACCTTCGCCGCATCCATCACCGCGACGATGTCCGACAGCCCCTCGCCCTTGGCGCCGAACTGCCGGTTGCGCAGCGCATCCGCCACGTCCATGCCCACCGGCGCCATGATGTAGACGGACAGGATGATCGCCAACCCGTTCAGCACCATGTTCGGCGGCGTCTGCTGCAAGCCGAGCGCGGTGCGCAGCAGGCCGAACACGATCACGAGCTTGGTGTAGCTCGTCACCATCATCGCCACGAAGGGCGCCACGCCGAACGCGACGATCAGCGCGACCAGCGTGACCGGCTCGGGAAGCCCGCTGTTCACAGCTCGGTCGCCGCGAACTCGGCGATGCGCACGCCCAGCCGGTCGCCGACGGCCACCAGGTGCCCTTTGCCCAGCACGTTGCCGTGCGCCAGGATGCGCACCGTGCTGCGGTTCAGCGGCTGCGGCAGCTCGAACACATGCCCCGGGCGCAGCCCCTTCAGCTCGCCCAGCGACACGCTCAGCTCGCCCACCTCGAAGCGCAGCGTCACCTCCAGCGCATCCAGGCGGTCCAGCGTGGGGCTTGCGTTGTCGTCGAAGGGGTCCTCGTCGACGCTCGTGATGGGGTCTCGGTTCATGGCGCTGCCTTTCATGGGCTGCAAGGTGATGCGGTTGCCTTCGGCCAGGGCGACCAGGCGGCGTCCCTGCGCGCCGCCGACGCGCGCGATCACGCGCAGCGCCTTGCCGATCGGGTCCCAGGTTTCCAGGCTGACGATGTCGCCGGGTCGGATCTCGCGCACCTCGCGCAGCCGGATCTGCGTGCGGCCGAGGCAGAAGTTCAAGGCGAAGCGCAGGCTGTCCAGGGCCGGCGCAGGCGGCACGCTGCCCGTCGGCGCCTGCAGCGGCACATGCGCATCCAGCGCCCCCGGCGCATCGAAGTGCACATGCCCCTGCACCCGCTGCCCGCCGCCGTGCAGCTCGAAGGCCGCGCGCTGCGCCGCCGCGGCCAGCGCCTGGCGCGCCGCCTCGTCGTCGTCCGGGGCCCACTCGAAGCGCATGCGCGCCTGGCGCTCCAGCAGCTCCACCGCCGGCTGCAGGGCCTCGGCCAGCAGCACGTAGCGCAGCTCGCGCGGCAGCCGCTCGGCATGGCGCTCGCCCAGCAGCGCGGCCTGCCCCGCCGCGTCCAGCGCGAG
>Ga0102591_1004144_pt1 | contig 11761 bp, 12 predicted proteins | sample AraplaCol_mCL_r2_2_FD_76860 | JGI IMG/M metagenome (GOLD analysis project Ga0102591, IMG submission 76860) | Arabidopsis root microbial communities from North Carolina, USA - plate scrape MF_Col_mCL_r2 (SPADES assembly) (version 2) | ecosystem: Host-associated > Plants > Roots > Endosphere... | reverse complement strand
CTCCCATAGCCCACTGCCAACCAGACGCAATCTAACCGCTGCAGCTACCGCGGCGATTTTGGACGACGACGGGGTCGAGGAAGCGATCCGAATCTCCGTCTTGATCGACCTGGAATCTGCCAGCGACCCATCCAAGACATTCAGGGACATCTGCGAGGACGAAACGCTCCGTGGTTCAACGTTCTCGCCCGTACCTGGTCTGCTGGTGGGCCACACCATGCCGTTAGAAGCCTTCAAAAAGGGGTTGAGCCTTGGGTGGTTCGGCGGCGCGAAGATCGCCGATACGCTGCTCATCGAAAGACATGTAGAGCGAATTCGGCAGCTTCTCAGGAAACCCGACGGGTCATCCAAAGCGATAGCCTACTTGCGGGCGGTTCTCGCCGACATCAAGCCGCAGTCTGAACGCGTGACCTGGTATTTCTACGGAGACGATCCGGCAGGCGAGCCGCTGGCACACGTCAAGCCCGACCTTCCAATCAGGCTCGCCCTGCCTTGCGTTGTCGATTGCGTGTCCGATATCGATTTCATCGTTTTCGCGCTTCCAGCCGACCGCCTTGCTGATCCCAAGAGACCAAGGTTTACCGATGCCGGGGACTTGAGTTACCTCGAGCTGTGGCGACCGGGCGGCAAAACGAATCCGTGGTTAGCGTTCCTGACTGCCCTCGGCGAGACTGTCGCAAATCCCGTGCCCCTTGCGCACACGGCTATCGGCATGGCTATATTCACTTGTAGCCCGCTGTCGTCCAAGCTCTCCCTGGTAAGCGCATGAGCCAACTTGACCTCGCATTACCAATAGCAGACGCCCTTCTGCGTGCAGCGGCGCTCAAGGAGCGCGCGGGCGAGCAAATCCTCGATCTCGGACGCGAAGCCCGCGGCCTCCCCGCCGATGTCGTAGACCAGGCCCTCGCCAACGCGCTCGAGCAGGCTCTTGACGATGTCGGCACAAACAGTGAGGGGAAGCAGACTGTTCTGGTTTACGCCGCACAGTTTGCCGACACCGCTGGAAGTGGCAAGTTTCGAGCGGTGACACGCGATTTTGCGAGATCGCTGTTGGGGGCGGATGGACAGTTTGGCGGCTCCGCAAAATTCGAAGGGCTTGGCGCATGCAGGGCATTCACCTTGGCACTACTGCGCTCTCTGGGCGACAACCTATCACCGGAAAATTTGGAGGATGACAGCATTATGCTGTCTTCCGAGCCGCTCCTATGGCTCGACCTGGCTTGCAGGGAACTCACGTCCCAGAGATATCTCGAGTATGTCGAACGCTTCCTGAGGGAAGACCAGGTCAGTCCAAAAGACCTGATCTCGCGGCTTCCTGCGGTGATCAGGGAATACGGTACCGGAACGGCAGAGGAGATGTTGGCTATCGCTGCCCGGACGTTGACGTCCAGTGGACGCACATCGGAAATCAACGAGATTTACGCCCTCGCGGAGATTATCGAGCCACGCGGTTGGGCCCCTCCGGGGACGGCGGTCAAGGCTCAGACGACCGCCGGCGCAGAAGGACGAGGTGCGAAATCGGGGAGGAAACTGAACGTCGTCTCGATCTCGGACTTCTCGAACCACGTAAGTCGCGACGTTTTGAAAGAGCTCATTGAGCATCTCTCCGAAGGCGTAATCATGTTCGAGCAGATGGGAAAGGTCACCATCGCAAATGCCGCATTCCGCGCCCTTTGGGGCATAGCCAAGCCGAACGACCTCGCAGGGTTGCACATCAACGATGTCGCGAAACTGTGTCAGCCGAGTTACGACCAGCCTAATGGATGGCCCGTGTTCATCAGCTGGGTCACATCCACCGATAGACCTGACGCCTTCCAAGGTACATTAGAGTTAGATTCCGGGCTGGTCGTCGACTACGCCTTCATACCACTGCCCAACGGGCAGACTATGCTGACATTCGTCAACATGACGGATACTGTGAGGGTCGAACGTGCGCTAACCGAACGAAACGAAGCGCTGAGCCGGGCAGACCACCTCAAGAATGACTTCGTACAACACATTTCCTACGAGTTGCGCTCACCGCTGACTACCATCATGGGCATGACGGAATTTCTGCGGACGCCGGGCATCGACCTTTCGAGCGAGAAGCGGGCAGAGTATCTCGACAGTATCGCCCTCTCTTCAGAAGTACTCTTGACCCTGGTCAACGACATCCTTGATCTGGCGACGGTCGATGCCGGGATAGTGAAGTTGCAGCTGGGTAATATTGCAATCGACGAGTTGCTGGACGACGTCGCTCTGACGTTGGCCCCCGTCATCGAACGGTGGAAGGTGACGCTGGCTATTCTGGCACCCGACAACCTCGGACAGATCGTGGCCGATCGCCACCGGGTTAAGCAGACTTTCGTCAAACTGATCGCCCACATGGCCGAATTCGCCCCCGAAGAATCTTCCATCACCCTAACCTGCAAGCGCCAAGGAACGGACTTGGTCTTCGCGGTGGCTGATGAGGGACCGAAGATCGCGAGCGACGAACTAGGTTTCATGTTCGAGCGCTTTGCGTCTGTCCACCCACGAAGCCGCGGCATGGGCGGCCTAGCCCTCTCAATAGTGAAGACATTCGTGGAGCTCCATGGCGGCAAGGTAACCGTGAGAAGCACGAACAGCGGCACGACGATAACATGCACAATACCTGACGGCAGCTCAGGCGGCTCATCAAAAAGGGATTCCGAACAGAATCCTGTTCATGGGGCCGCGACCTGGCGCAAATTGCGCTGACCATGACGGCGATAAGTCCGGGTCCACTTAGTCCTCGCGTAATCTGGTTAGCGCGGCCGCTAGGGTACCCGCCGATCATTGCACTAGCGCTCCGGACTTGGGACCCACCTTCGTGTAAGGCCCTTGCTCATACATTTTTGTGCGGTGTCCAGCTGATCTCTAAGATGCTTGCAGTCTTCGATCAGCGTGGCAATGGCGGCCCGCATGTCACCCGAATGCCAAACGATCTCTTGTTCGACGGCATCGAGTTGACCGTCCGGCTTTTCGGCGGCTGTCATCGCTTTTTCCTCACGGTTTCTGGCTAAGACAGGATCATTCGCAGTCGTCGTGGGTCATCCCCAACATTGACGACTATCCCACGTCGTGGGGATGGTTCAATCGTGATCGACCTGGGTGGTTCCTTCAACCAGAAATGTCGGTGCAATCCTCGCCGAGCTCATCGGCCGATTGCCTTGTCCATCAACTCAGTGAAGTTTGGCGGATCGACAGAGTCGTTCTGCTGGCCAGGCGTCGGGCGGAACAACGCGTTGAGGATGAGTGCCCGATCCTCTTTGACTGCTGACTGCTTCTCGATCAGGTGGAAATACGTGTTCATCATGGTGTGACGCTGCCGGGCATCGTCCATCAGCATCTGGGAACGGAGGTTGAAGCGCACCAATATTCGTACCATCCAGAAGTACAGCGCTAGCGGAACCGTCACGATGACGATGCGGTTTATCGCCAGGCCGAGCAGCACGCCGCCTTCGGCCTTGGACTGATCGATCCCGAGTAATGTCGTTTCACTGATGTGGCGCAGGACGTCGATGACGCTGTCGAGCTCGATAAACCCTACGACGGGTATCACGACCAGCGTCAAAAACAGCAATATTGCAGACGCCCAGAAACCCCGAGACGCCGCGGTCGCGCGCTGGTCCCAGAGCTGTTTGGCTGCCTCAATTTTGGCCTCTTCCCTGAGGCTTCTTTGAAGGCATCGACGTTGTCCTTCCGTGTCGAAACCTCAGCGCTCAATGCCTCGAAGCCTTCTTTCGTGGTCTTGAGAGCCTGATTCGACGAGTTGAGAGCTGATTTAAAAAACGACTGGGCGCGCTCCAGTTCGAGCCGCGCCTCGGCCACATCCTTCAGCACCAGCGCATTTTCGGTTCTCAGTTCGCCGATAACCTGCTGGCCTGTTTTCATGATTTCGGCGGCGTTATCGAAGGATTGCTTGGCCTGCGTTGCAAAGCGGTCGAGCGCTTCGGCATGCCGTTTCTCTGTTCCATCGGCCAAGTCCTGGGATACGAGCCACGCGTTGTAGCTTCCCATTTCGGCGATGATTGCCGCACCGTATCTGGTGGTGCTGAGATTAAACTCGCCTTGGTTCGCCTTGCTCGTCTCGACAAGAAATGCCGCTGTCGCGGCGAGGATCATTTCAAGGTGCTGGATCGGAGCCGCCCTTTCCAGAACTGAAATCCATCGAGCGGAGAACTCATTCACGTGGCTCGCAGAAAGCGGCGACATTAGTCCGGGACCGATATTCGTCGACACTTGGCCGATCTTCGTCAGGTAATTCGCCAGCAGCGAGGAAAGGTTGTCGTCTCGAATGGCTTCCGCGATCTTTCCTTGAAGGAAATCGAAGTAGCCTCCATAGCCCGTCTGAAGGAGCTCGGAACGATCGGCGCGCGCAGGGACGAGATCGGCAAACTCCTTCCTGGTCTGGACAAACGGATAGGACACAAGCTCGAAGGTGTCGAAATTCATAGTGGTCGGTCTCGACTGCGGGAAACGAATGTTGTTTTAGCGCAATTGGAAACCGCGGCCACGATAATCCAGCGGTTTCCCACACTTACACGTACTGTCTCGATTTGCGGTCCGTTTTGGTGACGATAGAATGAGCGACAATCGCGTTGACCAGGTTCCTCTTTCGTTCCATAGCCAGACAATGGTGGATCGTCACTTAACTGGCGCGCGGGAATTCGATGGCTGTCGTCCTACAAGAGCCACAGCGTCACCATCCTATGTGGCGGCTGCTCGATCCGGAAAGAGTACCGCGTCGACAGCATGCTCGAACGAATTGGCGACGTCAGTGTTCAGAGCCTGCCGGTCACCGTGGCTAGGACGATGGGATGCAGACGTGTCGACCTCAGCGGTCATATGCGTTGCCGGATGAAAATCCCGCTGTCCGCCTTCAAGCCGCTGGAGAAACCGCCTTCGCCATTCGAATTCCTGAAGTTCCCACCAGACGCCCACCGCCTGGAGGACATGGAACTCGGCAATGTTCCCAACTGGTATGTGCTGTCTGGTATCTGCAAATGCGGGCATTACCGCAATGTCGACATGAAGCGATTGCGGGCAAAGTTTCCGCCCAATGCTCGTACTGATGACCTGGCACGAGGGCTTGATTGCAAGCGGTGCGGCAACACCAAAGACAACTTTTTCATCTTCCAGCACATGCTGCGGTGATCTTGTGGCGAACATTTGTGGCTAGCGGATATCCCCCTTTGATTTGTCGAAGCCTGACGCTACTCTTGCGAGATGCCATTTCTCGCCGAGAACCTCATGTCCCAGCAGGATTTCTTCGGGTTCATCCGAGCTCGCGACCGCTTTTGGGAGCTTGTCGACGGCGTAGTGGTCGCGAAGCCTTTGACCGACCAGAGGCACCGAAAAATCACCGCCAATACTTTGGCGTCGCTCCACACACAATTACGCGGAGAACGGTGCCGCCCAACGTCGATCGGCACTGGCGTTTTGACAGCGGCAAGCGCAGTCTGTTTCCCAGACCTCGTTGTCGATTGCGATGAGCGCGATGACGAGGCAATTCTGGCCGCGGAGCCCCAGGTCGTCGTTGACGTGCTATCGCCGTCGACGCGAGGTTTCGACCCGCATCGAAGGCTGTTCGAATACAAGTCGACACCGGAGATTGCGTCGGTACTGCTGATCGATACCCAAACGGCTTGCGTACTGGTTTAAAATCGCAACGCTGAACGCTGGGACGCGAGAGCATACCTTGGGCTCGCCGTTGTCATCGAGTTGCCAGCGATCTCAGCGAAGCTTGCCCTGAACGACATTTACGACGGGGTCGGATTCGCCTCGGCCCGGGAGATCATTTGAGATTTCCGCGGTCACGGCCTATAGCCGATCGTCGACGACGCTGATGGCCTGGAGAACACGATGATCGAACTGGCGGTCGCGATCGATGCGCCGAACGAGAAGCCGTACCTGCTCCTGCCCTCATGGGATGCTATCCAGCCGAAACCACGGCAAACTCCGCCCTGTCAGATTCCCACGGTCTCATCCGAGCGGAAACGCCGGGCACGGCATGTTCACGACGAGCGCAATCCGGACGATTATATCCGGACGCTCTTTCAGTCCTTGGACGACATAAGGGAGCGCCTGGATATCGAGCGATGGTTTATATGCGGGGCACCTTGGACGATTGACGGCGCTCCGCGTCTTCATTTTTCGCAGAAGAGCGAAAGCGCGCATTCCTTTCAGGCATTCCCGCCCCCCTTGCGAGCGAGAAGAAGGAGTGAAGTCTGGCTTTATCAGTTCGGACGGTGCTGTTACGTCGGGCGACTACGCCTGTTTTCTCGTGAGAAGTCCGGAGTCTAGTATTATCTTAAAGGCGACGAAATAAGTTCATCGAAAAGAAAGACCCCAATTCGGCCCCTAAAAAAAATAATCAAAGACCCCACTATGACGATCACGCCAGGACTTCCACCCCATCTCGATCCACACCTTCGGATAGTGAATAATGGTGAAAGCCAAGATAGCTCTCGATCTCGGATCGAATTTTTTCGAGTACTGCGAATCCAGCATCTGTGGGCTTTCGCAGCTTCAGTGTCGATATAAATTCGTGAACCGTTTCGAACTCACGCAATCTTTGCTCAACTGCGGCGACGTTGCGCTTCTTCTCGACAAACGCCCTATCCAGCTCGAGTTTCTTCAATGCCGTAGATTTTATCAGGCGGGCCGACAGCACGTCATTGATGTAATGTTTCAGGGACTTCAAAGAGCTATGATCAAGCAAATTGGAGACGCGGATGAGGATCGTTTCCTTCCAGAGCGACTCGGGACCGAGCTCAATCCCGTCCTCAACAAGGGAGTCTAGGCTCGCTGAAACTTCTTTGAACGCGAAGACCGCACGTAGTCGGTGGAAGCTTGCCCGTCGAATTCCTGCTGCTCGAAACGCTGTGCGACTCAGATCGCTCAGCGTGCTCAAGGAGAGCGGTTTGCCGGTATTGGTTATAAACAGGCATCCGCTAACCGTTCTCCCAGCCTCCGCGCACCTCGCTACAATTTTCGCGCGTTGATTGTCGACGAAGTTGAGCGTCCTTCTCAGCAGATCGACAGTCGGCTTCAGACTTCCTATGTTGCCGCCCTTTCTAATGACTTTGATGGACCATTCAAGGGTGCCGTCGATTATCCGATCCAACTGCTCACGGGTGGGCAACTGCCGCAAGGGAATTTGAAGAATTTCAAAGCGCCGGCCACCGGTGAACTCGGCCCACGCGAACATGAGAGAATTACGTTCGCCATGTTCAGTATCCAACTGAGTGTCGTGTAAATTCTCCACTTCAGCGGCGGTTGGAGTGTGGCGATGCTTGTATTTACTTGGGTGATCGCCCTGTACTAGAGTGCTTGTCCTGGTGATTTCACCAGAGCGTTTCCGCGTCTTCTTCGATGTGACGGCGAAGCGATGACGACGGAGCTCCTTCTCATAGGCCGATCGATCATAGAGTTGGACATGGTAGTCCAGTCGCAGCGTCTCTTCCGCCCATTGATAAAACTGAAAAATGACATGAACGATAATGTTGCGGCGTCTGAGTTGTACACCTTGCCGCTCTTTCAAGTCACGATACTGACGGATGTGGTCATCGGTGACCTCGTCCCACAAGATGTTCCGCTGCCTGCGAAACCGAATGAACCCACGAAGTATCTTGGCGTATTCAAAAAGCGTCGAAAGCTTTTTATTCTTGAGGGCGAGCGTCCGCATCCAGGCAGATACCTCGATGTCAACCCGACCTGGCCAAACAAGTGTTGGAATTTGACGCTTGTTTTTACCACCATCAAATCCGACTTCGACAATAATAATTCTACCGTTGATGTAGCGAGATCGCTTCTTCGCACCTGTGAAAGGATTGGGAAATTTCACCACATTCTGCCCGCTCGTCGCTGGCGCTTCCTGTGGATGCGGCGAGCCAATATTCTGCATGTCCGCCACTATCTTACGCAATACAGGGTTCTGACGAAGTGCGGCCTTCGAACAGCCGACCCTGTATGCAAAGTAATCCTTGTCTAAAATCCCGTACTCATCGACGAAACGACGCAACGAAGCTTCGTCGGCGACGAGTAACTCGCCTCGAAGGCCGTAGACTCGCCCTTGGTCGGCACTGGATAAACCCTTGAGCGATCCCCAGAGGTCTGTCAGCTCCGCGAACTTCATTTGACGACCCTTAGCTTCGTCTTCGGATTACGGCTGCCGTAGAGCCTTTCCTGTGCCAAAGCATCTCGGGAGATCGATAGCTGCAGCCTTAAACCAGCTGTTGTGATCCGTTCCTGGTCAAGATCGTGATCGACTAAGTGCATCTGCGCCAAAATGTCGTGGATTTGCGCCTCTGCCTCAAGCTCCTTGCTCTTACTGACTGCCAGCTTATCAGCAACCTTCACCGCTCTGGGTGCCGGCGGTTTTCTGGGATATTTCTGGTTGATCTGATCGAGGCATTCTTGGATTGCGGCAACGTCCGCACCGTAATCCGGGCTCTTCGTGGAAAAGTCATTCGGACTTGCCACCCTGTACAACCCAAGCGATGAATTGTGGAGGTTAGCGTACCCTCGCAGGCTTCTTGGAAATTTGCTCCAGGTGTCTGGCGGATCGCGATCCCCCGCCAGGAGGGACTGAAGGTAGGAGAGCTTGAGCTCGATGCGCTTTGCAACGCTAACCTGAGCTAGTTCGGCGAGTACTTCCGGCGACGAATTACGGCTCATTGCTCGGGCTCCGGTCGTTCTGTGCATACCAGCCGTCCATCCGCGCCATTATGGGAGACCCGACCCCGTGCCTTGAGCGCTTCTACAATCGCGGCATGCTGCTTTTCAGGGTCGGCTAGAATGACGCCATCCCGGACGAGACGACTTACCAGATCGTGCGTGAACTTCGCACGCATCCGCAGCAGATTGCGGCAATCTGCCTGAGCGAAAACGGGTGGGGCTTTGGAGGACGAGAGACGCCAAGTGACGCTTTTGGGAGACGAACGCTTGCACTCTGCTTTGGTCATCGATCGATCCCTTCTGGAAATTCAAACACGAGAGAACCCCGCACTGGCGGAGACTCTGGAAATCGCGGCGCTGCAGTGCTAATCACTGCATGTGTGTATTTTGACAGGTAGTCATCTTGGCCGAGATAGAGAAAATACCCAGTTCGTCCCCCATGTTGGAGACACTATCCGGAGGGCCATTCTTTGGCAACCCCAATGTGTCGACTTTTCTCGTGGATGGTCTGAGATAGATGAAAAGCGTTCCCGCATCTTCTGATCAAGAGTCGATGTCAGGCGTCGTAGACGATCTTATTCGCCAGGTTGCTGACCTGAAGGAACAGCGTGCCCGTCTCGACAAGGAAATAACTGACAGGCTAGAGGCTGTTCGGGCTTTGAACGTTTTGGTGAAGGACGAAAAGGCAAGCACGCTGCTCGAAACGATGACGACCAGCACTTGGAAAGCGCCGAGTTCGTTCAACCCTGAGGGCGATTCAGTATCAAACGCTGTTCGAAAGCTCGCGCGGGAAATGATGAAGGACCTCAATCGACCCGTAACTCGCGCGGAACTCGTGAAAGCCGCTCAGGATGCAGGGCTATCATTAGGCGGCGACAGTCCCGACAAGACGATGTCGAAGATTTTGACCCGAGGAAAGAACCCTGCGTTTCGTAGCGTCGGGCGCGGTAAAGGATACTGGCCAACCAATTTACCGCTACCCTCGAAATAACTGTTCCCGGCGATATTCTATTCGGCCGGCTCCATTATCGCGATGAGTTTAGCGGCCTGAAGGTCGCCTAGCACAGTCCCCTGCATTGCCCCCTTGCACGCCAGCTTCATCTGCTGACGATCCTTGTCTGCGAAGGCCCTTGTAACCTCGTTCTCGATCGCCCAAATGCACCCGGGGCATACTGTCGGGCCAGCCTTCGCGAAATCCGGCCCGAGTTCCCGTGACGTACCGTCTCCGGGTTGCTTGCGACACATCGCACGCCTCGTCGCCCCCTCTGTTTCCGGGCAGGCGCAAACGACCCAAGCCTTCGGAATAAAAACAAGTAGCTTTCGCCTAATGACTTCCAGCATCCCCGGTATCAGGTCGTCAGGGTCGATGATCAACATTTCCCCAAACTTCTTGCGGAGATTTTCCTCTAGCCTTTTGGCGTCCCGGATCAGCCCTCGGCCCGCGTGACCTCCAAGAGTGCCTTCAATCGCCTGCCGGGCGATGTTCCGCTTAAAAGCTTCTTCAACCCGCTTCCAGGCCTTTCTCGCGCCTGAATCGAGTTTCGTGTACACCGAACTTTGTCCTACATTAAAATGATGCAAGATGTGGGAAATGACAGCAATGCTGCCGCCATAGCCCCAGTAGAATAAGTGCGACGTGTACCGCCGAAGCTGCTTTGGCGTCCAAGTCCACTTAGATTGTACATCGTTCTCGGCCAAGTAGTCGACGGCACCTACGCTTTCCGCGAAGCGTCCTACGTCAGGGTAGCACCCAAGCCTCCTTAGGTTGCCCGTGGCAAGGCACCTAATTGCAAACAGAGGGCCTGTCACAGGCTCAAGTGGCGATAACGCAATTAGTCGTTGGATGGCTTCCGCCACAGTCGGTGGGATAGGTATCCAAACCCATTCCTTTCGATTTTTTACGATGTAGATTTTGACGTACCATCCGTCGTTGTCATTTCCGCGCAGACAATTTCGCTGCATAAGCCAGAGCTCTAATGGCCGTCGAGCAGTCATGAGGCCTACCTGTATCCAGGTCGCGAGACATGTCGTCAGGGCCGTAGACGTCCACTGAAATCTCTCAGAGAAGACTTTTCTCGTGTTCAATGCGCCCGCTGAACTCGCGAGCAGAGTGCGACGGCGTTCCGCCAAGTCGGCCGCCTCGCGCAACGCAAACGCATAGGCACCGGCATGCAGAGCGAACACGAGATCGGGGGGCGGTACGGGAGACCCCCCTTTTGCGCGACCATCATTGTTGCCGAAGCTGCTCGGGTCGAAGCTGAAGTTCGCGCACTCCAATAGTCCACGATGCTCAAACATAAACTTCCAGACCGCTTGCCTTTGGTGGTTCGCGGCCCTCGTAATTTCGTCGGCTTTCGGTTCAATCTCAACCTCTCGCCTGCCGCCATCGAATTCGAGCCCAAGACGCTCTGTAGCACAATCGAAAGCAGCTCGCGTTTCCGATGTGCCCGATCTCAACCCGCACGCTGCAAGAATGGCCTTTCGGGCAAGCACGGGACCGAAATGTCTAAAGGCAAGGAAATCGGCTGGTATGTCTGCAGCGGATTTATACTTCGATAGGTATTCGGCAACCGTGTCTCCTGCGTTGTGGAAATTGTTCGCCCCCTGTGACCACTCCTTTAGAGCCTGCGAATAAAAGTCCGGTTCAATCTGATCGAAACTTTCAATACCGTGACGCACGAGATAGGCCATGAACGCGAAGACGTACGATGCCCAACTGCGGTGGTTTTCGGCAGTTTCCATTGACTGCAACTCGCGGGCCCAGAAGATAAGTTCCTTGGCAGACTGGTAAAGCGACGGGTGATCGAGCAGTGTCCCTCCCTCTACTGGCACGTCAAAGTTGATCTCTAATGCCGTCTCGCCAGGGTACGGACGATCGCTTGTAATCGGCCATCGACTGCTCGAGTACAGAGCGCCAAGCCACGTTGCGACACGTTCGGCATCCAGCGGCCACGCTGGCTCGTCCTCCCGAAAAGATTGCGTGAGGACTATGGGCTGCAACATTAGTGAATCCTCGGTGGCATAAAGTCCGGAATCGCCCTGCGTTCAGCAACTATCGCCAGCGCTTTCTTCCATTTGG
>Ga0102591_1004143_pt1 | contig 11763 bp, 7 predicted proteins | sample AraplaCol_mCL_r2_2_FD_76860 | JGI IMG/M metagenome (GOLD analysis project Ga0102591, IMG submission 76860) | Arabidopsis root microbial communities from North Carolina, USA - plate scrape MF_Col_mCL_r2 (SPADES assembly) (version 2) | ecosystem: Host-associated > Plants > Roots > Endosphere... | reverse complement strand
CGACTTCGCGGCGAGGCCGTCGGCCTCGGCCTTCTCGTAGGCGGCGTCGCACGCCGGGCCCCACGTGTCGACGACGTGCCGCACGATCTTCGGATCGAACCGCGACCAGTCGCCATCGGTCTCCACGCGACGCATGAAGAGGTCCGGCACCCAGTTGGCGAGGTTGAGGTTGTGCGTGCGGCGCGCATCGTCACCCGTGTTCTCGCGCAGCTCGAGAAACTCCTCGATGTCCGCGTGCCACGATTCGAGGTAGACGCAGGCGGCGCCCTTTCGCTTGCCACCCTGGTTCACGGCGGCGACGGAAGCGTCGAGCGTCTTCAGCCACGGCACGAGGCCGTTCGAGTGCCCGTTGGTGCCCTTGATCAGCGACCCGCGCGAGCGGATGCGCGAATAGGCGAGGCCGATGCCGCCCGCGAACTTCGACAGCTGCGCCACGTCGCCGTACTTCGCGTAGATGGATTCCAGCGCGTCCTGCGGCGAGTCGAGCAGGAAGCACGACGAGAGCTGCTCGTGCGCCGTGCCGGCGTTGAACAGCGTCGGCGAGCTGGCGAGGTATTCGAGCGACGAGAGCATGCGATACAGCTCGAGCGTCTCGGCGACGTCGTTGCCGCCGAGCGCGCACGCGATGCGCATGAAGAAATATTGCGGCGTCTCGATGACGAAGCGCTTCGTCGGGTGGCGCAGCAGGTAACGGTCGTACACGGTGCGCAGGCCGAAGTATTCGAAGCGGCGCGAGGCGGTCGTATCGATGGCGTCGTTGAGCTTGCGCGCGTTGACCTGCACGAAGTCGCGCAGGCGCTCGTTGAGGATGCCGAGGTCGAAACCGGTGGCGATCGACTGCGAGAACGACTGGATGTCCTGGCCGGACACTTCCTTGTCCACGAAGGCGGCGAGCAGGCGGGCCGCGAGCTGGCCGTACTCCGGCTCTTCGGCGGTGAGCGCGGCGGAGGTCCGGATCGAGAGCTGGTCGAGCTCCTGCGTGGTGGCGCCGTCGTAGAGGCCACCGATGGTCTTCAGCGCCACGCGCATCGGATCCACGGCGAAAAGGCCATCGGCGCTGCGCGTCACCGCGCGCACGATCTTGTTCACGTCGACGACTTCCTGGCCACCGTTGCGCTTGGTCACGCGCATCTGGCCGGGGTTGTGCGGCGGGGTGAGGGCGAATGCCGGCGGCGGGTCGTTGCGATAGCCGGCCGCAGGCGCCTTGTCGGCGGCCGGGGCGGTGGGAGTGGGAGCGGCGTCGGCCGTCTCGGTGCGCTCGCGCGCGGCGGAATCCATCGTGGTCGTCATTGGCATGCCCCAGGGCCAGGTCCAGATTCCCGTTCCCTCGAACGGGGCTCCATGCGGGTCGGGCGGGGCGGAAAGGGTCGCGACGGAGCGCGCCTTCGGGCGCCTCCGGTCCGCGACGTGCCTCCCCGCGGAAGCCGTCACCACAATCGACGCCACGCTCGGCGTCGACTGTTGGCAGGTCTTCGGACTCGTGGACAAGGGCCTTCAGGCCGACCTAGCCCGTCGCTTCCCGGCCTCCCGTGGGGCCAGTGCTGATGACGGGTTCGTTTCCACTTACCGCTGCGGGGCAGTTCCGGATTCGAACCGGATTCCCTTTTAAGTCCGTCGGGCAGTCGCGCCTCGGCCGGACACCAACGCGACACACGATATAGGCGGTATGGGTGCCGGTCAACACAAGATGTGGGGTGTGGGCTATGTGCCTGATTCGCGGGGATACACGTACGTGAAGGCGTCTACACAAAGTCTCCCCGCCTCCACGGATAAACTTCGCGCTCCTTTTCCGGACCCATCGAGGCCCGATGCCACCGTCCTTCGCGCTGCAGGATCACGCCCTGATCGCCCGGTCGTTCGATGCCGTTCCGTTCGGCCTCGTCGCGCTCTCGCCCGCTGGCGAGCTTCTGTACGCCAATGCCTGGGCCGCGGCCCGGTTGCCCGCCGACGACTTCCTGGCGCTGTGGGACACCGCGGGCAGGGAACGCATCGTCGCGGCGCTCGCCACGCCGTCGGCCGACGACCTGGCCGGCTTCGTGGCGTCGACCACGGCGGGCGGCGCCTGGCGCATCGCGATGGAGCCGTGGACCGACCCCGCGTCGGGAAGCCGCGTCGTCATCGCTTCCGTGCAGCCCGCCGGTCCCTCCAGCGACGCCTGGCCGGCCGATCGCGACGGCGAACTGGCGGTGGGTCTCACGCACGGCCAGCTGCGCCAGGCGCAGAAGATGGACGCGATCGGCAAGCTGACCGGCGGCGTCGCGCACGACTTCAACAACCTGCTTCAGGTGATCAGCGGCAACCTCCAGCTGCTCGCCGCCGACATCGTGGGCAATGCGCGCGCCGAACGACGCGTCGCCAACGCCATGGCCGGCGTCACGCGAGGCACGAAGCTCGCGGCCCAGCTGCTCGCGTTCGGACGTCGCCAGCCGCTGGCGCCGAAGGTCGTCAACATCGGGCGGTTCGTTCGCGACATGGACGATCTGCTCCGCCGCGCCCTCGGCGAGGCGATCGAGGTCGAGACGGTGGTGGCCGGCGGTCTGTGGAACACGCTGATCGATCCGAGCAACGTCGAGAACGCGCTGCTCAACCTCGCGCTCAATGCCCGCGACGCGATGGACGGCCAGGGCAAGCTCACCATCGAGGCCGGCAACGCGCTGCTGGATGCGACCTACGCTGACGCGCACGGCGACCTGCGGCCGGGTCAGTACGTGATGATCGCGGTCACCGATACCGGCACGGGCATTCCCGGCGAAATCATCGACCAGGTCTTCGAACCGTTCTTCACCACCAAGCCGGAAGGCCGCGGCACGGGTCTGGGCCTTTCGATGGTCTATGGCTTCGTGAAGCAGTCCGGCGGACACGTGAAGATCTACAGCGAGCAGGGCCACGGCACCACCGTGAAGATCTATCTCCCTCGCTCGACGCAGAGCGAGGACCGCATCGTCGCGATCGAAGAGGAAGGCGTGCGCGGCGGCGACGAGACCGTGCTGGTGGTCGAGGACGACGACGCGGTGCGCGAGACCGTCGTCAGCATGCTGAGCGACCTCGGTTACCGCGTGCTGAAGGCGCGCGATGCGCAGAGCGCGTTGTCGATCGTCGAAAGCGGCATCGCCGTCGATCTGCTCTTCACCGACGTGGTGATGCCGGGCCCGCTGCGCAGCCCCGAGCTCGCGCGCAAGGCTGCCGAACGGCAACCCGGCATCGGCGTGCTGTTCACGTCGGGCTATACCGAGAACGCGATCGTGCACGGCGGCCGCCTCGACGAAGGCGTGGAACTGCTGAGCAAGCCCTATACGCGCGACCAGCTCGCACGGCGCGTGCGCCACGTCCTCGCCGCGCGCCAGCGCCTGGCCGAAGCGGCGGCCGTCACCTCGGCCCCGGCCGATCGCGCGAAGGCCGCGCCGTTGCGCGTGCTCGTGGTCGAAGACGATGCGCTCATCCGCATGTCGATTGGCGAGATGCTCGAGAGCCGCGGCCACACCGTGTTCGAAGCCGGCGACGGTAACGAAGCGATTCGCATCCATGGTGCCGAGGCGATCGACGTCCTGTTGGCCGACGTCGGACTTCCCGGCATCGACGGCGTGCAACTCGCGGCACGGCTGCGCGAGAAGCAGCCGGCGCTTCCGGTCTTGTATGCCACGGGCGACCATCTCGCCAACGGCGTCGTGCGCGACGACCGCACGGCTATCATCGTGAAGCCGTACGGCGTGGCGGACCTGATGGACGCGATCGGGCGCCTCGCACCGCGACCCTAGGGAGCTACGGGAGCATGTGTCCGCCCGTGACGCCGTACGTCTCGCCGGTGATGAAGCTCGCTTCCTGGCTCGCCAGGAGCACATACACCGGCGCGCACTCGACGGGCTGCCCGGGCCGCTCCAGCGGCACGTTCTTTCCGAATGTCACGACCTTGTCCTGAGGCTGGCCGCCGCTCGGCTGTAGCGGTGTCCAGACCGGACCGGGCGCCACGGCGTTGACGCGGATGCCTTTCTCCGCCGCCTGCTTCGCCAGCGACTTTGTGAAGGCGACGATGGCCGCCTTCGTCGGCGCGTAGTCGAGCAGGATGTCCGATGGCTCGTAGGCCTGGATGGATGCCGTGTTCACGATGGCGGCGCCCGGTGGCATGTGTGGCATCGCCGCCTTGGTCAGCCAGAACAGGGCGAACACGTTCGTCCGGAACGTGGCCTGGAACGCTTCACTGTCGAGCTCGTCGATCGATTTGGCGAACTGCTGCCGGCCCGCCACGTTGGCGAGGATGTCGAGGGCGCCGAGTTCCTTCACGGCCGCGCTCACCAGCTTCTTGCAGAACGCCTCGTCGGCGAGATCGCCCGGCACGCCGACGATCTTGTGGCCTTCGCCCGTGAGCAGCGCGATGACGTCATCTGCATCCTTCTGCTCGGATGGAAGGTAGTTGATGACCACGTCTGCGCCTTCGCGCGCGAAGGCGATGGCGGCGGCGCGGCCGATGCCGCTGTCGCCGCCGGTGACGAGCGCCTTGCGGCCCTTGAGGCGCCCATTGCCGCGATAGCTCGTTTCACCATGGTCGGGCCTGGGCACCATGTCCTTCGCCAGGCCCGGTGCGGGCTGGGGCTGCTTGGTGAAGTCGGGTTGCGGGTATTGCGTGCGCGGGTCGCGCATCGCGTACGGATCGTGGCTGTTCGCAGTCGTCGACATGGGCAGGACCGGGTGGGGAGTGGTCCTCCGGTTTACGTGGCGGGACGTCCATGTCCCGTCCACGTCGCGTCATCTCACTTGCCCATGCCCAGCATGCCCTTGCCCTGCTTGAGCACGGCATCGCACACCTTGCGGGTGAGCTTGGCTTTCAGGTCGCCCGCGCCACCGCCCATCGATCCGCCGGTGGCACCGAGATCGAGCGTCTTTCCGTCGCCCGACTTCAGCAGGCCCCTGGCGCCGTCCAGGTAGCCCTTGTCCTGCGTGGGCGCCGCGGCCGTGCCGCCGTTCTTCGCCTTGCCGGTGAACCGGCCGAGCATGTCGCTGGCGGACGATCCCGTCGCATCGTTCGACGCCGCCTGGGTGTCGCCGCCGCCGAGCTTGCCGAGGAGCTGGTCCTTCACGCCGGATGCGCCACTGTCGCCGCCGAGATAGTTGTTGGTCACGCAGTACTGCAGGATGCCGGCAGCGTTGCTCATGCTCCCCGACGTGAGCGAGCCGCCACCGCCTCCCATCAGTCCTTTCAGGCTGTCGAGCTGAGCGGCCGGCGCCGGGGCCGGCGCGGACGCGGCGACGAGGACGAGCGCGGCGAGAACGGTCTTCATGGCATGTCTCCCTGGGGCAAGGTCGGTGAAGGGATACGCTCCCTGGCGTTAGATGGATGTATGGACGGCTGCGTTCGCACGTTATGCTCGCGGGGTCCCGAACGTAAAGGTCGTCCCCTTGTCCATTCGTCAGGTCGCGCTCGTCGTCGCACTCTCGCTGCTCGCCTCGACCGCCGTGTCCGCCGGCGTCACGCTCTCGACGCCGCGCGTCGAACGCAGCGATGCGCCCACCTTCGTCGACACGCCGAAACCGCGGTTCTCGTGGATCGTGCACGACGACGCCAACGGCACCGAGCAGCTCGGCTATCGCCTCGTCGTCACGGCGAAGGGCCGCACCGTGTGGGACAGCGGCGACGTCGACACGACGCGCTCCTTCGATATCGACTACGCCGGCCCGGCGCTCGCACCGGGCGAACGCTACGCGTGGCGCGTGCATGTGCGTACCAATCATGGCGCGGCCGACGCGGCATCGCATTTCGACACCGCTCTCGACGAGGCCGGCTGGAACGATGCGCGATGGATCGGCAAGAGCGACGACACGTTGCCGGCGCCGCTCCTGCGCAAGGCGTTTCATGCCGACGATGGGATCGAGCGCGCCACGTTGTACGTCGCCGCTGGCGGCTATGCGGATCTCTCCATCGATGGAAGACCGCTGAGCGACGCCGTTCTCTCGCCAGGGTTCACGGACTATGCCCGCCGCGTCGAAGTCGTCGCGAACGACATCGCCCTGACACCCGGCGACCACACGCTCGGTGCGGAACTCGGGCGCGGCTTCTACGGAATGACCAACGTGAACGTGTGGCACTGGGAGAAGGCGCCGTGGCACGGCAACCCGCGCGTGCGCGCGTTGCTGCGCATCCGCTACAAGGACGGCCACACCCAGGATGTCGTCAGCGACGACAGCTGGGACATGGCCGATGGACCGACGCGTCTCGACGATCTCTACGGTGGCGAACAGTACGACGCGAGGCTCGCCGTGCCGACGTCGTGGAAGCACGCTGCGATCGTCACTGCGCCGAAGGGCGCGCTGGTGGCACAGACCGAGCAGCCCATTCGCGTCGTGGAGACGCTCGCCGCGACGAGCGTCTCCGAGCCGGTGCCGGGAACGTACGTCTTCGCGTTTCCCCGCGTGATCGCCGGCTGGGCGACGTTCGACGTCGCGGGCCAGGCGGGCACGACGGTCACCGCGCACTACGGCGAGACGCTGGCGCCCGCTGGCACCGTGCAGTGGCGCGACGAACACCACTACGTCAAGGGCGATTTTCAGACCGACCGGATCACGCTTGCCAACGACAGGCTGCGCTGGCATCCGAAGTTCTCCTACAAGGGCTTTCGCTACGTGCAGGTGGAAGGCTGGCCCGGTGGCAAGCCAAGGCTCGACGCGGTGACGGCGCAGGTGGTTCATACGGACGTCGCGGTCACGGGCCGCTTCGACAGTGCGAACGCGTTGCTTAACTGGATCCATCGCGCGGCGGTCGACACGATGCTGAACAACCTGCACGGCATCCCGACCGACACGCCGATGTACGAAAAGAACGGCTGGACGGGCGACGGCATGCTGGGCGCGGACATGTTCCTGCGCAACGTCGATGCCGATCGTCTCCTCGCGAAATGGGTGCGCGATATCGCCGACACGCGCACCGCCGACGGGGCACCGTTGCTGATCGCGCCGAACCCCGGCTGGGGCACCGGCCGCGCCCCGACCTGGCACTCGGCGTACGTGTTCGTGCCCTGGTCGTTGTGGATGTTCGCCGGCGACCGCCGCCCGATCGACGAGCACATCGACGGCATCGCGCGTTACGTGGCGATGGAAGACGCGCGCTCGCCCGGTGGCATCGCGGACACGGACCTCGGCGACTGGGTCAGCCCCGGGACCGATCCGGGCGGCGGCAACGCGCCCGAGGACAAGCGCGTCGCCGCGACGGCCTACCTCTACGGTATGGAAATCGCGACGGCCACGATGCTCCGGCTGACGGGCGACGATGCCGGCGCCGCGCGATTCGATGCGCGCGCGAAGCGTGCGCGAGACGCGTTCAACGATCGCTTCCTCGATCGCGCGACGGCACGCTATCGCGGTGACGGCGACGCTGGCTACCGTCAGGCGCACAACCTGCTCGCGCTCGCCTTCGGCCTCGTTCCCGACGACCTGCGCGCGCGCGTGGCCGCCGGCGTGGCGGCGGATGCGAAATCGCGCGGCGATCACCTCACCACGGGCGCGCTGGCGACGAAGGCGATCCTTCCCGTGCTCACCGCGACGGGTCATGGCGACGAAGCCTGGGCTATCGCCACGCAGATCACGTTCCCCAGCTGGGGCTACTGGCGCGCCAACGGCGCGACGAGCCTGTGGGAGCACTGGAAACTCGCATCGCGATCGCGCGGGCATTATTTCCTCGGCACGATCGACGACTGGCTGTACAGCGATGTCGCCGGATTGCGGCCGCTCGAGCCGGGCTGGCGACGCTTCGAAGTGCGGCCGACCCTGACCGCCTTCCTCGAACACGCGTCGGCAACGGTGATGACGCCATACGGTCAAGCGGGCGCCTCCTGGCGAATCGTCGGCGACCGTGTCGAAGCCGAAATACGCGTGCCTGTGGGCTCGACGGCGATCGTCGCCTTGCCGGGCATGGGAGAGCGATTGCTTTCCTCGGGAAGGCATCGCATCGTCGGACGCAAACTATAAGGGAAATCGGCACGGCCCCCCGCTAGGTCGCTCTTACCGGTCGCTCGTCGTCCTGCGCTTACGTCGTCAGCGCTATATCGCGGCCATTCGCCGCGACGTTAGCCTCAGGCTGTCCGGAGTTGCCGGATATCGTAAGGAGCCAAGCACATGGATCGTATCTACACCATCAATAGCGATGCTGGCCTGCCGCCACCGATGCTGCCGGACGAAGATGCCGGATACCTCGAAGATGGCGTGGTGCAGGTTGACGCGGTGCCGGCAGAAGGCATTCGCGTGGTCATCCCATCGTACGTGGGCATGAAGCCGGGCGATGTATTCCGCGTATGCACGCAGCCAGCCGATTCCGTTTCCTGCCCCATCTACGGCCCCTGGGAGCGTAACTCCGGCGCACAGAGGGGCGCGACGCTTCGTCGGATCACCCTGAAGGGCATGTCGCTGTTGACCGACCAGATAGCGATCCACTATCAGGTGCTCGGGGAAGACGGCGGTTATCGCACCTCGCAACCTCTGTCGCTTCGCCTTACTTACAAGCACGAAGCCGACCGGATGCCGGCGCCCGTGCTTGCGGGTGGACTCGACGACGATGGTCTACTGCCACCAGATGCTACGTCGATCAAGGCCACCGTTGCACTCACGACCGATTCCACCACGCTCGATATCTTCGTCCTGGGTACCGATCTGACCATCGAGACGTTTGCGTTAAGCGTCTATGGCGCCGACGAGCGCAACGTCGTCATTGATGCGTCCGAGCACTTCCGGGCCGAATCGAACAGCGGCGGCGTGATCCGGATGTGGTATGAAGTCAATCGCCACAGCAGCTGGCTCGGGGGCGACATCACCCACTACGTGTCCGACGTGCTGGAGATCCCTGTCGGTGGTGAGGCGCCGTCGCAACCCAAAGCGCCGTTGATCGTCGGTGGGGCACGTATCGTCGAAGCCGAGCCTTACTTCGTCGCCATCGGGGTGCCGCCAGCGAATCCGCCTGCGCACGTCGTTCGCACGGTGGGGGCGAGTGGGGGAGTCGGCCCGTACCTCTATAGTTCCAGCAATCCGTGCGTCGCCGTCGTCGATGCAAACGGCACGGTCGCGGCCGTGGGAAATGGCGTCTCCCAGATACTGGTGACGGATGCCGACGGGGATACCGCAAGTTTCGATTTCATCGTGACCGGTGCGACGGTGCTCATGCCCGTGCTGACACAGCCACATGTCGACGCGGATGGTAAGGAAACGCGAGCCGCCGCTGGCGAACGTCTCCAGACCATCTGGTACCAACCGGGCGTCCTGGCGGGGCTCGCCGCACTGCGCGGTCTATGGAAGCAGTACACCGACGGCGAACAGGGCGTCGCGGACATGCTGGGCTGGAAAGCCACCGATGCGCAGAACGCGGAATACTGGGTCAACGACTCCTACGACTCCGCGCTTTATACCGTGAATCTCAACGCGATCCGCGCCGACGACCTCGTGCGGCGGAAGGAAGAAGCGAAGGCGAACGAGAAGCACTTCATCGCCATCGTCGAGACCAACATGTGGTGCGGCTTCGAGGAGAACTGGTACAGGAGCGGCAGGTGGGCGAAGGCGGCGAATCAGCCCTACTATGACGCTGCCTACAATGCGCTTCCAGAGTGGGAGCCCTGATCCGGATCCGGCAGATGCATCCGGCGGCGGCCGAACGACGCGCCGCCGCCGGGTTGCGAGATTCCATCAGGAAACGTCAGCGTCGCGAGCGCGTCGTATTCGGAAGGAAATAGGCCAGCAGGCCGATCACCGGCAGAAACGCGCAGATGCCATAGACCGCTTCGATGCCGATGTGATCGGCGAGCTCGCCGAGTACCGCGGCACCGATGCCGCCCATGCCGAACGAGAAACCGAAGAACAGCCCCGAGATCATGCCGACCTTGCCCGGCACGAGTTCCTGCGCGAACACCACGATGGCGGGGAAGGCCGAGGCGAGGATCAGGCCGATGGCGATGGTGAGCGGCGCGGTCCAGAACAGGCTCGCGTGCGGCAGCAGCAGCGTGAAGGGCAGGGCGCCGAGGATCGAGAACCAGATGACACGCTTGCGTCCGATGCGATCCCCGACCGGGCCGCCGAGCACCGTGCCCACGGCCACCGCGCCAAGGAATGCGAACAGGTGGTACTGCGCGTTTTCCACCGACACGCCGAAGCGGTGGATGAGATAGAACGTGAAATAGCTCGTGAGACTCGCGAGGTACACATACTTCGAGAAGATCAGCGCGAGCAGCACGGCGATGCCGCGACGCGCTTCGCGACTTGCCGGCGTGGCGACGCCATGTGTCGATGCGCCGGCGGTCAGCCGGGCCAGACCCTGGTGTCGATACCACTGGCCCACATTCCACAGGATGGCGCCGGAGAGCAGGGCGAGCAGGGCGAAGAACGCGAGGCTCGATTGACCCCATCGCACGACGACCAGCGCCGCGGCGAGCGGCCCGAGCGCCTGGCCGGCGTTGCCGCCCACCTGAAACAGCGACTGCGCGAGACCATGCCTTCCACCGGAGGCCATGCGTGCGACACGCGAGGACTCGGGGTGAAATACGGACGATCCGACGCCGAGCAGCGCCGCACCCGCGAGCAGCAGCGGGTACGCATGGGCCTGCGAGAGGACGACGAGTCCGGCCAGCGAGAACAGCGTGCCGCCGGGTAGCGCGAGTGGCGTGGGCCGCTTGTCGGCATAGAGGCCGACGAGCGGCTGCAGGATCGACGCGGTGATCTGGTAGACGAGCGTGATCAGGCCGATCTGGCCGAAGTCGAGGTGGAACTCGCTCTTCAGGCCGGGATAGATCGCCGGAAGCAGCGATTGCATCATGTCGTTGAGGAGATGGCAGAAACTGATCGCGAAGATCACGCCGTAAACGGTCGTGTCCGGGCGACGGCCATCCAGCGCCGTATCGGCGGGGGCTTGCATGGGCGTTCTCGGGGGATCTCGGGGGAACGAATATGAGAACACGGGACCGCGCGCGGCGCGAGTGCGCACGCGCCCGGTCGTCAGGCCGTGGCGCCGTGGCAGCCCGAGCGGATGATGCACTCGACGATCTCGCCGGGTGCCGGGCCGATGGCGACGCGCAGTGCTTCGTCGTCGTCCGGTTCCTCGAGAGTCGCGAGCTGACTGTCGAGCAGGGCGGGGTCGAAGAAATGCCCCGACCTCGCACCGAGGCGCTCCGCGAGCAGGTCGCGGTTGCCGTGCAGGTAGACGAACCCGACGTCGTCGTGTCCCGAGCGCAGGAAATCGCGATAGCGTCGCTTCAGCGCCGAACAGGCCAGTACGAGCGATTCGCCGCGTGCGCGGTACTCGTCCATCGTGGCGACGATCGCCTCGAGCCAGGGCTGGCGGTCGGCATCGTCGAGAGGCACGCCATGCGCCATCTTTTCCCGATTGGCGGCGGGGTGCAGATGGTCGCCGTCGACGAAGTCCTGCCCGAGCCGCGTCGCCAGGGCCTCGCCGATCGTGCTCTTGCCGCTGCCGGAGACGCCCATGAGGATCGTGATCATGGCCGAAGCATGCGGCCGCGCAGGCCACGGAATCGTGAACGGCATCGCGTAACATCGAAGGCATCCTCCCGAGAGCCCGACCCATGCGAATCATCGACCTGCGTAGCGACACCGTCACCCAGCCGACCGAGGCCATGCGCGAGGCGATGCTCCGCGCGCCGGTCGGCGACGACGTCTACGGCGAGGACCCGACGGTCAATGCGTTGCAGGAGCGCCTCGCTTCGGAGCTGGGTTTCGAGGCGGCGCTCTTCGTACCCACCGGCACGCAGAGCAATCTGCTGGCACTGATGAGCCACTGCGAGC
>Ga0102591_1004140_pt1 | contig 11774 bp, 8 predicted proteins | sample AraplaCol_mCL_r2_2_FD_76860 | JGI IMG/M metagenome (GOLD analysis project Ga0102591, IMG submission 76860) | Arabidopsis root microbial communities from North Carolina, USA - plate scrape MF_Col_mCL_r2 (SPADES assembly) (version 2) | ecosystem: Host-associated > Plants > Roots > Endosphere... | reverse complement strand
GCCGCGACGACTTCAACCCGGACAAGGTGCGCTACCACAAGATCGTGCTGATGACCGACGCCGACGTCGACGGCGCCCACATCCGCACCCTGCTGCTGACCTTCTTCTACCGGCAGATGCCGCAGCTGATCGAGCGCGGCTACATCTACATCGCCCAGCCGCCGCTCTACAAAGCCGCCAAGGGCAAGTCCTCGCGCTACCTCAAGGACGACGCCGAAATGGACGCCTTCCTGGTGGACGAGGGCGTCGACGGGGCCGAGCTCGACCTGGTCTCGGGCGAGCGCCTGATCGGCCAGGACCTGCTGGCCCTGGTGCAGCTGGCCCGCTCGGCCAAGGGCAATATCGACCGCCTGGCGACCCGCGCCCCGGCCTCGGCCATCGAGCAGGCGGCCCTGGCCGGCCTGCTGGGCGAGACCCCGGACGCGGCCAAGGCCGCCGCCCGCCTGAACCTCTACAACGAGGAGGGCGATGGTCCCTGGTCGGGCGAGCGCGGCGACACCGGCTTCGTCTTCAGCCGCGTGCGCCGCGGCGTGTCGGAACGCGTCGTGCTCGACGACGTGCTGCTGCACGCCGCCGACGCCCGCCGCCTGGCCGAACGCGCGGTCAAGCTGGCCGAGGTGTTCTCGGGCGTCGCCACCTTCCGCCGCAAGGACAAGTCGACCACGATCCGTGGGCCGCTCGACCTGGTGCAGGCGGTGCTCGACGCCGGCCGCAAGGGCCTGACCATCCAGCGCTACAAGGGTCTGGGCGAGATGAACCCCGACCAGCTGTGGGAAACCACCCTCGACGTCGACGCCCGCACCCTGCTGCAGGTCAAGGTCAACCACGCCGACGACGCCGACGACATGTTCAGCCGCCTGATGGGCGACCTGGTCGAACCGCGCCGCGAGTTCATCCAGGAAAACGCCCTGGACGCCGAAGTCGACGTCTGACGGCCACGGCCTGAAGCGAACTCGAAAGCCCTCCCGAGCCGGCCGGTTCGGGAGGGCTTTTTCGTTTTGGGCGGCTTTGAATTCACCTCTCCCATGGGGAGAGGGAGGGGCCCGCGCCGAGAGGCGTGGGAGGGTGAGGGGGTAAGACGTCTGCGGTCTCATCTCCTTCGACCCCTGCCCCGTCCGGAAAGGTCCCTAACCCCTCACCCTCCCAGGCTATCGCCTGGGCCCCTCCCTCTCCCTCTGGGAGAGGTGGATTAGAGTCACGCCTTCGTCGGGCGGATCATCTCGAACAGCGCCGCCGGCTCGACAGCGACGTAGTCGCCGCGGCCGCCCCAGCGCAGGATCGGCTCGCCGGCGGGAGCGTCATAGACGCCATTTGGACGGATGAGGCGGCGGTCGATGTGGACGGCGACGACTTCGCCGAAGGTCATCCAGGTCTCGACCTCGTCGCCGTTCGCCTTGGTCAGTTTGAACGACTGGGTCAGGCGGCACTCGAAGTTCACCGGGCTTTCCAGCACGCGCGGGGCGGCGACCAGGCTGCTCGCGACCGGGGTCAGGCCGGCCAGTTCGAACTCGTCCTGGCCGGGGGCGGCGGGGGCGGAGGTGACGTTCATCGCCGCCGCCAGGTCGCGGGTGGCCAGGTTCCAGCAGAACACGCCGGTGGCCTGGATGTTGGCGACGGTGTCCTTCCAGCCGGTGCTGGCGAAGCCGACGATCGGCGGGGTGTAGTTGAAGGCGTTGAAGAAGCTGTAGGGCGCCAGGTTGCGGCGGCCCTCGGCGTCTACGGTCGAGATCCAGCCGATCGGGCGCGGGCCGACGATGGAATTGAACGGATCGTGGGCCAGGCCGTGGCCGTCGCGGGGCTGGTACTGGTGGGCGTCGGCGGCGGCCATGCGGGGGCTCCTCGGTGGAGCTGTGCAGGTAGGGACGGGGGAGGCGGCCCGAAAGACCCTCTCCCTGTGGGAGAGGTGTCGGCGTAGCCGACGGAGAGGGGAGTGGCGCGAAATCGGCCACCGTTGGGGCAGCTGAAAACGGCCCCCCTCCGGCGCTTCGCGCCACCTCCCCCAGAGGGGGAGGATCTTACGACCACCCCCCGCCGAGCGCCTTGTAGATCGCCACCACGTCGGTGTTCACGCCGGTCTCGGCCACGGTCAGCGCATCCTCCGCTCCCAGCAGCGTCCGCTCCGCGTCGAGCAGCACCAGAAAGTCGATGCCGCCTTCCTTGTACTGGATCCGCGCCAGCTCGGCGGCGCGGCGGGAGGCGGCGGCCTGGTCGGCGAGGCTGGCCAGGCGGGCCTGGCGCTGGCGGTAGGAAACGAGCGCCGTCTCCAGGTCCTCGATCGCGGTCAGCACGGCCTTGTCGTAGGCCGCCAGGGCCGCGTCGTTGCGGGCTTCGGCCGCCTTCAGCCGCGCATGGGCGCCGCCGAGGTCGAGGGCGGGCCAGCTGACCGAAGGGGCCACCGACCAGGCCTGGCTGGCGCTGTTGCCGAAGCCGGAGGCCGTGCCGGTGAGGAAGCCGACGAAGCCGGTGACGCGGACACGCGGGAAGAGGTCGGCCGTGGCCACCCCGACCTTGGCGGTCTGGGCCGCCAGCCGTCGCTCGGCCGCCTGCACGTCGGGCCGGCGGCGCAGGAAGGTCGAGGCGTCGCCGATCGGCAGGGCCGTGACCAGCGGCGCCGGATCCTGGGCGCGCGGCTTGAGCTGGACGTCGAGGGCGCCGGGCCGCTGGCCGGTCAGGACGGCGAGGCGGTAGTTGGCCCGGGTCTCGGCGGTGACCAGTTCGGGGATGGCGCTTTCGGTGGCCTTGAGACGGGCCTCGGCGCTGGCGACGTCGATGGCCCCGCCGGCCCCCGCCTCGAACCGCACGCGGGTCAGGCGCAGGGTCTCGCGCTGGGTCTCAAGGTTGCGGCGGGCGACCGCCAGCCGGGCCTGGGCGCCGCGCAGTTCGAGGTAGTTGCGGGCCACCTCGGCGGCGACGGTGACCTGGGCGTCGCGCAGGTCGGCCTGGGCCGCGCCGGCTTCGGCGCTGGCGGCCTGCACGCCCCGGCGCACGCGGCCGAAGAGATCCAGCTCCCAGGCGGCGTCGAAACCGGCCTGGTAGGTGTCGCCATAGACGCGCTGGCCGTTGGAGGTGGGCTGCTGCTGGTCGGCGGCGGCGTAGGTCCCGGTGGCGGTGACGCGCGGGGCGGCGTCGAGGCGGGCGTCCTTGAAGAGGGCGCGGGCTTCGTTCACCCGGGCCACGGCGATCTCGAGGTCGAGATTGGTGGAGAGGGCCTGGGTCACCAGGGCGTCGAGCGTCGGATCGCCGAACGCCTTCCACCACTGGGCCTCGGGGGCGGCGGTGGAGGCGACCGCGGGCGCGGCGTTCTGCAGGGCGATGGGGGCGACGACGGGGGCCTTGTAGTTGGGGCCGACGGCGCAGGCCGTGGCCAGCAGCGAGGCGCCGGCGATGAGGGAGGCTTTCAGGAAGGTCATGGGAAACCTCGAAGGTCTCCCTTCCCCCTTTGATGGGGGAAGGGTCGGGGATGGGGGTGACAGAGGTTCAGGATGGGGAGAGGTCGGCGTGAGGTCCGCCGCCGTATTCACCCCCACCCCTGGCCCCTCCCCCATCAAGGGGGAGGGGAAGAGGCGCGTGGTCGTCAGTGGGCCTCCGCTTCCACGGCAGGCGCGGGCTGGCTCTTCACCAGCGAGCGCGAGCCGCTGAGACGGCGGATGACGTAGTAGAAGACCGGCGTCAGGATCAGGCCGAAGACGGTGACGCCCAGCATGCCGGAGAACACCGCCACGCCCATGGCCCGGCGCATCTCGGCCCCGGCCCCGTGCGAGACCACCAGCGGCCAGACGCCCATGATGAAGGCGATCGAGGTCATCAGGATGGGACGCAGGCGCAGGCGGCAGGCTTCCAGCACCGCTTTCAGCGGCGTGTCGCCCTCGATCTCGCGTTCGCGGGCGAACTCGACGATCAGGATGGCGTTCTTGCACGCCAGCCCCACCAGCACGATCAGGCCGATCTGGGTGAAGATGTTGTTGTCGCCGCCGGTGACCAGCACGCCGGCCAGGGCCGACAGCAGGGTCATGGGCACGATCAGGATCACCACCAGCGGCAGGCTCCAGCTTTCGTACTGCGCGACCAGCACCAGGAAGGCCAGCAGCACGCACAGCGGGAAGATGTAGATCGCCGTGTTGCCGGCCAGGATCTGCTGGTAGGTCAGCTCGGTCCATTCGAAGCCCATGCCGGCCGGGAGTTCCTGCTTGGCCAGTTCTTCGAGGGCCTTCTGGGCCTGGCCGGTCGAGAAGCCCGGCGCCGGGCCGCCGTTGATCTCGGCGGTCAGCATGCCGTTGTAGTGCATCTCGCGGTCGGGACCGGTGGCCTCCTTGAAGCTGATGAACGAGCCCAGCGGGATCATCTGGCCGGCGCCGTTGCGGGTCTGCAGGCGCAGCATCTGCTCGGGTTGCAGGCGGAAGCTCTGGTCGGCCTGGACGTTGACCTCGTAGGTCCGCCCGAAGCGGTTGAAGTCGTTGACGTACAGCGAGCCCAGATAGACCTGCAGGGTCTCGAAGAGGTCGGTCAGCGACACGCCTTGGGCGCGGGCCTTCTCGCGGTCGATGTCGGCCTGGATCTTGGGCACGCTCACCTGGTAGCTGGAGAAGACGCCGGCCAGGGCCGGATCCTTCTGCGCCTTGGCGATGATGTTCTGGGTGGCCTTGTAGAGCTCGTCAGAACCCAGGCCCGCCTTGTCGACGATCTGCATCCGGAAGCCGCCGATGGTGCCCAGCCCCTGCACGGACGGCGGCGGGAAGACCGCGATCTGGGCGTCGGGGATGGCGGCGAACTTCTGGTTCAGCTGGCCGACGATGGCGTTGGCCGAGAGCTCCTTGCCGCGGCGGTCCTTGAAGTCGCTGAGCGGGAAGAACACCGCGCCGGCGTTGGGGCTGTTGATGAAGCCGTTGGCCGACAGGCCGGGGAAGGCCACCGAGTGCTCGATGCCCGGGGTCTTCATGGCGATGTCGCCCATCTGCTTGATGACGGCCTCGGTGCGATCCAGCGAGGCGGCGTCGGGCAGCTGCACGACGGCGACCACATAGGCCTTGTCCTGCTGCGGCACGAAGCCGGACGGGGTGCGTGCGAAGGCCAGGCCCGTCAGCAGCAGCAGGCCGCCATAGACGAACAGCGAGGCGGTCGAGCGGCCCAGGGTCGCCTTGACGCCGCGGACGTAGCCGTTCGAGGCGCGGTGGAAGACCTTGTTGAACGGCGTGAACAGCCAGCCCAAAGCCCGGTCGATCAGCTTCTGGAAGCGGTCCTTGGGCGCGTCGTGCGACTTCAGCAGCACGGCGGCCAGGGCCGGCGACAGGGTCAGCGAGTTGATCGCCGAGATGATCGTCGAGATGGCGATGGTCAGGGCGAACTGGCGGTAGAACTGGCCCGACAGGCCGGTGATGAAGGCCGTCGGGATGAACACCGCGCAGAGCACCAGGGCCACGGCGATGATCGGGCCGGTGACCTCGCTCATCGCCTTGCGGGTGGCCTCGGGCGGCGAGAGGCCGTTGGTGATGTGCCGCTCGACGTTCTCGACCACGACGATGGCGTCGTCGACGACGATGCCGATGGCCAGCACCAGGCCGAACAGGGTCAGCGCGTTAAGCCCGAAGCCCAGCAGCAGCATGATCGCGAAGGTGCCGATCAGCGACACCGGCACGGCCAGCAGCGGGATCACCGAGGCGCGCCAGCCTTGCAGGAAGATCACCACCACGATGACCACCAGGATGATGGCCTCGATCAGGGTGTGGACCACCGAGTCGATGCTTTCCTGCACGAAGGCGGTGGTGTCGTAGATGATCTCGTAGTCGACGCCTTCGGGGAAATCCTTCTTCAGCTCCTGCATGGTCTTCTTGACGTCGGCGGCCATCTGCAGGGCGTTGGAGCCGGGGCGCTGGAAGATCGGCACGGCCACGGCCGACTTGTTGTTGAGCAAGCTGCGCAGGGCGTAGTTGTTGGCGCCCAGCTCGACCCGGGCCACGTCGCCCAGGCGGGTGATCTGGCCGTCGGCGCCGGCGCGGATGATCACGTCGCGGAACTGCTCCTCGTCGGTCAGGCGCCCGGGGGCGTTGATCGACAGCTGGAACTCGGCGCCCGAGTTGGGCGAGGGCGGCGCGCCCAGCTGGCCGGCGGCCACCTGGACGTTCTGCTCGCGCAGGGCCCGCACGACGTCGCCGGCGGTCATGCCCAGGGCGGCCACCTTCTCCGGATCCAGCCAAACCCGCATGGAGTAGGCGCCGGCGCCGAAGATCTGCACGTCGCCCACGCCGTCGATGCGCTTCAGCCGATCACGCACGTTCAGCTGCGCGTAGTTGCTGAGATAGAGCATGTCGTAGCGGTTGTTGGGCGAGATCATGTGCACGACCAGGGTCAGGTCGGGCGAGGCCTTGTTGGTGGTCACGCCGATGCGCTGCACCTCCTGGGGCAGTTTCGGCAGGGCCTGGGCGACGCGGTTCTGCACCTGCACCTGGGCCTTATCCAGGTCGGTGCCGAGCGCGAAGGTCACGGTCAGGATCATGGCCCCGTCCGAGGCCGACTGGGACGACTGGTAGATCATCCCCTCGACGCCGTTGATGGCCTGTTCCAGCGGGGCGGCGACGGTCTCGCCGATCACCGACGGGTTGGCGCCGGGATAGGCCGCGCGCACGACGACCGTCGGCGGCACCACTTCGGGGTACTCGCTGATCGGCAGGTTGGGCAGGGCCACCAGCCCGGCGATGAAGATGACGATGGACAGGACGGCGGCGAACCGCGGCCTGCCGACGAAGAATTTTGCGAAGTTCATGGCGGGGCGTCCGGAGAGGGGAGGGACGTGAAAGGTCGTTCCCTCCCGTTGGCGGATGGGGGAGGGCTAGGGTGGGGGTGTCTGCGGCGGTGGGGCTGGCGCCTTATTCTGACGCGCTGTCACCCCCATCCCCGGCCCTTCCCCCATCGAGGGGGAAGGGAGGGAGATCAGTTCTGGCGGATCGGGCTTTCGACCGCGGCCACCTTGCGGGGGCCGGCTTCCAGCTGGCCGAGGTCTGCGGCCTCGGTCTTCACCGCCACCGGGGCGACGGCGTCGCCGGGCTTCACCTTCTGCAGGCCGCCGACGATCACCCGGTCGCCGGGCTTGAGGCCCTGGCGGATGACCCGCAGGTTGCCGGCCAGCGGTCCGACCTCGACCGGGCGGTACTGGGCCTTGTTGTCGGCCCCGACCACGATGACGTAGCGCTTGCCCAGATCCGTCGCGATCGCCCGGTCGGGGGCCAGGGCCACCGTCTGGGCGGCGGCGCTGACCAGGCGGATGCGGGCGAACAGGCCCGGGGTGAACCGGCCGTCGGCGTTGGCGAAGATCGCCCGGCCGCTGATCGTGCCGCTCTTGGCGTCCAGGGCGTTGTCGATGAAGGCCAGCTTGCCGACATGCGGATAGCCGTCCTCGGTCATCAGGCCCATGTAGACCGGGCTTTCCTTGCCGCGCTCGGCGGCGGCGTATTTCAGGAAGGTCTGCTCGTCGGCGCTGAAGGCCGCGTAGATCGGGGTGTCGGAGACCACGGTGGTCAGCATGTCGGCCTGGGTGACCAGGTTGCCGCGGGTGATCAGGGCCTTGGAGACCCGGCCGTCGATCGGCGAGGTCACCCGGGTCCATTCCAGGTTCAGGCGCGAGGTCTGCAAGGCGGCCTGGGCGGCGGCGAGATTGGCCTGGGCGGCCTTTTCTTCCGACGACAGCCGGTCGAATTCGCTGCGGGCCAGGGCGTTCTGGTCGATCAGCCGCTGGCCGCGCTCGCGGTTGACGACGGCGAGATCGAGCCCGGCCTTGGCGCGCGCCACCTCGGCCGAGGCGCGGGCGGCGTCGGCCTGGAACGGGCGCGGGTCGATCTCGAACAGCACCTGGCCCTTGCGGACATAGGCGCCTTCGGTGAAGCGGACGGTGTTCACATAGCCGCCGACCCGGGGACGGATGTCGACGGTGTCGACCGCCTCGAGGCGACCGGTGAAGTCGTCCCACTGGCGCAGCGACTTGAAGGCCACGTCGGCGACGGTGACCGGGACGGCGGGGGCGGGGCCTTGCTCGGGCTGGGCCTTGGCGCTGCAGGCGGCCAGGACCGCCATGGCGGCGAGGCCGGCGAAGGTGTTGATGGCGTGGCGCATCGGGGAACCTGTCGAAGAAAACGCCCGGGGGAGCGGGCGGACGGGGAGGGGGTACGCTTGAACGGCTATTCCCAGGCCGGGCGGCGAGCCCGGCGGCTGGGCTTGGGCTGGGCGGCCGTCCGGCCGATCCAGCGCTTGAGGGTGCGGCCGTGTTCGGCGGCGGTGGTCAGCCAACCCATCACGGGAGCGGCCGGGGCTTCGGGGGCGGCTGTGAGGTCGCTCGCGTTCGGCATGGCTTGCGCTCCGTTCAGGGGCTAAGAGGGGGAAATGTCGCAGGGTCGGTTGCTTGACTTGGCGGCTAGGGATAACGATCTAGGATGTGACGATACCGTTCGGTATCACTCTCCATGGCGGAGAGATACTGACCGGTAACTCTCACGTCAAGGCGAGGTGCTGCGAAAATGGCTGCGAGAAAATCTGGGGAGGTCGGCTCGGGGGAGCTGGGAGCCGGGACGGCGTGCGCGCCGGACGGCCCGCCGGCGTCCAAGAGGCCCGCCCGCGACCGGATCTTCGAGACGGCCCGCGAGCTCTTCTACCAGCACGGCATCCGGGCCGTCGGCGTCGAGGCCATCGCGGCCGAGGCCGAAGCCACCAAGATGACGCTGTACCGGAACTTCCCGTCGAAGGACGAACTGGTCGCCGAGGTCCTGCGCGAGCAGGAGCGCGAGTACTGGGCCTGGTGGGACGGCGTCACGGCCATGTGCTGCAGCGATCCGCGCGGCCAGCTGGAGGCGATCTTCGACGCCTTCGAGACCAAGGCCTGCGACACCAACATCCACGGCTGTCCGCTGTCGAACGCCGCCATCGAGCTGCACGAGGAAAACCACCCGGCCCAGCAGGTGTCGGTGAACTACAAGCGCTCGCTGCACGGCCGACTGATCGACCTGTGCAGCCGCGCGGGCGCGGCCGACCACGAACTGGCCGACTCCCTGATGCTGCTGATGGAGGGCTCCTACACCGCCCGCGTCACCCTCGGCGCCGACGGCCCCGCCCGCTCGGTCGCCCGCGCCGCGCGCAGTCTGATCCGGGTGCACCTGGGGGATCGGTAGGGGCTGCTGAGCCCCCTCCGGCCCTCCGGGCCACCTCCCCCAAAGGGGGAGGATCCAAAGCGCCGAGCCAGGAAGATGCTCCCCCTCTGGGGGAGCTGTCGCGGAGCGACTGAGGGGGTCATCCCCGGATATTCGCCGCCAGTCCCCGCGCCCCGGCCACCGCATCGGCCCAGGTCACCTCGAACCCCGCCTCATCGCCATAGTACGGATCGGCCACGGCCTCGCCGGCCCGGCCCTCGACGTGATCCAGCAGCAGGCTCAGCCGCGCCCGGCTCCCGGCCGGCGCCAGGCGCTTCAAGTTCCGCAGATTGTCCAGGTCCAGCGCCACCACGTGGTCGAAGCGCTCGAAGTCGGCCGCCGTCACCTGCCGCGCGGCGTAATGGCCGATCTCCACCCCATGCCGCCGCGCCGTCGCCTGGGCCCGCCGATCCGGCGGATCGCCCGCGTGCCAGCCGCCGGTCCCCGCCGAGTCCACGACGACATCCAGCCCCAGCCGCTCGGCCTCCAGCCGAAACGCGGCCTCGGCCAGCGGCGAGCGACAGATGTTGCCCAGGCAGACGAACAGCACGGAAACGGTCATGCCGAACCGCTAGGCCAAAACCCGCCGCGCCGACAATCGGAAATCACCAGGACCGGCGCGCCAGGTCGCTGTCTAGGGCAGGGGAACGACCAGGCCGCCCAGCAGCGGCAGCACCACGACCCGCAGCGAGGTCGTCCCGCCGGTCGAGGTGACCTGCGTGCGGTTGCCCGCCGCGTCGTAGGTATATTCCGTGACCCGTCCGGCCGAGGTCACGACCTTCGTCAACCGCCCCAGGGCGTCGTAGGTATAGGTCGTGGTTTCGGCCGCCGCAGCCAGGCTTGGCGCGGCGATCATGCCGGCCGCCGCAAGAGCGATGAGAAGTTTGCCGCCGCGTTTCATGGAAACTCCAAAGCTTCACCTTGAGGGCAAGCATAAGCGCGGCGCGCTCGCAGGGCTACCTCCTTAGCGGCATTTCTCCGATAAATCCCGCTGGACGGGCATGGCGGGCGACGCGGCCGCCAACAGGCGCCGCTCGTCAGCGATCGAGCATGAAAAAGCCGACACGCCAGAAGGCGAGCGGGGCGAGGCTGCATGATTTGACGGAAGTCCTCGGCTCAAGACCGAAGTGGCGCGCCCGGAACGATTCGAACGTCCGACCCTCAGATTCGTAGTCTGATGCTCTATCCAGCTGAGCTACGGGCGCGCATTTTTCGGCAAGAGAGACTGGCGCACCCGACACGATTCGAACGTGTGACCTTTGCCTTCGGAGGGCAACGCTCTATCCAGCTGAGCTACGGGTGCATCCGCCTTGCGGAAGCGCGGTCTTAGCCGAAAGCCGCGCCTGCGCAAAGGGTTTTGGTCAGCCTTTCGCCAGATAGACGAAGCGCAGCACGAAGAGCGCGGCGAGGACCACCAGCAGCCAGTCGCCCTTGCGCAGCTTGCCCGTGGCGGCCTTGAGGATCGCGTAGCTGGTGATGCCGAACGCCAGGCCGTTGGCGATCGAGAAGGTCAGCGGGATGGTGATCACCGTCAGGAAGGCCGGGATGGCCACGGTCGGGTCGTTCCAGTCGACCTCGGCCAGCGAGCCGATCATCAGCGCCCCCACCAGCACCAGCGCCGGGGCCGTGGCGGCGGCGGGAATGGCCTGCACCAGCGGGGCGAAGAACAGGGTGATCAAAAAGAGGATCCCGACCACCACGGCCGTCAGGCCGGTGCGGCCGCCGGCGGTGACGCCCGAGGCGCTCTCGATGTAGCTGCACACCGTGCTGGTGCCGGCCGCCGCGCCGATCATGGTGGCGGCCGAGTCGGCGGTGAGGATGCGGTTGAGGCGCGGGATCGTGCCGTCGGGCTGGACGAGGCCGGCCTTCTTGGTGACGGCGACCAGGGTGCCGACATTGTCGAAGAGATCGACGAACAGGAAGACGAAGATGATCTCGAGCAAGGCCACGCCCATGCCGCCGCGCAGGTGCAGGGCGGCGCCCACGTCCATCTTCAGGAAGGTGGCCGAGAGATCCGTCAGGCTGTAGGCGCCGGGGGTGAACTTCGACAGGCCCAGCAGCCAGCCGGCGATGGCGGCCAGCAGGATGCCGATCAGGATCGCGCCCTTGACCCGCCAGGCCTGCAGGGCGGCGATGACGACGAGGCCGATCAGGGCCAGGGCCGCCGTCGGGGTGGTCAGGTCGCCCAGGGCCACGGCCGTGGCCGGGTTGGCGACGATGACGCCGGCGTCCTTCAGGCCGATGAAGGCGATGAAGAGGCCGACGCCCGCTGCGACCGCGGAAAACAGCGGACGCGGGATGGCCGCCACGATCATCTGGCGGATGCCCGCCACGGTCAGGATCAGGAAGGCCACGCCCGAGATGAACACGCAGCCGAGCGCGGTTTCCCACGGCACGCCCATGCCCTTGACCACGGTGTAGGTGAAGTAGGCGTTGAGGCCCATGCCGGGGGCCAGGGCCAGCGGGTAGTTGGCGATCAGCCCCATCAGGATCGAGCCGAGGCCGGCGGCCAGGCAGGTGGCGGCGGCGACGGCGGCCACCGGCATGCCGGCCTCGCCCAGGATCGCCGGATTGACCACCACGATATAGGCCATGGTCATGAAGGTG
>Ga0102591_1004139_pt1 | contig 11781 bp, 9 predicted proteins | sample AraplaCol_mCL_r2_2_FD_76860 | JGI IMG/M metagenome (GOLD analysis project Ga0102591, IMG submission 76860) | Arabidopsis root microbial communities from North Carolina, USA - plate scrape MF_Col_mCL_r2 (SPADES assembly) (version 2) | ecosystem: Host-associated > Plants > Roots > Endosphere... | reverse complement strand
CGGATCAGGCCCGCAGGGGGCCGGCCCGGACGGCCGGCCGTTTTCGTCGAGGCAGGAGCCGAGTCGAAAACCCCCGCTCGCCGCGCGGGCGCGCAGGGGCGTCAGCCATAAGACAACGGCCGCGCAGCGGCATCCTTTCCCAAGCGACGGTGAAGCCCGGAGCGCCGAGGGCGGTGGCCGACGGCTCTTCGCGGTAACGCGAGGCAAAACGCGATGGCGAAGCCGAGCCGTCAGCGCTCCCGCATCCCTTCGTCGACATGCGTGCGCAGCGGATCGAGCAGATAGGCCAGCACACTGCGATGACCGGTCTTGATCTCGACGCTCACCGCCATGCCAGGCGTGAGGCGGATCGATTTGCCTTCGATGTCCATCGTGTCGCGGTCCAGCGTGACGCGGGCCGGGAAGATGAGGCCGAGCTTCTCGTCCGTCACGGCATCGTGCGACACCGAGGAGACGTGAGCGGTAAGGTAGCCGTAGCGCGTGTACGGGAAGCTCTGCACCTTCACGACGACCGACTGCCCCGGCTCGACGAAGCCGATGTCCGTGTTGAGGACATTCGCTTCCGCCTCGACGGACTCCCCGGCCGGCACGATCGACATCAGCGGTTGCGCCGGGGTGACCACCCCACCGAGCGTGTGGATCGCGAGCGCCTGCACCGTGCCCGTGACCGGTGCCACGATGCGCATGCTCGCGCCGCGTTCGGCGGCACGCGCCGCTTCGGCCGTGAGCTGACCCACCTGCTCCCTCGCCTGCCGTTCGGCATCGAGCGCGGCGCGACGCGCCTCGCCGATCGTCGAGGCCAGCTCCTCGCGTGCCCCGACGATGGCCGAGTCGAGCTCGTTGAGGCGGTTCTGCTGCGAGACGGCGTCGCGCTCCGCGTTGATGCGCTCCTGTACGCGCACGAGGTATTCCTGCCGCGAAACGTACTGCTTGTCGAGCAGGCGCTCGTAGTCGGCGACCCGGTTGCCCGCGATTTTCGCGTACTCGCGCAGCGGTCCGATCGTGAGGTCGATCGTGTGCCGCTCGGCCTCCTTCTGCGCCACGGCGGCGCGAAGGCCGTCGGTCTTGCGATGGAATGCGTCGAATTCGCTCATGGCCAGCCGGCGCGCATCGGCGACCTGTGCCTCGGGCACACCTTCCGGCGCATCGAACGAAGGCGCGCGATCGGTCTCGTACGCGGCCGCCATGGCCGCGCTGCGCGCCGCGTTCAGGCGGGCCGAACGCAGACCGTCCGCGGCGCGGTCGACATCGGAGCTGACGCCCACGGCATCGAGCTCGAGCAACACCTGCCCCTTCGTCACCGTCTGCCCATCGCCGACGGCGATGCGGCGCACGATCGCGGTTTCCAGCGACTGGATCGTCTTGGTGCGCGAATCGGTGACGATCTTGCCGTCCGCGACGGCCACGATGTCGAGCTTGCCGAACGCCGCCCACGCGAGCGCCACGATGAACAGCGCGACCACGGCCTGCATCGTGCGCCGCGGTGCGGCTGACACCGGCGTCTCCGTCAACGCGATGACCGAAGGCTGGAACGCGCGTTCGTCGTCGTTGCGATCGACCGGAACGAACTCCGCCCGGCGCCGCCACGCGATGCGAAACGCGCCGGCATAGCGCGATGCCATGTCCGATACCGCCTGTAATTCCTGCTTCATGCCATTACCCCTGCTGCATCCGGCGCAGGCGCGCGAAGTGTCCCATCTCGTTCGCGAGCAGCAACGCAGGCGGTCCCGATTCGACGATCTCGCCCTTCTCAATCACGACGATGCGATCGGCATGGGCCACCGTGGAAAGGCGGTGGGCGATGATGATCACGGTGCGTCCCTTGCAGATGGCGCGCATGTTGTCCATGACGATGCGTTCCGACTCGTAGTCGAGCGCGCTCGTGGCCTCGTCGAAGATGAGAATGCGCGGGTTCGTGATCAGGGCGCGCGCGATGGCGACGCGCTGGCGCTGGCCGCCGGACAGACTGGCACCGTGCTCGCCGACGATCGTGTCGTAGCCCTCCGGCAGGTCGACGATGAACTCGTGCGCGCCGGCGAGCTTCGCGGCCCGGATCACCGGCTCGATGGGCATCGCGGGATCGACCAGCGCGATGTTCTCCCGGATGCTGCGGTTGAAGAGGAAGTTCTCCTGGAGCACCACGCCCAACTGGCGGCGCAGCCACGCCGGCTGCGCCAGCGCGAGGTCCATGCCGTCGATCGCGATGCGACCGCTCTCGGGCATGTACAGGCGCTGCACCAGACGGGTCAGCGAACTCTTGCCGGACCCGGAGCGACCCACGATGCCGATCACCTCGCCCGCCGCGACGTCGAGGCTGACGTTCTTCAGGACCTGCTGGGCATCTGGCCGGTAACGGAACGACACGTTCTCCAGCGTGATGCGGCCCTCGATGGCCGGCATCGTCGCCTGGCTCCGGACCAGTTCGGTCTTCGAGTTGAGCACGTCGCCGAGGCGCGCGACGGAGATGCCCACCTGCTGGAAGTCCTGCCACAGCTGCGCAAGGCGCACGATCGGCGCCGCCACCTGGCCGGCGAGCATGTTGAAGGCCACGAGCTGCCCCACCGTGAGCTCGTTGTCCATGACGAGGCGCGCGCCGAAGAACAGCACGCCGACGCCGACCGCGCGTTGCAGAAACTGCACGCCCTGCTGCCCGATGTTCGCCAGTCGCGTCGCGCCGAATCCCGCGGCGACGTACGCGGCGAGCTGGTCGTCCCAGGTGCGCGTCATGCGCGGCTCGACGGCCATCGCCTTGATGGTGCCGATGCCTGCCACCGCCTCGACCAGAAAGGACTGGTTGTCCGCGCTGCGCCGGAACTTCTCGTGCAGGCGCCGACGCAGCGGTGGACTGATCGCGGCGGACCAGATCGCGTACAGCGGCAGCGACGCCGCGACCATCAGCGTCAGCCAGCCGCTGTAGAAGCACATCACCGCAAGGAACACGACGGTGAACAGCAGGTCGAGCACCGACGTGAGCGTCTGCCCCGTGAGGAAGTTGCGGATCGAATCCAGCTCGCGCACGCGGGCCGTGGTGTCGCCGACGCGCCGCGCTTCGAACCACGCCATCGGCAGTGCGAGAAGATGCCGGAACAGCTGCGCGCCGAGCTCCACGTCGATACGGCTGGTGGTGTGCGCGAACACGAACGCGCGGAGCCCCGTCAGCAACACGTTGAAGATCGTGACGGCGATCAGACCCACCGTGATGACGTTGAGCGTCGTCATGGCGTGGTGCACGAGCACCTTGTCCATCACCTCTTGGAAGAACAGCGGCGTGACGAGCGCGAACAGCTGCAGGATGAGCGAGACGAACAACGCCTCGAGGAGCAGCTTGCGGTACTTCACGACCGCCGGAACGAACCAGGTGAAGTCGAACTTGCCGAGTTCGGCGCGCACGGACGCACGCGACACCGCGACGAACAGGCGACCCTGGTAGCGGGCGGCGAACTCGTCCGCCGTGAGCACCGCAGGGCGGCCCGACCGGATGTCGTGGACAAGCACCTTGTCCGGCTGTACCCGGGCGACGATGAACGCCTCGCCGTCGTCGCGCAGCGCCATGGCCGGCAGCGCCACGCGATCGACGCGAGCGAGCGGCTGGGAAAGAATCCGGGACTTGAGGCCGAGGCCCTTCGCCGCGAGCAGGAGCGACACGTCGTCGAACGGCTCGTCGCCGCGCGCCGCGTCGTGGCGAAGCTGCGCCTCGTCGGCCGCCACGCCGTGATATTGCGCCAGCATCACGAGCCCCCGGAGGGCGAGATCCACGCGCGGCGTGGCCGCGTCGTCCGCAAGAGTTACCGCCGCGGGAACATCCCGCTGCCCGACGTCCAAATCCTTCCCCCGTGGTACGACCGCGAGAATCGGCGGTCGCCCGGCGAATCTACACCGGGACCGGGGGCCTGCCTAGGTGGAAAACGTGAACCACGTCTCACTCGGCCGGTCCGCGGCGATCGGCACGCAGGGTGTTCTCGGCGACCAGCTTCATCAGCAGATCGATCTGCTCCTGCTGGCGGGCGAGCAGGCTGCCCAGCTGGTCGGTGCGCAGCTGGTCGAGCTTGTCGTGCAGGCCCATGATCTCGATCTCGGCCTTCAGGTTGACCTTGTAGTCGTTCGTCGCGTCAAGCCGGTCCATGGCCGCCTGGCGGTTCTGGCTCATCATGATCACCGGCGCCTGCACGGCCGCGAGCATCGACAGCATCAGGTTGAGGAAGATGTAGGGGTAGGGATCGAACGGCTTGTGCAGCACGAAGGAGTTCACGCCTGTCCACAGCACCAGGATGGTGGCGAACACGATGATGAACGTCCACGAGCCACCGAAACGCGACACGTTGTCCGCCAGTCGCTCACCGAACGTCAGGTCGGAGCGGAAGACGGCATTGACATCCTCGGACACGAGCTTGCGCTGCGACAGACGATCAAGGAGGCGCTGCTCGGCATGACCGAGCTCGTGCAGGCCCTTCGAGAACCAGTGGCGTGCGGCATGCTCGGCGGCGGGATCGGGCGTGGTGGACATGGTGGTTTTCCAGCGGTGGCTACTGCCGCGAAAGCTATCACGCCATGCTGCCGCGAGCCTTGCCGGTGCTTCCCCTGGGTTGCATCGGGTCTGCCGGCTCGGCCGGCGGCAATCCACCCTCCACGCCTGCCCGGAAGCGTGGCAGATAGGCCGGAAACTCCCGCCGCACGAACGCGATGAGACCCTCGCGCACCTTGCACCGCAGGTCGAACGACTTGCCCGAGTCCGTCGAGCTCATCAGGGCGCGGAGTTGCATCGCCTTGTCGTTGCTGTCGACGACCTGCAACACGCACACGCGGCCGTCCCATTCGGGGGCGCTCTTGCATAGCCGCTCCAGTTCGGCGCGCACGGGTTCCAGGGGCATGCCGAAGTCGAACCAGAGCATGACGGTGCCGAGGATCTGAGAGCTGGTACGCGTCCAGTTCTGGAAGGGCTGCTCGATGAAGTATTGCAGGGGCACGATGAGGCGCCGCTCGTCCCAGATCTTCACCACGATGTACGTGCTCGTGATCTCCTCCACCCTACCCCACTCGCCCTCGACGATGACGACGTCGTCGATGCGGATCGGCTGCGTCAGCGCGATCTGGATCCCCGCGATGAGGTTGCCCAGTACCGGCTTCGCGGCGAGACCGACGGCGAGGCCGGCGAGCCCCGCCGAGGCGAGCAGGCTCGCGCCGAACTGGCGCACGCCCGGGAACGTCATCAGTGCCACGCCGATGCCGAGCACGACCGTCACCACCATCGCCGTGCGGCTCAGCACGCGCACCTGCGTCTGCAGGCGGCGCGCATGGAGGTTATCTTCGAGATCGATGGGATTGAAACGCGATACCGTGGCTTCGAGCGCGCCCACACAGCGCACGATGAACCACGTGCATGTCGCCACGAGTCCCAGGCCGATGAGGTGTTCGGCGAATCCGATCAGCCTCGCGGGCTGATCCGGCGCGCCGCGGAATGCGACGAGCAGGAGCGCGAGCGGAAGGATCGCTTCAAGCGGTGCGTTGGCGCGTGCCACGATGCTCGCGCCCATCGGATGGCGCAGTGCGAATCGGCGCAGCAGGAACTGCATCAGGCGTCGGGAGAGACCCGCGGCCACGAGCGCGATGATGACGATCAGCGCGAAACGCGTCCACGGATGCGCGATGTCGGGCATCCAGTCGGCGATAGTCATGGGTGCCTAGCCTAGAGCCACGCATGTCCACGTTTTGTTGTGACGCAGCAAGCACGAGGTAAAGTGGCGGCATGTCGTCGCCCCATTTCACCGATGCGTTCGTGCTTCCGGATCTGCTGGAATCGGGGCTTCGCCTCGTGTTCTGCGGCACCGCCGCCGGCACGCGGTCCGCGCGGGATGGGGCGTATTACGCCCATCCGGGGAACATGTTCTGGCGCACGCTGTTCGCCACCGGGCTGACGACGCGGCTTCTCGCGCCTGCCGAGTATCCGCTGCTGCCGTCGTTCGGTATCGGGCTGACGGACCTGTCGAAATTCCACTACGGCAACGATGCCGATCTTCCCGTCGACGCCTTCGACGTGGACGCGCTGGCAGCGAAGATCCTGCAGCACGCGCCGCGTGTGATCGCCTTCACCAGCAAACACGGCGGCATCGCCGCGCTAGGCAAGGGAATCGGTTACGGCCTTCAGCCCGTCCCGTTCGCCGGTGCGCAGGCGTTCGTGCTTCCGTCGCCGTCGGGTCAGGCGCGCCGGTCGTGGGACCTGCGCGTATGGCAGTCGCTGGCCGACGCCGTGCGCGCTCAGGTACCGGGCGTCGACCGATAGGCGCGCACGTCGCCCGGCGAGACGGACGCCGCCTTGTTGGACCACGCCTGTCGAATGTACGTGACCACGGCAGCCGCGTCGTCGTCGTCGAGCGTCTGCGAGAACGGCGGCATCGAATAAGGCCGCGGATTGCCCGGCGTGGCCGGCGCGAATCCGCCGGAGAGCACCATGCGGATGGCGTTGATGCCGGTGGGATCGGTGACGGAACCGTTGCCGTCGAGCGGCGGATACGCGTCGCCCTTGCCGCGCCCGTCGTCGGCATGGCACGTGGCGCATCGGGCCGCATACACCTTCGCGCCGCGCTGCGCGAGCTCGCGCGCGTCGACTGCCGATTCACGCGGCTTCGGCGGTGCGCGCTCGGGAAGCGAGGCGAGATAGGTCGCCATCGCCGCGAGATCGGCGTCGGTCATGTGCTGCGTGCTGCGCAGGACGACGTCGGCCATCGGCCCGAACGCGGTGCCCTTTTGCGAACGTCCCGTCTTCAGCAGCGCGACCACGTCGGCTTCCGTCCAGCCCTCGAGGCCACCGTGCCGTGCCATCGACAGGTCCGGCGCGTACCAGTTCTGCACGGGCACGATGCCGCCGGTCAGCAGCGGATCGGTCACCGGCGCGCCGAAGCTGTCGCGTCGCGTATGGCACTCGTTGCAGTGCCCGAGACCTTCGACGAGATACGCGCCGCGATTCCACGCGGCCGATCGCTTCGGGTCGGGCCGGAACTCCCCCTCGTCGAAGAAGAGCACGCGCCACGCGGCCATCATCGAACGCATGCGATAAGGCCAGCGCAGCGTGTTGTCGATGGCGGGCGCTTTCACCGCCGGTAGGCTCCGCAGGTAAGCGAAGATCGCGTCCGTATCGGCGCGCGTGACCTTCGTATAGGACGTGAACGGAAAGACGGGATACAGCGAGGTGCCGTCATGCCCCACGCCCGAGTGCATCGCGCGGTAGAAATCGTCCGCGCTCCATGCGCCGATGCCGGTGGCATGGTCGGGCGTGAGGTTCGGCGCGGGAATCGCGCCGAAGGGCGTCCCCAGCACGCGACCGCCCGCATAGGGCGCGCCATTGCGCGACGTGTGGCAGGCGGCGCAGTCGCCGGCGGTGGCGAGGTAGCGCCCCCGCTCGACCGCATCGTCGGCGAGCGCGAGGGACACCGAGAAGAACAGGGACAAGGCGGCGATGGCGCGCAGCAACGTCTTCATCGGGATGCTCCGAGCACGCCACAGCGAAGCGGTGGGGTCACGCTGCCCGCCGGTGCCGCGTGCACGTCCGCCGGGACCGGGCGTTGTGCGAGCCACGCCGATACCGCGCTGATGTCGGCATCGGTAAGGCGACCGACGACGGTGGCCATGCAGTCGGGTTCGACGGTGCTGCGTGTGTTGGTACGCCACGACCCGAGCTGTGCGCTGACGTAGTCGTACGGCAGGCCGACGAGCCCCGGGATATCGGGCTCGACACCGGTCAGCGCCGTGCCGTGGCAGGCCATGCAGGCGGGCACGCCACGCGCCGGATCGCCACGGTTGGCCAGCTGTTCGCCGCGCGCCATGGCCGCGGGCGTCGTCGACGGGACGGGATGGGTCGCATAGGGCACGTCCTGCGCGGCGAAGTACGCGGCGATCTCGTGCATGTACTCGTCGGTCAGCGGCGCGACCATGTATTCCATCACGTCGTAATGGCGCAGGCCGCGACGGAAATCCTGCATCTGCCGCACGAGGTACCCGGCCGGCTTGCCGGCGAGGCGGGGATTGAATCCGTTGTCGCCGCCCTCGCCGTGCTCGCCATGGCATGCGGTGCAGGCAGCGATCCGCTGCGCGAGGGTATCGGGAACGGTGGAGGCATCGCTCGCCGCCGCGCTGGCGGTACAAAGCACGGCGGCGACGACGACCAGCCGGCGAAGCAAACGGCGCATACGGCACTCCCCTGGCGCAACGTTGGCGAGCCACGGCGATCGATGCCGGGGCATGGCATGCAGCGAGTATATGCCCGGGCGGCCGTTGGTTAAGATGGGTGCGACGCTTCGTTCCGTCCCCGGGGGAAACACCATGCACCGTCGCTGGACTCGCTCGCTCGCGCTCGCCGTGGGCATCGCCTCCTCGTTTCACGCCATCGGCGCCACCGCGCGTCAGCCCGGGGAGGATGACGCCTTCGCCGGCATCGCGACACTGCGCGCAGCCTATGCCGCAGGCGAGCTGACGCCGGAGGGGATGACCCGCCTCTTCCTCCAGCGCATCGTCGCGATCGACCAGGCGGGGCCGACCGTCAACGCGGTGCTGGAGACCAACCCCGATGCGCTGTCCATCGCACGCAAGGCGAACGGGCCCGGTTCGCTCTCGGGCATCCCGATCCTGCTGAAGGACAACATCGATACGGGGGACCGGATGATGACCAGCGCGGGATCGCTGGCCCTCGTCGCCAGACCCGCGCCGCGGGACTCGGCGGTGGCCGCGCGCCTGCGCAAGGCCGGCGCCGTGATCCTCGGCAAGACCAACCTGAGCGAATGGGCCAACATGCGGTCGAACCATGCCACCAGTGGCTGGACGGGACGGGGTGGCCTCACCGTCAATCCGTACGTGCTCGACCGCAACGCATGCGGTTCGAGCGCCGGATCGGGTGCGGCGGTCGCCGCCGGACTGGCTACCGTCGCGATCGGCAGCGAAACCGATGGGTCGATCATCTGCCCCGCGTCGATGAACGGCCTTGTCGGCATCAAGCCGACGGTGGGCCTCGTCAGCCGCACGGGCATCGTGCCCATCTCGCACACGCAGGACACCGCGGGCCCGATGGCACGCAGCGTCGCCGACGCGGCGATCGTGCTCGGCGCCATCGCGGGCAGCGATCCGCGCGACCCGGCCACGGCCGAGGCGGATCGCCATGCCACGGATTACACGAAGTACCTCGTCGCGGACGCGCTGCGCGGCAAACGCATCGGCGTGGTGCGACAGCTCGCCGGTGTCGAACCGAACGCCGACCACGCGCTCGAGACGACGATCGCCTTGCTGAAGGCGCAGGGTGCGATCGTGGTCGACAACGTCGAGATTCCGCACCTGAAGGAACTCAGCGAACACGAGCTCGACGTACTGCTCTACGAGTTCAGGCACGACATCGCGGCGTACCTCGCGACGCGACCCGATCAGCCGATGAAGACGCTGGCCGACCTCATCGCGTTCAACGAGCGCGAGGCGGCGAAGGAAATGCCATGGTTCGGGCAGGAGCTGTTCCTGCAGGCGCAGGCCAAGGGCGGCCTCGACGATCCGGCGTACATCGCGATGCGCGATCGCAACAAGCGTCTGGCGGGTCCGGAAGGCATCGACGCGGCGTTGGCCAAGGACCGGCTCGACGCCCTGCTCGCCCCGAGCTGGGGCCCGGCATTCGTCAACGATCTGGTGCTGGGCGACCACGTGGTGAGCGGCGACCCGACGGTGGGCGGCGTGTCCGCGCCCGCGGCGATTTCGGGCTACCCGTCGATCACGCTGCCGGTCGAGTTCGCGCACGAACTGCCCGTGGGCGTGGTGTTCTTCGGAGCGAAGTGGAGCGAACCGACGCTGATCGGCATCGCCTATGGCGTGGAGCAGAAGGCGAAGGCGTTCCGGCGGCCGACGTACCTGCCGACCCTACCGGTGCGCTAGTACCCGGGTGGGAGCCAGCCTGCTGGCTCCCACCGGGGATGCGAATCACGCCTTGTTCGCGAACTCGCGCACGATCGGTGCAAGCTTCGGATCTTCCAGTGCCATCGCCATGGTGGCGCGGACCAGACCGGCCTTGTTGCCGCAGTCGAAGCGCGTGCCCTCGAAGCGGTAGGCAAGCACCTTGCCCTGGTCCTTGAGCAGGTTTTCGATCGCGTCGGTGAGCTGGATCTCACCACCGGCACCCGGGGTCGTCTTATGCAGATACCCGAAGATGCTACCCGGCAGGACGTAACGGCCCACGACGGCGAGGTTGGACGGCGCGTCGGCCGGCTTCGGCTTCTCGACCATGTGACGGATCACCGTGGCACGGTCGCTGAGGGCTTCCGTGGCATCGACGATGCCATACTTGTCGGTGTCCTTTTCAGGCACCTCTTCCACGGCGATCACGCCGGCGTCATTCGCGAACGCGACGTCGGCCATCTGCCGCAGCGCACCCTTGCCCTTCGTCCAGATCAGGTCGTCCGGGAGCATGATGCCGAAAGGCTCGTCGCCCACAACGGCTTCCGCACGGAGCACGGCGTCGCCGAGGCCGAGGGCTTCGGGCTGAGTGACGAACACGCAGCGCACGTGGCGGGGAAGGATGCCGCGCAGGATCGCCAGCAGTTCATCCTTGTTCTTCTCCGCCAGCTTTTCTTCGAGCTCGTAGGCCTTGTCGAAGTAATCGGCGATCGCATGCTTGTAACGGTTGGTGACGAACACCAGCGTATCGGCGCCCGCATCGACGGCTTCGTCCACCGCGTACTGGATCAGCGGACGGTCGAGCACGGGCAGCATTTCCTTGGCCACCACCTTAGTCGCGGGAAGGAATCGCGTACCGAGGCCGGCTACCGGAAATACGACCTTGCGCAGGGGTTGGGTCATGCAATGTCTCCACTTTCGTTTCGGCGTAGCGGCAGGACGTTGTCGCTCTGCGGTTCGCTCCAACGGAAGGAAGGCAGCAGCTGCGACACGCACCGACGCAGGGTTTCTTCATCGAACGCGGTCACGGCCTCTTCGGCACGTGCCAGCTGGGTCTGCAACAGTTCCCACGACACCTGACGGTGCTGGGCCTGGAAGATCTTCGCGTGGGTCGTGCTCGTGTAGTTCTCCAGCGGATGGAACAGTTCCTCGAACAACTTCTCGCCCGAACGGAGGCCCGTGTAGACGATCTGGATGTCCGAGCCCGGCCGCTTCCCCGCCAGGCGGATCATCTGCTCGGCGAGGTCGCGGATCTTCACCGGATCGCCCATGTCGAGCGCGAAGATCTCGCCACCCTTGCCGAGACTGGCCGCCTGAAGGATCAGCTGGCAGGCCTCGGGAATGGTCATGAAGTAACGCGAGATCTCCGGATGGGTAATGGTCACCGGACCGCCCTGCCGGATCTGCCGGCGGAACAGCGGGACCACCGAACCGGCGGAGTCCAGTACGTTACCGAACCGAACCGTAATGAAACGTGTCGAGGTATGCGCTGCGAGATTCTGGCACCAGATTTCCGCCATGCGTTTGCACGCACCCATCACCGACGTCGGATTCACGGCCTTGTCGGTGGAGATGAGCACGAACGACTCGGCGCCGCAGCGCACGGCCGCGTCGGCCACGATGCGCGTGCCGAGCACGTTGTTGCGGAACGCCTCGCGCAGCTGGCCCTGGAGCATGGGCACGTGCTTGTACGCCGACGCGTGGAAGACGATCTGGGGCTGGGTCTCCTCGAACAGGCGATTGATCGCGGTCGCGTCGCGCGCGTCGGCCAGCACGCCGTTGAAGATCATCTCGGGATAGGCCGACGTCAGTTCCTGACCGATGCGGTACAGGTTGTACTCGGACATCTCGACGACCGTCAGCGAG
>Ga0102591_1004136_pt1 | contig 11788 bp, 12 predicted proteins | sample AraplaCol_mCL_r2_2_FD_76860 | JGI IMG/M metagenome (GOLD analysis project Ga0102591, IMG submission 76860) | Arabidopsis root microbial communities from North Carolina, USA - plate scrape MF_Col_mCL_r2 (SPADES assembly) (version 2) | ecosystem: Host-associated > Plants > Roots > Endosphere... | reverse complement strand
TTCTCCCGGAGGAACAGGAATGTTGATGAAAGAAGCCACGTCTCACTTGACCAAATCCGAGCTTGCCCACATCGGCAACGGCGAGGTCGCCTATATCAGAAAAATGCGGACCGATGAGGTCGCCAAGTGCTTTCCCGAGGCGCCGGATATCGATCCGACCGTCGATCTCTGGGCACTCTTCGGCGCCGACGGCACGCCGATCCTTTTGACGGACAACCGCTCCAGCACCTTCTTCAAAGCTGCCGAGGACGAGTTGAAGACGGTCAGCCTGCACTGACCGTCAGTTAGCGTCCGTCGCGTTTCAGCGCTCGTCCGGTGCGTGGCCGCTTATCCGATTTCGCTGCGGTTGAGGCTGCTTGTCGCGACCTATGCGCGGAGCCTCCTTTCGACGCCTTATGTGCGAAGACGTTGAAAATTCCAGGATTCGGTAGCACCTGTCACCGGGCCTATCGAGGGCAACTATGAGCCAGAGGCGGCCGACGAGTCGTGCTGGTTGCGGTCGTCGACGCGCGGAACGTTACTCAAACAAAAGCTCCGGCAAACAGCGTCGGTCAATCAACGGCCGGCGAAACGCTGTCTCGCGGCGTCGGTTACGGGTGTATAGAGGGCAACGCGTGTCCCCTCGGGATCGGAAATCTGCACTGTCCGATTGCCCCAAGGCAAATCCTTGGGGGCGTGCACGACCGTGACCTGGTCCTTGAGCCGTGCGAATTCCGCATCGACGTCCGATACCATGAACTCGAGAATGGCCGTCCTGTTGGCCCCGGGCTCCGCACTGCCTTCGCTGAACAAGGCCACGGTTTCCGCGCTGCCTATTGCGAGGCTCGCGCCGGGGGTGACGATCTCGGCGAAGAGGGGCGCAAGCCAGTCGGCGCGACAGCCCGTCACAAGCTCATAAAAGGCCACCATGCCGGTCATATCCGAGGCAATGAGGCGGGTGGATGCGAACTTCATGATCTTCTCCTTGGGTGCGCGACCGTCTCTTTCCTTGCTTTTGTGACATAGCCGTGCTGACAGCGTTGTGGCAGCAGGAGTCATCAGGCATGCGAAAAGCAGATCGACTTTTTCAGATCATCCAGATTCTTCGACGGTCGAGCCGCCCGGTGACCTCGTCTGAGCTTGCGGATGAACTTGAGGTCGCGCGGCGAACCGTCTACCGCGATATCGCACACCTGATTGCCCAGCGTGTTCCAATCGAGGGTGAAGCGGGGTTCGGCTACGTCCTCGATCCGCGATATGACATGCCGCCGCTCATGCTGACGCCTGACGAGATCGAGGCCGTCGTGCTCGGCGTTCAAATGGTGGCAAGGTTGAATGACGCGGCCATGCGGAATGCCGCCAGCGATGTGATGGCCAAGATCACATCGGTCATGCCGCAGGACCTTCTTCCCTATATTGCCCAACCCGCCGTCGGCATCAAACCGGATGATGTCGGCGGCGATGTGACATGCGATACGCGTCCGCTCAGGTTGGCGATCAGGGAAGGCCGCAAGCTTGAGCTCGACTATCGCGCGGCGGATGAGACGATCACCAGCCGCATCGTCTGGCCTGTGCTTCTCGGCTATGCCGACACGCACAGCCTCTTGATCGCGTGGTGCCAATCGAAACAAGCCTTCCGTCATTTCCGCACGGAACGGATCCTCAAAGTCGAGATTCTCGGTGAATCCATAGGCATGTCCCGGAGCAAGCTGAGGCAGCGATGGCAGCAGTGGCGCGATGCCGAAATGCGGAATTCCCGTGGGGCGCAGTGACCGTTTCGGGGCCGTTAGCGGTCATTGATGGCACTTGCCGCACAATACCGGAAATCCGTCAGGCCTGCGCCTCATGCGATCTTTCGCGCCGAGGAACATCCCGGCGCGTTCGCCGACTTGTCGGCAGCCTCAGATCTTCCTGAGTGTCAGATAGGCCGAAGACCGGCCCTCGCGCCTGGCCTTGGCCTCGTAACGTGTGCTCGGCCAGCCCTCATAGGGCGTCAGCCAATCCGCTGCATTGTCGGCGATCCAGTCGAAACCGCCATGGTCGCGGCATTTGATCAGCGTCCAGTTGACATAGGTGTCGATGTCGGAGGCGAAGCAGAACAGGCCGCCAGGCTTCAGCACGCGATGAAAGCGGTCGAGATTGGTTTTCGAGACGAAACGCCGTTTCCAGTGTTTCCGCTTCGGCCAGGGATCGGGATAGAGCAAGTCGATCTGATCGAGTGAGCCGTCCGGCAGCCAATCGAGCAGTTGCGTCGCGTCGTCATTATAGACGCGGATATTGGAGGCACCCGTCTCGCCGATGCGCGACAACAGCTTCTGCATGGAATTGACGAAGGGTTCGACACCGATGAAGCCGGTCGAAGGCGTCTCCAGCGCGCGGTGGATCAGGTGTTCGCCGCCGCCGAAACCGATTTCCAGCCGCAATCTCCTGACGGGAACCGGGAAGAGGGATGTCAGCGGCTCCGGGGGAGCCGCTGAGAGATCGATCAGGAATGCCGGCAGGAGACTGTTCAGCGTCTCGGCCTGCTGTTCGCGCAAGGCCTTGCCCTTGCGACGACCGAAGAAGGCTTCGGTCGCCCGGCCGCGGCGTTCCATATCCGTCATGCTTTATCTCAGGCCTTCACGCTTTCCTTGAGCGCCTTCACGAGGTCGGTGCGCTCCCAGGAGAACGAGCCGTCGCGGCCGGCCTTGCGGCCGAAATGGCCGTAAGCGGAGGTCTTGGCATAGATCGGCTTGTTGAGGTCGAGATGGCGGCGGATGCCGGTCGGCGAAAGGTCCATGTTCTTGCGGATCGCTGCCTCGATCTGATCCTCGGTGAACTTGCCGGTGCCGTGCAGGTCGACATAGATCGACAGCGGCTGGGCGACGCCGATCGCGTAGGAGATCTGGATCGTGCAACGGTCGGCAAGGCCGGCGGCGACGACGTTCTTGGCAAGATAGCGGGCGGCATAGGCGGCCGAACGGTCGACCTTCGTCGTGTCCTTGCCGGAGAATGCACCGCCGCCATGCGGAGCGGCACCGCCGTAGGTGTCGACGATGATCTTGCGGCCGGTGAGGCCCGCATCGCCGTCTGGTCCGCCGATGACGAACTTGCCGGTCGGGTTGATGTACCACTTGCAATCGTCAGCGATCTTCAGCTCGCCGAGCGCTTCGCGGATATAGGGCTCGACGACGGCGCGGACCTTGTTCGAATCCCAGCTCTCGTCGAGATGCTGGGTCGAAAGCACGATCGAGGTTGCTTCCGAAGGCTTGCCGTCGACGTAACGCACGGTCACCTGGCTCTTGGCATCGGGGCCGAGCTTGGCAACTTCGCCGTCGCCCTTCTTGCGGGCAATCGCGAGCAGCTGCAGGATCTTGTGGGAATAATAGATCGGGGCCGGCATCAGGTCCGGCGTTTCGCGGCAGGCATAACCGAACATGATGCCCTGGTCGCCGGCGCCTTCGTCGCCCTGCTGGTCAGAAGCGCTGTCGACGCCCTGCGCGATGTCGGCCGACTGCGAGTGAAGCAGCACGTCGATCTTGGCCTTCTTCCAGTGGAAGCCATCCTGCTCGTAGCCGATGTCCTTGATGGCGCGGCGAGCGGCGGCCTTGAACTTCGACGGGTTGATGACGTCCTTGCCGTCCTTGTCCTTCTTCATCAGGCTCGGCGGCAGGCGAACTTCGCCGGCGATGACGACGCGGTTGGTCGTCGCCAGCGTTTCGCAGGCAATGCGCACGCCCCATGGATTGACGCCGGTCTTGGCCGCTTCGCGGTAGACCAGATCGACGATCTCGTCGGAGATGCGGTCACAGACTTTGTCCGGATGACCTTCGGCAACAGATTCGCTGGTAAAGAGATAATTCGCGCGCATTTCGGGATTCCCCTCAAAGAATAAAAGCCAGCTAGTAGGTACTCAGTTCGAGGGCCGATGACAAGCGCAGAAGGACATAAATATATCTTTATATCTGCGGCAAAGTGACAAATTTTGCCCCAAAAACGCAAAAAAGGCGGCCTTTCGACCGCCTTTCGAATTCTGGATGGTCGTGGTTCAGTCGGCGTCGGCTTCAGCTGCCAAGGCTTTCACCAGCTCCACGACCTTGCGGCGAACCTTGGGATCGGAAATCTTGACGAAGGCGCGGTTGAGCTGCAGGCCTTCCGAGGAAGACAGGAAATCGACGACGTAATTCGAGCTGGAGGCTTCGGCCATGCCGCCGCCGGCAGAATGTTCGCCGGGCGCGTCCTCGAAGAAAAAGGACACCGGAACATTGAGGATGTTCGAGATGTTCTGCAGACGGCTTGCGCCGACGCGGTTGGTGCCCTTTTCGTATTTCTGGATCTGCTGGAATGTGATGCCAAGGCTTTCGCCAAGCTTTTCCTGGCTCATGCCCAGCATCGTACGACGGAGGCGAATACGGCTGCCAACATGGATGTCGATCGGATTCGGCTTCTTTTTGTTTTCAATCATGGTCGTGCCCTAGCTAAGAATTTCAACCTGTTTCTAACCGGCATGCCCCTGATCCATCCCAAAACGCCACGTTGCAAGCGGTGAGGAACCCACCTTCAAACATACGTTAAGAACGCCGATTGTCATCACTATGCAATTTTAGGGGTTTTTGGTCAATTCAACCCGGAAATAAAACCTCTGCGAGAAATTAGCGCAATCAGAATCAGCAGCGCCTCGGTCAACCAGAAGTAAGTTTGCCGGGGGTATGTTGTTCCGCGTCCGTCGCCGATACTATCGAGCGTTGCATCAATGAAGCCGGTTTCCCCAAGATCGAGGCCTGCAATAATTTCCCCGTGGGCGTTCACCAGCGCTGAAATGCCGCTATTGGCATCACGAATCAGCGGCAGGCCGGTTTCCACGGCCCGTACCCGCGCCTGCTGGAAATGCTGGTAGGGGCCGGGCGTCGCGCCGAACCAGGCATCATTGGTGATATTGAGGATCGCGTTGGCGTCTTTTATGTCGCCGGTCATTTCATCGGGGAAAATGATTTCGTAGCAGATCAGCGGATAGAGATTGAGCCCGCCGGGCAGCGTCAGCAGGTGCCGGCTTGCCGCGGCCGAGAACCCTCCCGGCATTTCGACGACGTTCTGGATGCCGAATCCGGTGAGCACGTCCTCGAAGGGCAGATATTCGCCGAAAGGCACCAGATGCACCTTGTCGGAGGCGGCGATGATCTGGCCGCGGCCGTCGATCACGTAGATGGAATTATAGTAGCGCACCGGGGTGCCCGGTCCCATCTCCTCGGCGCGTACGGCGCCGGCGATCAGGATCTGGTTGTCGTCAAGCGTATCGGCGATCCGCGTCAGCGCATCCTGGTTGTCGGTCAGGATGAAGGGGATCGAGGTTTCCGGCCAGACGATGATATCGGGCTTTCGCCCGCCATTCCTAGGCGCTTCGGCCGACAGCTTCAGATGCGTCTCGAAGATCGCGGCGCGGTCGGCGTCGTTGTCCATTTTCGCCGCCTGGTCGATGGCCGGCTGCACCAGCCGCACCACCGGCCGCTTGTCCTCAGGCAATGCGTCCGGCCGCGGCGGGAGATGGAGAGCATAAGCGCCATAACCGAGATGGGCGGCAAATAGCAGGACGGCGAGTGCGATGCCCGGCCGCGCCCCTTGCCGTGTCCCGGCAAGGGCAGGCGCGGAAAAGACGAAGACGGCAAGGGCCGTCACCCCCATCGCCCCGATCACATGTGCCGACTGCATCATCAGCGGAACCGGCATCATGCCGTAGCCGATGGCATTCCAGGGAAAGCCGGTGAGGATCACGCTTCGAAGCCATTCCATCAGCCCGAAGCCTGCCGCAAGGGCGGCGATCCGCCCCATGCCATCTGACCAGACGATGCGGGCAAGGGCAGCCGCCAGCCCGTAGAAGATTGCAAGACAGGCCGGCAGCCCGAGGATTGCCAGCGGCAGCGCCCAGGCGAATTCTTCCTGATCGACCAGCAGCGCATGGCCGAGCCACCAGAGGCCGGCGACGAAATAGCCGAAGCCGAACAGCCAGCCGGTGGCAAACGCCGGCCATAGCCTGCCGATCAGGCCGCTTTCAGGCGAAGCCGCCGCCCCGTCGATCAGCCAGACGAGCAGTGTGAAGGAGACGAACATCGCCGCGAAAAAACCGATGGGCGGCAGCGCCAGAACCGCGAATGCCCCGGCGGCGATGGCCAGCAGCGACCGTTTGAAACCCCAGACGAGGATAACCCTGTCCGCAAGCCGCTCCATGCGCACTCCCATCAAACCGCGAATCAACCCATTCGCAGTCTTTCAAAAAAGCGGCTCTTTGTCCTGTTAATGCATGTCGCCCGGAAGTGCGTAGCGGCTCCGGGATAACGACATGCGTAAAAACAAGCTGCTCAAGCGCATCGCATGCAATGCGCTTTAGTTCGCGGTCGATTCCGCCGGCCGGTCGTCGCCGGCCTCGGAGCCGGGGGCGATGTCGCCATCCAGCTTGGACCGGCGGCGGATCGCATGGCGCTTGCGGGTGATGCGCAGCCGCTTGATGCGGCGCGGATCGGCGTCGAGGATGTGAAATTCGAAGCCCGGGAGCGCTTGGACGACTTCGCCGCGCACGGGGATGCGGCCGAGCGCCGAGAAGATCAGGCCGCCCAGCGTATCGACCTCGTCGACCTGCTCGCTGATGTCGAAATCCGGCCCGATCGCTGCGGCGATCTCTTCCAGTTCGACGCGGGCGTCGGCGATGAACATGTCCTCGGCGACGCGCTTAAACATCACCTCTTCGTCATCATGTTCGTCGTCGATGTCGCCGACCACCATCTCGACGATGTCCTCATGCGAGGCAAGCCCGTCAGTGCCGCCGTATTCGTCGATGACGAGCGCCATCTGCGTGCGGTTGACCTGCATCCGGCGCAACAGGTCGGACGCCAGCATCGACGGCGGCACGAACAGGATCTTGCGGACGATGCCGGCCTCGGCCAGCGTCTTTTGCAGGTCGACGCGGGCGAGATCGAAATTCGGTTTGGCCGAACGCGTGGTCTTCTGGATGTTTTCGGGCGCAACCTCGATCGCCGGCAGGGCGACGGCCGGTTTCGTCGGGCCGCGGCGCTTGTTGCGCGCCTGTTTGGCGACATAGGAGAGCAGGTCACGGATATGCACCATGCCACGCGGATCGTCGAGCGTATCGGCATAGACGGGCATGCGCGAGCGACCGGATTCCTCGAACAGGATCATCAGCTCGCCGATGGTGATGTTTTGGTCGACCGCCTCGATATCGGCGCGCGGCACCATCACGTCGGCCACGCGCACCTCGCGAAAACGCAGGATGTTGTTGAGCATCGCCCGCTCGTCGGGCGAAAAGGCGTCGTCGCCGGCCGCATCGGTCATCAGCGCATCGGCGAGATCCTCGCGCAGTCGCGAGCCCTGTTGCGGGCGAAGGATGCGCGCGGCGCGCGACCAGAAGGATTGCGATCGGCCGGATGGCCGACTACTACTGCCTGCCTCGTCCGAAGAGGAGGATGGCTCGGAGTCCTTGGCGTCTGCCGCCGGCTTCGTCGTAAAGTCGCTCATGGTTCCATTTTAAGGTCTTGACCCTCGTAGGGATCAGATAGGCCGAGCTGGGCCAAAATGCGAGTCTCCAGCCCCTCCATAATTTCGGCTTCGGCACTATTCATATGGTCGTAGCCGAGAAGATGCAAGAAACCGTGCACCAGAAGGTGTGTCAGGTGGTCGTCGAAACTCTTTTCTAGCTCGGCCGCTTCCCGCTCCAACGTCTCCCGGGCGATGATGATGTCGCCCAGCATCGGGCCGGGCATCTTGCCGGGCTGAACCGGAAAGGCCGGAAAGGAGAGCACATTGGTCGCCTTGTCCTTGCCGCGCCATTCGGCGTTGATGTCCTGGATCGAGGCATCGTCGGTGAAGACGAGCGAAACCTCGGGCGGCATCGTCGGGAAGGGCTGCTTCTCGCTGTCGCGGAGATAGACCACCGCGGCACCGAGCACGCGTTCGCAAAACGACAGCAGCGTCTCCTCGCCGGGCCAGCCGACGTCCTCGACGCTGATCTGGATGTCGAGTTCGGCCATTAGTCCTGCCGGCTGACTTCTTCGGTTTCGACGGCGTAAGTGGAATCATAGGCCCTGACGATGCGCCCGACCAGCGGATGGCGGACGACGTCGGTATCCTTGAAGCGCACGATCGAGATGCCCTCGACGCCGTTCAGAAGCTGCAAGGCCTCGACGAGGCCGGATTTGACGCCGCGCGGCAGGTCGATCTGGCTCGGGTCGCCGGTGACGATCATGCGGGCATTTTCGCCAAGACGCGTCAGGAACATCTTCATCTGCATCGACGTCGTGTTCTGCGCTTCGTCGAGGATGATGGCGGCGTTGGCGAGCGTGCGGCCGCGCATGAAGGCGAGCGGCGCGATTTCGATGACGCCGGCGGTGATTGCCCGATCGACCTTGTCGGCAGGGATCATGTCGTAGAGCGCATCATAAAGCGGGCGAAGATAGGGGTCGACCTTTTCCTTCATGTCGCCGGGCAGGAAGCCGAGGCGCTCGCCGGCCTCGACAGCCGGGCGCGACAGGATGATCTTTTCGACCGCGCCGCGCTCCAGGAGCTGAGCGGCATGGGCGACGGCGAGATAGGTCTTGCCGGTGCCGGCCGGACCGACGCCGAAGACAAGCTCGGCGCGTTCCAGCGCCCTGATATAGGCATCCTGAGTCGGCGTACGGGCGATGATCGTCTTCTTGCGTGTGGAAACCTGTGCCATCGTCAGCTTGGCCTTGCGCTCCATGGTTGGCAGGCTGAGCTGATCGTCGGCGGCGACCGCCATACGGATTGCGCCCTCGACGTCGGATCGTTCCACGCTGCCGCCTTTCTGAAGCTTTTCATAGAGATAGTCGAGTGTGCGCCGCGCCTGGTTGGTGGTCACGATATCGCCTGTGATGACGACCGAATTGCCGCGCGCCCGCGCATCGATGTTCAGCCGTTGCTCGAGCAGTTTGAGGTTCTGGTCGAATTGACCGAAGAGCTCGCTGGCGAAGCGGTTGTTCTCGAACGTCAGGACGAAGTGATTGGTGTCGCTCGGCGTGCGGGGGTGGCGCGGTGAAGAAGAAACCAATTCTTGTCCGTTCAAGCGGTCGGGCTCCTTAGGTTAAACCGCAGCCTCTGCGCGTTCGGCAAACAGGCTGTTCGTTCCGGTTCCTGTGATTCGCACTTTGATAATGTCACCGATTTGCGATGCTTTTGCATCAACATTCACAGATTGAAGCCAGGGAGAACGTCCGATTAGTTGTTCCGGCATGCGACCGGGCTTTTCGAGCAACAGGTCAATCTCTTTGCCGATGCAGGATTCGGCAAATTCCTGCTGCTGCTTCAGGAGAAGCATTTGCAGGCGTTCCAGCCGTTCTGCCTTGATCTCTTCCGGCACCTGGTCCTTCAGTTCCGCACCGGGTGTGCCCGGCCGTGTCGAGTATTTGAACGAGAAGGCCTGTGCATAACGGACCTCCTCCACAAGCCTCAGTGTATCCTCAAAATCCTTGTCTGTCTCCCCCGGAAAGCCGGTGATGAAATCGCCCGACAGTGCGATGTCAGGCCGCACCGTGCGGATGCGCGCAATCAGCGCCAGATATTCGGCAGCCGTATGACGCCGATTCATCGCTTTCAGGATGCGGTCCGAACCCGACTGCACCGGCAGGTGCAGATACGGCATCAGCGCCCTGAGGTCTCGATGGGCATTGATCAGCCGGTCGTCCATGTCGCGCGGATGGCTTGTGGTATAGCGCAGCCGGGCAAGGCCGGGGATCTCGGCCAGCCGGTAGAGCAGGTCGCCGAGGCTCCATGCCTCGCCCCGCGGCCCGGCGCCGTGCCAGGCGTTGACGTTCTGCCCGAGCAGGGTGATCTCGCGCACCCCGCCTTCGGCGAGCTTTTCGGCTTCCTCGACGATCTGGGAAACCGGCCGCGACACTTCCGAGCCGCGTGTATAGGGCACGACACAGAAAGTGCAGAACTTGTCGCAGCCCTCCTGCACCGTCAGGAAGGCGGTAACGCCGCGGGCGCGGATCTTTCGGCTCTCGGCGATCGGCAGATGCTCGAATTTGTCTTCGATCGCATATTCGGTATCGACGACGCGCTGGCCTTGTTTGGCCCGGCGCAGCGCCTCCGGCAGGCGGTGATAGGTCTGCGGGCCGATGACGACGTCGACGGCAGGCGCGCGGCGCAGGATCTCCTCGCCTTCGGCCTGGGCGACACAGCCGGCAACGCCGATCATCATCTCCCGGCCGTCCGCCGCCTTCTTCTTTTTCATCTCGCGCAGCCGCCCAAGCGCCGAATAGACCTTCTCGGCCGCCTTCTCTCTGATATGGCAGGTGTTGAGGAGAACGAGATCCGCCTCTTCCATATCTTCCGTCGGCTCATAGCCGTCGCGGGCGAGGGCATCGCTCATGCGCGTCGAATCGTAGACGTTCATCTGGCAGCCGTAGGTCTTGATGAAGACCTTGCGGCTGTTGCTGCCGTCGCGGAGGGCCTCGTTGGGGCCCTCGTGGGGGATTGCCTTCGGGGCCGGGAGAAGGGCGCTGTCCTGTGTCATGGCGCGCTATTTAGTGGTTTTTGACGCCGGAGAAAATCGAAATCTTGTCTTAGAGCCTTTCCTGGTCAGAATGCTGCAATCTGACCAGGAAAGGCTCTAGGAGATTTCCCGCCCGCGCAGTCGGCTGTTGAGGAGGTTGCGGATGCGCAAGGCAATCGTCGCGCTCACCTCCTTGCGGCTGGTATCGACACGGTAATCCACCGCCTCACCGAAGGAAACTTCGGCGTCGATGGCGCCGCAGCGCACGATATCGATGAGATGCGGCAAGAGGTCGAGATCCCCCGGCCAGGCGGCGAGCCGCCGGTGATAGCGCCCCATGGCGATGCCGTGCACCCTGGTATAGGCAACCGCCACCGGCTGCACCACGACGGTTCCCGTCGGCGACGTCGGCACCGCCATTGCGGCAGCGCCGAACAGCGACGACTTGACCTCCAACAGCCGGTTGCCGTCCGAGGTCGTGCCCTCGGGGAAGAGCACGACGATCTCACCGTCGGCCATGCGCCCGGCGATCTCGTTTGCCTGATGGCCGGTCTTGCGCCGCTCCTCGCGCACGACGAAGACGCTCTTCTGCAGCTTGGCGAGCGTGCCGAAGATCGGCCAGTCGCGCACCTCGATCTTGGCAATGAAGACGACGTCGGCAACGGCCGACATCACCATGATATCCAGCCAGGAAGAATGGTTGGAACAGAGCATCAGCGGCCGGCGATCTTCCAGCTTGCCGCTCACGCGGACGCGGATGCCGAGGCAATAGCAGACGATCCGGTGCCAGACGCGCGGCAGGCTGCGGCGCAGCCGCCAGTCGAAACGCAGCGCCAGCACCTGCAGCGGCATGAGCACGATGCTGACGGCAAGGATGACGACCGCGGCAAAGGCGATGCGCAACCAGGCGATCAAATGCTGGTCTCCCGGGCTGCCATTGCTTCAGAGGTCTTCCTTCTTCAACGGCACGCCGTAGAGCTCCAGCCGGTGGTCGACCAGCCGGAAGCCGTGCTCGCGGGCGATGCGCTCCTGCAACGCCTCAATCTCCGGCGAGCGGAATTCGATGACCGTGCCGGTCTTCAGGTCGATCAGATGGTCGTGGTGTTCTTCCGGCACCGTTTCGTAGCGCGAGCGCCCGTCGCGGAAGTCGTGCCGGGCGATGATACCGGCATCCTCGAACAGCTTCACGGTGCGATAGACGGTCGAGATCGAGATCTTCGCATCGACCTTCACCGAGCGGCGGTAGAGTTCTTCGACGTCGGGATGGTCTTCCGAGTCTTCCAGGATGCGCGCGATCACGCGGCGCTGCTC
>Ga0102591_1004132_pt1 | contig 11792 bp, 10 predicted proteins | sample AraplaCol_mCL_r2_2_FD_76860 | JGI IMG/M metagenome (GOLD analysis project Ga0102591, IMG submission 76860) | Arabidopsis root microbial communities from North Carolina, USA - plate scrape MF_Col_mCL_r2 (SPADES assembly) (version 2) | ecosystem: Host-associated > Plants > Roots > Endosphere... | reverse complement strand
TCGCATCCAGGAGATCGTCGGCCTCGACATCGCCGGCATAGGCGTCGTCGACCTTGATGAGGAACCACGCCGGCTGACGCTCCTTGCGACCGCCGCGCACGAGGTGCCAGCTTCCCTTCAGGCGCTTGCCGAACAATTCGAAGGCGAGGTGGCCCTTGCGTAGCTGCGCCTCCACGTCGCCGCGCGTGGACCACACGCCCTTGTCGAAGAGATCCACGTGGCCCTTGCCGTAGCCCTCGTCGATGTCGCCTTCGAAATCGGCGTACGACACCGGGTGGTCCTCGACCTCCACGGCCAGTCGCTTGACCTTCGGGTCGTAGCTCGGCCCCTTCGGCACGGCCCAGCTGCGCAGCACGTCGCCGACCTGCAGGCGGAAGTCGAAATGCCGCCGCGACGCGTGGTGCAGCTGCACGACGAAAAGGGCGCGTCCGCCCTTGCCGGCCGACGCGTCGGGCGTGGGCTCGCGCGTCTTCGCGAAGTCGCGCTTGCGACGGTAATCCTGCAGGGTCATGCCTGATCGTTGGCCGGGGGGCGTGAACGTCCCGTCGAAGATGGCCGATGTCGTCCCGCTTTCAGAATTGTCGTGTGGGATGTGCTGGCCAGGAGGAACAGAATCGAGGGCCACCGCCGTCGCGGAACCGAACCCCTCGCAAGGAACGCCCCATGAATCGCCCATTCCGAGGCATCGCTTCGCTTCTTTTCGTTTTGGGCCTGCTAGGCCCCTCGCTCTCCGCGCACGCCGGCTGCCTGTCCTACCCGTCGCAGGCCGCGCCGCAGGCGGTCACCTTCGGTACCGTCCGGGTTCCGGCGGATGCCGCGCCCGGCACCGTGCTCGCGGTGCGCGATTCGCAGCCAAACTTCAGCCCCGCCAAGCATAAGTGCGACAAGGCGTCCCGCGCCGCGCGGCTCGGGGTGTTCAGGACGCCGAGCACGCTCGGCGGCGGGATCTACGACACGAACATCCCTGGGATCGGCATACGCATCCGTCACTTCGGATTCCAGCTGGGCTTCGACAACGCGCTCGTACCCTCCGAAAGTCCCTTGCCGTCGTGGGCCTTCTACCCGATCGTCGGCGCGCATTTCCGCGTGGAGCTCGTGAAGACCGGCCCCGTGACGAAGGCCGGCGACCTGAGCGCCGGTACCATCGCGGAAGCCGGATACGATGGCCACCGGCAGTGGTGGGCCGACCTCGGGGCCACCCGCATCGAGCCCGAGCACGGCACCTGCGCGTTCCATGCGCGGCACCTCGTGTTCGACCTCGGCGACGTCGATGGGGGCACGCTCGTCGCGCAGGGACACAGCCGATGGGCGAACCAGTCGCTCGCCGTTACGCAATGCACCAACGTGACGCAGATCGACATGACATTCGAGGGCGCCGCGCACGACACCGACGCGTCGCTCTTCCGTCTCGACGCCACGCCCGGCACCGCTCGCGGCATCGGCGTGGAGCTGCGATCCGTCTACCCGGACGCGCAGGCCATGCCGAACGCGTCGGTGCCCCTGGTGTTCGACGTCATCACCGGCGACGACACCTATGCGTTTCGCGCGCGTTACCGTGCCACCGGCGAGGCGGTGTCTCCCGGAACGGCGAACGCGAGCATCACGGTGCGCGTCGCCTATCGGTGACGCCGGAATCACGGTCGGGCCCGCGTGGAGGCTGGTCCAGAGTTGCCGGCCACGCGGTGCGCTGGCTACGCTCGGGCTTCTTCCCGTGCAGATGGCGCGACGCTCCGTGACCGATATCGACAACAGCGCTACCCATGCTCCCCGGCGCCGTTTCGTCCAGGGGCTCGTCATCGCCGGCATCGCGGCGGGTGTCGGCGTGCTGCGCCCGGGCTATGCGACGGCGGCGATGAAGGTGCCGGCGCAACGCGTCGGGCCGGAGGTTCAGCTCGACCTCGTCGCGGCCACGGTGGATTTCACCGGACGTGCCCGGCGCGCCGTCACGGTCGATGGAAGCGTGCCGGGGCCGGTGTTGCGGTTCCGGGAAGGCGATGTCGCGTCCATCCAGGTGCGCAACACCCTCGACACGACGTCATCGATTCACTGGCACGGACTGATCGTGCCCGCGAATCAGGATGGCGTGCCAGGCCTGAGCTTCGACGGCATCGCACCCGGCAGCACGTACCGCTATCGGTTCCCGTTGCGACAGTCCGGCACGTACTGGTACCACGCGCACAGCCGTTTTCAGGAACAGAGCGGTCTTTACGGTGCGATCGTGGTCGAGCCCCGCGACGGCGAGCGCCACGCCTGCGATCGCGAGCACGTGCTGCTCATCAGCGACTGGAGCGACGAAGACCCGGAGAGCATCTACGCCCGGCTCCGGACGCGCAGCGACATCTACAACTACGGGCAGCCGACGCTCGTGGACTTCATGCGCGACGCCCGCGCGAAAGGCTTCGGCGACGCGGTCGCGATGCGACGCATGTGGAACCGCATGCGCATGAACCCGACCGATCTCGCCGACGTCTCGGCCGCGACGTATACGTATCTCGTCAACGGCGCGACGCCCGCCGCCAACTGGACGGGTGACTTCCGTCCCGGCGAGCGCGTGCGCCTGAGGGTGATCAATGGGTCGTCGAACTCGATCTTCGACCTGCGCATCCCCGGCCTTGGGCTTCGTGTGATCGCCGCGGACGGGCAGGACGTCGAACCGATGGTCGTCGACGAGATCCGCCTGTCGGCCGGCGAAACATACGATGTCATCGTCGAGCCCGGCGAAGACCGTGCGTACACGATCTTCGCGCAATCCATCGATCGCTCGGGTTACGCCCGCGCGACGCTCGCGCCGCGTGCCGGCATGGGCGCGGCGGTGCCCCCACTCGATCCCCGTCCGCGGCTCGCCATGCGCGACATGATGGGTGCGATGGGAGACGACGGCAGCGAGCACGGCGCCATGGCGATGGCGAACCACGCACGCACCGAATACGAACCCGGCACCGACATGCGCGTGGACATGCCGCGAACCAACCTCGACGATCCGGGCGTCGGCCTGCGCGAGCGCGATCATCGCGTTCTGACGTACGCGGACCTTCGCAGCATCGATGGTCCCCGGGACCGGCGTACGCCGGGCCGCACGATCGAGCTGCATCTCACGGGCAACATGGAGCGCTTCGCCTGGTCGTTCGACGGCGTGAAGTACTCCGCGGCCAAACCGGTGCACTTCCGCGAGGGCGAGCGCCTGCGCATTCGTCTCGTCAACGACACGATGATGAACCATCCCATCCACCTGCACGGCATGTGGAGCGAGCTGGAATCGCCCGACGGTGCTTTCCAGGTGCGCAAGCACACGGTCAACGTGCAGCCCGCCCAACAGGTGACCTACGCCGTCACGGCCGACAATCCGGGCCGCTGGGCATTCCATTGCCACATGCTCTTCCACATGGAAGCGGGCATGTTCCGCGAAGTGGTGGTGTCGTGAGGCGTTTGCTGGTCGGCGTGCTGCTTTCCCTTCCCGCCGCCGCTTTCGCGCAGGCGATGCCGGACATGGATCATGCGGCGATGGGTCACCACGACATGCCCGACATGACCATGGGCCCGATGCAGGGCGGGCGCGCGCCGGCGAATGCGCGAAGCGGCGACTGGTCCGAGGGTGTCGAAGGCTCGTCGATGCCCGGCATGGCGATGCACGACATGGACGACACGGCGGGCGCCGGCACCTTGCTGGTCGATCGCCTGGAATCGTTCGCGGGGCAGGGAGGTCACGGCCAGTCGTGGGAAATCGACGGCTGGTATGGCAACGATACGGACAAGGCCTGGTTGCGCAGCGAAGGCGAGCGCGTGGCCCGCCGTGCGCACGACGCCGACGTGGAGCTGTTCTGGAGTCACGCGGTGGCTACATTCTGGGACACGCAGCTCGGCGTGCGTGTCGATCCGGGCGAGGACGCGGACGCCGGCGGGCGCGCACCGGCACGACGATGGGCCGCCTTCGGGCTGCAAGGCCTCGCGCCGTACTGGTTCGAACTGGAAGCCACCGCTTATGTCGGTGCCGGCGGCCGAACGGCGGCACGCGTCCGCGCCGAGTACGAACTGAGGATCACGCAGCGCCTGATCCTGCAGCCCGAGCTCGAACTCAACGCCTACGGGAGGGACGACGCACGCCGCGGAATCGGCTCGGGCCTTTCCAGCGTCGAAGGCGGCCTGCGGCTGCGCTACGAGATCCGGCGCAGCATCGCGCCCTACGTCGGCATCGCGTGGGCGCACGTCACGGGCAACACGGCCGATCAGGCACGCGACGCCGGACGGCGCATCACCGATCGTCGCTGGGTGGCCGGTGTGCGTCTCTGGTTCTGACATCGCCGAGCGTCACGGCCGTGACCAGCGCGGACAGCACGGCCAGTCCGGCGGAGCAGAGCATCACGGCCCGGAATCCCGTGACGAACGCTTCTTTCACGGCGTGCCCGGCGGCGGGATCCGCGATGACGATGCCTGCGAGCTTCGCTTTCTGCATGGCGATGGTCCGCATGTCGTCGGGAGACAGGCGAAGCGGCGCGAGCCGGGCGTCGAGGGCGCCGTCGAACACGTGGGTCATCACCACGCCGAACACCGCGATCGCCAGCAGTCCGGCCGTACGGGACACCGCGTTGTTCACGCCCGACGCGGTGCCGGCCAGCGAGGGCGGCAACGCGTTCATCACCGTGGTCGTCAGGGGCGCGACGACGATGCTCATGCCGAGACCGAGCACGCAGCTCGCCGGGAAGAAGGTCGTCCAGTAACTCCCGCCGACGCCCGGCAGCGCGTATAGCGCGAAACCCGCGGCGGCGATCAGCGGTCCGACGACCAGCGGCAGGCGTGCTCCGACCCGGTCGACGAGCTGTCCGGTCAGCCGCGACAGCGCGAACATGATGGCGATGAACGGCAGCAACGAGGCGCCGGCGCCCGTGGCGCCGTAACCCTGCACCTGAATGAGATTCAGCGGCACGAAGAACAGGCTGCCGCCGAGCGCGGCGTAGAGCAGCAGCGTCAATGCGTTGGCCGCGGCGAAGTCGCGGTGACGGAACAGGGAGAGAGGCAGCATCGGCGCCGCGACACGCGCCTCGACGACGACGAACGCCACCAGCGACCCCACGCCGACGATGGTGGCCACCACGACGCTCGTGGCGGCCCAGCCGAGCAGCGGCGCTTCGATCAGCGCGTACACGATGCCCGTGAGGCCCGCGGTGGCGAGCGCCGCGCCCGCGACGTCTAGACGGCCCGTGCCGGCATCGCCGCGGCTTTCCGGCACGCGCCAGTAGCAGATGACCAGCAGCGCGATGCCGAGCGGCAGGTTGAGCAGGAAGGCCCAGTGCCACGACACGTACTCGACGAGGTACCCGCCGATCACGGGGCCCGCCGCCGCCGTGATGCCACTGAACGCGGACCACGTGCCGATCGCCGCGCCGCGCTTTTCCTTGGGGAAGGCACTGCTGATGAGGGCGAGGCTACCCGGCACGAGCAGCGCGGCGCCTAGGCCCTGCAAGGCGCGCGCGCCGATGAGCGTGTGAATGTCCGGTGCGACGGCGCAACACAGCGACGCGAACGTGAAGATCGCCGTGCCGATGGCGAAGACGCGGCGCCGCCCGAAACGATCGCCGAGGACGCCGCCGACCAGCAGCAAGGCGGACAGCAGAAGCGCATAGGCCTCCATCACCCACTGTGCGTCGGCCGTCGTCGCATCGAGGGCTTGCTGGATGGCCGGCAGCGCGACGTTCACGATGGTGCCGTCCACGAAGGCCATGCCGGATCCCACGATCGCGGCGATCAGCGTCCAGCGCTGCGCCGATGGCGAGCAGGGCACGGCGCCGGTCGCGTCGTCGGTCGGCATGGGATCGGGATCGGTAAGGCGCATGGATGGAGAGCCTACGCCCTCCATGGCACCGTCGTCTGGGCGATTCGCGCAACATGACGTTGCCTGAACGCGTCGGGGTATACATCGGGGACATGACCGGAGACGACCGATGAAGCCACGCGATGCCTACGACGATCCCACGACGAACTCGGGCGACCCCACGCACGGGGACCGCCCCCAGCCCGACGAACCGGTCACGACCGGCTCGGGCGACCCCCAGCACCGGATGCCGGACGAAGAGGAATAGCGGCCGGCGGGCCGGATCGGTGCTCGTGCCGTCGTGTCGAAATCGCGGCGGGCCACTCGTCGTGAATGACGAGACCCCCCAATGGAGACCACCCATGTCGCTCCCGTTCCAGCGCATCACGCCCTTTCTCTGGTTCGACACGCAGGCCGAAGAAGCGGTCCGTTTCTACACGTCGATCTTCCCCAACTCGCGCATCGGCGAGATCACGCACCACACCCGGGAAATCGCGGCGGCGTCGGGCCAGCCGGAAGGCCTGGTGCTCACCGTGTCCTTCGAGCTCGACGGCCAGCCGATGACGGCGCTCAACGGCGGCCCCCAGTTTCATTTCACGGAGGCGCTGTCCCTGGTGGTGCGATGTCACGACCAGGCGGAGATCGACCACTACTGGGACAGCCTGTCCGCCGGCGGCGACCCGAAGGCGCAGGCCTGCGGATGGCTGAAAGACAGGTACGGACTCTCCTGGCAGATCGTGCCCGCGAACGTCGATGAACTCGTCTCGGACAAGGCCGCGATGAACGCGCTGCTGCAGATGACGAAGATCGACATCGCCACCATCGAGGCCGCCCGCCGCGCCGGAGTGTGACGCCGGTGCGTTGACAGTCCGCTCCCTTGCGTCGAAAGTCGAAGGTCGCGCAATGGTGGGAGCGGAGCATTGAATCGACGTGAGTTCGCGAAGGCGCTGGCCGTCGTCGGCGCCTTCGGTAGTGGCATGGGAACGGCGTGGCAGGCCGTGGCGGGTACGACACCTCCGGCGATGCGTCACGTGACGGTCGATCCGGATCGCCTTCTCACCCTGCAGCAGGCGTTTCTCGACCTGCGGTTCGGCATGTTCATCCATCTCAACATGGCGACGTTCCAGGATCGCGAGTGGGGCGACCCGACGCGTTCGCCGACGCTCTTCAACCCGAAGCATCTGGACACCGACCAGTGGGCGCGCGCGGCGAAGAGCGCCAACATGGGTTACGCGTGCCTGACGACCAAGCATCACGACGGCTTCTGCCTCTGGCCGACGAAGACGTCCAGCGCCAACGTCATGCAGTCGTCCTACCCGCACGACGTGGTGCGGCGCTACGTGGATTCGTTCCGCAAGGCCGGACTCAAGGTCTGCCTGTATTTCTCGATCCTCGACCTGCGCCAGGACATCCGCGCGCGCACCGTCACGCCGGAGAAGATCGCGCTCATCAAGGCGCAGATCACCGAGTTGCTGACGAACTACGGGCCGCTGACGGCGTTGATCCTCGACGGATGGAACGCTTCGTGGTCGCGCATCTCGTACGCGGAGCTCGCCTATCGCGAGATCTACGATCTCGTGAAGTCGCTGCAGCCGGATTGCCTGCTCACCGACCACAACGCGGGAAGCTACCCCGGCACCGCGCTCTATTACACGGACATCAAGCAATACGAGCAGCACGCCGGGCAGAAGATTCCCGCGAACAGCCCCGTGCCGTCGCAGTCGGGTACCACGCTGCAGAGCGACTGGTTCTGGAAAACCACGTACCCCACGTCGGAACTCGCTGCCGCGCGCACCATCGTCGACGACTGGCTGAAGCCCTTCAACGACAACCATTGCAACCTCATCCTCAACGTGGCGCCCAACCGCGACGGACGCTTCGACGACAACGCCGTGGCGCGCCTCGCGGAGATCGGTGCGCTGTGGAAGAACCCCGGCCCCGCGGCGAAGATCGCGCGCCCGGTCACCATCACCACGCCGGATCTCGCGGCGGGGCGCCCCGCGTGGGCCAGCGCGAGCGACGAGGCCGTCGGCCCGGACCAGGCCTTCGACGACGACTTCCGCACGTACTGGCTTGCCGATCGCGGCACGACGGAGGCGTGGATCGAGGTGCGCTTCGATGCCCCCACGACGTTCAACACGCTGTCGATCGTGGAAGCGCGGGGGCGTGAGGGTTACGGCGACGCGAGCCGCATCGTGTCGTACAAGGTCGAGATCGAGCGCGACGGTAAGTGGATCGGCATCGCCGCGGGCGCGACGCCCGAGCCCTACCAGTTCCACGAGATCGCTCCGGCCACGGCAAAGCGCGTGCGCCTGTCCGTCACGGGCAGACAGCCCGGGATCGTCGAGTTCGGTGTCTACGACGAACCGCGCGGATAGTTCCCCGCGACGATACCCTCACGCCTTTAAAACCAACGGCTTGCCACCATCTTCAGACGATGGGGCGAGTCCCTGGAGGTGTGTCATGGCAACCGGTTGGGCGGGCGACACCGCCGTGCAGGACCAGATCGACGCGACCGTGAACGACGCGGTCGAGCGCGCCCGTAGCCGTCTCTCGAAAGGGCCGAGCCTCGAGCGCTGCGAGGCATGCGACAACCCGATCCCGGAAGCGCGGCGGCAGGCCGTGCCGGGCGTGCGTCTGTGCGTCGCCTGCCAGGAGGCCGCCGATCACGACGAAGCCGCGTTCGCGGGCTACAACCGCCGGGGCAGCAAGGACAGCCAGCTACGCTGACGCGTGTCACGCGTTTTGCAAGTGATTGACATAAAACAGAAATATGCCGAAAAACGCTAAAGGTTCGGGGCGGGGCGGCCGACATCGGGGCATCCCCGCTCGCCCGAGTTCCCCATGCGTTTTCCCCGTGCCTCCCTCCCTACGCTGACCCTGCGCGCCCGCCTCGTCCTCCGGATGGCCGGCACGATCCTGCTGCTGCTCGCCCTGTGGATCGTCGGAGGCCTTCAGCTCCGTGCCGCCGACGAGCGGCTGCGCTCCGTCGTCGCCGGCACGCTGGCGCCCGTGGCGGACGTCGGGCGTATCCAGAACGATTACAACGACCTGCTCGACGCGCTCGTCCATGCCACGCTGACACGGTTGCCGTCCTCGCTCGACGACGCGGTCACCGCCATCGGCAGCGACCGCAAGGACATCGGCAAGCAGTGGCGAGCGCTGGAGGCGAGCGGCCTCGGGAAGGAGCAGGCGAAGCTCGTGGCGCTTGCCGCGGCGCATCGCAAGGCCGCCGACGAGGCGGTGGATGCCGTGCTCGCATTGCTCAAGGCCGAACAGTACGACCTCGCGCAGCTCCAGCTGTCCAACGACGTGCAATCGGCCGTGGTGCCGCTGAAGAGCGATTTCTCCAACCTCTTCGCGCTGGCGCTGGATGGCGGCAAGGCCGCCGTCGAAGCGCAGCATCGCGACATCCAGCGCGGCGCGGTCTGGTCGTCGGTGTTGCTCGGTGTCGCGCTGTTGCTGGCGAGCGTCGTCGATATCGCCATCATCCTGTCGCTCGGCAGGCGCTTGCGGCAGGCCGCCAACGTCGCCGCGTCGATCGCGGATGGCCGGCTCGGCGAGCGCATCGATGCGGGCCGCGACGACGAGGTGGGCCGCCTGCTCGCCTCGCTCGCGCACATGGATGCGCAACTGGTGCGCGTGGTCTCGCACGTGCGCCACCGCGCCGTGCTCGTCGCGACCGCCGCCTCCGGCATCGAGCGTGGCAACGACGCGCTGCACGAGCGCACCCGTCAGCAGGCGACGCACGTGGATCACACGACCCGGTCGATGCGGGACATGGCGAGCGCGGTCGCCTCGGGGCTGGGGCAGGCGGCGCAGGCGAATGGCGCCGTCGGCGAGACCCGCGCGCTGACGGAAGAAGGGCGGGACATCGCCACCGCCGCCATCGACAACATGCACGCCATCCGGCGCACGAGCCAGCGCATGACCGACGTGCTCGACCTCGTGGACCAGGTGGCCTTCCAGACGAACCTGCTCGCGCTGAACGCGGCCGTGGAAGCGGCCCGGGCCGGCGAACACGGCCGCGGATTCGCGGTGGTGGCTTACGAGGTCCGCGAGCTGGCCCAGCGCTGCGCCGCCGCCGCGCGCGACATCCGTGGTCTGATTTCGGAAAGCGACGACGCCGTGCAGGCGGGCGCGGCCTCGGTGGACCGCGCGGCGGACGTCCTTTCGCAGATCGGTCAGCGGGTGGCGGGCCTCGAGACCATGGTGGCTTCGGTGATGGACGCCACGCGCGGTCAGCGTGACGGCATCGCCCGCGTCGGTGAAGCCATCGCCGGCATCGACGCCGCGGCGCGCGAGAACGCCGGGCTCGTCGACCAGGCAGCGGGTGCCAGCCGCGCGATGCGCGAGAGCGCCGAGACCCTGCGCTCGGAGATGGCGTACTTCTCGATGGCGGGCGACCCGCCTGATCAGTCGCGATCGGGCGCGCCCAGCGGAAAGAACGAGCGGTAGGGCCTGGCTTCGTCCACGGCTCGTGCGAACGAAGGGCGCGCGAGCAGGCGCCGCCGATACGCGTGGACATTGGCGAAACGCGCATCGATGCGGTGCGTCCAGTCGGCGTAGAACAGGAACGGCGCGGCACCGCAGTCCGCGAGCGTGAACCGGTCCAGCGCGGCCCATTCGCGCCCTTCCAGGTGCCGGTCGAGCCAGGCGTAGGCCGCGTCGAGCATCTCGCGGGCTTCGGCGGTGCCTCGCGCGTCGCGCTGGCCTTCGGGCCGTATCGCGTCGAACACGATGCGCTGCTGCGGCGTCGAGATGTAGTTGTCGAAGAAGCGATCCATCGCGCGCACCTCGAGCGCCGTCTTCGGGTCCTCGGGCACCATGCGCACCGGGCCCGGGTGGAACAGGTCGAGGTACTCGATGATGCAGCTCGCTTCCGGCACGGTGCGCTTCCCGTCGACCAGCACGGGAAACCGCTTCAGCGGCCAGAGGTCCGCGAATTCGGCATAGACGTCGGGGTGTTCCGGCGAGAGCATCTTCCACTCGAACGGCGTGGCGTTCTCGTAGAGCGCGATCAGCGCCTTCTGGCAATACGACGAAAACGGATGGGCGTAGAGTTTCAGGGTCATCGGAATTCCTTCTGGGCTTCCTGACACGTCGAACGGGGGGTGCCGGTTTCGACAGGGCGATGATCACACGCCTGGGTGCGGGACGCGCTGCGATCCAAATCGCGGCCGATCCATACTCGCGCGTGCGGACCCGCTGCCGTTACCCTCCGGCCCATCGGGGATAAGGAGTCGCCATGAAACGTCTGCTCATAAGCATCGCGCTGTCCGTCGCGCTGGCGTCGACCGCGCAGGCCGCCGTGCCCATCTGGGGCTCGCTGCAGTCGAGCCCGGCCGATACGCCGCCCTCGGCGCTGAAGCCGGGTCAGTGGATCTGGGGCGCGCGCGACAAGTCGCCGGGTCCGATGGCCGTCATCGTCAGCCTCACCGAGCAGCGCGCGTACGTGTATCGCAACGGCATCCTGATCGGTGTCACCACGGTCAGCACCGGCAAGAAAGGCCATGAAACGCCGACGGGCGTGTTCACGATCCTGCAGAAGGACAAGGACCACCACTCGAAGAAGTACGACAACGCGCCCATGCCGTATCAGGAGCGCCTGACGTGGGACGGCGTGGCGCTGCACGCGGGCGGCCTGCCCGGCTACCCCGAATCGCACGGCTGCGTGCACATGCCCACGGAGTTCGCGCGCGTGCTGTTCGATGCCACGAACATGGGCATGACCGTCGTCGTCGCGGAGGAGGGCACGGCCCCGGTATCCGTCGTGCACCCCAGCGCCGTGATCCCCATCGATCCGCGCAATGGCGCCGATCTCGCGCTCGAACCGCTCGCCGACGGTCAGCCTTATCGCTGGACGCCCGACGCGTCGCCGGTCGGACCGATCTCGATGGTGCTCAGCGTGGCCGACGGTCGCGTGATCGTGATGCGCAACGGCATCGAGATCGGCCGCAGCAGGGTGCAGGTCACCGACCCGCTC
>Ga0102591_1004126_pt1 | contig 11810 bp, 7 predicted proteins | sample AraplaCol_mCL_r2_2_FD_76860 | JGI IMG/M metagenome (GOLD analysis project Ga0102591, IMG submission 76860) | Arabidopsis root microbial communities from North Carolina, USA - plate scrape MF_Col_mCL_r2 (SPADES assembly) (version 2) | ecosystem: Host-associated > Plants > Roots > Endosphere... | reverse complement strand
CCGCGAGGCGCTCGCGCGCGCGCAGCGTATTCAGCTCCGCGAGCGTGAAGTCTTCCGTGAACCAGCCGGCGATGGCGACGCCGTCGACGGTCTTCGTCGTGCGACGCGCGGCGAATTCCGGATGGCTGGCGACGTCGGTCGTCCCGCCGATCTCGTTCTCGTGGCGGACCACCAGCACCCCGTCCCTGGTCGACACGAGGTCCGGCTCGACGACGTCGGCACCGTCCTCGATCGCCACGGCGTACGACGCCAGCGTGTGCTCGGGTCGCAGCGCGCTCGCGCCGCGATGCCCGATGACGAGGACCTTCGCCGCGATGGGCGTGGTCGTGGCGGTCGTGGACATCGGCAGCGCTCCGAGCAACAAGGCGAATGCGGCCGAGAATAGACCAATCCGACCCATCAGAAGTCCGCCGTGAGGGTGACGAAGCTCTGCCGGGGAGCGCTCGCGTGGAAGGCGAGCGCACGCCCCTGCGGATCGGTGGCCGCGAACGCGGTCAGGTTCGTCGCGTACCGATGGTCGGTGAGGTTGGTGACGTTCAGGGCGAGGGTCAAGGCCTTCAGGCTCGCGATGGGACCGAAGTCGTAGCTTGCACCCAAATCGAACGACGTGGCACCGGCGACTTCCTGGTCGTTGGTGTAGGTGTAGTAACGACGACCCGTGTACTTGCCGCGCAGGCTTGCGGACCAGGGACCGTCGTGCCAGCTGATCTCGCTGGCGAACATGCGCTTCGGCGTGTCCACGGTCGTCTTGTCCTTGACCGGCACGACCTGGCCGTTCGCCACGTAGTTATCGTCGTAGGTCGAGCGGTTGAACGATGCCGAGTTGTACCACTCGAGTCCGCGCACCGGCTTCCAGATGAAGGTGAATTCGGCACCCCGGCTGCTGACCGAGCCGACGTTCACGAACGCGGTGTTGCACTCGGGCCGCGTGCCCACCTCGATGCTGGGGCACGGATTGAGCGACAGCAGACGGTTGTCGAACCTCACGTCGTACAACGCCACCGAGGCCTCGTACGCGTCGCCGACGCTGCGGAAGCCGCCGTCGATCGAACGCGACTCCTCGGGCTTCAGGCCCGACTTCGTGCCGTCGAAGGCCGCCTGCGAGACGGAAAGCGGACCGCCCGCGCCGCCGCCCTGGAAGGCGGCGATGTTCTTCGCGTACGAGAGGAACAGCTCCTGGCCCGGTGCGAGCTGAAACGCGAGACCGGCCTGGGGAAGCAGCGACTTGCCTGCCTTCAGCGTGCCATTGGCATAGGGACTCTCCACGCCGGGCAATTCGACCGCCTTCATCGTGGTGTGCGGGCTCTTCACGCCGATGTCGACGGTGAGCCGGTCGTCCACGGCCTTGAAGCTGTCCTGCAGGTAGGCTTGCTTCGTGGTGATCGTGTAGTTCTGCGCGAACAGGCGGCGATCCGGATCGGAGAGATAACGGTCGTCGCTGACCGGGCCGTCGATGTAGTAGAAGTTGCGCTCGACGTGATGGTGGTTCTGCTCGTACCACACGCCGCCTTCGATGTGATGGCTGCCGAGATCCCATGCGAGCGATGCGATCGCGCCGTCGCGGTTGATCGTGTAGTTCGTGCTGCGGATGGAGATCGGCAGCTCGCGCGCCGTGCCCGGATACGACTTCTGCCCCGGCGACCACCAGTGGCCCTGGCCCGCGTTTTCGTGGTGGTAGACCTGCGTGTGCAGCGTGGCCGACTCGGTCACGGTGAAGTCGCCGGCGATGTAATAGAGATCGTCGCGGCGCAGGGCGCGGCTCTGGTAGTAGGCGTCGTCGATATTGTCCACGCCGCCCGAGAAGCCGCAGCGCGGATCCTTGACGCCACCCTTCGTATAGGCGGGCGCGCAGTACGCCGCGGCGAGAGCGCGGTTCCAGTCCGGGGCGTAGAGGTTCCAGTCCCAGCCGAGACCACGGCGCAACCCGCTCTTCGACAGGTAGGCGTAGTCGGCCTGGCTGCTGCGCGACGTATCGACGAAACCGGTGATGCGATTGCCTTCGCCGAACTCGTAGACGCCCTTGCCATTGAACTGCTTGGTGTTGGTCGGCGAGTGGGGTCGCGCCCACATGTCCGCGTCCGCATGCACGCCGGACAGGTACATCGAAAAGCCCTTGTAGTCGCCGGTATCGATGCGCGCGTACGTGCGGCGGTTATGGTCGCTGCCGAACGTCTGTGCCACCTTGCCGCCGAAGGTCTTCGCCGGATCGGCGGAAAAATACTGGATGGCTCCACCGAGGTTGCTCGTGGATGCCGTACCGAGGGCGCCGATGCCTTCCGAGAGTTCGACCGTCGCCATGTTCTCGGCGATCAGCGCACGCGAGATGTTCAGGCCGTTGTAGTTGCCGTAGGCGTTGTCGCCGAGCGGCAGGCCGTCGAGCGTGTAGCCCAGGCGCGTGGTGTTGAAGCCGCGCAGGGTGATGGACTGCGATTCCTCGTTCGCACCGAACGCGTCGTTCGACTGCACCGACACACCCGGGAGACGGTTGAGGATCTTCTGCGGGCTGGTGCCGGGCGGCAACACCTTCTGGTCGTCCGGGACGATGCGCTGCACCTGGCGGGTCTCGCCCTGTCCGATCACGGAGACCGCTTCGAGGTCCTGGGTTTTCGGAGGCGTCGCCTCGTCGGCATGGGCCTGCACGGCGATCGCGGAGGCAAGGGCAAGAAACAGGGCGCGGCGGGTGACGATCATTCGGGGGAGCACGTGCATGGGGAAGCCGGCGAGCGTGCCCGTCGCATGTGTAGTTTTGTTTACGGCCCCCGCCGGTGCGCTGAAAAGGTGGGCGCGTCACACATTTCTGCTAGTTTTCGCCCCGGAAACCCCAACGGATCCTCGCATGATCAAGCCTCTCGCCCTGGCGGCGCTCTCCGCCGCCCTGCTCGCCGCCTGCGCCGGTACGCCGCCCGGCAGGACTTCCGCGCCCGCGGGTGTCAAGGACGGCGCGACGCTCGACCTCGCGATCCTCGAGACCACGGATGTGCATTCGAACATCCTCTCGTACGACTACTACAAGCAGAAGGACGATCCGACCTTCGGCTACGAGCGTGTCGCCACGCTCATCCGCGACGCGCGCAAGGAATTCCCGAACACGGTGCTCTTCGACAGCGGCGACACCATCCAGGGCAGCGTGTTCGCCGACTACCAGGCGCTGGTGAAGCCCATCGGCTGCGATACCGAGCTCGGCATCTACAAGGCGATGGACGCCGTCGGTTACGACGGCGGCACCGCGGGAAATCACGAATTCAACTACGGCCTGCCGTTCCTCGCGCAAGTCACGAACACGGCGATGAACGTCGATGGCGTGAATACGCGCCAGTGCGCGGGTCCGAAGTTCCCCATCGTGCTGTCCAACGTCTATAGCGCGCGCGACGGCAAACCCCTCTTCAAGCCGTGGACCGTGGTGGAGAAGACGGTGACCGCGACGGGCAGCGACGGCAAGCCCGTCAGCACCACGCTGAAGATCGGCATCATCGGCTTCACGCCGCCGCCCATCCTCGACTGGGACAAGCGCAACCTCGCCGGCAAGGTCACGGTCGACGGCGTCGTCGAAGCCGCGAACAGATACCTGCCCGAGCTGCGGGCGCAGCACCCCGACCTCGTCGTGGCGATCCTGCATGGTGGCCTGAACACGTCGCCGTACACGCCGCAGATGGAGAACGGCGGCTGGTACCTCGCGGGCGTGCCGGGTATCGACGCACTGCTGCTGGGCCATTCACACACCGAATTCCCGGGGCCCCGCTATGCGGGCATGAAGGACGTCGACGCAAAGCGCGGCATCGTTCGCGGCGTGCCGGCCGTGATGGGCGGCTTCTTCGGCAAGGATCTCGGCGTGATCAACATGACGCTGAAGCGCGAAGGCGATCGCTGGGTGGTCGACAAGGACAAGAGCCGCAGCCAGGTGCGTCCGATCTGCCCGAAGAAGAACGACTGCGTCGCGCCCGATCCCAACATCGCGCCGCTCGTGCAGGATGCGCACGACGCGGCGATCGCGTACGTGAACACGCCGATCGGCGCGACGGATCACGCACTCACGAGCTATTTCGCCGACGAGGGCAACATGTCGGCGCTCGCCGTGGTGAACGCGGCGCAGATCGATTACGCGCGCGACGAACTCGGTCGCACGCGCCCCGACCTGAAGGACGTGCCGGTGATCTCGGCCGCTTCCGCGTTCCGCACCGGCTTCGGCGGACCGGACGACTTCACGGACGTGGCGAAGGGTCCGATGACGATCCGCAACGCGTCCGATCTCTATTTCTATCCAAATACGCTCGCCGCGGTGAAGATCGACGGTACCGGCGTCAAGGCATGGCTGGAAAAATCCGCATCGCGCTTCAATCGCATCGATCCGTCGAAGGAGGGCGAGCAGCCGCTGATCGGCAAGATGGCGGGATATAACTTCGACCAGATGCAGGGCGGCGTCACTTACACCATCGACGTCACGAAGCCGGAAGGCGAGCGCATCGTCGACCTTCGCTACAAGGGCAAGCCGATCAAGCCGTCGCAGCCGTTCGTCGTGGTCACGAACAGCTATCGCGCCAACGGCGGCGGTGAGTTCCCGGGCATGAACGGCGACAGCGTCGTACTCAACGCACCGGACGGCAACCGCGAGGTCGTGATCCACTGGGTGGAGAAGATGAAGACGCTCACCCGCAAGAACGTCGAGAAGGCCTCGTGGCATTTCGCGCCGGTCCGCACCAAGGGCGACGTGACCTTCACCTCCGGCGACGGCACGGCGGTCTACGCGATCGACCTGTCGAAGCGCTGACCGAGGCGGATCCCTGGTAGGGGCCAGCCTGCTGGCGATTGGGTGCTTGTCCCGAGCACCCAATCGCCAGCAGGCTGGCTCCCACCAGAGCCGCGACGTCCACGCCGTTAGGCCATCTGGCCGAGCCCCCGCCCTGTTGACACGCCGGTCCGGCCGGGCATAACGTCGACCCATGCACCCCAACGCGCCAGCGCTGCGTTCCACCCCGGCCCTCCCGGCCGGTGCGCCCGCGTCCCTTTCCACCGCGACTACAACGACCACGACCACCCGGGTCGGAGGATCGGAGTTCGCGCGCGCCTAGTTCCCAGTCGCTGCCGGCCCCGACCTCCCGCAGGACGGGACGGGCGCCGGATCGAAACGCCGCACATCCCACCTGACGCGAACGAAGGGCCTCTCACCGGAGGCTTGTCCCGTGTCCATCGCCATCGCTCCCTACCGCTCGCCGCTTCGCGCCGCGCCCCTGCGCGACGTCGCGGCGCCGCTCGTCGTCAACGTCGGCATCGTCGGTCCCGGCAAGGTCGGTACCGCGCTGCTCGCCCAGTTGCGCGCCGCCACGCCGCGGCTGCTGCGCGACTGTCGTCTCGAGCTGCGCCTGCGCGCGGTCTGCGACAGCCGCCACATGTGGCTCGACTGCGACGACGAGGCACTCAACGGACGCCTGCACGGCGCCCAGACCTGGCGCCCGACCGAGCTGGACGAGTTCGCCGCGTACGTGGCCGGCGAACACGGTGAAGCCGCGGTTCTCGCCGACTGCAGCGCGAGCGACCTCGTCGCGGATCGCTATGCGGGCTGGCTCGGGGCGGGCATCCATGTGGTCACGCCCAACAAGCGCGCGGCGAGCGGTCCCGTCGATCGCTGGCGGCACATTCGCGCGGCCGCGGACGCGAGCGGTGCGCGGCTGCACTACGAAGGCACGGTCGGTGCGGGCCTGCCGGTGGTACAGACGCTGCGCGACCTCCTGGACACGGGCGACGAACTCATGGCGGTGGAAGGCATGCTCTCCGGCACGCTCGCCTGGCTGCTGAACCGCTTCGATGGATCGGTGCCCTTCTCCGTTCTGGTGCGCGAAGCCCACGACATGGGTTACACGGAACCGGATGCCCGCGACGACCTCTCGGGCATGGACGTGGCGCGCAAGCTCGTGATCCTCGCGCGCGAGGCCGGCGTGGCCCTGTCGCTCGACGACGTCGCGGTGCGCAGCCTCGTACCGGAAGCGCTGGCGCACGGCTCGCGCGACGCGTTCATGGCCGGCCTCGCCGCGCTCGACGAACCCATGGCCGCGATGCTGGCCGAAGCGCGCGAGGCCGGTGGCGTGCTTCGCCACGTCGCGCGGTTCGACGGGCGACAGGGCTCGGTCGGGGTGCGGGTGGTCGATCGCGACCATGCGTTCGCCCATGCGCACCTCACGGATAACGTGGTGCGTTTCGCGACGCGCCGTTACTGCGACAATGCGCTGGTCGTCCAGGGCCCGGGTGCCGGCCCCGAGGTCACGGCGGCGGCGGTCTTTACCGACCTGCTGCGCGTGGCGGGCGCGATGGGAGTAAAACGGTGCGCATGCTGAAAGAAGAATCCTCGCCCCTGGCCGGCACGAACGTCGCCGTCGCGGAGGCCTATGCCAGTGTCGGCAACGTCGGCATCGGCTTCGATATCCTCGGACATACCGTCGAAGGTGCGGGCGACCGCGCCGAGGTGCGCCGGATCCCCGAGCGCGACGTGCGCATCGCGGCGATCGATGGCGTCGTCACCGACCTGCCCATCGAGGCCGCCGAGAACACCGCCGGCGCGGCCCTGCTGTCGATGATGCGTGGCCTCGACCTCCCGTTCGGCTTCGAACTCATCCTGCACAAGGGCATCGCCCTCGGGTCCGGCATGGGCGGCTCGGCCGCGTCGTGCGTGGCGGCGGTGGTCGCCGCGAACGCACTTCTCGACCATCCCTTGCCGCAACAGGACCTCTACCCCTTCGCGCTCGACGGTGAAGTGGTCGCCAGCGGCAGCCGTCATGGCGACAACCTCGGGCCGATGCTGCTCGGCGGACTCGTCCTGGCGATGGAGCGGCGGCTGGTGCGCATCCCCGTGCCGGCGCAGTGGCACTGCGCACTCGTTCACCCGCATGTGGTGCTCGAAACGCGCAAGGCGCGCGCGGCGCTCGCGGGCCACTACGCGCTGGGCGAATTCGTGGCGCAGAGCGCGAACCTCGCGCTCGTACTCGCCGGGTGCTACCGCGGCGACGCCACGCTGGTACGCGAAGGGCTGGCGGATGTCCTGATCGAGCCCCGCCGCGCGCCGCTGATTCCCGGCTTCGCGCACGTGAAGCAGGCCGCCCTCGATCACGGCGCCATGGGCGCCAGCATTTCCGGGGCGGGGCCGAGTGTCTTCGGCTGGTTCGAAGACCGCGCCACGGCGACCGCCGCCGCGCACGACATGCACGCCGCCTTCCTCGCCGCCGGCCACGAAAGCGACGTGCTCGTCGCGCCCGTCGACGGACCCGCCGCCCGCGTGCTGTGACGATGCGCTACGTCAGCACGCGCGGTGGCGCCGCGCCGGTCGGATTGTCCGCCGCGATCGCCGCGGGGCTCGCGCCCGATGGCGGGCTCTACGTTCCCGAGGCCATGCCCCGCGTGTCGCGACCCGCCCGCGACGGCTATCTCGCCGGCACGGCGATGCACATGCTGGAGCCCTTCATTGCCGGGGATGCTCTGGCGGAGGAGCTCGGCGCGATCTGTGCCGAAGCTTTCGCGCATCCCGCGCCGCGTCGCGAACTGCGCATCGACGGCGCCCACCTGCTCGAGCTCTTCCACGGCCCGACCGCGGCCTTCAAGGACTTCGGCGCCCGCTTCCTGGCCGCCTGCATCGTCCGCACGCGGCGCGACGACGCTCCTCCCCTGACCATCCTCGTCGCCACCTCCGGCGACACGGGCGCGGCCGTGGGCGCGGCGTTCCACGGGCTGCCGGGGGTGCGCGTGGCGATCCTCTACCCCGACAACCGGGTGTCGCCGAGGCAGGCGCACCAGCTCGGAAGCTTTGGCGACAACGTCCGGGCGCTCCGGGTGGAGGGCACGTTCGACGACTGCCAGCGGCTGGTGAAAGGCGCGCTGAGCGACCCTGCGTTGCAGGCCGACGTGCCCTTATCGTCGGCGAACAGCATCAGTCTGGGCCGCCTTCTCCCGCAAATGGCGTATTTCGGCCACGCGGCGCTGCAGGCGGGCGAGCCGATGAACGTCATCGTGCCCACCGGCAACCTCGGCAACGCGGTCGCCTGCCTCTGGGCGCGGGAGATCGGACTGCCCATCGGCGAAGTGGTATTCGCCTGCAACGCGAACGGGACGCTGCCGGAATTCTATGGCGGTATGCCTTATCGGCCACGCGACGCGGTGCCCACGCTCGCCAACGCGATGGACGTGGGCAGCCCCAGCAACTTCGAACGTCTGCGCCACCTGTTCGGCGACGAGACCACTTTGCGCGCCAGCGGCCGCGCGGAAAGCGTCGACGACGCCGCGATCCGCGACGTCATCCGACGGCACGCCGCGAGCGATGGCGAGGTCTTCTGTCCGCATACGGCGACCGGCATCCGGGTATTCGAGAAGCTGCGCCTCGCGGGCGACCGCCGGCCCTGGACCATCGCCGCGACGGCCCATCCGGCCAAGTTCGAGGCCGTGGTCGAGCCGTTGACGGGGCGCACCGTCGATGTCCCGGAGGCGTTGCAGGCCATGCTTTCCCGGGAGGCTTACGCCGAACCGATGACCGTGGATACGCGCGCGTTTGGTGCATGGTTGCGCGCGTGGTGACACGCCGCGTGTCGTGGGTCACATTAATTGGACGTCCAGACGTCTTCCGAGAAAGTTTCGTTCGAAAGTGTTGACACGCGTCGACGAGGTGACTTACGGTCGACCACATGACGCAGCGCAACACCCACGACCGTTTAGCCATCGACCGACTTACGCCGGTCAACGGCACGCTGCGTTCCGGCAGCGGTCTCCTTCTTCTTAGCCTTGTACTTATTACCTGCGGAGGTGCGGGCTGAGGGCAAGTGTCCAGGTGAAAACGAAATAACCTGAAGACTCCCGAAGAACCCCGCACCCGGAAACGGATGCGGGGTTTTTTATTGCCCGGCCCGCCTCATCAACGAGCGGAGCCAGATCATGAACCCAGCGAACCAGGGCAGCACCGACGCCGTCGACAGCGACGTAGGCGGGCGCGTGCGCATCTTCGACACCACCTTGCGCGACGGCGAGCAAGCCCCCGGCTTCTCGATGGACCGTCGCGCGAAGATGCGCATGGCGCATGCCCTGGAAGAACTGGGCGTCGACATCATCGAAGCCGGCTTTCCGCAGGCCTCACCCGACGACTTCGCCGCGGTCGCGGAGATCGCGAGGTCACTGAAGACCCCCACGATCGCCGCATTGGCCCGATGTCAGAGCACCGACATCGACAGTGCGGGAAGAGCGTTACAAGACGCGCACCGATCACGCATCCACCTGTTCCTCTCCACCTCTCCCCTGCACCGCGAACACAAGCTCGGCAAGAGCAGGCAGGAAGTCATCGACATCGCCGCCGAGGCGATCCAGCGGGCCCGGGGCCTCGCACACGAAGTCGAGTTCTCCGCCGAAGACGCGCTGCGCACCGAGCCGGAATTCCTCGCCGAGATCTTCTCGGTCGCCGTCGAAGCCGGCGCCTGCGTACTCAACGCTCCCGACACCGTCGGTTACGTCACCCCCAACGAGATCACGCGCATGTTCACGTACCTGCGTGAGCACGTGCGCGGCGCCGACCGCGTCGTCTTCTCCGCGCACTGCCATGACGATCTCGGCATGGCGGTGGCGAACAGCCTCGCCGCGATCGCCGCGGGCGCGCGCCAGGTGGAATGCACGATCAACGGCATCGGCGAGCGCGCAGGCAACGCGGCGCTGGAGGAAGTGGTCATGGCGCTGCACACGCGTCGCCCGCTCTTCGAAGTCGATACCGGCATCGTCACCCGCCACCTGTTTCCGACGTCGCGACTGCTGGCCGAGGTCACCGGGCAGCCGGTGCCCCGTAACAAGGCCATCGTCGGCGACAACGCGTTCGCCCACGAGTCCGGCATCCACCAGCACGGCATGCTGAAGCATCGCGGCACCTACGAAATCATGCGCCCGCAGGACGTCGGCGCGAAGACGTCGCTGGTGCTGGGCAAGCATTCCGGCCGGCACGCGCTGCGCCAGCGCCTCGCCGAACTGGAATTCGAACTCGACGACGCGACGCTCGACACCGTTTTCGACCGTTTCAAGGTGCTGGCCGACAGCCAGCGCTCGGTCACCAACGACGATCTCGTCGCACTGATGCGCGACTTCGAAGAAACCCAATCCGCCGCGCGCGTCGCGGTCGAGTCCTGAAGGAGGATCCATGGAAGCCCCGACCCATCTCTGGCACAACGGTCGCATCAAGACCTGGGCCGACGCCACCGTGCATGTGGGCGCGCATGCGCTGCATTACGGATCCTCCGTGTTCGAAGGCATTCGCGTCTACGATACGCCCGACGGCCCGCGCTATTTCCGCCTGGACGAACACACCGAGCGGCTGTTCCATTCGGCGCGCATCTACGATCTGTCGATCGCCTACGACGCCGCGACGATCAACCGCGCATGCCGCGAGGTGATCACCGCGAACGGGCTGAAGTCCGCGTACGTCCGCCCGATCGTGTTCCGTAGCGGCTTCACCTTCAGCCTGGCACCGTCGCTCGATACCGCGGTCGACGTCGCGATCATCGCCCTTCCCTGGGGCGCGTACCACGGCGCCGATGCGATCGAGAAAGGGGTCGACGTCTGCGTGTCGTCGTGGAACCGCGCCGCACCCAATACCTATCCGAGCGGCGCGAAGGCCGGCGGCAATTACCTCAACAGCCAGCTGATCGCGCGCGAAGCGATCAACGGCGGTTTCGCGGAAGGCATCGCGCTGGGAACGGACGGCCTGCTCAGCGAAGGCGCCGGCGAGAACCTGTTCATCGTCCGCAAGGGCACGATCTACACGCCGCCGGCGGCGTCGTCGATCCTCTGCGGCATCACGCGCGACGCCGTGCTGACGCTGGCGCGCGATCGCGGCTTCGACGTCGTCGAACAGCCGCTGCCGCGCGAGATGCTCTATTTCGCCGACGAAGTGTTCATGACCGGTACGGCCGCCGAAGTGACCGCGGTGCGCTCGGTCGATCGCAAGCCGGTCGGCAGCGGACGCCCGGGTCCGGTGACGCGCCAGTTGCAGGACGCCTTCTTCGGCCTGTTCGACGGCCGCACGGAGGACCGCTGGGGCTGGCTCACGCCGGTGGAAGAAGCGACCAGCGGGAGGGCCGCGGCATGAGCGCGCGCACGTTGTTCGACAAGCTGTGGGACGCACACCAGGTGAAGGCCGAGACCGACAGCACGCCCGGCGTGCTGTACATCGATCTGCACCTCGTGCACGAAGTCACCTCGCCGCAGGCGTTCGACGAGCTGCGCGGACGCGGGCTGAAGGTGCGTCGTCCCGATCGCACGCTGGCGACGCTGGACCATTCCACGCCGACGCTGCCGCCCGATGCCGACGGCAAGCGCCCCTACTTCACGAAGGAAGCGGAAGCGCAGGTCGCGAAGCTCGAAGCCAACGTCCGCGAGTTCGGTGTCGACCTGATGGGCTGGGACAGTCCGCAGCGCGGCATCGTGCATGTCGCAGGACCCGAGGTCGGCGCGACGCAGCCGGGCATGACCATCGTCTGCGGCGACAGCCACACCGCGACGCACGGCGCGTTCGGCGCACTGGCCTTCGGTATCGGCACGACCGAGGTCGGCCACGTGCTGGCGACGCAGTGCCTGCTCCAGCGCAAGCCGAAGTCGTTCGCCATCCATGTCGACGGCGCGCTGCAGGACGGCGTGACGGCGAAGGACCTGATCCTGCACATCATCGGGCAGATCGGCATCGGCGGCGGTACGGGTCACGTGCTGGAGTACACCGGCGAAGCGATCCGCGCGCTGTCGATGGAAGAGCGCATGACGGTGTGCAACATGTCGATCGAAGCCGGCGCACGGGCCGGCCTGATCGCGCC
>Ga0102591_1004125_pt1 | contig 11813 bp, 9 predicted proteins | sample AraplaCol_mCL_r2_2_FD_76860 | JGI IMG/M metagenome (GOLD analysis project Ga0102591, IMG submission 76860) | Arabidopsis root microbial communities from North Carolina, USA - plate scrape MF_Col_mCL_r2 (SPADES assembly) (version 2) | ecosystem: Host-associated > Plants > Roots > Endosphere... | reverse complement strand
GCTACCAAGAAATGGATGCACCGATCCTCGCTCTCCCTCGAACTTGGGCTACCGCCCAGACCATGGGGTCATCGATCTGATGCATCCAGACCGAATTGTGCGACATACAAGGGGTTGGGGGAGAGGGGCGCGGCGAGTCAAACTGCCACTGTCTCATCTTGAGGCGCTCACCCTCTCCCCTGCCCCTCTCCCGCGTGCGGGAGAGGGGAAAAACCAACTGCGTTCACGGAAGTGACACATTGCCCGCTTACATTTTCGTTCGAAAACGAAAAGTGAGCGAATGAGCCGGCATGAGCCTGACACCGCGGCAACGAGAAATCTTCGGCTGGCTGAATGATGCCGGCTATCTGAGTACGGAACAACTGGCCAGCCGCTTCGGCGTGAGCAGCCAGACGATTCGGCGGGACATCAACGAACTGAGCGTGCAGGGGCTGGCGCGCCGCATGCATGGCGGCCTGAGCCTGCCCGCGAGCCAGCACAACATCAGCTACCTGCAGCGCAGCACCGCGCACGTGGAGCACAAGCGGCGCATTGCGCAGGCCGCGCTGGCCATGCTGGAGGCCGACGCCACGGTGTTCCTTGGCTACGGCACCACCGTGGCCGACTTTGCGCGCGCCTTGCCGGTGGATCTGCCGCTGCGCGTGGTGACCAACAACCTTGGCGCCGTACATGCGCTGGCGGACAAGCCGAAGATCGAGACCTGGGTAGCTGGCGGCCGGCTGCGTCCCGGCGATCTCGATGTGATGGGCAGCGCCACGCTCGATTTCATGCGCCGGTTTCGCGCGCACCTGGCCATCTGCGGCGCCGCCGGCGTGGACGACGACGGCACCTTCTACGAGTTCCAGCCCGAGGAGGCCGAACTGAGCCAGGTGTTGTTGTCGCACAGCCATGTGCGCGTGCTGCTGGCCGACAGCAGCAAATGCCTGCGCAACGCCCCGTGCCGGGTGGCGGGCCTGGACCAGATCGACCACCTGTTCACCGATACCGAGGCGCCCGCCGCGCTGCCGACGCTGCCGGCGCTGTGCGAGCGCGCCGGCGTGACGCTGCATCTTTGCTGACCCCTACCCATCCCCCCATGGCCTACCTGCGACTCGAACGGCTGCAGCAGAGTCTCCGGCGGCAAAACATCTAACAACGCAGAAAAAAAGAATTCACTTCCTTCGCAGGCGGGTCGCTGCAAGGATGCCGTGGAAGTGTCCGCAACCTGACGGATCTGCAGCCGCATGGCATCCGCTGACCTCCACGCCCCCCCATTGCCGCGCCTTCCACGCTCCCGACGCCGGCCGGTATGCCGGCGGCTGGTTGCGCGCTGGCTGATCTTCTTCCTCCTTCTTCTGCTCGGCTGGACGGCCTCTGCACTGGTCCTGGACGGCGCCTGGGCGGCCCAGTCCACCCACGAAGCGAACGCTCCGCCCGTGGAAGTGCGGCTCATGAACCGGCCGATTGTCGTGCTGCGGGCCACGTTGGCCGGCGTGACCCCCGAGGCCCGGGCCAAGCGGACCGACGATCGCTTCGCCGCGCTGGTGCCGGCGGACCTGGTGCAACCGGTCACGATGTCGGCGGGCGATCTCGACAACCAGCATGGCTATGCTATCTACGTGGGCGACAAGTTGCTGATGGGGGTGGTAGAAGGCGACCTGGACCCCGAAGACAAGCTCACACTCGAAGCCGCGGTGCGGCAGGTAGTGGCCAGCGTGACCGACGCGGTGGCCGCGCGGCGCGAGCAGCAGCACTGGCCAACGCTGCTGAACGGGCTGCTGCGAGCCTCCGGCGCGCTGGTGGTGGTGGCGCTGCTGCTATGGGGGCTCTCGCGAACCCGCCGCTGGCTGCAGGGCGCGGTGCAGGCTTCCTTGCAACGGCACCTGGTATCCCGCACCACCGACGGCTTCGACTGGACCACGGCGCTCTACCAGCTGACGGAGCGCGTGGTGCGCATCGTGGCGTTTGCGCTGATGGCGCTCATGGCGTTCGTCTGGCTGGAATTCGCGCTGCTGCAGTTTCCGCTGACGCACCCGCTGGGCCGGCGCATGGGCACCTACCTCTGGCGCCTGCTCGACCAGGTGGCCACGGCGTGCGTGGATGCCATTCCGGGGCTGGTGGTGGTGGCCGTGATCCTGTTCATCACGCGTGGCGTGCAGATCGTGGTGTCGAGCGTCTTCACGGCCAGCGCGCGGGGCAGCCTGAAGCTGCCGGGCCTGCACCCCGAGACCGCGCCGGCCACCCGGCGCCTGGCGGCCGTGCTGGTGTGGGCGCTGGGCCTGACTTTCGCGTATCCGTACATCCCCGGCTCGCAGAGCGACGTCTTCAAGGGGGTATCGGTATTGCTGGGGTTCATGCTCACGCTGGGGTCGGCCAACGTGGTGAACCAGATCATGAGCGGCATGGTGCTGGTTTATTCCCGCGCGCTGCGCGTGGGCGACATGGTCAGCATCGGCGACACCGTCGGCTGGGTGGAGGGCCTGGGCGCGCTATCGGTCAAGCTGATCAACCTGCGGCAGGAGGAAGTAACGCTGCCGAACGCGGTGGTGGTGGCTAGCGCAGTGCACAATTTCTCGCGCGCCGGGCAGCAGAACCCCGACCGGGGCGCGCTGCTGTCGACGGCCGTCACCATCGGCTACGACACCCCGTGGCGGCAGGTGCACGGGATGCTGCTCGAAGCCGTGGCCACGGTGCCGGGCGTGGCTGCGCAACCCACGCCGTTCGTGTTGCAGCGCGGGCTGTCGGACTTCTATGTCGAGTACGAACTGTTCTTCGCCATCGCGGACCCGCGGCGCCGGTTCTTCGTGCTCTCCGCGCTGCACGCGGCGATCCAGGACGAGTTCAACCGCCGCGACGTGCAGATCATGTCGCCCCATTTCGTGCTGCAACCCAGGCAACCCGTGACGGTGCCGCCCGCCCAGTGGCACACGCCGCCGGCGCGGCCGGACGCCCAGGATCGAACATGACCACCCGTTTCCACCCAACGAGCCGGGAGGCGGGCAGCGGCGCGGCGGAAGCGGCGGTCGAAGCGGCGGCATTTTCGCTGGTGCGCGGCGACTGGCTGTATCGCGTGCAGCGGCGCATGGGTTTGATTCCGGCGGGCGGCGCCGGCATCGGGCGCCGTGCGCTGTTCTTCAGCATGCTCACTTGGCTGCCGCTGCTGGTGTGGGCGATTTTCAACGACCGCCTGTTCGGCACCGACGGGGAATCGCTGCTGGGCCACTACTCGGTGCATGTGCGGTGCCTGATCGGCATCCCGCTGCTGATTGGCGCGGAAGCCGTGGCGCATCGCGTGGTGCCGCTGTGCCTGACGCAGTTTCTGCGCAGCGGCCTGGTCGATGCCGAACTGGAGCCGCGCTACCGGGCCATCATCGCCGGCGGGGCCAGCCTGCGGGACCGTGCCTACCCGTGGGTGATCATCGGCGGGCTGGTGGTGGCGTGGGCCGTGGCGGTGTCGGTATCGCCCAATCCGGACGACGTGCGCTGGGGCGACCTGGGCGGCGCGAGCGGCTTTGCCGTCTGGTGGTTCCTGCTGGTGACGCGCCCGATCTTCAACGTGCTGCTGCTGGCGTGGATCTGGCGCCTGCTGCTGGCCAGCATCCTGCTGTTCCGCATCGCCTCGCTGCCGCTGCGGCTGGTACCGACGCACCCTGACCGCGTGGGCGGCCTGGGCTTTCTGTCGCGCATGCCGTTCATCTTCGCGCCGTTCTCGTTCGCCGTCTCGGCCGTGCTGGCCGCCGCATGGGGGCACGAGGTGGCGTATCACGGCGTGGCCATCCCGTCGCTGTACTTCCAGATGGGGGTGCTCGTGCTGGTGCTGGCCGTACTGGTGCTGGTGCCGATGCTGACGTTCACGCCACGGCTGGCGCGCATGCGCAAGGACGCGCTGCTGGACTGCGGCGCGCTGCTGGCCGCGCACGGCCGCAAGGTGGACCGGCGCTGGATTCACGGCGAGCCCGGCGATGCGGACGATCCGCTGCTCGACGCGCCCGAGCTTGGGCCGGTGGCGGACACCCACGCCATCTACGACGCCGTGGCGCAGACGCGCGGCGTGCTGGTCAACAAGGGCGTGCTGCTGGCGGCCGTGCTGCCGGCCGCGCTGCCCATGCTCGTGCTGGCCGCTTCGCAACTGCCGCTCAAGGCGACGCTCGGCAAGCTGCTCATGACGCTGCTGTAGGCGGCGGCTCCTCTCGCCTGCCACAGGCGATCAGATTTTTCCGATTGCGGCGTCGCCGGGGCGGCGTGCGCTAGCACGAAGTGCCGGTTCGAAATACCGAAACGCCACGAATTCATACCATCTCTTGTCCGGGCTCCAAAAGCATACGAACGCTGCCGTGCAGCCGTATTCGCGCCGCGGGAAATCGTCTATCGTGCGCCGCGCAACGTTTCGCCATTGGCGGACCGCTGCAGGCTCGAAGACGCTGAAACGGATCCCAAGGCATGGCGGATGGCATGAAGGCTTACGACAGGGCAACGCGCAATGAATCCACCGGACGGCAGGCATACCGCCTGAAGGTGCCGGGCACCGAGAGTGCCGCGGCGCTCTCGGTGGTCTCGTTCGAAGCGGTGGAGCGGCTGGGCGAGCCGTACACCGTCACCGTGCAACTCACGCATGCGCTGGAACTGGACCCCGCCGACTATCTCGGGCGCGATGCCACATTCGTGATCGAGCCCGACGACGAGAGCGAGCCTCGCACCTTTGCCGGCTGGATCTCGGCCTTTTCCAAGACCCGCCAGACACGGGACTTCTGCGCCTACGAGGTTGTGGTGGTGCCGCAGGTGGCACGCCTGCGTCTGACCCGGCGCAGCCGCATCTTCCAGCATAAGACCGGGCCGCAGATCATCGAGGCGATTCTGCGCAGCCACGAACTGAAGGGCCACCAGTTCCAGTTCAGCACGCGGCGCACCTACCCCGTGCACCGGTTCCGGCTCCAGTACGAGATGTCCGACTGGGACTACGTGCGGCTGCTGATGGAGCAGGAAGGGCTGTACTGCTACTTCATGCCGGGCAAGTTTGGCGAAATGGTGGTGTTTGGCGACGACATCGACCACTACATCTACCTGCCCGAGCTGCGCGTGCCGTACCGGGAGAGCACCGGCCTGGCGTCTGGCCGCGAGGCGGTTCATGCCATCCAGACCCACGCCAGCACGGTGCCCCAGTCTTTCGTGGCAGCCGACTACAACCCCGATGTCGCTTGGGAGCGCTTCAAGGCGTCAGCCAATATTGCCTGGTCAGCGCGCACCACCTATGGGCAGCCGCAGGTCTACGGCACGCACCACCTCGACCAGGCCAGCGCACGATGGGAGGCGCAGCTGCGCCACGAGGCGGCATTTTCCGGGCAACTGGTCTACGCCGGTGAAAGCAATGTGCTGGCGCTGCGCCCGGCCCGCATCCTTCGCATGGATGTCAGTCTGCCGGATGCCCCGAACGGCCAGGTGGTGACCGAGGTCTTCCACCATGGCGCGCGCGACGCGGCCTACCGCAATACGTATCGCGCCATGCCGTGCGACAGGCGATTTCGCCTGCCCATGGACGAGTCGAAGTGGCCGCGCATCGCCGGTACGCTGAGCGGACGCGTTACGTCGCCCAATCAGTACAAGTACGCGTATCTGCCGGAGCACGGCCACTATGTCGTGCGCTTCGACCTCGATTTCGACGCGTGGCCGAAGGGCGCGGAGAGCGTGCCGCTGCGGCTGGCCAAGCCGTTCGCCGGCGCCTTGAAAACGGGATTCCACTTCCCGTTGATCGACGGCACCGAGGTGGCCATCGCGTTTCGCGACGGGAATCCCAACAAGCCCTACATCGCGCACGCGCTGCATAACAGCATTCACGAAGACCTGATCACCACCGACGACCGGTGGCTGTCGCGCAACGTCATCCGTACGCAAAGCAACAACAAGCTGCGCTTCGAGGATTGGGCCGGACAGGAGGGCATCAAGCTATCCACGGAGCACGGTGGGAAGTCGCAACTGAACCTGGGCTACCTGGTGGACCAGCGCAAGACGCGGCGCGGCGAAGGGTTCGAACTGCGCACCGACCTCAAGGGTGCCGTGCGTGCCGGCGAGGGCCTGCTGCTGTCGGCCGACAAGCAGGCGCGTGTGTCAGGCCAGCAAGTGGACATGACGGCGGCGACGAACGAACTCCAGCTTGCGCTGGCCAGGGCCGAAGGGCTGGCTCACGCCGCCCGCGCGGCGCTGGCCGAAGTGGCCGATCTCAAGGCCGAGCACCGCTGGCTCACGGACAGCGTCAACGAACTCAAGCAGGCAGTGATCGCGATCTCGGCGCCGGCTGGCATCGCCGCTGCCACGCCGGAACGCGTCGCGGTCTCGGCGGGCAAGGATATCGGCCTCAAGACGGCTGCCGATTTCCATGTGCATGCGCTGCGCAATGTCGCGCTGGCGGCGGCCGACGTGCTGTCGCTGTTCGCCCAGAAGCTCGGCATCAAGCTCTTCGCCGCCAGGGGCAAGGTCCTGATCCAGGCGCAGTCCGATGCCATGGAACTGGTGTCCGAACGGAACATGCAACTGACGAGCGCCAGCGGCACCGTCACCGCCAGTGCGCAGAACGGCGTGGTGCTCAGCGGCGGCGGCAGTGCCTACGTGAAGGTGCAAGGCGACAACGTCGAGATTGGTGGCACCGGCAACCTGATCGTCAAGCTCGTGGAGATGCAGAAATCGGGGCCGACCGCGTTGTCGCTGCCGCGCCCCAGGTTCGGCCAGGTAGACGCCGGGACCGACGAGCACTTCGTGCTGACCGACGCCATCACGGGCCGACCCGCGCCCAACCGCGCCTATCGACTCAAGCTGGCTTCCGGCGAGATCGTGGAAGGCATTTCCAACGCGGACGGCGAGACCACCGTACTGCAAAAGGACGTCGCGCAGGGGGTGCAACTGCTGCGCGTGAAACTGGATCTGTGACGTGACCGACAACATCCACCCCGATCGTGCCGCGTCGGCGGCAAACGAGGACTCGAACCAGGCGCCGCTGCCCCGCGCGGCCACGCGCGTGGTGCCGATGCAGCGCGATATCCACGGCAATCCGTTCTGGGAGTCGTACCTCACGCCCGAGAGCTACGGCGTGCGCGCCGAGGCGCGGCTGCCGCCCCATATGCCCGGCGTCATTATTTTCGTGCACGGCGTGAATTCCGAAGGCGAGTGGTACGACGTGGCCGAGCAGGCGTTGTGTGAGGGGTTGAATGAGCGGTTGGGGTTGGGAGGGACGGAGTTCAAGCTGAAGGCGAACAGCTACCTGGACCGCGATAAAGCGTCCCAGGTCTCGCACGTACGCAGATATAACGCTGCGGATCCCGGAAATTCACCGGTCATCCGCTTCTACTGGGGCTATCGCGGACCCGAGAAGACGACGGGGCGTTTCAAGATACCCCTACGTAATATTAGCGGCACCGATTTCTGGAAACGCACCGAGCAGGACAAGGGCCCCTGGTTCTGGGGCGGGGGCCCGTTCCAGAACGGCACCAATAACCTGCAGCAACTGTGGAGCGGCCGGGGATTCAGTCGGACGCTGTTCAGGGTAATCAATCTTCAACTGCTCAATACCGAGCCGGAAAGACAACTGCAGGATGCGCCGGTGCGCGACTACTACCCGCACGCCGCGAAACGTTTGGCCAATCTGATCGACAGGATCCGCCGCCAATATCCCCACGACACCATTACGGTGATGTCGCACAGCCAGGGCACGATGATTGCCATGGCCGCCACGGCGCTATGCGAAACGCGGGCGCCAGATGCGCTGTTCGTCATGAATTCTCCATTCACGCTCGACGACAAGGACACTGATGCCGCCACGTCGGGCGATGCCCGACCGACGGAAGGCGCACGGCTGAGGACGTTTCGGAATATTGCGAACCGCATCAAGGCGGACAAGCGCGCGCTCGACGAGCGGCTGAAATCCCTGCTTCAAGTCGGCAAAACACCGGCAAACGAGCCGTGGCGTCCCGATATTACGCGCGACGACGGCATTCCGGAGCGCGACAACCATGGCCGCCTCTACGTCTACTTCAGCCCGCACGACAGGGTCATGGGCATGACGGCGCTGCAGAGCATTGGCTGGCAGGGGTTGCCCGATGCGTTGCTGCGCGAACTGGATGGCACGGTATATCAGCGGATGCTCGCCCGCCTGACGCCATGTGGCGACGACCCCGGCAGCAAGCCTTTCGGCCGGCTACCCGATATGAAGGGCGGTCCGCTGTGCAACCCGGATGATCCCAAGGAGTTTTGGGACGGCAACCGCGGACCATTTTTCAACGCGATCAAGCTATGGGCGGTACCACGCCCTGGCCAGTCAGTTCATATCAATGCGGAGCGTGTGTCAGAGCCGTTGACGGGGGCGGAGATGGCTGGTTTCGATATTCACGTTCTTCATCCAGACGTTCATGCCATGGGCGATAGAGATGAGAAGGGGCATTTCAAGGATCCCACCTATCCGTACTTCGAATCCATTTATGAGCCTGAGCAGCTGTCGAAGCGAGAAAACATTTACACGGGACGGCGGGAACTGGAAACCAAAGAGGAGGCGCAAGCAAGGTTAAGTCGCCATCGGGCTGAACCAACTGACCACAGTACTTTGCCATCTAATCCAGATTTTATCAGGCGCATCGCTGCCTATGACTTGCCGATAGGCTTCTGTGAATCGTTCGAGAACAGAGATTTCTGGATCGATCTGAGGATGGAGGCCGACTGGACGCAGTGCACGGATGCCTATTTCGAACGCGATGTGCTACTGAAGCCGGCCATGCCACCGCTTATCGACAAGGAAACTATTGAAGATGCAATTTTGAAGGCTGTAGTGGAGCGTGAAAAGAGAAGGAGGTATTACGGTGGGTAAAGCAAACCTGGTCATTTTCTTGGTCATAGCTGTTGCAGGCTGCGGGACACACAGAGCTACCCGTGACACTGACGGACCCCGCTATGACGTACCGCCACAGGTAATTTACAGAATCGATGACCATCGCTTCATTTCGCTGGAAAACTATAAGGATTGTCAGGTTGGCACGTCCTACTACATCGATACGCGAAAAAACATACGGATTGAGTTGGGGCGGGGTACCACAGAAAATTATCTGGGGCGGTTGATAAACGCGGATCCGACGGAGCAGAACATTGTCGTTCCTTCCTCGCGTCCGCCGAATTATCCGTGCTCGGACAGAGGTTGCAGTATGCCATTTTATTACTCGACAGACGGCGGAAAGTCATTTCAGCGTGGCGACGATTACATGCGGTATACCTGGCGTCCGTATCAAGATTCCAAGAATTACATTATTTCCGTAACCTCCGACCGCCTATATGTCGCCAAGGATCGGGATGGCGACTACTACGTTACGCAGTATCCCCTCATTCCCGGCATCGATCTCAAAAAGCCATATCCGCCCGGCGTTCGCGGTGCGGGCTTCCTGGCCTCCAAACGCCCCAACTACCTCGACGGCCTGCGCACCCCCTCCGGGCAGGAGTACATCAAGTGCGATGACTCGATCCGTCCGGCCAATGCACCGAAGGGGAAGAAATGATTGGTCGAGACATCAAGCCGTCTAGCGTACGGTGTGTGATCAGGACGCATTTGGCGATCGCGCTGGCCTCTGCTGTTGCGGGTTGCGGCGGGCTCCCGGCCAAATCTCCAGAGAAGGAGCGCAGCAATGACGTGCCACCACAGGTGATCTACCGCATAGATGATCACCGGTTTATTACGCTTGAGGACTATGAAAACTGCCACATCGGCACGTCCTACTACATCGATACGCGCCAGAACATACGTATTGAACTAGGTCGAGGCACGACGGAGAACTATCGCGGGCGGTTGATCAATGCGGATCCGACAGGCCGGAACATTGTTATTCCCTCTTCACGACCGCCGCGCTATTGGTGCTCGGACAGGTTATGCAATATGCCGTTCTACTATTCAACGGATAGCGGAAGAACGTTCCAGCGAGGCGCCTACTATATGCGAAATGCTCCGGATCCATATGAGGATTCTGAAGCATACATATTGGCTGTCGGCGCCGACCGTTTATATGTCTCAGAAAAATGGGGTTCCCGCGACTACGTAGTACGGCAGTACCCCCTCATTCCGGGCATAGATCTCACGAAGGAATATCCCCCCGGTATCCGGGGTGCCAGCTTTACTGCGGCTGAGCGCCCCAACTACCTCGACGGCCTGCGCACACCCTCCGGGCAGGAATACATCAAGTGCGATGACTCGATCCGTCCGGTCAATGCACCGAAGGGGAAGAAATGATCGGGCGAGACATCAAGCCGTCTAGCGTACGGTGTGTGATAAGGACGCATTTGGCGATCGCGCTGGCCTCGGCTGTTGCGGGTTGCGGCGGGCTCCCGGCCAAATCTCCAGAGAAGGAGCGCGGCAATGACGTACCACCTCAGGTGATCTACCGCATCGATGATCATCGGTTTATTACGCTTGAGGACTACGAGGACTGCCATTACGGTACGACGTACTACAACGATACGCAGCAAAATATTCGTACCAAATTCGGAAGAGGCGGTGGCATCGCAAATTACCGCGGGCGTTTGATCAACGCCGACCCGACTGGGCGAAATATTGTCGTGCCGTCATCTTATCTTCCCAAGGGCGTTTGCCCGGACAAGGGATGCAGCATCGCCTTCATATACTCGACAAACGCGGGACGCACGTTTCAGAGTGGGGGCTATTACATGAAGAATACCCAAACTCCATATATCGATTCTGCGAAGTATATCTTCGCGGTCAACGCCGATCGCCTTTATATCGCCAAGGATCGGGATGGCGACTACTACGTTACGCAGTATCCCCTCATTCCGGGAATCGATCTCAAAAAGCCATATCCACCCGGCGTTCGCGGTGCGGGCTTCCTGGCCTCCAAACGCCCCGACTACCTCGACGGCCTGCGCACACCCTCCGGGCAGGAGTACATCAAGTGCGATGACTCGGTCCGTCCGGCCAATGCACCGAAGGGGAAGAAATGATTGGTCGAGACATCAAGCCGTCTAGCGTACGGTGTGTGATAAGGACGCATTTGGCGATCGCGCTGGCCTTGGCTGTTACGGGTTGCGGCGGGCTGGCGGCTAAATCTCCAGAGAAAGAGCGCAGCAATGACGTGCCACCACAGGTGATCTACCGCATCGACGATCATCGGTTTATTACGCTTGAGGACTATGAAAACTGCCACATCGGCACGTCCTACTACAACGATACGCGCCAGAACATACGTATTGAACTGGGCCGTGGCACAACGGAGAACTATCAAGGCCGGCTGATCAATGCGGACCCGACAGGCCAGAACATTGTTATTCCTTCGTCGCGACCGCCGCGCTATTCGTGTCCGGACAAGGGCTGCAATACGTCATTCTTCTATTCCACGGATGGAGGCAAATCGTTTCAGCGCGGCGACTATTACATTCGAAATACGCGGCGCCCTTTTCAGAACTCGAAGAACTACATCATAGCTGTCAACGCCGATCGCATTTATATAGCCAAGGATCGGGATGGCGACTACTACGTTACGCAGTATCCCCTCATTCCGGGAATCGATCTCAGGAAGCCGTATCCACCCGGCGTTCGCGGTGCGGGCTTCCTGGCCTCCAAACGCCCCAACTACCTCGACGGCCTGCGCACGCCCTCCGGGCAGGAATACATCAAGTGCGATGACTCGATCCGTCCGGCCAATGCACCGAAGGGGAAGAAATGATCGGGCGAGACATCAAGCCGTCTAGCGTACGGTGTGTGATAAGGACGCATTTGGCGATCGCGCTGGCCTCGGCTGTTGCGGGTTGCGGCGGGCTGGCGGCCAAATCTCCAGAGAAGGAGCGCAGCAATGACGTACCAC
>Ga0102591_1004122_pt1 | contig 11821 bp, 10 predicted proteins | sample AraplaCol_mCL_r2_2_FD_76860 | JGI IMG/M metagenome (GOLD analysis project Ga0102591, IMG submission 76860) | Arabidopsis root microbial communities from North Carolina, USA - plate scrape MF_Col_mCL_r2 (SPADES assembly) (version 2) | ecosystem: Host-associated > Plants > Roots > Endosphere... | reverse complement strand
ATCGTCGGTACCTTGTTAATGTAGTTCACGCCGGCGTCCAGGCCGACCTGCAGATTCTCCGTGGGCGCGTAGCGCAGCCCGGCGCCAACGCCGGCAAGCAAGCTGGCGTCGTCGCGCGTCTGGGAGACAAAGTCGAAGGCGCCCGTCGATACGCTCGGCAGAACTGCGGAATAATGGCTTCGATAGTGGGAATGCAGGTAGGCCCCGCCAAATCTCGCATCGAACGAGACGCTGAGATCCGGCTGCAATGCCTTGGCGACCGAGAGCTCAGCCAACGCCCCGACATAGCGTGCATCGAGTTCGTCGTCCTGCGCGACGCTGACCTGCGGAACCACGACACCCGGGTAGTTCGCGGTAATTTGGAGCGTCCGACGAAAATCCACGTCGCGATCGATGGACCTATACATCGGGCCAAACTTGGGCGTAATCGTCCAGCCGCCTTGAAGGTCGATCGGAGCGCCAAGCAGTAGTGTCTGATCGATGACCGTGGCGTCCTCGCTGCGCTCATCGACGATTGAGCTGTTACTGAGGTCGCCGGTAGCTCGAAGGGTCATCCCAGTGTTGTCGGCATAGGCAGCATAGGCCGCGGCGCTTTGTGTATCGCCGTTCGTGAGGAGCGCGGCAAAGGTGCCGCCGGTTATCGCGCTATTCGAGGCAAACTGAGTCACACGTCCGCCCACCGGTGAGGAGCTTGAAATAAGTGTGCCGACTGTCCCGCCTGCGCTGTCGTTGACTGTAACATCAACTGTTGCAACCGCTGGTAGCGTTCCGGCGGGTGACGCGAATAGCGTGCTGATGTTGCCGTTTGCGGAATTACCATAGACCAGGTTCAGGGAATTTTGCCCGGCAAGGCTTGTACGGTCCGTGGAATTGGAAGAAAGGTCCGAGATGCTGCCGTTCCACTCCAGGATCAACGGCTGCGATCCTATCTGACCGAGCGGCACATCCAAGCTGATGCCAAAATTCGGGCCGTCGTCAACGACCCTGCTGTCGCCGCTTCCGAAGAAATCGGGCCGACGCGAACCCCAACTTGGCAAGCTCAGCCAGTTGATGCCGACCCCGAGCTGCAAGGTTAGAGCAACTTCGTCGCTCTGTGCTGCAGGCACTGGCTTGGTGTCATCCGCAGCCGCAATGGATGGCGTCCCTGCAAGGTTTGCCAAAACTGCCGCGAGGACAGCAGGCAGCTTGTGCGACCGAACAGCCAGCCAGATCCGCATTCCCTCGTCACCCCAAGATAGCCGTCGACACACACGCCGACGCTACGCACCGAGGTCTATTACTATTATAATTTAGTGTACAATCAATTAGCGGCCGTTTCCTTTCCTGGGAAGATCGTACGAACGGTGCATAAATATCACGGCACCGACACCACGCAGAGCTTTTCGCCGTTTGGACCATAGACAGTCAGCCGGGCGCTCCATCCGTTCGGCGACGCGGAGATCGTTGACCGTGAAAGCGCAAGCCGTCCCGGGTCATCCTTCTGGAAATCGCCGCCTTGAACATTGCTTGAGGTGTTGCCGTTGGAATTCGAAAAAATCTCGAATTGATAGCTTCCTTCGCCGCGACCGTTGCTTTCGATCGTCGGGACCAGAGTCATGACACCTCCACTCTCCTTATGATGCTCTATAATGCAGTGTACGGGCGGGAGGGCCGCAATCATTGTAGGACTCCGAGCAAAAGAGGTCAGCGGCATCGCCGCTGACCTTCAGGGATACTCTGTTAATGCTGGACGGTCGTGGAGCTGTTGCCGACGCCGGACTGAACGGTGAGCGAGTTGTTGCCGAAACCGCTCTGGATGGTGGCGGAGACGTTTCCTAGGCCCGCTTGCACGGTAGTCGAGTGGTTGGCGATGCCGTATTGGGCTGTACCGGATACGTTGTATGCACCGAACTGAACGGTTGCCGAGTGGTTCGCAATACCGGATTGGCCGGTAAAGCTGAAGTTCCGGAAGCCCAATTGGCCAGTACCGGCGACGTTGCCCCAGCCGCTTTGAGCTGTGATGGACTGATTATCCGCAGCGAATACGCCGGAGATCGACGAAAGAGCAAACACGGTTGCAATTACTAGGCCCTTGATTTTCATTGTATCTCTCCTCTTCCTCCCGCCGGAATTGACGGTTGAGAGACACTACCGCATCGCCATTCGCGCGAGGGTTTCAAAGCTTGCCTAACGGAATGGGGAATTTCCCTGCTTCAGCCAAGGAACATGGTGTCGCTTAGTGATGTGGGAGGTGGCAAGTGTATTCGCAGCTATGTCAATAGTGATACTTGCCAGAAAAATAGGTTGAAGAACTATAGTTCCGAAGAGGTTCGGCTCGTGCGACAAATCGCGCGACGAAACACGCTTTACAATGGTTCGATACAAGCGATTTGTAAAGAACGGCACGGATGCGAGATCCTCCATCTCTTCCATCCGACAGTTATTGCCTGTTCCGCTAGGCGGTTGATGAAGGCGATGATCTCGGGGTTGTGTGGCTTTTGCATTCTTCCAATCCTTTCAAGCCAGCGTCATGCCGCCGTCGACGTGAAGCTCGATCCCGTTGACGAAGCTTCCGGCATCGGAGGCGAGAAACAGTGCGGCGCGCGCCAGCTCTTCCGACCGTCCCAGCCGACCTGCGGGGATAAGCGAGGACATGTAGTCCTCGAATGCCGGGCGCTCGGCTTCCGATACGCCGAGCTTGCCGAGGATTTCGGTCTCGACCGGCCCCGGGCTCAGGATGTTGACGCGGATCCGCCGCGACTTGAATTCGATCGCCCAATTCTTCGCAAAGGCGGCGACGGCCGCCTTCGACCCGGCATAGACCGCATGATTTGGGAGAATCTTCGTAGCCGCGAGCGAGCTCGTCACGATGATGCTGCCGCCGTCGCGGATCAGCGGCGAGATTGCCTGCACGCCGAAGAATACGCCGCGCGTATTGATGGCGAAGTGCCGGTCATAGTCTTCGGGCGTGACATCGGCAGACGCGGTAAGGTTGATAACACCGGCATTGGCCACGTAGATGTCGATTCCGCCGAAGCTCCCCTTCACGATATCCGCCAACTTGCGGTGATCTTCGAGGTCGGCAACATCGCCCACGAAACCAATGGCTGAATGGCCGATGTCCTGCACGGCCCGATCGACGACATCCTGCCTCCGGCCGGCGATGATGACCTGCGCTCCCTCTTCCGCGAAGAGCTGTGCGGTCGCTTTGCCGATGCCGCTATTGCCACCGGTGATGATGGCGACCTTGTCTTTAAGGTGTTGCATTGCTTATCTCCTTTTCAACAAGGGATGAGATAAGCATTGCCTCCCGGCGTCATTAGACCATGGGCGGGCACATGATCTGTGCCGCGGAGGTGCAAGTGGCAAACCTGCTGAACGAGACGTCGGGATTGATGGCTTTCGTACGGACCGTGGAGGCTGGCTCGTTCAGCGCCGCCGCGCGTGACCTGGCCACGACGCCGTCCGCGGTGTCGAAGAGCGTGGCGCGGCTGGAAAAGAAGATCGGCGCGCGCCTATTCCTGCGCTCCACCCGTGCCCTCACGCTGACCCAGGACGGTCAGGTTTTCTTCGACCGCGTTGCGCCGCTATTGCGGGATCTGGATTCGAGTGACGAGGCGATCAGGTCCGATGCCTCGCCGTCGGGTCGTTTGCGCATCAGCATGCCGAGCGAACTGGCGCCTCTACTGCTCCCGCGCCTGTTTTCCAGCTTTGCCGCCGACCATCCGAACCTTCATCTCGATATCGGTCTCACGGATCGGTTCGTCGATCTGATCAGGGAGGACTATGACGTCGTGCTGCGTGCAGGTAGACCCCTGCAGGGTGATCTGATCGTGCGCCATATCGCCGACCTGCGGATGGCGATCGTCGCATCTCCGGCTCTTCTTGAAGCCTGGGGCAATCCCACCACCGACGAGGCCCTGACAGCACTGCCCTTCGCCCGATATGCACCGGGCGGCGTGGCGCAACCCTTGCGTCTGGCGAATGGGACAAGTTTCATTCCGTCTGGGCGCGTGGATTGCGACTCGGGAGCAGGGCTTATTCAAGCCGCGCTCGGCGGGTTGGGGGCAGCCTATGTTCTGCGATGCCTGGTCGCGCGGGAACTAGAAGCCGGCGCGCTTGTCGCGGTCGCGTCGGGAGTAGGGCTTCCCAAGCTTCCACTTAATGCGCTGCACGCGTTTGGCCGCACGGTGCCGCTACGCGTAAAGCTGTTCTGCGACTTTATGGCCCGCGAGGCAAAAGCCATCGAAGCGATCTAAGCAACGGCGCGTCATCGCCAATGCGGACATCTGTTCGGATGAAGTGCGGCCGAGACCAACGCGTTCGGTTCCGGACCAGCCAAGTCAATATTTCGGGCCGCCAGCCTCCCGCATCGCTGTCGGCAACGTTTCCCATGCCCTGATCAACTCTCCAATCGAGCCTGCGCCCATCTTGCGCATGACGTTGGCGCGATGCAGTTTCACCGTCACTTCGCTGATGCTGAGGTCGAAGGCGATCTGCTTGTTCAGTCGCCCGCGCGCGACTTCGCGCAGGATTTCGCGCTCGCGCTGCGTCAGCGTCTCCAGGCGTTCGAGATTGCGCTTGACGACAACAGCCTCCGCCCGCCGCGCCGCATCGAGCTCAATCCCGGCGATCACCGCATCGAGCAGCGTCTGGTCCCGCACCGGCTTGGTGAGAAAATCCACCGCGCCGGCTTTCATGGCCTGAACCGTCATCGGGATGTCGCCGTGTCCGGTGAGGAAGATGATCGGCTTGAGATTGCCGCTTTGCGCCAGATGGTGCTGCAGATGAAGCCCGCTTGCGCCCGGCATGCGCACGTCGAGGATAAGGCAACCTGGGCTGTCCAATATGTCGGCGTCGAGCACTTCTTGGGTTGAGGCGAAATCGACCGACCGGAAACCAGCCGAAAGAATCAACTCAGACAAAGCCTCGCGGACAGCCGCGTCGTCATCGACGATGATGACGATTGGCTGCTCGGCGTCATTCTTGTGCTGTGGTAACAGCGGCGCCGATTTCCGCGGCAGTTGTTCAACTCTCATGTCACCCTCCATTTTTCGATTTTTGCAAAGCCTCTGCGATGGCTACGAGCAGGGCAGGGGCGTCGAAAGGCTTGCGGAAAAAACCGCTGATGCCTTGGGCACGGCCGTGGTCCGCGATTTCGTGGCGGCCTGTGATCAGGAAAACCGGCAGTTCCGGACGCGCCTTCCTCACGATGTCGCGAAGTTCGAAACCGTCCGTGCCGGGCATGCCGATGTCCGTTATGAGAAGGTCGAGGTCCGAGAGTCCGCGAACCAGCAAGTGCCCGGCCGAGCGGAAGCAGCAAGCCGCATAGCCGGCGGATTCCAGCAGTTCCTCCAGCGATTCGAGCAGCCTCGGATCGTCATCGATGACCGCGATGGTCGGTCTTGTTCTCTCCATGACTAATTTCCTCCCGCGCGGCGCGAGTGGGTGATCGGTATCTCCAACCTCTCCGCAATACGCACGAGATCGGCGAGCGATGCTGTTCCCATTTTCTGCATTACATTCCTTCGATGAATTTGCAGCGTGACTTCGCTGATCCCCAGTTCCGATGCTGCCTGCTTGTTGAGGAGACCACTGACCACGAGCGGCAGCACCTCGCGCTCCCGTGGGGTCAGCTCCAGGTATCGCTGTCTGAGCTGGCTCAGTTCGGCCCGCTCCGACCGCTTTTCCCGATCCTGGGAAATCGCCGTGTGGACCGCTGCCATGAGGTCCGCATCGCTGAAGGGCTTGGTGAGGAAGTCCACCGCGCCATGCTTGATCGCCCGCACCGAAGACGGAATATCGCCGTGCCCGGTGATGAAAACGATCGGCGGATGATCGCCTTCGGCGATCTGCCGCTGCAGTTCGAGGCCGTTGATATCGGGGAGTTCGACGTCGAGGATAAGGCAGGCAGGGACATCCGGTTTCTTACCGCCGACATATTCGCCCGCTGACCCGAAGGCGATGGTGTGTATGCCGTGGGTCTCGAGGAGTTCGCCGAGCGCCTCCCGAATGCTTTCATCATCGTCCACGATGAAAACAACATGGTCGTCCGTCGTCATGAGGTCTCTTTCGCTGCAATTGGTAAGGTGAAAATGAACCGCGCGCCGCACGGTTCATTCTTCTCGGTCCACAAACGCCCGCCATGCGCCTCGACGATCGATCGACTGATGGCCAGTCCCATACCCATCCCGTGCTGCTTCGTCGTGAAGAAGGGCTCGAACACACGATCGGGAGATTCGACGCCGCGTCCACGATCGCTGATTTCCGTCTGAACCTCGCTGCCCGCGCGATGCGCATGCACCTCAAGGACTTTTTCGCCTTCAACGAGATCCATCGCATCCATGCCGTTGCGGAAGAGATTGATGAGGACCTGTTGAATTTGGATGGAATCCAGTGTGACGGCAGGAAGGTCGACATCGACATGAAACTCCATGCGAATGCGGCGTCGGGCGGCCTCCTCGGCCATCAGGCCACGCGCTTCGGCGATGACGCTCGAGAGCGTCGCACGGCTCCTCGTCTCCGTGGATTGCTTGAACAGGGCCCGAATGCGGCTCACGACATCGGCGGCGGCGTTCGCGTCACGGATCAGGCGCTCGATCACGGTGTTGGCGCGTGCCACGTTCGGAGGCTCGAACGACAGCCAGCGATGGCAGGCATGCGAGTTGGCGACGATGGCGGCCAGCGGTTGGTTCACCTCATGGGCGATGGATGCCGAGAGCTCCGCAAGGCTTGCCGCCTGCGAAGCGACCGCCAGCCTCTCCTGCGTCCGGCGCAATTCCTCCTGGGTGCGCACGTCGTCATCGATGTCGAAGCTCACGCCGTACCACTGCAATATGCTGCCGTTCGCATCGCGAAGCGGCTCGGCGCGCCCGTTGATCCAGCGATAGACGCCGTCGGCCCGTCGTTGCCGGTATTTCAGGGCGAAGGTGCTGCCTGTTGTAAACGAATGTAACAAAGCCTGCCCGACAGCGGGGGCATCATCCGGATGGACGGAATTCTGGATCGCCATCTGCAACCGGGTGGCTTCAGGAGAACTGAGATCGGTCAATGTCAGGCCGACATACTCGGCCAATCGCCTGTTCAGGTAAGACGGCTCGCCATCGGCCGCCGCTGCCCAGATCTGTACCGGGAGGGCATCCACGAGCCGTCTCAGCTGCGACTCGCTCTCCCGAAGAGCTTCCTGCGCCCGCATCTCATCTTCGATATCGATCGAAACCTGGTACCATTGCACGATCGCGCCAGACGCATCGCGCAAAGGCTGCGCGCGGGCCTCGATCCAGGGATAGGCGCCGTCCTTGGTACGCCGCCGAAAACGATTCACGAAAGGTGTTCCTGTCGCAAAGCCATCCAACGCCCTCCGCAGTATGACCGGGAGATCGTCAGGGTGAGCCAGATGCCGGGCCAGCCCCTCAAAATCCGTGACGTGATCCGGCACCGCTCCAACATTGTCCAGATATCGCTTGCTGGCGGAGGTGAGCTTGCCCTCGGGATCGTAGCTCAGGATGTTGATGGGCACTGCGTCGATCATCTGCTCCAGTTGCCGCTTGCTGTTGCGCAGCGCCTCTTCACTCTGCAACTGATCATCGATGTCGTGGCAGAGACCGTACCATTGGGCGATGCTACCGTCCTGATCTCGCATCGCTTCGGCGCTTGTCGCCATCCACCGATACGTGCCGTCAGCTCGACGCATCCGCCATTTCATGGAGAGTGGCTCACCACTCGCCAGGGAGCGTTGGAACGCGTCCGCAACCTCAACGGCATCATCGGGATGAATCGCGGTCTCGATAAATGCGTCGAGCCGGCTGATGTCCGGCTTGTCCAGGCCCGCGACATCCAGGCCCAGGTAGTCGACAAGTCTTTTGTTGAAAAAGACGGGCTGGCCGTCTGGTGAGATCCGCCAGAGATAACTCGGGACCATGTCCACGAGGAGCGACAGTTCCTGTTCCCGGCTGCGTAATGCAGCTTCCGCACGCTTGTGTTCGGTCAGATCGAGAATGTACGCAACCCCTTGTCGAGACTGCCCTTCGAAGCAGGCCGCCCCGATCAAGACCGGCACTCGACTGCCATCCTTCCTGAAATACTCCTTCTCCCGGGCTTGCATCTTGCCCGTCGCCGCAAGTTCTTCCGCCTCTTCGCGGGCATGCACGGTCTGCCATTTGGGAGGCGTTATATCGAACCACCGAAGGCCGGCCTGCACATCCTCCCGTTCGTACTGGATCATACGGAGAAACGCGTCATTGGCGTCGATGACTGTTCCGTCCAGATCCCATATGACGATCCCGATAATGTCTGAATCTATCAGTCGCCGGATTCTGGCTTCGCGCTCGGCGATGTCGCTGTAGAGGCGTGTCTGGTCGTCTATGTCGTGTGAAAGGCCGTACCACTGGATGATCTGTCCCTTTTCGTCCCGCATCGGCTCGGCCCGGCCTGACATCCATCGATAGACGCCGTCTGCGCGACGCAGGCGGTAGTCCATCGCGAAATGCTTGCCGGTCGCAAGGCTGTCACGGAGTGACTTGGCGAGCTCCGGTGCGTCATCGGGGTGGATAGCTGCGTTGAGGATGGCTGCCATCTGGCTCGCATCCAGCTTGCCAGCGTCGGGCGTATCCACACCGAGGAAATCCATCATGCGCTTGTTGAAGAAACTCGGCTCGCCGCTTGGATTAAGTCTCCAAAGCAGGCTCGGCACCATGTCGACGAGCTGCGAGAGCTCCCGTTCCCGGTCGCGCAATGCCTCTCGCGCGGTCACCAGGTCATGTATGTCGACGCTTACCGCGTACCAAGCGAGGATGGCGCCTGACTCGTCGCGCAAAGGCTCTGCGCGACTCTCTGTCCAGCGATAGGAGCCGTCGCGCCGTATGTGGCGATAGTGCACGAAATAGGGCGTGCCGGTCTCGAATGCGTGGGTGCGCACCTGCGCCCTCATGGCCCTGTCGTCCGGATGGATGACGTTTAAAGGGAACGCCGGCGTCCCGCCGTTGGCGGTAAAGTCCTCAAGAGTGGCGCCAGTTACGTCCGTGTACCACTTGTTGAGGTAGGTCGGCGTTCCTTCAGGGGTCGTGGTCCAAATCATGGCGGGCACGGCGTCGATCAGCTGCTGCAGCTGCCGCTCCCTGTGCCGCAACGCGTCTTGGGCGCGCACTTCGTCGTCGATGTCGATGGAGATGGCGAACCATTGCACAATCGCGCCGCTTTCGTCGCGTAGCGGTTCTGCCCGGCCATCGACCCAGCGATAGACGCCATCCGCACGGCGCATGCGATACTTCAAGGAATAGGGCTCTCCGGTGGCGACGGAACGACGGACCGCTTGCAGTAGGACGGGTGCATCATCCTCGTGGACCAGGGTTTCTATGTTCGTCGCCAGCCGGCTCGTGCCCGGCTTGTTCAACTGATCCAGGTCAATCCCGAAAAAATCCACCAGACGCTTGTTGAAGAAGGTCGGTTCGCCTTCCGGCGTCAGCCGCCTGATGTGGACCGGGACCATGTTCACGATTTGCAAGAGCTCCCGCTCCCGGTCGCGCAGGCTCTGTAGCGTCAGCTGATGCTGCCGGGATATGGCAGCAACGATGAGCGCGGAAAATGCCGAGATCGCCAGGAAGAGCTGCAGCATGATCTGGTTGTGGCGCTGGGTCTCGGCATCGCCGGCAAATTGGCTGGCGCCGGATATCGTGAATGTCGCCGTGATCAGTGCAAGAAGCGCCAGGGTAACTACGGCACCCTTGAATTCGAAGCACACCGAGGCCCAAAGAAGTGGCGGCATGATGATGTAGGCGAAGGGCAGAAAGCCACTCAGCGAAAGGGTGGCGACGCCGAGCAGGATTACCCCCAGAACGCAAGCCTCCGCCCACCGCGCTGCCGAAAACTCGGCCTTGCCACCCCAACTCTGGAACACGACAAGTGCGAGCGGCGCCACGATCAGGACCCCGGTGGCATCCCCGATCCACCACAGAGCCCAGGCGTCCAGGAAGGTTTGCGAAGACATGCCGAACCAGACCAGCGTGGCACTTCCGACCGCCGCGCTCAGCATCGGCGCAATCCCTGCGCCGACGACGACGAATGCGACAACCTCCTGCAAGGTTTCCAATCGAACCGACCGCTTCAGAGTACGGTTCACGAGCCATGCACCGATGGTGGCTTCGAGCGCGTTGCCGGAATAGATAAGGAGGGCTACGGGCAAGGGACTATGGAACCATAGGATATTGCCAAGCAGTTCCGCCAGACCGCCCGCCAGCACCCACCACGGCCAGCTCCACATGGGAGCGAGGATTAGAGTCGCAATGAACAGTCCGCTTGGAGGCCAGATGGAGATGCCCGTTCCGGGCACGATTGCGAGCGCCTGAGCGAATCCGCAGCCCAGGACATAAGCCAGAATAAAGAGGCCGAGATGCAGGAGTTGCGGGCGATACGACCAGACGCGCGTCATTGGGGCTCCTGCAAGGTACAATAGTCCGGGATCGTCAGCCTTTCGTATTGAACTTGTTGTCAATCCCGGTGCCGGCGAAGCTATGCCGCACCCTAATCGCGCCACCGCACCGCCGCAACTTATGGAAATCCATATGTTGGTGGCGATGCGGCCGCAGAGCCGAAGATCGGCCGCACGCTGTGCCAGACGATCCTCAGGCAAATCCTATGCGGGAAGGAAATGCCGCATCGAAAACATGTGGCCGTTCCTGTCTCAGTCCAGAAGTGGGAGGGGAGTGGTCGGCTCGTCGAAGTCCGTCGACCGGCTGATCTTGTCCCAATAGAGAGCGGCTGCGGAACGAACCGCATCGCTCTGGGCAATCCGTCCCAGGGCATCGCCTCCGAGGACGAGTTGTTCCGGCAGGTCATCCTGGCGCGAAAGATCGAAGATGACGGCGGCCACCTTGTCGGGATCGCCGGGCTCAGTGCCGGCATAGCCCTCGGTCATCCTCATGATCGCGCCGATGGTCGGTTCGTATTCCGGCAACAGCGGCGGGACGTGGCCACAGGCAACCCGCGTCCAGTTCGTGCGGATGCTGCCAGGTTCGATGGCGATGGCTTTGACGCCGAACGGCTTGACCTCCTTGGCGAGCGAAGCGGTGAAACCGCTCACCGCCCATTTGGCGGCGGTATAGGCGGTGGAGCCGGGACTGCCGAACCGCGCCGAGCTGGACGAAATATTGATGATATGCCCTGATTTTTGCCGACGCATCACGGGGAGTGCCGAGCGCGTCAGATTGACCACCCCGTAGAAATTGGTGTCGATCTCCGCCTTGAAATCATCTTCCGGAACCTGTTCGAAGGGACTGAGATGCGCGTAGCCGGCATTGTTCAGCAGCACGTCGAGGCGTCCGAACCGTTGGATCGCGGTGTCGACTGCGCCGCGTGATGCAGACGCATCCGTCACATCGAGTTCGATGAGTTCCACCGCGCGAGCACGAGTTCGGCCGTGCTCAGGCCAATCCCGCTGGCGCTGCCGGTTATGAGCCAGGTCTTCGGCATGTTGGATTTCCTTAAAAGTCGATGATGGAAAGGGCTTCAATGGAAATGGCGCGGCCTTGCCGCGCCACCGATGGTCCAAGTTGCGAGCGTCAGGCCTTGAGGAAGGCGAGCAGGTCGGCGTTGACCTGGTCCTGATGCGTGGCGGTGATGCCGTGCGGCGCGCCGGGATAGTAGATGTCCTTGGCGCCCTTGATCAGCCGGGCGGACTTGACGGCGGAATCCTTGACCGGAACGATCTGGTCATCCTCTCCGTGCAGGACGAGCGTCGGCACGTCGAACTTCTTCAGGTCTTCGGTGAAGTCGGTTTCCGAGAATGCCTTGACGCATTCATAGGCGTTCAGCAGGCCGGCCTGCATGCTCCAGAGCCAGAACTGGT
>Ga0102591_1004120_pt1 | contig 11829 bp, 14 predicted proteins | sample AraplaCol_mCL_r2_2_FD_76860 | JGI IMG/M metagenome (GOLD analysis project Ga0102591, IMG submission 76860) | Arabidopsis root microbial communities from North Carolina, USA - plate scrape MF_Col_mCL_r2 (SPADES assembly) (version 2) | ecosystem: Host-associated > Plants > Roots > Endosphere... | reverse complement strand
CATCACGTCGCCACCGTCCAGGGCGCGGCCTACGGGATGAGCCCGTATTTCCGCATCTCCTACGCGACGAGCATGGAAATGCTGCGCGAGGGCTGTGCCAGGATCGCGCACTTCTGCAACGACATGCGTTGATCCGACAGACAAGGGGGGCCGCTCTCCGGCGGGCTCCTATTGCTTCAGGCGCTCGGTTAGTTCGACCAGAATATCGCGCACTGCAAGTGCTGGTTCCGACAACGCATTCTGATCGGAGGTGCAAAGCGAAAGCGTTTCCTCGATCCGCGGCGAAACCACACGGCACACCAGCGGCTCGTTCGATTCCGTGACGATGCGGTCGGCAATGGCCTTCGGCATGATCGTTGCCCCCAGGCCGCTGGACACTGCGCGCGCCAGGGTCCGGACGACTTCCACTTCGGCCACCACCCTCAGATTGATCTTGCTCCGCGTAAAGGCAGTCTCGATGGCGCGCCGGACGAAGTTGTAGGACGGCGGCAAAAGGAGCGGCACGCCGTCGAGCGCGCTGAGGGGTAGCGGTTTCGTGTCCGCCTCGATTGAGAAGTCCAGCGGTGCAACTAGGTGGAATTCCTCGCTGAGGATCGGCTCGAACTTTACACCCTTGATCGGCCCGATGCCATGAATGAGCGCCATTTCCAGCCGGCCGTTCATGATCATCTGGCTGTAGGTCTGCCCGACGCTTTCCGTGAGATGCAGCAGAATGCCGGGGTGGCGTTTGCGGGTCTCGGCCAGCAGCTCGGCCGACAGCATGGCGGCACTGCTGAACGGCACCAGTCCGACCGAAACGCGCCCCGCCAGCGAGTTTCCCGCAGCCGATGCGTCTGCCTGCGCCTGCTCCATCTGCCTTAGAATGATCTGTGCATGGCGGTAAACGGCATGGCCGGCATCGGTCATGCTGACACCCTGTTGGCTGCGGATGAGTAGCTTCTGGCCGAAATGCTCTTCAAGCGCGGCGAGCTGTTGGCTCAGCGCCGGCTGGGCAAGGTGCAGGATGTCGGCGGCGCGCGTGATGCTGCCGCTGTCGACGATGACGATGAAGGATTTGAGGCGCTTGATATCCATTATGGGGCCGACTGTTCCATTGCTTTTTGCACCCGATCTTACTGCCGCGGACGGGTTTTGCAACGCGAACCGCCGACCGTCCCCACCGAACCATGAGTTGCCGGTAGCCGGAATTCGGCAGGCAGGGTAGGGCCCTTCTGGTCCATAAGACTTGCTTATTAGGTCAGAAATAATCGGTCTTAGGCAAGGCTCTAAAGCTCGGCTAAGGTCCGGGATAACAACAAGGGAACCGATATGCCTTTCGCAGATTACAAGACAGCATTGGTGACTGGAGCGTCGTCGGGGATCGGCGCCGCGGTGGTTGAGCGGCTTCGTCGCGAGAATATCGAGGTACATGCCGTCGCCCGGAGCGAGCGAGCGCTGAACGAGCTTGCTGCCCGTACCGGGTGCATCGCGCATGCCATCGACGTCACCGATCGTCACGCGATCGCCGACCTTGCCGGCCGCGTCGATTTCGACATTCTCGTCAACAATGCCGGCGTCGATCGGCCGAAGAAGTTCCTGGAAGCCGACGAAAGCGATATCGATCTGCTCGTCGACGTCAATCTGCGCGCAGTCCTGCACATCTGCCGCCTGATCGTGCCTGGAATGGTCGCCCGCGATCGCGGCCACGTCATCAACATCTCGTCGATCGCCGGCAACTACAATTTCGGCGGCAACTCCACCTACCATGCCGTCAAGGCCGGTGTCGCCATGTTGTCGAACCAGCTTCGTATCGATGCCTTCGGCAAGCGCGTCCGCGTGACCGAGGTCTGCCCGGGCCGCGTTGCCACCGACATCTTCAACCATGTGCACGGCAACGACCCGAGCGTCCGCGAGCGCTTCATCGATGGTTTCGAATTGCCGCAGGCAAGCGACATCGCCGATGCGATCGCCTTTGCCATCGCTGCTCCTGTCGCCGTCAACATCGGCCACATGGAAATCACCCCGACCCTTCAGGTGATGGGTGGCCTGCAGACGGCAAAGCCCCAGCCGCGGGTCGATGAGAGGATCAAGCCGTGAGCGGGTTCGATCTCTCGGCGATCCTGTCCAATCCGGAATTCCGCTTGATGCTTCTGCATGGCGTCGAGATGACCTTCATCATCTACGTCGGCTCGTGGGTGCTGGCGATGACGCTGGCGATCCTGCTTCTTTGCCTGCGGATTTCGCCCTTGCGTTTCGCCGATCCAGTGGTGAAGGCGTACGTCTCCTACCATCGCAACGTTCCGACGCTCGTGCAGCTGATGCTCTGGTATTTTGGCATCTACACGCTCATGCCGGATGCCTTGACCGGATGGCTGGCCAACCACAATGCCGAAGCGATCTTCGCGGTGATTGGCCTCGGCCTGTGTCAGGCCGCCTACTTCAGCGAGGATCTTAGGTCGGGACTGCGCGCCGTCAGCCCCGGTCAGATGGAAGCCGCCAAGGCGCTTGGCCACGGCTATGTTTCCGCGATGCGGTTCGTGATCATGCCGCAGGGTGTTCGAAACGCGCTGCCACCGCTGATCAATCACTCGGTATCGCTTTTTAAGAACAGCAGTCTTGCGATCGTCGTCGGCGCGTCCGAACTGACTCATGCCATCAAGGAGATCGAAAATGTCAGCTTCAGGACCTTCGAGATCTACCTCATCGGCACGCTGATCTACCTGTTCTTCTCGCTTCTGATCATGGGCGCCGGTGCAATCATCTCGATGCGTGCTGACGCCAGCATGAGGGCTCGATGATGATCCAGGATATCGTCAACATCATCAAGGACTACTGGCTGCTTCTCCTGATCGGCCAATATCCGAACGGTCCGCTCGGCGGACTGGTCAACACGCTCGTCCTGTCGGCGCTCGCCATTGCCCTCGCTTTCCCGCTGAGCATCCTGTTTGCGCTTGCCCGGCTGTCGACGTTCGCCATCGTGAGATGGCCGGTTACCGCTCTCGTCTATGTCACGCGTGGCGTACCGCTGCTGATGCTCATCCTCTGGTGCTATTTCCTGGTGCCGCTCTGGACCGGTGCCGACGTGCCGAGCTTCTGGATCATGCTCGTGACGCTGGTAATTTATGCCGGCGCGTTTCTGAGCGAGGTGGTGCGGGCCGGGATCGTCTCGCTCGGGCCAGGGCAGATGGATGCCGCTCGTGCTCTCGGCCACAGCTACATGGGTGCGATGCGCTACGTCATCCTGCCGCAGGCCCTCTACAACATGATCCCGAGCATGATCTCGACCTTTGTCTCGACGATCAAGGATACGACGCTCGGCTATGTCATCAACGTGCCGGATCTGACGTTCGCCGCAAGCCAGGTGAACAACCAGCTGCTGACACAGCCGTTCCAGGTCTTTCTGGTGCTTGCCCTGGTCTACTACGTGCTGTGCTGGACGCTCACCTTCGTTGCCAACAGCGTCGAAAAACGCATTTCCCGGCGTCGCGCCGGCCCGGTCAATGCTCGGCTGCCAGCCGAAAGCCTGCCCCTCAAGACACTCACGGAGCAACTATGACCGCGTCTCAGTCAACGCCGCAAGATGGGCAGGCGATCCGCCTTTCTGCCGTCAGCAAAAGCTACGGTGACTATCAGGTCCTGAAGAGCATCGACGCCGAGGTCAAGCGCGGCGAGGTCGTGGTGATCTGCGGGCCGTCGGGATCGGGCAAGTCGACACTGATCCGCACCGTCAACCGCCTCGAGGAGATCAATAGCGGCGCGATCGAGTTCGAGGGCCAGAATATTCACGCGAAGATGCGCGCCTCGGACCTAAACCGGCTGCGCAGCCGGATTGGGTTCGTTTTCCAGAGCTTCAATCTGTTCCCGCACCTCTCCGTTCTTGAAAATGTCTCGATGTCGCCGGTCAGGATCAAAGGCGTTGCGCCTGATGTCGCACGGGCAAAGGCACTGTCACTGCTTGACCGCGTCGGCCTGGCGGACAAGGCAAATTCCTTTCCGGCACAACTCTCAGGCGGACAGCAGCAGCGCGTGGCGATCGCGCGTGCGCTCGCCATGGAGCCGCCAGTCATGCTGTTCGACGAGCCGACGAGTGCGCTCGATCCAGAAATGGTCGGCGAGGTGCTCTCGGTCATGAAGAGCCTGGCCGCCGAGGGCATGACGATGCTTTGCGTCACCCATGAGATGAATTTCGCCCGCGATGTCGCCGACCGGATCTGGTTCATCGACGCCGGCGAGATTCTCGAGACGGCCACACCCGATGAATTCTTCAAGAATCCCCGCCACCCGCGCGCCCAGCGTTTTCTGTCTGATCTGCGGCACTGACGGGCAAGACTTCATAACAACGGAGAACAGCAATGAACTGGAAATGCATAACTGTCGGCCTGATGCTCGCAGCCGCCGCGGCACTCCCCGCAAAGGCCGATCAGCTGGATACGATCCTTGCCAACAAGACGCTGCGTTGCGCCACTTATGCCGACGTGCCGCCGTTTTCGTCGCCTGACCTGAAGACCCGCGAAATGGTCGGCTTCGACGTCGATCTCTGCAAGGCCGTCGCACGGGAACTGGGCGTTGCCGCTGAAATCAAGCCGATCTCGGTCGAGGCCCGCGTATCGGAAGTCAAGCTCGGCCGCGTCGACATCACCGTCGCAAACCTCGCCTATACCCAGAGCCGTGCCGAACAGATACAATACAGCGACCCATACTACATGGCCAAGGAAATGCTGATGGTGCCCGCCGACGACCAGGGCAAGAGCAAGGCCGACTACCAGGGTCAGCGTCTAGCCTCGAGCAAGGGCTCCACATCCGAACTCTCCATCAAGCTCAACAAATCCGAACCACTGACCTTCCAGGACACGGGTTCGGCCTACCTCGCCCTGCAGCAGGGAAAGGCGCGCGGCATGGTCGCCAACACGATGACCATCACTAAGCTCGTCAACGAATCCCAGGTACGCGGCAAGAAAATGCGGATGATCGAGGACCCGATGCTCTACCAGCCGATCGGCATCGGCATGCAGAAGGACCAGCCTGCGCTGACCGCCAAGGTCAACGAGATCCTGCACAAGCTGGACAACTCCGGCGAGATCAATAAGATCTGGGACACCTGGCTCGGGCCGAATACCGAGTACAAGATGACCCGCACGGACAAGGTCACACCGCTCTCCGAACTGAAGTTCGATCCGATCCCCTGAGCGGCACGGCTCTGATAACCACATTGGTTTACAATTGCGAGGCGGTAGGTCTTCCCTGCCGCCTCGGCGTTTTAAGGCTGGACAGCGATGTCATTTCTGCTCTGCTTGCATGCAGGACCAGTTTCCCTGTTGACCGAGCTCACGCACGACCTCGAGCAGGATGTTCCTGACCTCGATGACGGCCTTGGTCTGGGGGTGATCGACGGGGCTGTCGAGGACCAGGCGACGCGTGTAGCCCTTGCCGGCAAGCGGTAGCGCCGAAAGATCGCCCTTCACGAAATCTTCGAAGATTGCCCCGCGCCCGAGCACGGTAAATCCGAACCCCGCGCGAATGGCGGCCTTGGTGCTCGACAGCCCCTCGATTTCGCGAACGAGGTTGATCGCCTGCGCAAGGATGAGGGCCTCGCGTTCGAGCAGGATGCGGATGCCGTGGCGGCGGGTGGGGAGTATGAGCGGAAGCTCGAGCGCCTGGCTGATCGAAATCGGGAATCCGCCCTGGCTGAAATGTCCAGCCGGACCGACGGCGTAGAGCATCTCGTCGAACAGCGGAAATGCCGTGGGGCGGGCGACCTCGCCGAGATTGACGGCGAGATCATGCGCCTTCGTCTCGATGGAGGCCCGCAGGGTCTGGCTGTCGCCTTCGCTGATCTTCAGCCGGATCTTCGGGAAGCGCGCCTCGCAGATCTTGAGAATGGGGACGGCGATCAGGGGGGCGATGGATGCAAGGACGCCAAGGGACACGTCGCCGGTCGGGTTTTTGGCCTGCTCCTTCGTCGCGGCTTCCGCCTGATCGAGTGCCTTGAGGATAGCATGCGTATGCGCCAGAAGCGTCGTGCCGGCTTCCGTCACCACCACGCCGCGCGGCGTGCGCGTCAGCAGCTGGACGGAGAGCTGCTCCTCGAGCGAACGCATATGCAGACTGAGCGCGGGTTGGGCGACGCCCACCTCATGTGCCGCGCGGGTGAACGAACCGAACTCGGCGATCTTGGAGAAATATCGCAGCTTCAGGAGATCGAGTGCCACGCTGTTTGCTATGCCTCCATAACGAATATTTATACCTGTCATCTTCAATATATATTTGTGAGAATAGCGCAAGCGACATAAACGAGTAGCCAGCGAGAGGACGCTCTGTAGGAGGACATCATGAGCTTTGCGAGACTGCTTGCCGCTTCCGTTATTGGAATTGCAGCGCTGACCCATTCCGTTTCCGCCAGCCAGCTAGACGATGTGAAAAAGGCCGGGAAGATCACCTGCGGCGTTCTGACGAACTCTCCGCCGCTTGGCTTCCAGGATCCCAAGACGCGCGAGCCGGCCGGCTACGAAATCGACATTTGCCGGCAGTTCGCACAGTCGATTGGCGTTACGGCCGAGCTCGTCGCGGTGTCGCCGCAGACCCGCATGGCCGAACTGATGCAGGGCCGCGTCGACGTGCTCGCCTCGCTGCTCAGCTACAGCAAGGAGCGCGCCGAGCAGGTGGATTTCAGCGGCGCATATATCGCCGAGGACTTCAATTTCGTGGTTCTCGATCAGTCCGACATCAAGAAGGTTGATGATCTCTCGGGCCAGCGCATCGGTCTCGTCAAGGGTTCCGTCCTTATCCCGCTGACCGAAAAGCGGCTGCCCGACGCCCGCGTCCTGTCGTTCGAAACGAGCGCCGCCTCGTTCCTCGCCCTCCAGCAGGGCAAGGTGAAGGCGACGGTCTATCGCTATTCTGAGGGGAAGGCCGTCGAGCGCAATGCCGGCGACGGCATCAAGGCGCTCCGCTTCCTGGACGAGCCGCTGCTGTCGATGCCGTCGGGCTTCGCCTTCCGCAAGGGCTCGCCCGAGCTGGTCAAGGCCGCCAATGACTTTCTCGCGCAGCTCGAAACTTCTGGCGAGGGCCAGAAGCTCTACGACAAGTGGCTTGGCAAGGACTCGGACCTGAAGTCGACGCGCAAGTTCGAATTCGGTAAGCCGCAGGAAACCTGGTTTACCAATTGATCTGACCAGGACCTCATTGCATGGGTTACCAACTCGACTTCGGCAAGGTCCTGCAGGGCCAGTATCTCGACATGATCCTGCAGGGCCTGGAGACAACGATGATCCTCTTCGTTGTCTCCTGGGTCTTCGGACTGATCCTCGCGGTCATCCTGACCGTCATTCGGGCGACCGAATTCAAGCCAACCAACTTTCTGGTCGCAGCCTTTGTCGAGTACCATCGCAATGTGCCGATCCTGATCCAGCTCTTCGTGTGGTATTTCGGCTTTGCCGTCATCCTGCCCGACAGCGTCAACGATTTCCTGAATGATATCGGCGCGGAGATGGGCTACGCGATCGTCGCGCTCGCCCTCAACAAGGCCGCCTATATGTCGGAGGATTTCCGCAGCGGGCTGCGGTCGATCCATCCGGCGCAGATGGAGGCGGCAAGATCGATCGGCCTGACCTATCTCGGGGCGATGCGCTGGGTGATCCTGCCACAGGCTTGGCGGCTCGCCTTGCCGGCACTGCTCGGCCAGACGCTGATCCTGTTCAAGGCAACCAGCCTCGGTGCGGCCATCGGCGTGGCTGAACTCTCCTATCAGGCGCGGTATGTGGAGGAGCAATCCTTCCGGATCTTCGAGGCCTACGGTGTCACCACCGCCATCTACATGGCGATTTCCTTCGCGATCATGTGGGTCTCGTCCTTGCTCGAAAAGCGCTTCCAGTTGCGGGTCAAGTAATGTTGGAAATTCTGCAAGAATACGGATTGATGCTGCTGATCGGCGAATATCCGCACGGAAAGCTCGGCGGGCTCGCGCTCACCCTGATCATCTCCTTCGTCAGCCTGTTCGCGACATTCCCCTGCAGCGTTCTCGTGGCGCTGGCGCGCACCGGAGACGTGGTTTGGCTTCAGAAGCTCGCCGCCGGCTTCGTCCATTCCGTGCGGGCGATCCCGTTGTTGATGCTGATCTTTTGGGCCTATTTCGCACTGCCGATGCTGATTGGCTTTCCGATCGATGCCACGGTGACGCTCGTCGTCGCCATTGTCATCTACCAGACCGCATATCTCGGCGAGATCGTCGCCGCCGGGATCAAGGGTCTGCCGAAAGGGCAGGTGGAGGCCGCGAAGGCGTTGGGTCTCGGCTACGTGCCGACGACGTTCAGGGTCGTTCTCCCGCAAGCGCTCTTCAATGTAATCCCCGGCATCATCAACCAGCTGACGACGATCATCAAGGAAAGCTCGCTCGGCTCGATCATCGCGGTGTCCGAACTGTCCTACGTGATGCTGCAGGTGAATTCGAACGAGGTGACCAAGCCGCTGCAGATCTTCGGCATCCTGGCCGCGACCTACTTCATCCTGTGCTTCTGCCTGTCGCAGGCGACGAACTGGCTCGAGCGTCGCATCGCCAACAAGCGAACGGGCCGCGTGGTCCTGGAGGCGCTGGCATGATCGAGTTCAGCAATGTGTCCAAGTGGTTCGGCGCGCTTCGGGTGCTTAAGTCCATATCGGCAACGGTGCCGAAAGGCAGCACCGTCGTGTTGTGCGGTCCCTCGGGTTCCGGCAAATCCACGCTGGCGCGGACCGTCAACCGGCTTGAGCCGATCCAGGAAGGCACGATCACTATCGATGGCGCCGACATTCATGCCGCCGGCGTCGATGTCAATACGCTCAGGACCGGCATCGGGTTCGTCTTCCAGCAGTTCAACCTCTTCCCGCACCTGACGGTGCTCGAAAACGTCATGCTGCCGCTGCAGCGCATTCGCGGACAGTCGCGCAGGCAGGCCGAGCCGGCGGCGATGGACATGCTCAAGCGCGTCGGTCTTGCGGAGCGCGCCAAATCGCTTCCGGCCGGCATATCCGGCGGCCAGTCGCAGCGCGTCGCGATCGCGCGGTCGCTTGTGCTCACACCCGGCGTGCTCGTCCTCGACGAGCCGACATCGGCGCTCGATCCGGAGATGGTCGGCGAGGTCCTCAAGCTTTTGAGGAAACTCTCCGAAGAGGGCATGACGATGATGTGCGTGACCCATGAGATGGGCTTTGCCCGCGAGGTGTCGGACCGGATCTGGTTTCTGAAGAAGGGCGAACTGAAGTTCAACGGGGAGCCAGCCGCGTTCTTCTCTAACGACGCGCCGGACGAGGTTCGTTCGTTCCTCGCCGCCGTCAACCGCACACGCTAGCAGCCGTTCCGGATCACGCCCATGTCAGACACCGTACCCGCCGTCGATATCGTCAACCTTCAGAAATGGTACGGCGATTTCCACGTGCTGCGCGACATCAACCTGAAGGTCATGCGCGGCGAACGCATCGTCATCGCCGGCCCTTCCGGCTCCGGCAAGTCGACGATGATCCGCTGCATCAACCGGCTGGAAGAGCACCAGAAGGGCCAGATCATCGTCGATGGCACCGAGCTCACCAACGACCTGAAGAAAATCGACGAAGTGCGCCGCGAAGTCGGGATGGTGTTCCAGCACTTCAACCTCTTCCCGCATCTGACGATTCTCGAAAACTGCACGCTGGCGCCGATCTGGGTGCGCAAGATGCCGAAGAAGCAGGCCGAAGAGATCGCCATGCACTTCCTCAAGCGCGTCAAGATCCCCGAGCAGGCCAACAAGTATCCGGGCCAGCTCTCCGGCGGTCAGCAGCAGCGCGTCGCGATCGCCCGCTCGCTGTGCATGAACCCGAAGATCATGCTGTTCGACGAGCCGACATCGGCGCTCGACCCTGAAATGATCAAGGAAGTGCTCGACACCATGGTCGGTCTTGCCGAAGAAGGCATGACGATGCTGTGCGTGACCCACGAAATGGGCTTCGCCCGCCAGGTCGCCAACCGCGTCATCTTCATGGACCGGGGCCAGATCGTCGAACAGAACTCGCCCGTCGAGTTCTTCGACAATCCGCAGCACGAGCGCACCAAGTTGTTCCTCAGCCAGATCCTGCACTGAGCGTTGCCGGCCATGGAATACGCCCGCAACATGGCGGATAGATATACCGGTAAGTTATAGCTGAAATCCAGAACATATATTTGTGCGATGGATCCGCCGCTTGTTAGAACGCTGACAACATCGGGCGGATGATAATCCGCCGCCCGCCAAGGAGGAAAAAGATGATCAAGCTGAACCAGAAGATCGAGCGCCCTTCTAAGGAAGCGATCGCCGCTATTGCGAAGTTCTCGCCCGCGACGATCCACGAGGCGCAGGGCCGCAAGGGCGCGCTGTCGTCCCGCATAAAGCCTGTCGATCACAGCATGAAGCTGTGCGGACCGGCATTCACCGTCAAGTGCGCGCCGCGCGACAACATCATGCTTCAGGTTGCGATCAACTATGCGCAGCCGGGTGACATCATCGTCGTTTCCGCCGGCGAATACGAGGAAGCCGGCTCTTTCGGTGACGTACTGGCAAACGCATGCCTCGCCAAGGGTATCGGAGGCCTCGTCACAGACACCGGCGTTCGCGACACCGTTCAGCTGCGCGAACTCGGCTTCCCGGTGTTTTCGCTCAGCGTGTGCATCAAGGGCACCGTGAAGGAAACGCTCGGAGCGACCAACGAACCGATCACAATCGGAGACGAAATCATCAATCCGGGTGATATCATTGTCGGCGACGCGGACGGCCTCGTGGTCGTCAGGAAGAATGAGGCGCTTGAGGTTGCAAGGTTGTCGCAGGCGCGCGAGGATGCGGAAGCGGGCTACATTGCGGCTTACAAGGCCGGCAAGTCGGTCGTGGAGGTATCCAATCTCGAAGCCGTGCTGAAAGCAAAGGGCCTGGTCGTCGAGGCCTGAGCCGATCTGGAGCAGACAATGACCTATCCACTCTTCGATCTCTCTGGAAAGAGGGTCCTCGTAACGGGTTCGTCGCAGGGCATAGGGCTGGCACTGGCGAAAGGGCTTGCCGAGCATGGTGCCGGTATCGTGCTGAACGGGCGCGACCGCGAAAAGCTCGCCGCTGCGGCAAGAGATCTTGGCGCTGCCGGTCATCAGGTCTTGTCGGCCGATTTCGACGTCACCGATGCCAAGGCCGTCGAACAGGGTGTCGACAGGATCGAGCGCGAGATCGGGCCGGTCGACGTTCTCGTCAACAATGCCGGCATGCAGTTCCGCACGCCGCTCGAGGACTTTCCAGCCGACCGATGGGAGCAGCTGCTGAAGACGAACATCTCCAGCGTATTCTACGTCGGTCAGGCCGTTGCGCGCCACATGATCAAGCGCGGGGCTGGCAAGATCATCAATATCGCCTCCGTTCAGAGTGAGCTCGCCCGTCCCGGAATCGCGCCTTATACGGCGACGAAAGGCGCGGTGAAGAACCTTACGCGCGGCATGTGTGCCGACTGGGCCAAACATGGTCTCCAGGTCAATGCGATCGCGCCGGGATACTTCAAGACCCCGCTCAACCAGGCGCTCGTCGATAGCGCCGAGTTTTCGTCGTGGCTGGAGAAGCGCACGCCGGCCGCTCGCTGGGGCGATGTCGACGAGCTCGTCGGCGCTGCTGTCTTCCTCTCCAGCAAGGCATCTTCCTTTGTCAATGGACACACGCTTTATGTCGATGGCGGCATCACCACTTGTCTCTAGGCCCAAGCTTGGCGCCCTTGTCGTCATGGGGGTCTCGGGATGCGGGAAGACGTCGGTCGGCAAGCTGCTCGCGTCGCAACGCGGCTACACCTTCATAGAAGGCGACAGACGGCAACCGGAGGCGAATGTAGAAAAGATGA
>Ga0102591_1004118_pt1 | contig 11832 bp, 16 predicted proteins | sample AraplaCol_mCL_r2_2_FD_76860 | JGI IMG/M metagenome (GOLD analysis project Ga0102591, IMG submission 76860) | Arabidopsis root microbial communities from North Carolina, USA - plate scrape MF_Col_mCL_r2 (SPADES assembly) (version 2) | ecosystem: Host-associated > Plants > Roots > Endosphere... | reverse complement strand
GAAAGTCTCAAACAACAACTCTATCAAGTAAGTCCTCAAAGCGCTCAGTCGCCAGTACAAAAAACAGGATTTCTAAAACATTTCCTGAGTTAGGATAAAAGGTGTAGGTATGATATTACTTAATTATAAATTTAAAAACTTGCAATATCACTTGGATAAATTTTGGGATGCTTACTATCAGCCAAATAATACATCCCATGATAACTCTCCTATCGAAGGCAAGGTGAGTATTTTACGCCAAAGCTATCAGTACACTTATAAAATACATCAGCATTATAGGCAGTTTTGCTATAGTCAAAATTCATGGTTTAAATCATTCATACTATTTACTCAAGAGTATGGACTTCGTAAACGTTTATCAGAGCATATCGATACTTCTTTACTATTACTCTCTTGCCTAAATAGACAAGCAATCAAATCTGATGCTTTAGAAAGTAAACTAATAAAAAAAGATCATGTGAATGGCAAAACAAAGAATAGTCTGTTCTTTAAAAGTAAAACTGATAGCTTCAAAGAAGAGGAACATTATTTTGCCTTTCGTGGAAACAAATATATTCCTATTAGGCCAAAATTACAGATTTAAACAACTGAACACCATGTACACAAAAATAGACAAAGGTAAATACAATATGTCAAAAACATACATGCAAGAAAAAGATTTATTAGACTGGCTAAAAACATTAGATTTCGATAAGAATAAAGCCATGCCTCAAGAAATTTTGGACATTTTCACTATCAAAATTGCAGATATATCAAAATTAAGGCCAAATTTTACCTATGAAAATCCATTAACGCCTCGTGAGTTACAGTGCTTAATCTTGTTATCTTGTGGAAAAACTGTACCTCAGTGCGCCGATTTACTTGGCATATCTGAAAAAACAGTATACAAAAACGAAGAAAATTTTCGAAAGAGTTTAGGTGCAAAAGATAGAACACATGCATTTTACTTAGCCATAATAAATGATTTCATCACAATAGCCCCAAAATAACATTTAACATAGTAAATTTCCGTATATAAAAATTCGTGTTATATACGGAAATTTTCGTATTGAAATGTAACTTCATTCAAATAAAATTAATCTAACATTTGTTTATAGGATTTTACTCTTGAAAAATCTACCTACAAAAAGCATGAAAATAACAATTACCTTACCAGACCCCTTACATAAAATATTAAAAGAACGCGCCAATAAGAACTGCTGGGATTTAGAAAATGAAATCATTTTTATACTAAAGCAAAATGTACTATCAAATGAAAAAGCAAACGATAATTTCATGTTATTTGTCGACAAAATACTAGAACGTACTCATAGGAAAAGGGGCAAAAAGAATTTAATACAAAAAGATTAGGTGTTTTCCATATAATTACTATAAAAATATCGCTGGATTTTAAAAGGTCCGAAATAAGCACAACCAGGAATGATTTATGCTGAAAATAAATTACCAAAATATTAGAATTTTCATTACTTCTTTGATACTTCTAATTAATTTCTCTCCTTCTTTAGTTGCTGCAGATAGCAACCATACACAAATAGGTCGTTATTTAACACAATATAATAAACCTTTACCTGAGCAAAAAAATTTGCTTTTACAAACTGTTCAAGTACATTTTCCGTCTGATATCAAAACTATTGGACAAGCTATTGAATATCTCTTAAAACCTAGCGGTTATACGCTTGTCCCAATGGATAAAGCATCACCAGAAGTTAAAAAAATGTTTACTTTCAGCTTGCCTATCGTTGATAGAAATTTTGGGCCCATGACACTACAAGATGCTCTAAAAACATTAGTCGGAGATAGCTTTATCGTTAAAACTGATCGGTTAAACAGGCAAATTTCTTTTCATTTACGTAATTCAGATGATAACTAATTAATTGAGGATTTTTATGAAACAAAATGAAGGTTCAACATTGTTATCAGATAATAAATTTATAGCCTTAATTAATACATTGACTAAAAATGTAAAAATTATTATGAATCGGCTAACACAGCATGAACGGCTGCCCGCATTTTTTAAAAAACCAGCTGGCCAAATAGCTTTAGTTACTCTGGTTGTATTTATTTTAATTTCACTACTCGTTGTAATTACAGAAAAAATTAAATACCCTAGTGCCAATTCGCGCGTTACATCCAATAAGTTAAAAACGATTGATAATCAAACTAATCAAGTTGCATCTCTTTATCATGACATTAATCAATTAACACAAGTCATCGCCAGCAATAATCATTTAACTCAAAATGAAATTTCTCAATTATCACAGCAAGTTCAAGCTATTCAACTACGCGCACAGCAATTATCGGATCAAGATGATGTAAAACAATTGTCTCAATCGTTAAGCACTTCAAATCAAATGCTCTCAGATAAAATTGCTGAATTACAAAGTAATGTGAATGATGTCAAACAAGTACTACAACCTCATAATTTCATTGACCCAAAAAATTTACCGCTCAAAGTTATTTCAGTTGATATTTGGGATGGAACTCCGTATGCAACCGTTTCTATTGATGACCAAGAGGATTTGATGGGTGTTAATGAATCACGCGCAGGCTGGACGGTTGATTCAATAGATTTTGCAAGCCATCAAATTGTTTTTAGAAACGATAAAAATCAATTTATTAAGATTCAGCTGGAGAACTAAATCAATGCGCTTTCAACGTTTTTGTATTCCACTATTTATCATTGGCCTAATGGCCACAACTACCACGTGGGCAAGCTTACCTTTTTTAATCTCGTCTACCGTTACTAGTAGTACAAGCAATAGTAATACTACTAATAATGAGGCTAGCGTATTAACAAAAGACCAAATCGAAACTATTGCAAAGCATTGGAATTTAAGTTCAGAAGATTACGAACGTTATTTAGAACTTATGAAAACTACACCGAGTGGTAAATGGTATGTTCAATCGGATCCTTCTGAAGTATTAGCTATTAATGCTCGCAATGATGCAGAAAGAGAAAAATATGCGGAGATTATAGCAAAAACTACACATGATCGTCTGGAAAGCGAATTAGCCATGCAACATGCTTTTAATACAGCATGGCAAAAACTCTATCCCAATTTAAAACCTATTGAAATGCCGATGCAATCTCAAGCTAAAACCCAAGTTTCTTTACAAGTAGGTGACCAGCTTTTGTTATTTACTGGCATAAATGACAGTAGTAGTACAACAATCATTGATAGGCTTATTTCTCTCATACAAAATCATTCAGGTACAAAACTAGCTATCTTTATAACAGGTAATGATATTTCTGATAAAGCTATCCGCGACTGGGCGCAATCTAATCACATTCCAATTAGTTTAGTTCAGCAAGGCACCATTATCTTAGATCACGATAAAGGCCGTTTTACACAAATTACAAAAGGCAAAGGAACATTACCAACGGTTATTTTAAACCACAAAGGTAATTTTAATACTGTCTCTATTAATCAATTAAATGGATAGGTAAATATCTTATGAAAATATTTTTAATACCTGCATTTGTTATATTAGTCGGATTAAATCTAGCTATGCCTTCACTCAGCATGGCAGAAAATTTATCTGCCACTGAAATTACTCAACCAGCTCTTCAAGTGCCAACATTACAAACATCTGGTTACAATGTAGCGACAGAAAAAAATTCTCCAACATCACAGGTACAAGCGGGGCTCGCTAACTATTTGCCTATTGCCACACCACAGTTAACACCAGGCGATGTAGTAACAAAAGCAATTGATCATGCTCAAACAACATCCCTACCACAACCTATTTTTTTAATAGGTAGTGATGAATGTTCAAAAACATGGTTAGAAAAAAACCGTGACCAGTTAAAACAAATTCACGCAATCGGGTTGCTCATTCAAGCAAATACGCCAGAAGATATTCAAGTCATTCAAACACTAGGACAAGGACTGACTATTATACCTGCACCAGCCAATGAGCTAATCCAACGCTACAGCTTAACGCATTATCCCGTATTGATTACTAATGAAGAGGTTAGCCAATGAAAAGTACATTAAGCCTTTTTATTTTAGCTTTCATCTATATGGCATCTTTAATGGTGTACACACCCGCTTATGCTGATGCGGAATCAGAGAATGCTATTTTAGCACGTATCAATCATGAGCTCAGCTCACTCGAACCTCTAATTAATGAAGCTGAAAAACAACAGCCAGCTTATTCCCGTGTTCATTTTGATTTTAGTCAACTTCGCGCCGATATTCGGAAAATAAAAACTGGCATACAACAACAATTAGAAAATGCTGACGTTGAACCACGAGCCGTTGAACCCATTAAAGGCGATTACATTCAAGTTGAGAGTTTAAAACCATGACGCCTGATCAAATAAATACATTTCAATCCGTTGCAGGTGTTACGCCAGATACCCTTGAGTTTACATTACGCTCATTTATCGGTGGTGCAATTTTTGTATGGGCTCTTTGGATGGCCGTGTCATGCCTTTATCAATTGCGAAAAGAACGAGCTTCTTTTGTTGATATCAAAATGCGATTGTTGCGTGTTTGTTTAGTCATTATGGTTTGCTTGGTTTTAATCGGGCGTTAATTACAGGAAGGGCACAAGTTATGTTCAATAAATTATATGCATATAGTCAAAAGATATATTACACAGCCATTTTTTACAGCTTATTATTTTTTACAAAAATATCGCGGGCAGATGGATTACCACAAGCACCACAGGACAGTAATTTCGCAAATGGTGATTATATTAAAGGTATAAAAGATTATGCCTTTGAAGTTATCAATGTTGTCATTCTTGTTTTAGCGGCAGCTGCATTTATCGGTTATGGCTATGCAGTTGTTGTTAAATTTTTAGAAGCTAAAAAGCATAAAGAATGGGGAGAATTTGGTTTAGTGGCCGTTATTGGTGCAGGGGTTGTTGTTATAGTAATTATTCTAGCCAATATTGCCATGCAATATTTCGGTGGTTAATGGCAATTAATTTAAAAAAATGATTATGCAAGATTTTGAAGATTTTAAATCAGATCGTATTAATTTTGAAGCAACGCTTTTTAAAGGCTGTACATTGCATGAATTAATGTTTTTAGCAGCGATTAGTTTTGGATTTACGATTGTGTTTTTTGTATTAGTGTTCTCGCTGTTATTCGGTAAAGCTTTAATAGGGCTGGCCTTTGCTATTTTAGCAGGTTTTTTTGTCATGATGTTGTTAGCCAACAAACTTGGCGATATCAAACAAAATAAACCTCAAGGCTATTATCAACAGCGTATTGCTTTATGGTTAGAAGACAAGGGCCTGATGAAATCCATTTATGTGCGGCGTAGTGGCCCCTGGTCAGTAAGGAGAACCCAATAATGAAAATGTGGCGCAAGCTTGATCAAGATCATGCACATATCACTAGTCTGCGGATTGTCGTTGCCGTTTTGATTTTTATTAATTGTTTACTCTGGTGGGGTTGGCATCAAGCACCAAAAGATCTCACCATTCATGTACCACCTGATTTATCCAGTGGTGTAACCCAAAAAGTGACTGAAATACCTGCAGCAAATTTATATTCCTTTGCATTTTATGTTTGGCAAGTCATTGGTAACTGGCCAAACAATGGGCAGGTTGACTATTTACGTAACATTCAAAGCTATAGCCCTTATATAACGCCTGCTTTTAAAGAACAATTACTAGAAGAAGCGACGCAATTAAATGCTAAAGGTCAATTACAAGATCGCACGCGCGTTGTACAAGGTGAAGTGAGTGCTGCTTATCAGTCCGCCAATGTTATTAATTTAGGCAATGGAGCATGGGAAGTAGATTTAACCGTTCGTGTAACAGAACGGATAGGAAGCACCATTCTACAAGATGCTCAGATTGAATATCCCCTTCGTGTTATCCGTTATGACTTTAATCGTCAATTAAACCAATGGGGTTTAGCACTGGACGGGTTTGTCTCTGAACCTAAACGTATTAAAACATTTATTTGAGGCTAACACATGTTACGACAGTCATTTTTGTATAGTTGTTGGTTAATCATAAGTTTATTACCAGCGCTGGCTGTAGCGGATACCCAAACTATACAACCTTTAACGTTAACACCCGATCAAGCTGAAAAACTTCAGCGTGTTTTTCCAAATGCGGTAAGCAAAACAGAAACTACACATGTAAGCGATGTTGCATCAACTGAGCATTTAATTTGGAATAAAGTACCAATCAATATTACTTTACCCTTAAACAAAGAACGTTTAATTTCATTTCCAGACAGTGTTCAATTAGGTTATGACAATAACGTTTTAACTAATGATGTACTAGGTATTCAAAACGTTAATGGCACAATTTATTTTTTAGCTAAAAAATCCTTTGATACTCAACGCATTTTCGTTCAACTCAAACAGTCTGGTGAATTAATCTTAATTAATTTATCGGTTAAAGCAGATGCGGATACTGCACCGTTGAGTATTATTGTTCCGCAAACAGATAACAATCCTACAATTGCACCTTCAAGCCAAGAAAATGTTGTAACACCCGTTAAGCAGCCAAGTGAAACGGTGGCATATACAACGTTGACTCGATTTGCCATTCAGCAACTTTACGCACCAAAACGTTTACTGACAAATCCTGATGATATTTATCGCATTCCCATGCACACAGCACGTACGGTTCCTTTACTCTCAGGTGATGATGTTACTGCAATGCCCTTAATCGCTTGGCGTTCAAATGATACCTATATCACGGCTGTTTTATTACGTAATCGATTAGATCACGCGATAACAGTAGATCCACGTCGCATTCGTGGCCAATGGAAAACAGCTGCCTTTTTTCCGCAAGTACGTTTAGCACCTGCTGGCAACTCACATGATAGTACGACTGTATTTTTAATTTCAGATCAGCCATTTGCTGAAAGCTTGGGAGCTTAATATGACAGCACAACCCAAAAACTTATTGAAATATATCGTTATTGTTATTGGCTTTATTGGATTGGTCGTGCTTTTAAAATCGGTATTTACACCACATAAATCAAAATCTACCAAGCTTCCCGTAAAAAGTACGTTAACATCGGTAGCTGATACTGCTTCAGGCGATACGTCTAATGAAACATTAAAAGCAATCTCTGCACAAATTCATCAAGTCAGTGAACAAAACAAACAAATTATTGCGCGAGATAATAAGCTGCAACAAGAAACGCAGCAAATGGTACAACGTGAAATTCAAACTCAGATGCAGCAAATCAATCAGCAAGCACAACGAGCGCAAAATGCAACTTCAAAAACCACGGATACAACTACAACAAATAAAAATACCGTAGCTTCGGCACAATATCCTATCGGTGAAAATACTAATTCTGCGTCTTCTGTTTCTAGCACAGCAACAGATTTACATTTAACTTGGGTGGACGATATGCAAAATAGCTTATCGTCTTTAACCAATACAGCTCCTAATAGCTTGCATCCTAGTGCTGGTAAAGAAGCATCTTCTAATCATTATCCTGTATCCGTAATGACTGCTCATCAAAAAAATACGGACGATACAAACAAGCCCATTCCTCGTTACACCATACCAGCCAATTCAGTACTCGCTAATACCACGACGATGACAGGGCTTATTGGCCGCATCCCGATTGATGGTGTAGTTCGTGATCCTTATTCATTCCTGTTAATTGTTGGACCTAAAAATTTAGCTGCTAATAACACTTATATGCCAGATGTGGCAGAAGTCATGGTATCGGGTACTGCAACAGGTGATATGGCGCTTTCGTGTGTCCGTGGCACTATCACCTCACTAACTTTCGTCTTTCAAGACGGCACGATTTCAACCTATCCCAAATCAGATAAAGACAATAAAGAAGGCCAAGGCAATACATTAGGTTACTTAGCTGATACGCATGGAAATCCCTGTATTAACGGAAAATTCTATACCAATGCGCCTGAATATCTTACGGGTACTGTATTACTCGGAGGAGCTAAAGGAGCTGCAGGTGCATTCTCAGCTGAGCAAACAACATCTTCTACCAATGCATTTGGTGGACAAACCAGTAGTGTCACAGGATCTTCTTCAAAATATGTGCTGGGACAAGCCGGCATGGATGCGGCCAGCCAAGCACAGCAATGGTGGAATCAACGTGAAAAAAACAGCTTTGATGCTGTCTATGTAGCTCCCATTGATGAATCAACGGGCGGACCCCGTGAAATTGCTCTCATTGTTACTCAAGAAATACCGATTGATTATAACCCTGTTGGAAGGAAAGTCGCTTATGACGTTACCCAAGCAAATAGTATCAGCCGTCGTCTTGATTAGTGCATTCGGACTTGCTGGTTGTAGCACCAATGGCCGTGGTGTACTCCCGCATAACGGGCCTACGATGTCACAAATTTATCAGCAAAAAATGCACGAAGGTGATACGCAGGTAGAAGATTTAACAGCGGCACGAGATAAAGCAAATGCCGGTTGGTTAGGTGCTGCAAACACTAGTCAGTATGGCTACACTCGCACAGCTGGAAATGAGCTTAACAATCTCTTTCCTAAACTACCCAATCCAACCATCGTCATGTATGTCTATCCCCATTTAGCGGGCTTAGATGAAGCACCTGTACCAGGTTATTCCACAGCTTTTACCTTATATAAAGAAGAACATTACGCCTTGCCAGGTGAATCAATTAAAAAAGGGAGCAATGTATAATGTGGCAAAAATGGCTTTCGCAAAAACAATTTACCGAGACTTCTTCACAATCTGTCGCGGTTACGCTATCCGATGTTAAAAAATGCTATCAACAGCAACCTTCATTTGCAAACTTTTGCCCTTGGATGGAATACGATGCACAAAGTCAGTGTTTTCTTTTAGAAGATGGCTTTAGTGTTGCCATTGGTTTTGAATTAGAAGATGTCTCAACCGAAGCACGATCAGTGGCTTATCTAACGGAGTTACGTGATAAATTTCAGCGCTTATTTCAAGATACCATCCCACAAGAAAAAGCATCTCCATGGATTTTGCAATTTTATTTGCAAGATGAGACGAGTTTAAAACCATACAAAAATATACTTAAAAATTATATTAAACCAGCTGCGCAAAACTCTGTCTTAACAGAACATTATTGCCAAACATTTGACGCGCATTGCGATTATGTAACACGGCCAGGTGGTTTATTTATCGATCAAGAAGTTACAGGCTTACCTTTTCAAGGAAAAGTACGCCGCATTCGATTAATTTTATATCGCCGACTTAATAAAAAAATTCCTATCCGCAGAGGGCGCACTGTTTTACAAGATGCCAATGCAGTTGCTAAAAATGTGATGAATCAATTACAAGGATGCGGCGTTAAAGCGAAACGTATGACAGGCAAACACTTTTATGAATGGTTAGTACGTTGGTTTAATCCCGCCTCCATATATGGCGACAATGATCCTGATAAACTATTGGAACGACATCCTTATCCAGGTGATGATCAATTACCTTATGGATATGATTTTGCAGAGCAAGTTTTTTTCTCGACACCTCAATCGGATGAAAAACAAGGTATCTGGTTTTTTGATGGGCAACCACACAAATTTATTACCATCGAATCACTTTCTGTTATTCCGGTTGTTGGTCATCTAAGTGCTGAACGTGAACAAAGTAAACATTGGTTTGCGCTATTTGATAAATTTCCAGAAGGTAGTGTTTTTTGTTTAACTGTTGTCATTGAAGATCAAAACAGTGTGCGTAGCCACATTAAAGACATTGAAAAAAGTGCTGTCGGCGATGAAGCCGAAGCACAATTAGCCCGCTTAGATTGTCAAAATGCAAAATATGCTATTGAACAAGGTAACTATTTATATCCAACCGTTATGGGCGTCTATATTAACGCTAAAAATATACAAGAACTTCACAATCGTGAAATTGATGTCGAAATAGTACTAAACAACAATGGTTTTAAACCCATACGTGGTGATGTTGATTTAACACCATTAGATGCCTATATCCGTTATCTACCCATGTGCTATGACTATCGACTCGATAAAAAATATATGCGCCGTTCGCGCTACATTTATGGGAGGCAAATTGCCAATCTATTACCTTTATATGGTCGTTATCGTGGCACTCAGCATCCTGGTCTTTTACGTTTTAATCGGGGTGGAGAACCTTTTTTATTTGATCCTTTAAATAAACAGGATAAATCATTTAACTCACATTGTTTATATTTTGGTGGTACAGGTTCCGGAAAATCATCCGCATTAGTCGGTGATTTAATACAACTTTTAGCTATTTATAACGTACGCCTAATTATTATTGAAGTAGGAAATTCTTTTGGATTATTAGCAGATTATTGTGCCAAGTATGGAAAATCTATTAATAAAGTACAGTTAAAACGCAATCAACCCATTGCATTAAATCCTTTTGCAGAAGGATTACGTTTACTTGATCAATTGGGAGAATTATCCGAGCAAGCCTTGAAACAAAAAATAACGCAAGAGGAAGAATTACTCGAAAATACGCTTAATACTTTGCGCCAATCTGCTGAAATTAATGAATTAAATGGTGATGATGAAGCACGCGATTTATTAGGCGAAATGGCTTTAGCCGCACAACTGATGATAACAGGCGGTGAGCCTAAAGAAGAAGAGAAAATGTCTCGCCAAGATCGCCTACTGATACTCAATGCGCTTACAGAAGCCGCAAAATTAGCAAAAGCTGAAAACGCTACTCAGATGCTCGCTGAACATGTTGTTCGTGCTATGCGCAACTTGGCAGATGAAATTGATGCAACAAAAAGTACTTCTAGCACGACTATTGCTATGCGTTTACGCGAAATGGCAAATGGTATGGATTATTTTTGTAAAGATGATTTGTCATCTCGCTTTTTTAACCGGCCAGGTGAACCATGGCCAGATGTTGACGTCACCGTTATCGATCTTGGCATCATGGCTAAAAGTGGTTATGAAGCACAATTAGGTTTAGCAACCATGGGTATACTTAATCGTGTTGCTTCTATTGCTGAAGCACAACAATATAGCGAACGAGCTACCATACTCGTCACAGATGAAAGTCACATTCCTTTAAAAAACCCTTTAATTGCAGCCCAATATGCAATGGCCAGCAAAACAGCACGTAAATGGGCCTGGTGGTTGTGGTTTGCTACACAAAATATGGCAGATTTTCCGGACGAAGCCCGCAAAATTTTATCGATGATTGAATTCTGGTTCATCATGGCAACTTCACGCGATGAAATTGAGCAAATCAAACGTTTTTTTCCTGTTTCAGATGAACAATTTCATATGTTGCTTTCTATTCGCAAAGAAATTGGTAAATTCACCGAAGGCGTTATTTTAAGCCCAAAAATTGTCGGAATATTTCGTAATATACCACCTCGCTTAATGTTTGCATTAGCACAAACTGAAAAAGAAGAAAAAAGCGCGCGATTTAAAATCATGCAAGCATTTAATCTCACTGAAATTGAAGCCGCTGAAAAAATTGCTGAGCAAATGATGCAAAAAACGTGGGATCATTGATATGAATACAAAGCAAAAGAAAAAATGGTTATCAAGAAGTCAGGATATTTTAGGCATTTTAGCGCTTTGCTTAATTTTAAGCTTTGCAGGAAAAGCAAAAGCCGCTTTAACAACGGCAACTATTACTGCAGACACGTTAAGTGCGTTACCTTCTTGTCTTCATTATAAAGTCATTGGCGTTTGTTATTGGCTTAATGATGGTTTTATTAATACCACATTAAAAGTGAGCCATTATGTTCCAGATACAGTCGTTATGGTTTTTAACAAAGTCAATGAAAATCCTTGGGAAGAAGCTAATACTGTTTATGATCAAGCCGCTTATGCAGCAGGCAACACCCAAACTCAAACAACGATGGGCTATGATTTGAAAAGCGGCCAAAGTAGCGTAGGAACACCTACTAATAT
>Ga0102591_1004116_pt1 | contig 11841 bp, 6 predicted proteins | sample AraplaCol_mCL_r2_2_FD_76860 | JGI IMG/M metagenome (GOLD analysis project Ga0102591, IMG submission 76860) | Arabidopsis root microbial communities from North Carolina, USA - plate scrape MF_Col_mCL_r2 (SPADES assembly) (version 2) | ecosystem: Host-associated > Plants > Roots > Endosphere... | reverse complement strand
TGAAAAACCCGGCGCCGAGGGGAAAGCGGGCCGGGGCTGAGGGATCGCGAACGTCGCGGCCGCTGATCTATCGATCGGTCAGGCTATTTGGCGCCTCGCGTTGGGTACATGAGTCAGTCGGCCGCCCCCTTATGCGGGGGCGGCCAACCTCATCTCCGGCGGGCGCGCGGGCTTGTGAGGTCAAGCCGTCGCCATAAACGTCAAAGGTTAGTCCGATCAGGGACAGTCCTCGCTGAAGGTAGTGGAGTAAGGAGTCTGCTCACCCCATTTGTACGGGTAGCTCGTGCACGGAGTGATGTGACCACCGACTTCGTACATCAGTGTCGCGTCAGAATAGTAGATCGTCTCGATGTATCGAATGGGAACGGCCGATACCATCGTGGGAACCAGCATCGCCGAGATAGCAGCGGCCACGAGCAAAGACCTCGGAAATTTCATAAGCGGCGTCTCCCTCTGCGCGAACATTCGCACATGCAATCTGCGCTTGATATCAGGAAAGTCAATCTTCGGAGGAGCGACAGCAAAAATCATCTTTAGGGTGATTACATGAGCGGCAGCGATAGCCGCAAGGAAGGTAGCCTCGAATCCCGCCCTACCGCGCGAACCGCGCCTTCACCGGGGCGTAGTTGTCCCAGACCTGGCCGTCGCTGACCGAGCGCAGCAGCTTGACGTATTCGGCGTGGCTCCAGGCCAGCGGGGTGGCGGAGTCGGTGCCCTCGCCGCGCGTGTAGCCGTGGGGGCTGTCGGCGCCGACGCCGTCCCAGACCTGTTCGGGGATCAGCAGGCCCTCGTTGGCGAACAGCTCCATGGCGCGGACATAGGTGTCGCGGATCTTCTTCAGCGCCGCAGCGTCCGGCTTGCCCGACAGGCCGGCCAGCGCCAGCTCGTAGTGGCCGCGCTCGCCGGTGAAGATCGGCCACACACGGCCGCGCTGGCCAGGACGCATCTGGTTGTCGGCGCCATAGTTGGCGCCGGTCTTGGTGTCCTCGCCATAGCCGTCGACGCCGTAGCGCCGCCAGCCGGGGAAGGTCCCGTCGACGCCCGGGAATTTGAAGCCGTAGCGGACGCGGTAAAGGTCCTCCATCGACTCGTCATCCAGCTTGGGAAGGGTCGCCACGATGGCCGGGTCGTCGGCGCGGCGCACGCCGTAGCGGACCAGCTCCAGGAAGCCGGCGTCCAGGATCCGGTCTTCCGGCGCGGCCTGCTGGCCGTTGCGCGCCTCGACCTTGCTCTTGTTGTCCGGGTCCTGGTCGCTGTTGAGGCGCAGGTAGTAATGGCCGTCGCCGAACGCGCCCTTGGTCGTGACCATGCGGGCCTCGACCTTGCTGGAATAGTCGTCGGCGGTCTTGCGGTAGAGCTCAGCCGAGGCCTTGTCGCCCGCGGCTTCGGCAACGTCGCCGGCCACGACCAGGCCGGCGATCACAGCGGCGGTCGTCGAGGGCGAATAGCCGCCCTGCTCTTCCCAGCGCTCCTGCTGGGTGAACGGCGGGGTGATGGTGGCGTGGTTCCAGTCCAGGTCCACCTTGCCGCCCTTGACCAGGAAGTCGGCGGCCGGCTTCAGCATCTTGCCGTAGTCGGTCTTGAGGTCGGCATCGGGCAGCCAGCCAAGCTTCCACAGCTTCCAGCCCAGCATGATCGGCATCGCCGTCTGATCGAGCTGGACGCCGACCCATTCGGGCGTGCCGTCCACGTGCGACTTCTGCAGAAACCAGCCGCCGTCGCCTTTGTTGCCCGGCGTCTTGGGGCCCACCTGCACGGTCGGCAGATAATGGAAGGCCGCCAGCGGCGTCTCCTTGTCCCCCAACGCCGCCAAGGCCATGGCGCACTGGTAGAAGTCGCGCGGCCAGACGGCCTTGTAGCCGGTCGAGGACTGGGTGGCGTCGACCGTGTCGCCCCACGGGTTCGATAGCGAGGCGATCAGGGCGCCAGCGTGGGTGCGGTCCTCCTGGACCTTCAGCATCAGGGCGCTGGCCTGGACCAGCTTGCCGCCATCCTCGGACGCCTCGCGCAGGCGCGGCAGTTCGGACAGCGAGGCCAGGTAATCCTCCCAGCCGACCCGCGCGCCCTCGCCGTTGTAGCGGGCAAGCACCTCGGCATAGCCGGTCTTCAGCGACGCGGCGGCGCTCGCATCGGCGGCCTTGGCGTCGGGGCCGAAGCCGATGGCGAAGTCGAAGGTCGCGTCCTTAGCCACGGCCGGCAGCTGACCGGTCAGGACGATCGCGCCCTTGGCGGAGGTCGTGGTCGCCTTGAGCGCTGTCAGGGCGTCGCCGTCCTTCAGCACGCTGGCGCCGGTCTTGGCGAAAGGCTTGGCCCCCTTCAGGCTCAGGAACGCCTTGCCCTCGTAGGCGGTCAGCGCCGTGGCCGAGGCCGCGCCCGCATCCCCGCCGCCGGTGTTGGCCATGTGCGGCTCCAGCACCAGGGTCGGGGTCACCGGCCCCTTCAGCGCCTTGACGGTCACCCGCAGGAACAGGGCGTTGCGGTCGGGATCGGTGAAGATCCGCTTCTCGATGACGAAGCGGCCCTGCCTGTCAGTGGTGGTGATCTTGTAGGCCGGCGACAGCGGACGACCGGCGGCATCGACGCGCAGATATTCGGTCTTGGCGGTCGTGTCCGCCCCCTCGACCGCCAGGCCGGTGGCGGTCTGGACGGCGATGCGCATCTGCTTGATCTGGGCCTCGTGGATCAGGCCGTACATGGTCTCGGTCAGTACGCCGTCGGCGATCGAGAACCAGACCTTGGACACCGCCCCGGTCTTGCCGCCAGCCTTGTAGGCCCCGTCGACATAGGCCTCGTACGATGCGCCGACGCCGGTCTTGGCCGAATAGGCCCAGGTGGTGGCCGGGGCCGCCCATGAGGCCTGCGAGCCGGCGCCCGTGACGAGGACGGCGGCCGAGGCCAGGGCGAGAAGTTTCAGGCTGCGCATGGCGAGAACTCGTCAGGCTGGAAGGAAAATGAAGAAGGGGCTCAGACCGGCTTGCCGGAGCGCGGCGACGTGTCGGTGTCCTCGACCACGAAGGTCGCGGCGGCGGCGATCGCGAAGGACGCCGCGCCCAGGACCAGGGCCCAGATCGCCTGGCCGTCGAAGAAGCTCTTCAGCAGCAGGCCCAGCACCGTCGCGGCCAACAGCTGCGGGATGACGATGAAGAAGTTGAAGATGCCCATGTAGACGCCCATCTTCCGCGCCGGCAGGGCTCCGGCCAGGATCGAGTACGGGGCCGACAGGATCGAGCTCCAGGCGAAGCCGACGCCGATCATGCCGATCCACAGCAGGCCGGGCTCGCGGATCAACGGGAACGACAGCAGGCCCAGGGCGCCGAGCCCCAGGCAGACGGCGTGGCTGATCCGGCGGTTGGTCGCCTGGACCATCAGCGGGATCACCAGCGCCGCCAGGGCCGCGACGCCGTTGTAGACGGCGAACAGCACGCCCACCCAGTCGGCGCCCGTATTGTAGGCCTTGGACGTCGCATCGACGGCGTGGAAGTGGACCACCGCCACCGCCGGCGTAGTGTAGATCCACATGGCGAACAGGCCGAACCACGAGAAGAACTGCACCACCGCCAGTTGGCGCATGGTGCGCGGCATGCGGAAGAAGTCCTCCAGCACCTCGGAGAAGCCGTTGCGGGTCTGGCCCCGCCGCTTGAGGCGCACGCCGACGATGCCCATCGCGCCGAACACGGCCAGCAGGCCGGCCAGGACGTAGAGCTCCTTCTCCAGCCCCGCGCGCCAGACGATCAGGGCCAGGGCCGCGCCGCCCAGCAGGCCGCCGGCGGCGAGGCCGAAATAGGCGTTGACCGAGGGTTCCGGCTCCTCGTGTGGCTGAAAGCGGCTCTCGGCCCGCTCGGCGGTCTCGAAGGCGTCCAGCTGGTCGGGGCTGTATTCCTTCGTGGTGAAGACGGTCCACAGCACGGACAGCAGCAGGCCCGCGCCGCCGGCGTAGAAGGCGATCCGCACCGCGTCGGGGATCTGGCCCGCCGGAGCGGTGTTCGACACGTGCAGCCAGTTGGTCAGCATCCACGGCAGGGCCGAAGCCAGCACCGCGCCCAGGCCGATGAAGAAGCTCTGCATGGCGTAGCCGGCGGCGCGCTGGTCGTCGGGCAGGTTGTCGCCGACGAAGGCCCGGAACGGCTCCATGGTGATGTTGATCGAGGCGTCCATGATCCACAGCGCCGCGGCGGCCACCCACAGGGTCGGCGAATTGGGCATGACCAGCAGGGCCAAGGTGGTCAGGATCGCGCCCCAGAAGAAGTACGGCCGACGCCGCCCCAGGCGCCCCCAGGTCTTGTCGCTGAGATGACCGATGATCGGCTGGACCAGCAGGCCAGTGGCCGGCGCGGCGATCCACAGGATCGCCAGGTGGTTCACGTCGACGCCCAGGGTCTGGAAGATGCGACTGGTGTTGGCGTTCTGCAGGCCGAAACCGATCTGGATTCCGAAGAAGCCAAAGCACATGTTCCAGATCTGCAGGAACTTGAGCCTCTGCCTGGCCATCGATCCTCCGCCCCGCTCCGACCGCCGGTTATGCCGGCTGGTTCGCAAGTTTTTTCATAAACCGACTTGGCGGGCATTTGCGCACGAGCCGTCGAGACGCGCAACGATAAATCCATGCTTAATTGGAGTTATTGACGTAAGATGCAATGCTGCACAGCCTCATCCGCTCGCTCCTCCGGGGCAAGTGCAAGGCATAATTTGCAATAGTTTGCACGACCAGATTTCCGCCGCCCCGCTTGCAAACCGGTTCGAACGGCGCCTTATGGACGGCTGAAAAAGTTTGCAGAAATCTTTGCATCAGGGACGGACGTAAGGTGACCAAGGGGGCGACGCGACTGGAGGACCTGGCCAAGCTGGCTGGGGTTTCGATCTCGACCGCGTCGCGAGCCCTCAATGACAGCCCGGCCGTCAACAAGCGCACCAAGCAGCTGATCTGGAAGCTGGCGCGCGAGATGGACTATCCGTTCCGCCGCTACATGCCCGCTGGCCCGATCGGGGCCGAGGCGACGATCGCCATCGTCACCCCTCGTCCGCAAGGCCGCGGCAGCAGCATGTCGGACCCGTTCTTCCTGGAGCTGCTGGCCGGCGTCGGCGAGGCTGCCCGGGAACGGGGTTGCGACGTGATCCTCAGCCACATCGCCCCGACCAATTTCGAGGACCTGTCGGCGGCCATGACCACCAGCCGGGCCGAGGGCGTGATCTTCCTGGGCCAGAGCTCGCTGCACGCGGCCTTCAACCGCCTGGCCGAGACCGAGAACCGCTTCGTGGTCTGGGGCGCCCAGCTGCCGGACCAGAACTACTGCTCGGTCGGCTCCGACAACGTGATGGGCGGCCGCCGCGCCACCCTGCACCTGCAGCGCCTGGGCCGCCGGCGCATCGTGTTCCTGGGCGACACCGAGGCGCCCGAGGCCATGCAGCGTCATCGCGGCTATCTGGACGCGCTCGAGCACGCCAAGCTGGGCGTCGACCCCGAGCTGATCGTGCCCGCCCACTTCGAGGTCGAGTCGGCCGAGGCGGCCGTCGACTCGCTGATCCACCACGACGTGAAGTTCGACGGGGTCGTCGCGGCCTCCGACCTGATCGCGCTGGGGGCCATGCGCGCCTTGAAGCATGCGGGCCTGTCCGTGCCGGGCGACGTCTCGGTCATGGGCTTCGACAACGTGCCGTTCAGCCGCTACGCCAGCCCGGCGCTCAGCACCATCGCCCAGGACACCAACAAGGCCGGCCGCCTGATGGTGTCCAAGCTGCTCGACAGCGGCGAGCGGGCGAGTCGGTCCGAGCGCGTGCCGACGGACCTGATCATCCGCGAGAGCTGCGGGGGATAATCGCTCCTGAGATCCCTCTCTCTTAGAGAGAGGGATTTCTATTGCCCCTACACCCTCTTCGCGATCAGCCCCGCGCACGGCGCCATCTCGCCGTCGCCACCCAGGTTCACGCCATCCACCATCGCCCAGCCGTCCGGCAGGGACCAGCTCACCGTCTCGTGGCCCAGGTTGAAGGCCAGCAGCAGCGCGTCCGCCCCCTCCCCGCGCTGCAAGATCAGCAGCGGACTGTTGGTGTCGACGAAGCTGATCGCACCGGTGCGCAGGGCCGGATAGGTGCGGCGCAAGCCGATCAGGCGGCGGGCGACGTGCAGAGTCGAGGTCGGGTCCGCCTCCTGGGCGTCCACCGCCAGCGGCAGGTGCTCGGGATCGACCGGCAGCCAGGGCTCGACGGCCGAGAAGCCGGCGTTCAGCATCCCCGACATCCACGGCATCGGCGTGCGGGCCCCGTCGCGGCCCAGGGTCTGGGGCCAGTTGGCGATGGCTTCCGGATCCTGCAGGCGCTCGAACGGGACATGGGCCTGGGGCAGGCCCAACTCCTCGCCCTGGTAGACGAAGACGTTGCCGCGCAGGCCCATCAGCAGCAGCAGGCACATCTCGGCGAAGGCCTTGCGGTCGCGGCCCTCGGCCCAGCGCGACACCGCGCGCGGGGCGTCGTGGTTCGAGAAGGTCCAGGAGGGCCAGCCTTCCCCGTCCTCGCCCGGCCACATGGCCGCGCCCTGGGGGATCATGTCGCCGGTCAGCTTGTCGGCGTAGAGGTAGAGGAAGCCATAGGCGCTGTTCAGCCGGTCGTCGCCGGCGGTAAACAGCTTCATCTCGCGATCGGCGTGGTCGCCGCCGACCTCGGCCACCGAGAACCGCCCGCCGTTCGCGTCGGTCAGCGCCCGCAGGCGGCTGAGGAACTTCGGGATGTCGGCGTGACTCTGGTTGTGGATCTTGTCCTGGAAGTCGAACGGCCGCGTGCGTTTGCCGCCCGGCGGCAGCGGCGGATTGTCGGTGAACTTCGGGTCGTGCATCGAGAAGTTGATAGCGTCGAAGCGGAAGCCGTCCACGCCCTTGTCGATCCAGAACTGGGTTACCGCCAGCAGGGCTTCCTGGACCGCCGGATTGTGCAGGTTCAGCTGCGGCTGCGAGGCCAGGAAGTTGTGCATGTAGTACTGGCCGCGGCGGGCGTCCCAGGTCCAGGCCGGGCCGCCGAACACCGACTGCCAGTTGCTGGGCGGCGTGCCGTCGGCCTTGGCGTCGGCCCAGACGAACCAGTCGGCCTTGGCGTTGGTCCGATCCTGGCGGCTCTCGGCGAACCACGGGTGCTCGTCCGAGGTGTGCGAGAACACCAGGTCGATGATGATCTTCAGGTCCAGGGCGTGGGCCTTGGCGATCAGGGCGTCGAAGTCGGCCAGCGTCCCGAAGATCGGATCGACGTCGCGATAGTCCGAGACGTCGTAGCCGAAGTCCTTCATCGGCGAGGTGAAGAACGGCGACAGCCACACGCCCTCGACGCCCAGCGAGGCGATGTGATCGAGATGGGCCGTGACACCCGGCAGATCGCCGACGCCGTCGTCGTTCGAGTCGGCGAAGCTGCGCGGATAGACCTGATAGATGACGGCGCCGCGCCACCATTCGGCGTTCATCGACATCTCCGCGCCGGGGCGAACAAGAACTTCAACGGTCACTATCGTCCCTCGGAAACGCAAATCATGTAGTCGAGCGGCGCCAGCTCGATGGCATAACTGCCGGGCGCGCTGGCCGTCGCGGCGCAGGCGCCGTGCAGGGCCCGCCAGGCGATGGAACCGGCCTCGACCGGAACCTGGGCCTTGATCGGCTTGTCGCCGGTATTGAAGACGGCCAGCACCTCGGCCCCCGCCAGCAGGCGCGAGAAGGCCAGCAGGCCGGGCTTGTCGCCAGCGTAGCGGACCATCTCCCGGCCGTCGCGCAGGGCGGGCGTGGCGCGGCGGATCTTCGCCAGGTCGGCGATGCGGCCGTAGAGCACGCCGTCGGTCCTGAACGCCGACGACGGCCCCTTGGTTCTGGAACCAATCAGGCGGTTGTCGTTGTAGCTGGCGACCTGGCTCGCGAACATGTCCTCGCGGCTGTCGGCATAGTCGCCGTCGCCGGTGAAGCCCTGCTCGTCGCCGTAGTAGATCGTCGGCGCGCCGCGCGCGGTGAACATCAGGGCGTTGGCCAGGGTGACGCGGGCGAGCAGCTCGTCGTCGCCGATCCCCGGCTTGGCTTTCAGCACGAACCAGCCGATGCGGCCCATATCGTGGTTGCCCAGGAAGGTCGGCAGCTGCCGAGCGGTCGCCTCGCCGCCCTCATAGACCGGATCGCCGGCGAACACCGTGGCCAACCGGTCGGTCCCAGTCCGGCCGATGGCGACGTCGGTCGCCGCCGCCTGGAACGCGAAATCCAGCACCGCCGGCAGCTTGTCGACCCGCGTGTGGCGGGCCAGGGCGGCGACGTCGGGATCGAACACCTCGCCGAAGATGTGGAAGTTCGGGATGCCCTTGGCCTTGGCGTGCGCCAGCATGGCCGGGACGAAGGCTTGCCAGAACTCAGGGTTCACGTGGCGGGCGGTGTCGATGCGGAACCCGTCGATCCCGAACTGGTCGATCCAGGCGCCGTAGACCTCGATGAAGCCCCGAACGACGCGCGGATTCTCGGTGAACACGTCGTCCAGCGTCGCGAAGTCGCCGAGCAACGAGCTCTCGCCCGCGAACGTGCTGTCGCCGCGGTTATGGTAGTTGATCGGGTCGTTCAGCCAGTCCGGCTTCTTGACGTGCTCCTGCCCGGCCGGGACGAACGGGCTGTAGGCCCAGTCGGGCCGCTTGAGCTTGCTGAAATCCTTGCCGTCGAAACCGTCGTTGATCGGCGCCCCACCCAGGCCGCCCTGGCGGACATAGGGATAGTCGGCGACGCCGCGATAGGCGCAGCGGCTGTTCGGACATTCCTTGTACTGAATGACGTCGGCCGTGTGGTTCACGACGATGTCCATATAGACCTTCATGCCTCGGGCGTGGGCCGCGTCGACCAGGGCCTTGAAGTCGGCCTTGGTCCCCAGATGCGGATCGACGTCGGTGAAGTCGGTGATCCAGTAGCCGTGGTGCGCCGCCGATTCGTGGCCTGACGGGCCCTGCACCGCGCGATTAGTGAAGATCGGCGCCAGCCACACGGCCGTCGCGCCCAGGCCCTGGATATAGTCCAGCCGCCGGGTCACGCCCTTGAGATCGCCGCCGTGATAGAAGCCCGCTCGCGTCGGGTCGAAGCCGTCGACCAACGGCCCGCCCTTCAGGCCTCCGTGGTCGTTGTCGGTGTCGCCGTTTTCGAAACGGTCGGGCAGGACGAAGTAGATCACCTCGTCCTGGGGTTTGCGCTGCAGGTAGGGAGCCGGAGCGGGAGCGGCGAAGGCAGCCGTCGCCAGCGCGCCTAGAGCGCCCAGGGCCGTCATGGCCAGCAGCGTCCGTCGCCAAGGCGTCAAGGCCGACATGCTCCCCTCCCCTTCACGGCGACCTCGAGAACCGGATCGCGCTTTGCATTTCTTTGCAAGAATTTGCAGAACCGATCACGCCCTGTCAATCCACCGCCTTGAGGCGATTTGCAGCCATTTTGCTACGCCGTCGCGGTAGATATGTGGCGCATAGAAGCCACACGCGGCGTGATTCCAGCGCGATCGCGGAGCCAACGCTCCTCAGCTTGCGATTTTTTGGGTTGATTACAGCCCGTTAATTTGCAGTAGTTTGCACCAACGGCCCGTCGCACGACACCAAACGCGCAGAGCCGGACAGGGAGGGACTTCATGAGCACTCAATTTTCGCGCCGCCGCGCTTGGCTGATGGCCGGCGGGGCCACGGGCCTGGCGCTGGCGTTCGCCGTGACCGGCTCGGCCCAGGCCCAAACCGCCGCTCCAGCCGCGCAGGACGACTCGAAGGTCGAGGAGATCGTCGTCACCGGCATCCGCCGCGGGATCGAGGGCGCCATCACGCTGAAGAAGAGCTCGACCTCGATCGTCGAAGCGGTTTCGGCCGAAGACATCGGCAAGCTGCCCGACGTGTCGATCGCCGAGTCGATCGCGCGTCTTCCTGGGTTGACTGCACAGCGCCTCGACGGCCGCGGGCAGGTCATCTCGATCCGGGGCCTGGCGCCCGACTTCACCACCGCCCTGCTGAACGGCCGCGAGCAGGTCTCGACCGGCGACAACCGCGGCGTCGAGTTCGATCAGTATCCGTCGGAACTGCTGAGCGCCGTGGTGGTCTACAAGACCCCGGACGCGGGCCTGATCGGCCAGGGCCTGGCCGGCACCGCCGACATGCGCACCGTCCGCCCGCTGGCCTTCGGCAAGCGCGCCTTCGCGGTCGGCGCCCGCTACGAGTGGAACGACATCGGCGCCCTAAACGCCGGCACCAAGGCGCACGGCAACCGTCTGTCGGTCTCATACATCGACCAGTTCATGGACGGTAAGCTGGGCCTGGCCCTGGGCTACGCCCACATGGAGTCGCCGTATCAGGCCGAGCGCTGGAACGCCTGGGGCTATCCCACCGACGCCGCCGGCAACCTCGTGATCGGCGGCGCCAAGCCGTACGTCCAGTCCAGCATGCTGAAGCGCGATGGCGTCATCGGCGTCCTGGAATTCGCGCCCACCGACACCTTCACCTCGTCGCTGGACATCTTCTATTCGGAGTTCAAGAACCACCAGATCCAGCGCGGCATCGAGCTGCCGCTGGTCTGGGGCGGCGTGCCGTTGACCAACGCACAAGCGAAGGCCGGCATGGTCACCAGCGGGACCTTCAACGGCGTCAAGGGCGTGGTCCGCAACGACGGCAACGACCGTGACGCCACGATCAAGTCGGTCGGCTGGAACAACAAGCTGCAGGTCGGCGACGCCTGGACCCTGGTCAGCGATCTGTCCTATTCGAAGGTCGAGCGCACCGACCAGATCCTCGAGACCTACGCCGGCACCGGCCGCTCGGGGACGGGCGCCACCGACAACATGACGTTCGCGATGAACGACGACGGCGTGGCGATCTTCAAGTCGACCCTGAACTACGCCGACGCCAACCTGATCAAGCTGACCAGTTCGCAAGGCTGGGGCAGCGACATCATCGCCGGCGGCCAGGACGGCTATCTGAACCAACCGACTATCGAGGACGAGCTGAAGGCGGTCCGCCTGTCGGCCACCCGCGCCCTGGACGACGGCCTGTCCAGCTTCGAGGTCGGCTTCAACTACAGCGAACGCTCCAAGGGCCTGGTCAATGACGAGTGGTTCCTGCGCGTGAAAGGCTCGCCGGCCAGCGTGACGATCCCCTCGTCGGCCATCGTTGGCACGACCTCGCTGGCCTTCATCGGCATCCCCGGCATGGTCAGCTACGACCCGTTCGCCCTGATCAAGGGCGGCACGTACGACCTAGTTCGCAACCCCAACGCCGACGTGCTGGTCAAGAGCTGGGACGTCGAGGAGAAGGTCGCGATCGGCTATGTGAAGGCCAATATCGACGCCGCCGTCGGCAGCGTGCCGGTGACCGGCAATTTCGGCTTCCAGATCGTCCACACCGACCAGGGCTCGACCGCCCTTGGCGCCAGCGGCACCGGTACGGGCGTGACCCGCGCCAACCTGTCCGGCGGCAAGAAATATGTCGACTTCCTGCCTAGCGTGAACCTGCGGTTCGCCCTGCCCAACGAGCAGAGCCTGCGCTTCGCCATCGCCCGCACCCTGGCCCGTCCGCGGATGGACCAGATGCGCGCCAGCAAGACCTTCAGCTTCGATCCGGCCAAGGCGGGCAACACCAACATCAACTTCTCGCCGTGGAGCGGCACGGGCGGCAATCCCGAGCTCGAGCCCTGGCGCGCCGACGCCTATGATGTGTCGTACGAGAAGTACTTCGGCCGGCAGGCCTACATCTCGCTGGCCGCTTTCTACAAGGATCTGAAGACCTACGTTTACGACCAGAGCGTCGTGTTCGATTTCACCGGCTTCCCGACCGGCGGCAACCCGGAACCGGCGACCCGCCAGGGCCTGGTGACCACCCCGCAGAACGGC
>Ga0102591_1004111_pt1 | contig 11858 bp, 12 predicted proteins | sample AraplaCol_mCL_r2_2_FD_76860 | JGI IMG/M metagenome (GOLD analysis project Ga0102591, IMG submission 76860) | Arabidopsis root microbial communities from North Carolina, USA - plate scrape MF_Col_mCL_r2 (SPADES assembly) (version 2) | ecosystem: Host-associated > Plants > Roots > Endosphere... | reverse complement strand
CAGCGGCTGGCTGCACCGCTACTGCCGCTACCACGGCCTGCAGCACGCCGGGCGCACCCAGCTCGCGCCGACCTCCGGGGCCATGGGCTATGGCGTGCCGGCCGCAGTGGCCGCGGCCCTGCTGTACCCTGAGCGCACGGTGGTCAACATCGCCGGGGACGGCGACTTCCTGATGACCGGCCAGGAGCTGGCCACCGCCACCGGCTACGGCGCGAAGCGCCTCATCAGCGTGGTGGTCGACAACGGCACCTACGGGACGATCCGCATGCACCAGGAGCGGGAGTACCCGGGCCGGGTCAGCGGCAGCGACCTCTTCAACCCGGATTTCGCGGCGCTGGCGCGCGCCTATGGCTGGGCGGCCGAACGGGTCGAGACAACGGCGCAGTTCGAACCCGCCTTCGCCGCCGCCCTGGCCGGCGACCGGCCGGCCCTGCTGCACCTGAAGCTCGATGCGGACGTCAGCACCAGCCGGGCCACGCTGCAGGCCATCCGCGCCGCCGCCCGCCAGCGCCTGGGGCAGGCGTAGGACAGGGGCGCTTTCGCAAGCGCGTACCATCGGCGGGTGTGCGTTTTGCACAGGCAGATGTCACACCATCCGTCAGCTGCCGACGATATATTGAGCGCCGATGAACAAAGTCCTTCCCGTCAATCGCAGTACCGACGCCACCCCGGCGGAGCGCTGGATCTGGCGGGTCTGCTTCGCGGTGTCGCTGGCCTGGCTGGCCGCCGCTGCGGCGGGACAGGCGCGCTGGTGGCCGGGCGTGCTGCTGATGGGGCTGAGCGTCCTGCCGCCGCTCCTGCGCTCGCAGCGGCGCCAGGTGGCGCTGCCGGGCTACGACACGCTGGACGTGAGTGCCTGGGGCCTGGTGCACCGCAGCGGCTTGCCCGACGGGCCGGGCGAACCGTCGACGCGCCGCCTGGCCTGGTCCGACATCCGCCAGGTCGACGTGCTGACGACGGAAGACGGCCCGCTGGGCGAGGACCTCTTCTTCGTGCTGATGACGCAGGACGGCAGCGACGCCGAGGCGCTCGTCGTCTCGAACGCCCAGGCCGTGCCCAACCGCCTGCTCGAGGCCATGGGCCAGCACCTCGGCCCGCTCGACCATGCCCAGCTGCTGAAGGCAGTGGGCAGCGTGACGCTCAAGCGCTTCACGCTGTGGCGACGCGACGGCGCCGGGGAAGCCTGATTCAGCGGACCTTCTTCCAGAGCAGCAGCACGACGCCGGCAAGCACCACGCCCGCGGCGGCCCACTCGTAGCGGGTGACCGTCTCGCCCGCCACCCACACCCCCAGCAGCATCGCGATCACCGGGTTCACGAAGGTGTAGCTCGAGGCCAGCCCGGCGCTCGCCTTGGACAGCAGCACCATGTAGGCGTTGAAGGCGATCAGCGAGCCGAACACCACCAGGTAGAACCAGGCGGCGACCGCCTGGGGCTCGGGCGGCCACTGCATGCGCTCGCCGGCGAGGGCGGCCATCCCCAACAACACGACGCCGCCGCAGATCATCTCGCTCGCGAACCCGGTGGCACCCGTGGCGAGCGGCAGGCTGCGCTGGCTCAGCACGCTGCCCACCGACCAGGTGAGGCAGGCGGTGGCGATCGCGGCGAGGCCCGCCGGCGAGGCCTGGAAGCCGGCGCCCTGGGTCAGCATCAGCACGCCGGCCAGGCCGACCCCGATGCCGAGGAGCTCGAGCCGGCTCGGCACGACGCGCCACAACAGGTTCAGGCCGGCGATCATCAGCGGCACCACGGCGATGAAGGCGACGACGAGGCCGGAGCCCACGGTCTGCTCGGCGTAGGCCGTGCCGCCCATGCCGCCGCCCAGCATCAGCGTGCCGACGGCGAGCGCGTTGCGCCATTGGAGCGCGGATGGCCAGGGCGCGCCGCGCCAGCGCATCCACGCCAGCAGCAGCACGCCGGCGAGCAGGAAGCGAGAGCCCATCTGCAGGAAGGGCGGGAAGCTGACGAGGGCGAACTTGATCGCGAGGTAGGTGGAGCCCCAGACCAGCCAGGTGGCGGCCAGGCACAGCAGGATCAGCGCCTGGGCGCCGTTGCGCGCGGGCAGGAAGGAGGGGGCGGCGGGAGACGTGGCGGACATGGCAGGGCCTCGAAGGGAGGCCGCTATCGTACGGAGGCCGGCGCCCGAAGTGAATGCAGGAAACAAAGGCAATGCGGCCCTTGCATGCTATGTTTGAAGGTCTTTCGGAGGGTTTGCCTTGAACGCTGAAATCGATGCCCACGACACGCGCATCCTGGCCGAGCTGCAGGCGGATGCGCGGCTGACGATGGCCGAGCTGGGCCGGCGCGTGCACCTGAGCCAGCCGGCGGTGACCGAGCGGGTGCGCAAGCTCGAGGCGGCCGGCGTCATCACCGGCTACAGGGCGACGGTGGACCTGACCCGGCTGGGCTACGGCATCCGCGCGATGGTGCGGGTGGGTCGGGCCGAGTACGCGCGGGTGGTGAAGCTGGTGCAGCAGAGCCCCGAGGTGGTCAGCGCCTACAACGTGACCGGCGAGGACAGCTGGCTGCTGGAGATCGCGGTGATCGACGTGCCGCACCTCGATGCGGTGGTGAGCAAGTTCTGCTTGCTGACCGAGACCTCGACCGCGATCATCCTGAAGACGCCGCGCGAGCACCAGCCGATGCTGCCGCCGCGGCGCGAGGACGTGAAACCGCCGATCAGGAAGGAGAAGGTGGCATGACGACGAACGGTACGACCGATTTCGCGACCTGCGATCTCTGCGACGCGCACAAGAACGACAGCGACGGGGCGTTCCGGGTGCTGCCGCCGGTGTTCCGCGACTTCGGCGGCAGGCCGACGTTCTGCGGGCCGGTGAGCACGGTGAAGTGCTTCGAGGACAACTCGCTGGTGAAGGCGGCGCTGGACACGCCGGGGCAGGGCCGGGTGCTGGTGGTCGACGGCGGCGGCTCGCTGCGGCGGGCGCTGGTCGGCGGCAACCTGGGGGCGGCGGCGGCGCGCAACGGCTGGGCCGGCGTGGTGGTCGACGGCTGCGTGCGCGACGTGGCGGAGTTGGCGGCCTGCGAGGTCGGCATCCGGGCGCTGGCGCCGATGCCGCTGCCGACCGAGAAGCGCAACGAGGGCCGGCGCGACGTGCCGGTGCAGGTGCAGGGGGTGTGGGTGCGGCCGGGGGAGTGGGTGTATGCGGACGCCGACGGGATCGTCGTGATGCCGGCGTGAAGGAGATCCTCGGATGAAGCGCAGCGGAATCCGGGAGCCGCGGTTGTTCAGGAAAGCACTTCCAGCAACCGGTCCAGCCCGCCCTCGTTGATCGCCACCATCGCCTGCGCCCGCACCGCCGGCTTCGCGTGGTAAGCCACCGACAGCCCCGCCGCCCCCATCATCGGCAGGTCGTTCGCCCCGTCGCCCATCGCGATCGCCTGCGCCGGCGCGATGCCCAGTTGCGCGCAGGTCGCGAGCAGCATCTTCTTCTTCTCCTCGCCGTCGCAGATGTCGCCCCAGGCCTGGTCCACCATGCGGCCGGTCAGCGCGCCGCCGGCCACCTCGAGCACGTTCGAGCGCGTGAAGTCGATGTGCAGCCGGTCGCGCACATGGTCGGTGAAGAAGGTGAAGCCGCCCGACACCAGCAGCGTCTTCAGCCCCGCCGCGCGGCAGGCCTGCACCAGCGCCTGTGCGCCCGGGTTGAGCTGCAGCCTCTCGTCCAGCACCTGCTGCATCGCTGCCACCGGCACGCCCTTGAGCAGCGTCACGCGCCGGCGCAGGCTCTCCTTGTAGTCGGCGATCTCGCCGCGCATCGCCGCCTCGGTGATCGCCGCCACCTCGGCCTTGCGGCCGGCTGCATCGGCGATCTCGTCCACGCACTCGATGTTGATCAGCGTCGAGTCCATGTCGAAGGCGATCAGCCGGAAATCGGCGAGCCGCAGCGGCGGCGTGAAGCGCTGGATGACGAGGCCGGGGGCGAATTCAGAGGTCATGAAAGGATCAGGCAGGTTGCTTCGGTTGGCCCAGCGAACGCAGCACGTCGCGGATCAGCTGCGCGCGGTCCTTGGGCTCGGGGGTCTGGCGCTCGATGCGCAGCTTGTCGTTGCCCGCCAGCTTGATGTGGCGGTTCTTCTGCACCAGCTCGATGATGCGCATCGCGTCCACCGGCGGGTTCGGCCGGAAGCTGATCACCATCAACGCCGGGGCGGCATCGATCTTCTGCACGCCGTAGGGCTTGGCCAGCACGCGCAGCCGGTGCACGTCGAACAGCGTCTGGCCCTGGGGCGGCAGCTTGCCGAAGCGGTCGGTGATCTCTTCCAGCATGGTGTCGATCTGCTCCGCCTTCTCGGCCGTCGCCAGCCGCTTGTACAGGCTCAGCCGCGTGTGCACGTCGCCGCAGTAGGCGTCGGGCAGCAGGGCCGGCGCATGCAGGTTGATCTCGGTGGTGGCCGACAGCGGCGAGAGCAGGTCGGGCTCGCGCCCCGCCTTCAGCGAACGCACCGCCTCGCTCAGCATCTCGTTGTAGAGCTGGAAGCCGACCTCCATCATGTTGCCGCTCTGGTTGTCGCCCAGCACCTCGCCGGCGCCGCGGATCTCCAGGTCGTGCATCGCGAGGTAGAAGCCCGAGCCCAGCTCCTCCATGTTCTGGATCGCCTCCAGCCGCTGCGCCGCCTGCTTGGTCAGGCCCTCGACCTCGGGCACCAGCAGGTAGGCATACGCCTGGTGGTGCGAGCGCCCGACCCGCCCGCGCAGCTGGTGCAGCTGGGCCAGGCCGAACTTGTCGGCGCGGCTGATCACGATGGTGTTGGCGCTCGGCACGTCGATGCCGGTCTCGATGATGGTCGAGCACAGCAGCACGTTGTGGCGCTGCGCCACGAAATCCCGCATCACGTGCTCGAGCTGCCGCTCCGGCATCTGGCCGTGCGCCACCGCGATGCGCGCCTCGGGCAGCAGCTCCTGCAGCTTGTCGCGACGGTTCTCGATCGTCTCGACCTCGTTGTGCAGGAAATAGACCTGGCCGCCGCGCTTCAACTCGCGCAGCACCGCCTCGCGGATCGTGCCGGTCGACTCGTTGCGCACGAAGGTCTTGATCGCCAGGCGCCGTTGCGGCGCGGTCGCGATCACGCTCAGGTCGCGCAGTCCCTCGAGGGCCATGCCCAGCGTGCGCGGGATCGGCGTCGCGGTCAGCGTCAGCACGTCGACCTCGGCGCGCATGGCCTTGATCGCCTCCTTGTGGCGCACGCCGAAGCGGTGCTCCTCGTCGATGACCAGCAGGCCCAGGCGCTTGAACTTGACGCTCTGGCTGATCAGCTTGTGCGTGCCGACGACGATGTCGACGGTGCCGTCCTCGATGCCTTCGAGGGCGGCCTTCACCTCCTTGGGCGAGCGGAAGCGCGACAGCTCGGCCACCTTCACCGGCCACTTGCCGAAGCGGTCGGAGATGTTCTGGTAGTGCTGCTCGGCCAGCAGGGTGGTGGGGGCGAGGATGGCGACCTGCTTGCCGCCGGTGACGGCGACGAAGGCGGCGCGCAGCGCCACCTCGGTCTTGCCGAAGCCGACGTCGCCGCAGATCAGCCGGTCCATCGGCTTCGGGCTCACCATGTCCTGGATCACCGCGTGGATGGCCGCCTTCTGGTCGGGCGTCTCCTCGAAGCCGAAGCTCGCCGCGAAGGCCTCGTAGTCGTGCGGCTGGAAACGGAAGGCGAAGCCCTCGCGCGCGGCGCGCCGGGCATACAGGTTCAGCAGCTCGGCGGCGGTGTCGCGCACCTGCTCGGCGGCCTTGCGCTTCGCCTTGTCCCACTGGCCGGAGCCCAGCTTGTGCAGCGGCGCCTCTTCCGGGCTGACGCCGGTGTAGCGGCTGATCAGGTGGAGCTGGGCCACCGGCACGTACAGCGTCGCCTTGTCGGCGTACTCGAGGTGCAGGAACTCGCTCGGGCCGTCTCCGAGGTCGATGTTCATCAGCCCCACGTAGCGGCCGATGCCGTGGTTCGCATGCACCACCGGATCGCCGACCTTCAGCTCCGACAGGTCCTTGATCAGCGCATTGACGTCGCTGACCTGCTCCTGCTTGCGCTTGCGGCGCGCGGTCGGCGAGGTGGCGAAGAGCTCGGTCTCGGTGACGAACTGCAGGGCGATGTTCTTCGCGGCGTCGTGCCAGAAGAAGCCCTCGGCGAGGGGTGCCACGGCGATGGCAAAGCGTTCGTCGCCGGCCTCGAACTCGGCGAGGCTCGCGACGCTCGGCGGCTCGATGCGGTTGTCGCGCAGCAGCTCGAGCAGACTCTCGCGCCGGCCCTCGCTCTCGGCGACGATGAGCACGCGGTGCGGCGTGCCGGCCAGGTGCAGCTGCAGGCGCTTCAGCGGCTCGGGCGCGCCGCGGTCGACGCTGAGGTCGGGCAGCGGCCGGGCCCAGTCGGTGGGCTCCCGGCCGCGCACCGACAGCACCGGGTGGGCGTTGGCGAGCGCGAAGAAGTCCTCGGCACGCAGGAAGAGGTCTTCCGGCGGCAGGATCGGCCGTTCCTTGTCGTGCTGCAGGAAGCGGTGGCGCTCGCGGGTGTCGACCCAGAAGCGCTTCAAGGCGTCGTCGACCTCGCCGTGCAGCGCGATCGCGGCCCGTTCGCCGAGGTAGTCGAAGATCGTCGCGACGCTGTCGAAGAACAGCGGCAGGTAGTACTCGATGCCGGCGGTGGCGATGCCGGTGCCGATGTCCTTGTAGAGCCGCACCTTGGTCGGGTCGCCCTCCATCTTCTCGCGCCAGCGGGCGCGGAAGGCGGTGCGCGCGTCCTCGTCCATCGGGAATTCACGCCCGGGCAGGAGCCGCACCTCGGGCACGGGGTACAGGCTGCGCTGGCTGTCGGGGTCGAAGGTGCGGATGCTGTCCACCTCGTCGCCGAAGAGGTCGACGCGGTAGGGCACGGCCGAGCCCATCGGGTAGAGGTCGATCAGGCCGCCGCGCACCGCGTACTCGCCGGGCGAGACCACCTGGCTCACGTGGGTGTAGCCGGCGAGCGTCAGCTGGGCTTTCAGGCCCGCCTCGTTGAGCTTCTCCTTCTGCTTGAAGTTGAAGGTGTAGGCGGCGAGGAAGCTGGGCGGCGCAAGGCGCACCAGCGCGGTCGAGGCGGGCAGCAGCACCACATCGACCTCGCCGCGCTGGATGCGCCACAGCGTGGCCAGGCGTTCGGAGATCAGGTCCTGGTGCGGCGAGAAGGTGTCGTAGGGCAGGGTCTCCCAGTCGGGGAAGACCGCGACGCGCAGCTCGGGCGCGAAGAAGGCGAGCTCGCCCTCCAGGCGCTGCGTGTCGGCCGGCTCGGCGCTGACGATGGCGGTGAGCTGCTGCTGGGCCTTGCGTTCCTGCGCGAAGCGCGCCAGCAGCAGGGCGTCGGCCGAGCCCGGCGGGCGCGGCAGCGTGAAGCGTTTTCCGGGGGACAGGCTGGGAAGGTGCATGGGCCTCATCGCGCCAACGCGCGCTACAAAACCAGATCGCCCCGCGGAGCACAGCCGAGGGGCGATCGAGCGGGGCGATTATATTTTGCGAAGCTCGCCCGCGCACTGACCACCCGCAACGAGGCCAAGGCCTAAGCCCCAAACCGAAGGTTATTCGTCCTCGCACAACGCGCTACAGCGTACCGAGAGACCCCCAGCCTCGCGGCAACCTGCGACTGAATCAATCCGGCCTCAAGAAGCGGCCGAACATCCCCGATCGACACCGTAGGCCGACGACCTGGCCGCCGACTGGCGACGGCTAGCCCATAGGTACGAACGCAGCGACCAACAACGTCACGCGACACACCAAGGCGCTCAGCCACCTCACGCTGCAGCAATCCCTGCTCAACGAGCGGCCGAACTTCGTCGACCGTCACCGTCGCCGGCCTACCGAACTGCACTCCACGATCGCGAGCGGCAACACGACCAGCCTCGCAACGCTCACGAATGACCGCCCGCTCAAACTCCGCCACCGCGCCGAGTAGCTGCAGCATCATCCGCCCCACAGGTGTTTCCGTCTCCAACGGCTCGGTCAAGCTCTTGAACGTCGCCCCCGCCTTCGAGATCCGATCCAGGATCCTCAACAGGTCGACCAAGCTGCGAGCCAACCGATCGATTTTGTAGACCACCAGGACATCGCCCGGCTTCAGTCTCTCCAGCAAGGCATCAAGGAGGGGTCTAGCAGCCCCACCACTGCGTTTTTCCTCGATGACCCTGGCAACCCCCGCCCTCTTAAACGCCTCGCGCTGCAATGCTGTGTCCTGCTGCTGCGTCGAGACCCTCGCGTAACCAATACGCAATGCGATCCTCCTATCTCTTGTTGTTGTGGCCGCGACACTACGTCAAACCTCCCAGGCGAGCAATTCCCTCGGTCTTTCTGGCTCCGTGGCGATGTAGAACGTGTCACCAAAGCGCGACAGCCAGGTGAAGCACTCGACCCCGCCGACCGCGACCTCGTCGTAGACCAGGCCGACCAGCTCCGCGAGCGATGCCTTCGCGAACTCCATCCGGACTGGCCGAGGCACGTCGGTTTGCTCCGAGGCGCTGTAGCGGTTCGCGTACAGCTCGCCCTCCTCAAAGCCCTTCAGCATGTACTTCGACATGTAGGCGGCCAGACGTGCAGGACTCCGACGCTTGATACGGCCGCGCTTGCCACCTGACGACACGTTCACGGTGCCGTTATCGAGGCCGACGACGGCACGCCAAGCCGACCGCAGAACGTCATAGCTCTTGACCCAGGCCCCTTTAACGCGGAAACGCTTTTCGATGGCCCTGACGGCCATGTGAACGTGCCAGGCGCCCCGTTCCTGGGGCTCATACGCGGCGACGTACCGGAACCCCGGGATGTAGCGCTTTACGCGCCTGACGAACGCTTTGACGTGCTTCTTGCACGTGTCCAGGTCGGTCTGGTTCTGCCGGTAGGTCAGGGTGAACATCGTGTCCAGGCCGAAGGCCTTGCAGAGCCGGCGAACCTTGGTCTTCGCACGCCTCGCCGCGCGCTTGCGGTTAGCCCGTGCCTTGTGCTCGGCCTCGGGGTCCTCACGCTCACCACGCAGCACCTGCGCGAGGATCGAGTCAGGATCCAGCGGACCGTCCTCGACCCAGTCAATCGCTCGCTGAACGCTGGCCTCCCGCTGACCGTTGCCCAGGTTGCTGAGCGTCACGATCCAGCGATCCGCGCTCGGCTTGCCCTCATACACCACACCATCGATAATTCGCAGCACTTGAGCCCCCGCTATGGGTTCTAGTCACCGCCCCGGGTACTCCTGCCAGAGTTCGCCGGGGCAACTTTTTTCTAACGACGATCGCGAACAAATTTCGCGATGAAGGCATCACGGCCATCACCTTGAAGCCCAGCCTCATCGGCCGCCGACTCCGCTTCGTCGACCAACAGCTCGACAGCCGCGATCTCTCCTTCGACGCGCAGATGCTCCGCTGCCACCCAGGCATCAACCTGAGAGAGACGGAGAACACAACCAGGGCAGTCGCAACCAGAGGCAAAGTTGTGAGTCATGTTTTTCAGCCGTCGCGACGCATCCGCGCAATGCGACGAGCACGCAGCTCTGCCAGCCTGCGAAGCCGCCACGCATCGCCCTTAGGCGTGAGCATCCAGAAGCCCAAGAGCTGCACGCCGATGCCAACAGCCATCAAGACAACAGCAACGAGATAGAGCGCCAACAAGAAATACGTGCTCATGTTCTGAAGTGTCCTAGGGATAAATTTAGGCCGGCTGCGCCGGCCGTGCCGTGGCCGGCCCGGCCTCACGCCCCCGGCCTGCCACGATCAGCGCGCACACCACACGTCGCGGTTCGGTGTACCGCAGGGCGCGTCCCGGCCTCAACCCCAAGCCCCTGCGGGGTTCGGCCCGCGCAGCGCTCGAGCGTGTAACGCTCCGCGTTCCCTGTAGGCCAAACAAGCGGCCCGAAGGGTTGACCCCGTGCCGTCCCTGCTGTGCAGCGTCTTGTACGACGTATGGCCACCACCATCGGAGGCCGATCAGCATCCAGGAGCGCCCATCGTGATCGCACAGAACTACCGCCGCTGGCCCGAAGCCCTCGCGCTGCAGTTGCCGCTGCGCTTCGGACACCGCCTGGTCTGGCACACCGCCCGGCCCGGCAGCGCCTGGGGACGCCGCATGCGCAAGGTACGCGGCCAGCTCGCCGCCCTGGTCGGCCGCATCGTGTACCCCAAGCCGAAAGCCTACGCGCCCAAGCCGCGAGACACGCGCGTCACCGTGCAGCTCGACCTGCTGCGCCATGTGTGGGAAGACACCGCGCACGCCGCAATCGCCGCGCTCGACGCCATGGCAGAGCTGATGAAGGCCGAAGCCGCTGGCCAGCTCCGACTGTGGGAGCGCTGAACGCACGTCAGCCACTGACACGAGGCCTCACCCGCGCGCGCGTTGGGTCCTGCACCTCATCCTTCGGCGCCTGAGCTTGCGGCGCAGGCGGAGCCGAGCCGCCCAACGTCATCAAGCCGGCACCAGGCTGCGGCAACACGTCCGCCTCCGCCACCGTCCGCGCAGTTGCCGGCGCCGGCGGAGGAGCCTGGCGAGCCGCCCACGGCATAAAGAAGCCACTCGCCGCGATCTGCCTGCACAGCGGCTCGGGCATGTCCAGGCGCGTGCCCTGCTGGCTGTAAGCCTGGCACCGCGACGCACTCGCGATGACTGCAGCCGGATATGGCGCCTCAACAGGCTTCGTCACCTCGTCGTAGACCGGCGCCGTGTACGCGAGACCCTGCACACGAGGCACATACGCAGCGATGTATTCCTCCGTCGTCACACCGACCTTCGAGCCGCCTGCTGGCCGAGCTGACGCGCCTGCCGTCGACGAGTGACCACCGGACACCGGGCTGGAGGCCGCAGACGCCAGCGGGGAAGCCAGCTTTTCGAGCGGGTTGCCCCTGACCATGCCAACCATGTGCCACACAAGGAACCCGATCAGCACCGGCAGCAGCAAGATGCACCCGAGCAACACCCAGACCTTCATCGGGATATTGCGCTTCACCGTGTGCGCCTCAGCGCTCTTGTACCAGGTGAAGACCTCGCGATTGAACTTGTATTCGTGCTTCACCGAGTCAGCACGCTTGCTCACGTCGAAGCGCAGCTCGGGCCACTCATGGATCGTCGACCGTTCCATGCCGAACTTCCGCACCGCGTGAAAGTGACGGCCGACCAGCTCGCGCACGTTGACGCTGACGAGCCGAGGCTTCTGCGTGAGCAACACCAGGTCGATGCCGCCATGCCGGTGCGTCTCCAGCTCGCTCTCGTACCTGGGCACCGCACTGCCATTCGGCCGAGGGCGGAACAGCCGCTGACACTCATCGATAACGACGATCGCCTCGGGCGGCGCCGTGTACCACTCCTCCGCCTGGATCTCCTGCCAGTCCGGCAGCTTCTCTTTGACGATCTTGATCCCGTTGTAGAACACCGGCCGCCCGGTTTGCTTACGCAGCGTCTCAATGCGGTCCAGCGTGTACAGGGTCTTGCAGTGCCCAGGCAGGCCGGTTTGAAGCTCGATCGTCACTTCTGCACCATCTTCGTGATCGCGCCACCGGCAGACACGCCCTTGACGACAAGGATGATCCCGTGCGCAGCGCACCAAATGCTGATGCACGTGCCGACCTGCAACACGCCGAGCAGTTGCACCATGTCAGCCGGCAGACCGGCGAGCTTGGACAGCGCCTGGTCGCGCACCCAGTTGAGCGACGCATTGAAGCCGCTGAACGTCGCGTAGCCGATCCCCAACGAGACCAGCACGCGCCCAACCAACGTGCCGCAGGCCGAGACAAGCCCACCTAGCAGCGCAGCGATGAAGACTGGCATGTCAAACGCTCCTGATGACCATGAGGCCGCAAATCACCGTGGTGAACGCGACCGCGATCGCGCCCATGGCCTGGAACAGCCAGCACTTGTC